>JGI20225J20221_1000057_pt1 | contig 356551 bp, 296 predicted proteins | sample BioMet4_FD_20221 | JGI IMG/M metagenome (IMG submission 20221)
TGGTTCTATCTCTGCTTACATGGGAGCATTGGGAGCTGCTTTGGGTACGATGGTTGCCAATCTCTCTTCTCACAAAGCAGGATGGGATGCTCGTTGGGAAGAGTTTTCCAATTATGCTGAACGCGGTCAGGCTTTGCTTAATGAACTTCTTTTTCTGGTAGACGAAGATACCCGTTCCTTTAATAAAGTGATGGATGCTTTTGGCATGCCAAAGAATACTGAAGAAGAGAAGTCTGCCCGGAGCAAAGCTATTCAGGAAGCAACTTTTTATGCTACTCAGATACCTTTCAGGGTAATGAAAGCGTCTTTGGCTGTGTTTGATATTGTGGAACAGATGGCTAAAGAGGGTAACCCCAATTCTGTATCGGATGCCGGAGTAGGTGCGTTGGCTGCCCGATCTGCTGTGCTTGGTGCCTGGCTGAATGTACGTATTAATGCTGCCGGAATTAAAAACAGAGATTTGGTTGAACCTATATTATTGGAGTCTGCTGCCATGGCTAAACTGGCGCAGGAGAGGGAAGAAGCTATTCTTGAGATTGTTAATAGTAAAATATAACCAGATATGGAAGAAATCAGTAAAGAGGAATTTCGCCGATTAATCCTGGCTGGTATCCCTGATATGCTACCCGAAGCCAAACCTTACGAACCGGCGGTTAACCATGCTCCCAAACGAAAGGATATTCTCACTGACTGTGAAAAGGAGCTTGCCTTGAAGAATGCTCTTCGCTATTTCCCAACTGAATTTCATGCGATACTGGCTCCTGAATTTGCCGACGAACTGGCAAAGTATGGTCGTATATATATGTATCGTTTTCGTCCCGATTATAAAATATATGCTCGCCCGATAGAAGATTATCCGTATAAGTCGAAACAGGCGGCAGCTATTATGCTGATGTTGAGNAATAACTTGGATGATGCAGTAGCTCAGCATCCACGCGAATTGATTACTTATGGCGGCAATGGTGCGGTTTTTCAGAACTGGGCGCAGTATCTGCTTACCATGAAGTATCTGGCTACCATGACAGATGAGCAGACTTTGGTGATGTATTCGGGTCATCCGATGGGATTGTTTCCTTCTCACAAGGATGCACCTCGTGTAGTGGTAACAAATGGTATGGTGATACCTAATTACTCATCCAAAGATCATTGGGAGAAGTTCAATGCTTTGGGTGTATCTCAATACGGACAGATGACTGCCGGATCGTATATGTACATTGGTCCGCAAGGTATTGTGCACGGTACAACCATTACGGTGCTGAATGCTAAACGAATGCAGCGTGCCAAACATCCATCCAGAAAAGGTGTATTGTTTGTTTCTTCGGGTTTAGGGGGAATGTCGGGTGCACAACCGAAGGCCGGGAATATTGCCGGGGTGGTTTCTGTTATTGCCGAGATAAATCCTAAAGCAGTGGCTGTTCGTTACTCACAAGGTTGGGTAGACGAGGTGTTTACTGATTTAGATATATTGATACCGCGTATTCGCAAGGCGGTTGATAAAAACGAAGTAGTGTCTATTGCTTATCAGGGAAATGCAGTCGATTTATGGGAACGGTTGGCTGCGGAAGAGATGTATGTAGATCTTGGTTCCGATCAGACTTCCTTGCATAANCCCTGGGCGGGTGGNTATTATCCGGTAGANATTGATTTTNTTGAGGCTAACCGCATGATGGCCGAAGAACCTGATAAGTTTCAGGCNAAGGTTCGCAGTACATTNCGACGNCATGCTGCNGCTATCAATAAACTTNCTGCTGCNGGCATGTANTTCTTTGATTATGGAAATGCCTTCCTGCTGGAAGCATCCCGGGCAGGAGCCGATGTGATGAAGGCTGATGGTACTTTCCGTTATCCTTCGTATGTGCAGGATATTATGGGACCACTTTTCTTTGATTATGGTTTCGGACCTTTCCGTTGGGTGTGTACTTCGGGTGATCCTAAAGATCTGGCAGTAAGTGACAGGATTGCCGCTGAGGTGCTCGAACGGATTCTTCAAACGGCACCTGCCGATATTCGGTCGCAGTTGGATGATAATCTTCATTGGATCAAAGAGGCCGGTAAGAATAATCTGGTAGTAGGTTCGCAGGCACGCATTCTTTATCTCGATTCATTGGGGCGTATTGAGGTGGCTAAAGCGCTTAATGAGGCAATAAAACGCGGAGATATTTCTGCACCGATTGTACTGGGGCGCGACCATCACGATGTATCGGGTACTGACTCGCCTTTTCGTGAAACTTCCAATATCTACGATGGTTCTTCATTTACTGCAGACATGGCAGTGCAGAATGTAATTGGTGATTCTTTCCGTGGCGCTACCTGGGTTTCAATTCACAACGGTGGAGGAGTAGGCTGGGGAGAGGTTATCAATGGTGGTTTTGGAATGATGATTGATGGCTCGGCTGATGCAGATCGTCGCCTTAGTTCCATGCTTTTGTGGGATGTAAATAACGGACTGGCACGTCGTAGCTGGGCTCGTAATCAGGGAGCAATGGATGCAATTCGCAGAGAGATGGAACGTACTCCGCAACTAATGGTTACTTTACCTAACATAGCTGATGAGAATCTTATCAAAGCAGCACTAAAACATAAATAACTATGGCAAAAATACATAAAATAAGCATAGCGCATCTGTCAATTGACAGACTGCAACAGATTATTGTGAGGGGATATAAGTTAGAATTGTCTGACGAATCGAAAGCACTGATAATAAAAGGACGCCAGTATCTGGACAATAAAATGAAGACTCAGAAGGAGCCTATCTACGGTGTGTCAACAGGTTTTGGTTGTCTTTGTGATATCAGCGTGAGTGGCGAACAGCTGTCTATTCTTCAGCGTAACCTGGTGATGTCTCATGCTTGCGGTCTTGGCGAACGTGTACCTAATGAAATAGTGAAACTGATGCTTATTCTTAAGGTTCAATCACTCTCTTACGGCTATTCGGGTGCTCAACTGGAAACTGTGCAGCGACTGATTGATTTCTTTAATAATGGTGTATATCCGGTTGTTTATCAACAAGGTTCATTGGGGGCATCGGGCGATTTAGTTCCGCTTGCACATCTGTCATTACCTATTTTAGGTTTGGGAGAAGTGAATTACAAAGGAAGGGATGTGGCTGTTCAGGTAGTGAATGAGAAGTTTGGTTGGGAGCCTATCACGCTGCAATCCAAAGAAGGACTGGCTTTGTTGAATGGCACACAGTTTATGGGTGCTTATGGCTGCTGGTGTATCATAAATGCAAAGAGATTATCAGCCATAGCAGATGTAACGGCTGCCATTTCGATTGATGCTTTCGATGGCCGCATTGAACCTTTTCATCCTGCTGTTCATGCTATTCGTCCGCACAAAGGACAGATTGAAACTGCCCGTCGCGTACGCGAACTGCTGGATGGTAGTGAAATAATAGCCCGTAAGAAAGTGCATNTGCAGGATCCTTATTCTTTCCGTTGTGTGCCACAGGTTCACGGTGCATCCAAGGATACCATAGCTTATGTGGAGAGCGTGTTTACCACAGAAATTAACTCTACCACGGACAATCCTACGATTGTGCCCGACGAGGATCTGGTAATCTCGGCAGGTAACTTCCACGGACAGCCATTGGCTGTGGCACTCGACTTCCTGGCTATCGGTGTGGCCGAGCTTGGTAGTATATCTTCTCAGCGAACCTATCAACTTATTGCCGGTGAACGTGAATTGCCAATATTCCTAGCTGGTAATCCGGGCTTGAACAGCGGATTTATGATTCCTCAATATTCTGCTGCTTCTATTGTTAGTCAAAGCAAACAATTATGTACTCCTGCATCGGTAGATTCTATTGAATCATCACAAGGGCAGGAGGACCATGTAAGTATGGGAGCTAATGCGGCCACAAAATGCTACAAAGTAGTGGAAAATACCGAACGTTTACTGGCGATAGAACTGTTTAATGCTGTGCAGGCAATTGATTTTCGTTGTCCGCTTAAGACTTCGCCTGTGTTGCAAAAGGTATGTGCGGCGTATCGGAAGGTGGTGCCGTTCATAGAGAATGATTGTGTGATGTATCCGCACATTCATAACAGTGTGGATTTTCTGAGAAAATGGAAAATTCTAGAAGAATGAAGTTACTAATAAAAAATATCAGAGAGTTGTATCAGGTGGAAGAGAAGCCACGAATGATGGTTTGTGGAAAAGAGATGGCTTCTTTGCCTTACATCAAGGATGCTTACTTGCTGATGGAAGATGAGTTTATTGCCTCTTTTGGTCCTATGTCTTCACTTTCTCCGACTCTGGAAGCTGATGAAGTAATTGATGCAAAGGGAAAGATTGTGATACCTGCATTTTGTGATTCTCACACGCATATTGTTTATGCCGGTAGTAGAGAGTTGGAATTTATAGATAGGATAAACGGACTATCGTATGAAGAGATTGCACAACGTGGGGGAGGCATACTTCATTCTGCTAAACGTTTGCACGAAACAACCGAAGATGAACTTTATGAACAGGCACTTGTCCGGGTTAATGAAATGATAAGTCTGGGAACCGGTGCAGCCGAGATAAAGAGTGGCTACGGACTAAATACCGAAGATGAACTTAAGATGTTGCGTGTTATCAAGCGTCTTCGTGAAACAACACCACTCACTATCCGTGATACTTTTCTGGGCGCTCATGCGGTACCGGCTGATTATAAAGGGAGGCAGACTGCGTATGTGGATTTGATTGTGAATGAAATGATACCTGCCGTAGCAAGTGAAGGTCTGGCGGATTTCGTTGACTCCTTTTGCGATAAAGGTTTCTTTACCTGTGAAGAGACTGAACGAATCATGGAAGCCGGTGCCAGACATGGTATGCGTCCGAAGATACATGCCAATGAACTTGCTCTTTCCGGTGGTATACAGATAGGAGTGAAGCACAATGCGCTGTCGGTAGATCATCTGGAGTTTATCGGTGATGCTGAGATTGAAGCATTGAAAGGCAGCAGTACAATGCCTACCTTGCTACCTGGAGCAGCTTTCTTTCTGGGAATGAACTATGCGCCTGCCCGTAAGATGATAGATCGTGGACTGCCTATCGCCCTTGCTTCCGATTACAATCCAGGTTCGTCGCCATCGGGTAGCATGACGTTTATCCTGTCCCTGGCAACGATCAAGATGAAATTAACTCCCGAAGAGACGATTAATGCAGCTACTATCAACAGTGCTTATGCCATGGGTCTCAGTGAAAGTCACGGCTCTATTTGTGTGGGCAAGCGAGCGAATGTGCTTATCACGAAAGAGATACCATCGCTCTACTTTCTGCCTTATGCTTATACTTCTGATTTGATAGATTGTGTGATACTTGGTGGAAAGGTGGTTTGTCGAAGAAAATAAAGATGCAAAATCATCTGCCATTTACTATCATTATGACGTTTCTAGTTGTAGTATGCATAAAAAAAAGCCGGCTCTTAATAATAAGCCGGCCTTAAATAATTCAATTAGGTATCGGAGAAAATATGTAAAATGTTAAATCTGTTTTTATTCAATAGAGTTTTCCAATGGTAGTTTCTTTCCAGACTTTACAGCATTATTTACCATCAATTCCATATAATTTTCTAATAGGTTTGCATCTTTAACTTCCCATTTGTCTTGTTTATTATTCCAAATAAAAGAAACGTAGGCAGGAATATCTTTTCCTGTTTCTTTGTAATAAATAGCTTTTTGCTTATTCAAAGAGAAGTCGTTCGTTTTGCTGTTCCAAATAGCAAACTCATGGATTTGATTTTCCCCTATAGTAGTCACAGAAAGCATGTAGTATGGGGCCCATTTTTTTGTTGAAGAGTTCCAATAATAAGCTGTTTTGTTTTTCTCTTGCCCATTCTTACTAGAAGTGAAATCATATTTCAAATAAGGAGTCAAGGCGCATAAAGTTGAATCATATAAGTATACAATCTCATTATCGTCGCTTTTGTTGTATACAAAGCTTTTAGGTTCCAAGGCATTAACAGCCTGCATGCTTACAAACAATAAACAAATAGTAATGCTAATTACTAATTTACGGCTACTTAATACAATCGTTTTCATAATTAGAAATTTTTATTGGTTATGACAATTTGATATTTAATTAATCTATATATGGATGTAAAATGGATTTTAATTCTATTTTGTAGTATTATAAATCTTCTTTTACTATCATATTGTTCGTCAAAGATAAAAACTAGATTTGAAATACAAAAGAAAAAACAATAAAAAAATGAATATTTAACAAATAAATATGCTAATAGGCAATGCCGGTATGGTTGGGAATAATTGTCCTTTTTAAAGGCAAATAAGTAGATGCTTTTTTAGTGTGCAAATCTTTAATGAATTAGTTTTTTTAGATTCTAATTATTTACAGAATGAAAGTAAATATTGCTTTTTATTTTAAGTTTGTTTTTAGACTAATATTGACCGGATAGGATGAGGTGTTTTTTAATTTAGCCGGTTGATTTGTTGTATGACGTAATTTGAGTAATGGATACCCTGAAAGGTAGTAATGTGTGTTGTGATAATATTATTTTGGGGAAGCAATATAAATAATCAATCCTTCTCTTTGTCAATTTGAAATGAGAAGGATTGAATTTAGAATTTGATATTTTAGGATCTTTAATAGAGATCTCTAATAATGAATTAAGCCTCGCTTTTTTCTTTGCGTTTTAATGCTTTATCAGCTCTTTTTTCTTTTAGACTTTTAACGGCTTTCTTCTTTCCCTCTTTTTCTTTTCCTTCTTTTTCTTTCGACATAATATTAATTTTTAAATGAATAGAAATCTCAATAGTTGAATTTCCGGTCGGTTGATTAGGATGGTACAGATATTGGGGATATAGCAATGGCTATTCCCTATAATTTAGCTGTATAACTTAACCTGAACCGAAATGTAGTAATTGATCTGAATGAAGAGGTATGATAAACTATTTCTTCTTATCTTGGTTTATCAAATGAGTTATATTTGCAGCAAACTCGTTTGTTACGAATTAGGCCTGAATTTTGGGTCTTCTTTTAACTCCCTTAGTCTTCGTTATGGAGGTCATTATTTTAGACATCAAACGTACAATATAATTCCGAAAATTCAAAATAAAATAATGTTAATCTTGCATGCTATAAGAAAATGTGTAAGATAATTCTATAATACACCTGTTGAAGTTGAACACGATTCCTTATTTCAGGGACTGTGGTATTTTGTGAAATTAGCGTGTCTTTTAAAACGATAGGAGTCTTTATTCAATAGACTAAAGTGAGCCTTCATTTTATAATGATAAATGCAGGTTATTAACAGCCTGATCTAAGAAAAACAGAATAACGTTGACGTTATTCTGTTATATATAAGCTAAGGTATCAAGTAAAGTTTATAGTTCTTTATGAATACCTATGCTTTTGAATTTTTAAACGGTATGTCTACTTATTCTTGAAATTTACAGGTATAAGTTTTACGGGACCCAGTAATCCAGAAGGTACAGTTGTCCACTTATTGTATTTATCCGTTTTATAGTTAATATCTACAACGTTTATCTCTTTAAAATTTCTCCATTCTACTCCACGACGGTCATAATCGGCAATGCGGTTTGCTGGTAGATTGGTTACCTCAATTTCTAAACGGTTTTCTCCTTGCTGAAGGTGTTTTCCCACTTTAGTGATATAAGGTACAGACCAAAGCGTTGCAACCTCTTTGCCATTGATTTTAACGCGGGCGCTTTCTCTCACGTCTCCTAAATCGAGTATCCAGTCGTCAGCTGAGATAGCAGGCAGAGTAAAGCTGACGCTATACACTCCAGTGCCCATATTTACTTTGGCTTTTGGTTCATCGAGTTCTGTCCAGGAACAGAGTTGGCCAATCTTGTAAACATTGTCTATTGCCGGTTCGCTTTGAGTAAAATGGAGTTTCCAGTTGTTCTCAATTGTCAGTCCCACTGTTTGCGGTTCCAGGTATTTCCAATCGGAGATGTCGATACTATCCTTCGTGAAAGTTTTCAGTAGCAAGGATTCACCTGATCTGATCTGCAAATAAACCTGAGTGTGTCCATTTGCTTGTCTGATTCTCGCTTTGCCACTGTCTCCATTTAATGGATTATAAATCACAGCAGAAGTAGCCTTTACGCCAAGGTTTATCCAGGCATTCACATCTTTTAGTTGCAAGGATGCAATAAAATAATGATATCCTGATTCATTAGAACGACGAATACACTGTAATCCGTAAATCGTTTTCATTTCTTCATTAGTAACACCTGTTGTGCTTAATGTTTTCATATAATCACTTCCGGTGGTAACTGTTCCCTTCTTAAAAGGTGTACACGTTGTTTCTTTAAAATCAGCAACAACCGGAAGAGTATTTAATAAGTTCTTGAAAGAGAAACGGCGTTTATCCAGTTTTGAGAAGCCGGGAACATCTTCCGGATAGTTTTCCATGAAAATAATTTTTGCACCTTGTTCTGCCAGACTTATCAGATGGGCCAGCACATCATCCGGCATCTTTTTTACTGCAGGGATGATGATTGCTTTGTACTTTGTTCCACCTTTTGTCTGAAGCGAGCCATTCACACATTTTGTGTCACGTATAAACTGATCGGAAATATAATCCACATCATATCCACTTTCATTAATTTTGTGTACTACTTCAATAAACTTAGGAGCTCTCTTGTCCATTTTATGGATATCAAATGGTAACATACGTCCATCCTGATCATGCCACATATCATAAACAGGCAGATAAATAAGAAAATCATTATCCGGTTTACCCATTTGCAGGAATGACTGGCAGCGGGTAATGTATTGAAAGAAAGCCGGAGCATCTCGCCAGATACTATTCATGGGCGACATGTTGATTGAGGCGTAAAACATCCATCCCGGCCACTTAGCATCCTTGGGTGAATAGGGAGTGCCGTGAAAATAAGTATGATTAACTCCTGAAACAAACATCAGATCAATATCTGGCTTACATTGTGATAATGAGGTGCGGAAATGTTCCGTGAGCCAGGTAAATGTTTCGGAGGAAGTATAAGGCTTACCTGAAATATGGGCTGCCGAAGAGGCATATTTTAGCATAGACAGATCAGAGTAGTTCTTCACGGTTAATGAATCTTTTCGTAAGCCTTTAATGCCGAAATTTGAAATACCAAAGCTTTCGCACTCGGGAACATCAACAGTGGCATAGAGATCAATCAGGTTACCGGGAGAGCCATGAGCCTGATTACGGGTGAGGCTTCCGTGAGTATGTGCCCACTTTGTCCATTGTGCAGTAAAATTCTCCTGCAACAGCTCTGCTATTGTCTCGCGATAATCTGAAATAATGCGGGCTGTTGTATCAGAACGTTTCTCATCAAGGAACTCAGGAAGATACTCTTCCAGCTTATACCCGCGTTGTTTATAGAACTGCTCAAAAAGATCTGGTGTCCAGTCTGCATTATAAACTTCATAGGAATCATTAAAGAAGTTGTGCGGGTAGGGCGTTTTTGTTTCCGCAAAAGCTTTTTCAAAACGGTTAAGATAACTGGCAACCGCCTTGTGTGAGAAATGATCCATTACATATCCTTCACCACCGGGAGCCGCACGTTTCACTTTCTGCAGCGTTTTTCCATTGAAGACAGCTATCAAGCGCCATTGGCCTGCCGGTGCTATCCAGTTTAGTTTGTTTTGTTTATCAACTTTAGAGGTGAGATCTTTTCGTTGACCATTCTGTGAGAATGCCATCAAACGATAAAGCGTTGCAATGCCTTTCTGCTTTTCATCAGAAACATGGATAAGCCCTTTAAGCTGTTCACCTTCATTTAATTTGTATTCTTCAAAGATAACTTTACTTGCAGCATCATCAATACTTACTTCCGGACCGCCAAAGGGCCATCCGGTACCAGTGTTCATATCCATCTGCATGCAACACCTTTTCGCTTCAGCTTCTGTGTGACGAAGCATCTTCATCCAGACAGGAGAAAGAAAATTAATATCACAAGCTTCATTTCCTTTTACTCCATAGATGGGAGTGATTTCCATCGTTCCCATGCCCGCACGGGAATATTCTTCCAGATTATAAGTAAGATTCTTTTCATCTACCGCACTTCCCAGCCACCACCAGCGGGCCGCCGGTTTGGTTTCTGTCGTTATTTTAGGCCATGCAACTTCCTGAGCAGGAGAGTGACTATATAAAAAAGCGAAACAACTGATCAACAATATTCTTTTATCCATCATACTACAATTTAAGTCTCAGACATACATGATTATACCTTTTTCAGAGACTTCCTTTATTTATATTTTTTATTTCAAAACTAACAATATCATCACTTTGTTTCCCTGCTCAATGCAATCTTCTACTATGAATTTCTTTTTGTTTGATTAAATCCGGATACTTTATTGGGTATATCTGATCAGAGCTCTTCGATCTCTTTTAACCACAAAGCCGAACTTGCATCACTTGGCATGCGCCAGTCTCCTCGCGGACTGATTGAGATGCTTCCCACTTTAGGTCCATCGGGCAGGCAGGAGCGCTTGAATTGCTGATTAAAGAAACGGCGGAAAAATGTGTATAACCATTTTTTAATTGTTTCTTTTTCATATTTGTTGCCAAAAGCAACGCCTGCCAGATAGAATATTTTAGCCGGACGGAAACCAAACCGCATGGTATAATAGAGAAAGAAGTCGTGTAGTTCGTAAGGACCAACCAGATCTTCTGTCTTTTGTGTAATATTTCCATCCTCGTCGGCCGGAATAAGTTCCGGACTGATAGGAGTATCCACTATATCCGTTAAGATATCTGCGGCTTCTTCTTCCACCTCATTCTGGCTAACCCAGTCCACCAGGTGCCTTACCAGTGTTTTTGGAATGCTGACATTTACTCCGTACATAGACATGTGATCTCCATTATAGGTTGCCCATCCCAAAGCCAGTTCAGAAAGGTCACCGGTTCCGATTACCATTCCGCTCGTTTGATTAGCTATATCCATTAGAATCTGAGTCCGTTCTCTTGCCTGTGAATTCTCATACGTTACATCATGCACGTTTATATTGTGATCAATGTCTCTGAAATGCTGGATACAGGCCGCTTTTATATCAATTTCACGGGTTGAGATTCCCAGTTCCTTCATCAGATTGATTGCATTGTTGTAGGTACGGTCTGTTGTTCCAAATCCGGGCATAGTAATTCCCAGGATTCCTTTTCTTGAAAGCCCCAGTTTATCGAAAGTTTTCACACATACCAATAAGGCAAGTGTAGAATCCAATCCACCGGAGATTCCTATAACAGCCGTTTTAGCCTGAGTATGGACAATACGTTTAGCTAAACCTGAAACTTGTATCTCGAAAATCTCTTCACATCTCTCATTCAGTGTCTTGCCTGTTGGCACAAAAGGAAGTGCCTCAACTTTGCGGGTAAGGTTTAAAGGCCTGCTATTTGTTATTTCTGTAGAGACATGAATGACTTCTTCATCCTTATAATCGCCGCTATTTGCAGAGAAAGTGGTATTAATACGTCTTTCTGTACGCAGCTTTTCCACATCTATCTCTGTGATAATCAACTGTTCTTCCAGACTGAAACGTTTGGATTCTGCTATTAGTGTTCCGTTCTCATAAATCAACCCATTACCGGCAAAGACCACATCTGTGGTTGATTCTCCAAATCCGCAGGATGAGAATATATATCCGGCTATACAACGGGCCGATTGCTGGCAGATGAGCGAACGTACATAATTGTGCTTGGCTATTCCTTCATTATCGGCAGACAGGTTAATGAGAATCTCTGCACCTTTCAATGCAAGTTTGGAACTAGGAGGAATAACAGACCAGAGGTCTTCGCATATTTCCACACCAAAACTGGTATCGGGCGTGTCGAACAACAGGTTGGAACTGACCGGAGCCAACTGACCACAAAGACGAACTGTTCTGTCAACCACGTCTCTGGCGGAAGTAAACCAGCGTTGTTCATAGAATTCTTTATAATTAGGCAAATAGGTTTTGGGTATAACACCAAGAATCTTTCCCCGTTGAAAGACAACTGCAGCATTCAAAAGAATAGTATTGGTTGTTACTGGCATTCCCACAACGCAAATAATATCTAACTGACGGGTATTATTCATTATCTGCACCAGTGCCATTTCTGCTTTTTCAAGCANNAGNTNCTGGGCAAACAGNTCAGCACANGTATANCCTGTNATNCATAGTTCCGGGAAAGCAATGATTTGAACCCCTTTTTCTTCGGCTTCATGTATCATTTCCTCTATTTGATCTGCATTATACTGGCAGTCAGCTACTTTTACCCGTGGCACTGCAGCGGCCACTTTTACAAATCCATAGTTCATTTTTCTTCTTTTTATCTGTTTGGATATTGCAAAAATAGTGAATTCTGAGCTATTCCGGTTAAATAAACAACTTTATTTCTTCGCATTGAATATTCCTCTGATTTATCAGAAAAAACGCAATCTGACAATCACCGTTTTACACCGTTTACAGTGATATGGTTATATTCTATCATCTCTGTGTCATCAGTAACAAATAACGGACGTCCATCAGATTTTTCGTAATGGAAATCTATATTGTTAAACGTAATGTTTTTTGCATGACGAATGTAAAAACCGGAAGCCGGGATAGTTCCAAACATCAATGGGTCAGGATAAACCTTTTCCTGTTCCGGAGGAACGATTTTTCCATCTTCACTGCTGTATCCACCTTTATGGTAAATATGTATGTCGCTCAGAGAAACGTCTTCAATAATGCTTCCAGGTACGCCGCTGATGATAGAGGAGTATTGTGAATCGGCATTATATACATTAACATTGCTGATGCGTATTCTTTTCATAGTTCCCCGAGGTGTTCCTTCCGGACTTCTCATGCGTGCGCCTAAGCGTAAAAATATTGGTGAGTTGACAATATCGCGCATGGTAATATTACTTACCACAACATCTTCCAGATGTCCGCCGTCCACACTTTCCAGTGCTAGCCCTCTACATCGGTCAAATATACAGTTTGTTATTGCGATATTTTTAAATCCTCCACTAGATTCGGTACCTAGTTTTATTCTTCCGCACACATAAGCGTGATCGGGAGCCTGCGGCTCATTTCGCTCAAAGGTGGCATTCATCGCTGTTCCCTGATCGAATCCGGATACATAACAGCCGGTAATGGTAACGTTTTCTGTATCTCTGAAATATCCCAGAGCATACGATGCTTTCAGTACAATTGCATCGTCCCAGGGAGAATTGACACTACAGTCGGTAATACGTACGTTTTTACAACAGTCAATATCGAATCCGTCACGGTTTGTATCCACCTTCAGGTTGAGCACACTCAGATTGTCTACACCTGTTGCAAGTAGTGCAAAGTGTCCGCAATGCAGCATGGAGATATCTTTCACAATAACATTTTTACAGTTCTTTAGGCTGATAGCTTTATTCCCGGCTCCTGCCAGTCGACTTTCCTCACGGGATAATCCTTTACCATAAATCACTCCCGGTCCGCAGATGGTAATATCTTCCAATCCGATACCCCATATAAGAGAGTTTTGCCAGTGGCTGTGACCAAAATCCTGATATCGATAGAATTCATTTGGTTCGGCAACATCATACCCTTGATTTTGCGTAGGGAAAGCAGCAACAACACGTGCACCCGATTCCAGATAAAGAGTGATATGACTTTTCAGACGAATAGAATAACAAGCATATTCGCCGGAAGGTATATATACCATCCCTCCTCCATCTTTGGAAGCATCCTCAATTGCCTGGTTGATAGAAGGAGAATCAATCGTCTTTCCGTCTCCTTTGGCCCCGAAATCTCTTACGTTATAAACCTTTGCCTGAATCTGGATGGCTCCAGTCAGAGCAAATAGCGTGAACAGGATATATATTCTGATATGTTTCATGGCTTAAAATTCCTTTTTAAATAATTCGGGCAGCATAAAGCTGTTATAGTCGGCTTTTGCATTCTGAACATAAAAGCAGAAGTAAAGCTTACCGTTGATTAATTTACAGGTCCCTGTCAGGGCAGGGGAATCGGTCTTTTTTCCCGACTGGTGAAATGCCAATGGATAAGTTTGCTTATGTGCATCGGAGAGTCTTATATCAGAGTTATCAGGAACAACAGCCTGAACAACTTTCAGATCCAGGCTTTCTCCATAATAAACAGTAAATGCGTTGCTTTCCACACTGAACACATTATCTTTGCAATATTCCGGTTTTAAACTGCAGTCTGCTTTGTCCGAAAGTACTTTTGCATAGCTGCCTCCAAAGCTCCAGAAAAGATCTAGTCCGTCTGGTAAGTTAACACCTTCAACCTCCATGATAAGTCCATCGCTATCTGTTAATTTAGATACGCGGACAACTATTTTTCCTTCTTTCAGGAGGTTATCTTCCATAGTGTATGTTAGCTTTCCTGGACTTTTCTTAAGTTTCACACTCTTCAGTTCATTGCACCAGAGACTTTTCTGACCGGAGATAAGTCCCAGTTTAAAGTTTCCTGCCATCTGAGGAAAGTGAAAAGAGAATTCCGGAGTCTTACCTGCCAGTATTTTATGAGAAGATTGTGTATCATATAATGAGATTGAAAATTTACCATCGTCACCTGCATAGATATGAATGCAGGTAAAGATGAATAGCAGAACAAAGCAGATTTTTCTTAAATTATTCATATTGAATATCTTTCTGAATATTTGTATTCTTTTTAAATTCTATTTTACTCTTATTGGCAACTTTCAAATGTATTTTATTCAAGTAAAAATGATCTGTAAAAGTTATTTTCCCGGCTTCGGCAACGTTCGCTTTGATATTATACAAGTGAAAGTTTTCCAATTTTAAACTATCGTTCCAACCAGAAGCTGAGATGAACATTTTGGCATTTTGTGCTTTTACATTCGAAAGATACACATTCTTAAAATGCGGATAACCTTTTTCTGCCGGAGTTACCGGAGTAAGCATAACCTTCCAGTGTTCCGGAATCTCTTTCCCTATATATTTTTCGGGTAAAGCAGAGTAACTGTAACTGGGATTCCAGTTTAAATCAGCAGCCAAAACACTACCTACATTATTTGCCTTCACATTAGCCATAAAGATATTTTCCACGGTACCTCCTCTGTTCATAGCCGATTTAATACGAAGAGCGGAAGATGTTCCGTAAGCCTGCATGTTGTACGCCAATATGTTTCGGATAGAACCTGATGTCTCACTTCCGCAGGTAATTAATCCAGCTCCCTTCCGGGTGATACAGTTACGGATCACCACATATTCTGTGGGACGGTTAACCCTTAATCCGTCGGCGTCTCTTCCTGATTTTATGCAGATATTGTCATCATTACAATCAATATCGCAGTTCTCAATCAGAATTTTCGTGGAAGAATCGATATCAATTCCATCTGTACTTGGTCCGTGACCACCAATATTATTATTGATATTTATTCCATTGATGGTGCAATACGAGGAATATAAAACCTGAACTGCCCAGAAACCAGTCCGCATTACATGAATGTTTTTCAGAGAAACATCCGAGCTGTTTGATATTAAAATGCCCCTTACCCGTTTGCAGTCATAATCTACTATCCAGCGAAGTCCTTCTTTTTCATATTCCTTACGCATTTCCCAGTACTTATCCCAAAAGACTTTCCCCTGACAGTCTAGTGTACCTTCTCCAGAAATGGCTGCGTTTTTTTGGTTAATAACATTAATAACCGCTGCTGGCCATATCATCTCAATGCCGGCAATTCTTGATTTGAATTCCGGATAGTCATTTATATCTGTACTTCCCATCAAAGTTACTCCTTTGCCGATGCACAGATTAACTCCTTTTTTAATAAACAACGCACCTGTCAGATAGTTCCCCGGTTCAAACGTTACAGTTCCTCCTCCGGCAGAGCTACATGCATCAATTGCATTCTGTATTTGTTTGGTGCAAATTGTTTTTCCATCATTTACAGCCTGATAATCCTTCACATTAAAGACATTGAGAGTAGGGTATGTTTTTGCTCCTACTTTCAGAGCCCATGAAAGATCTGGCTTCTCATGTCCCCTGATCCAACTGAAAGAGGGAATAGCTTTATCCTGAGCCAAACATCCCGTAACTAAAATCGCAAGCAGAGATACTAAAAAACTCTTCTTCATTCTTTTTCTGGATTACTTTATTTTTAATTACCGTCTGGTTTTTCAACTTCTGTGAAAGGACTCTGATTCCAGTGAAAAGAATCAATAGCATCCGGCTTCTGAGGATTGAATGGTTTATAATCTTTTCTTAAATATTTTACAATATTCAGTTTATTGGTTTTTATCCCCTCAATGATGCATTTGGATATTTCGTATGCTCCATAAGAATTAAAATGCGTGTTGTCTGCGAGAGGCTGTGTTTGTCCGGGATACGTATTGGCCGGATAATGCACAAACGCTTTCTTTGAAGGTCCCACTCCCCATGCTTCATAGAGTGTACGAGTCATGGCGTTGAGGTCAATTAATGGAATATTCTCTTCACGAGCCAGTTGTTTCATTGCATTAGGATATTCTCCGTGAGTATCCATTATTTTGCCCTCTTCATTAAAACTTCTTCTTTGAGTTGGAGTAACCAATACAGGATGTGCGCCTCGTGCTTTAGCTTCGGTCACAAATGTACGAAGGCTATTAAAGTATGAGGTGTATGGACCTTTGTCAGGACCTTTCTGTTTCTGGTCATTGTGACCAAATTCAACAAAGATATAATCACCGGCTTTCATCTGAGTCAGTGCCTTTTTAAGTCTTCCGGCAGCAATAAATGTATTGGCCGATTCTCCGGATTCCGCATAATTGGCGAAGCAAACATGCTCGTCAAAGAATCGGGTAATCATTTGTCCCCAGCTTGCCCATGGTTCATTATCCTGATCTACCACAGTGGAGTCTCCGAAAAGAAAAATAGTAGGAACATTATTTACTTTTTCAATGGTGATTGTTTCTATAAGAGCATCGTCTCCATTAAATTCCAAAGTCAGTTTATCATCCCAGTTGAGCTTTTTCTTTTCCCGTGCTTTGATATTTACATATTCGTTTTCACTGATTTTAGTATTGCGCTTATTGATAATGAATGTTACCTCAACGATTTCTCCTTTTTTAGTAGCCAGATTTTCAATGAAAAGACGGCGTGATTCTCCTCTTACAGTGGTTATTCCACTCTTATCTTTTGATCCGATCTTTACGGTTACTTTATAATTGCCGTCAGGAACCAGAACAGAAAAGTAAAATGGCTTATTTTCTCCTGCAGAAGCAGGTTGTAAATCATATCCATACCCCTTTTGGGCAGTATATCTGTCTGACGAATTTATCTTTATATATCCTTTCGGGGCTTTGCCTGGTGTAAAATCGAACTTAAATTGTTCCTTCTGTGCTGTACAAAAAGAACTGATTAGTAATGCGATAGCTAATAATTTAAATTTCATGTGTCTCTCTTTTATCTTTAAATACCCTTATCTCCTTTAACTGGCTTCAATTCATCCGGTGAATCTTTTGTATATAGATCTACTTTCTTTGCTTTTTTCGTAAACAAATCTTTTATTGTTTCGAGTGGAACAATTGTTTGCGGACGAAAACTGTCTGAATTCATATAATCTAAAATTGCTTTATACATCTGCCGGGCAACTATTCTATTATCTGAATCCGTATTGATATCCATGCTTGTCATCATCAGTTTGCCGTTTAACACTTTTGCTTCGAATAGCATTCCTATTTTACGGCTAACAAACCAGGTATCGATGCTTTGTACCAATGGCTGAAAATCTGCCGGAAACTCTGTGAATTGCATAACCTGAGCCTTGTTGAGAAGTTCCCACCATTGCAAATCACTGTGATAATCTGTTGGGAAGTTCCTGAAAAGCGGATGGTAATTGTTTACGAAAATACCAGTTGTATGAGGAGGACGCATCTTAAACCATGAAGTGTTCCAGAACACAGGAGTGAAATATTGTTGCACCTCTTTTCCGTATGTAATTTTTCCGGCAGCTGTGAGCAACACATTTCCTCCGTTCTTTAATATTTCGGTAGCTTTCTCGTCCACAGAATCGGTTACATAGACAGATCCCTTATCAACGGTAACGGTTGCAGGATATACCCAGAAGTTCCAGTCGTTCGCAGCTTCTGTACCTTCAATGGTGATTTCCAGATTTAACTTCTGTGCTTTTTCAACAGAGCAAAGGGCACACTTCACATAACCTAGGTTAAAGCAGTTTCCTACAGGAATATTTTTAGTACTGACTACACCTTTTGAGATTATGCTACCTGATTCATCTGTTATCTTATAGTTGGTCCGGGCATTTTTTAATGTATCCTTTCCAAAATGAGCAATCTCAATATCTGCCTGGAATGTTTCATTGTTCTTATAGACAAACTTCGGTATTCTTGCCAAAGGAACTGTAGGACTGCAGAAACGACGGAATTCCGGTGCATTGATGTAGCCTTTTTCTTCCCAGAATACATTCAGTACGCCCACCAAAGCAGTTCCCTGACCTGAGTAATCGTTCAGACCCAATAACTGGAATCCAGCGTAACCGGGTGTGCGCAGTGTCTTTTCAATTTCATTCTTATAACACAATGCCTGAAGCTTGCCCGAAGCCATCATAAAGTCGTGTCCCAGATTCCCCATTTTTCCATCTTCAAGTAAATCTTTGAATATTTCAAAGTTTTTGGCTTTATTTACTCCGGTATATTTTCTGATCTCATTAAAATCAGGGAAAGCACACCATTGTCCTGTCTCGTGGGATACATAAGGTTGTTTAACAGAGTCAATCTTTGCGTGATAGTCGGACATTGATTCTGGTTTTGAATTAGTCCAGTCAAGTCCGCGTGCTCCAGCTTTAACGTGGTATTGGCTTTTAGGTTGCCATTGCCAGCTTCCACCAACAGATGCTCCGGTGTATACTCTGCGTGAATCTTTTTCTTTCCAGTAGTCTACAAATTTACTAACCCATGATACCCAGCGTCCTGAAGGTTCATTTCCACAGGCTAACATGCAGAAAGAGGCATGGTTGCCATATTCCTTAGCCATACGGATTGTTTCATCCATCAGGTATGCATCAATAGGCTGTCCCATTCCAAGTTTAGGTCCGTGGTTGGGCCAGCTTGGTCCTTCCGGCTGAAGATAAAAACCAACCAGATCGGCGGCCTCGAAAGCTGCTTCCGGCGGACAGAATGAGTGGAAACGCATGTGATTTAATCCATAGTTTCTACAGATACGGAATACTCTTTCCCAATCTTCAACCTTCATAGGAGCATAACCGGTTAAAGGGAAGTCACAGTTTTCAACTGTTCCGCGGAGTACGGTCTTATTGCCGTTTACATAAAAGTATTTTCCTTTGATAGAAAAGTCTCTCATACCGAACTGAACCTTTTTTTCTTCACTGTTTTTTCCATATACGATTTTGGCTTTCAGCTTATACAATGCCGGGTCAAATTCATCCCAGGTCAGCATACCGTCGCCCATAGGAAGTTCCATTTCCAGAGAAAGACTATCGTTCTTAATAAAAATATCTTTTGAAACGGGGAGGGGAGTATGCTTCTTTTCAGTATTGAAACTCTGAGCGGAGAGTGTAACCTGTGCTGATACATTCTTTAGTTTATCCGATCTGAGTTTTATCTTAACCAATGCTTTTTTGTTTGCCACATCAGAGAATACCTGAATATCATCAAAGTAGACAGTTGAGCCAGCTGCAAGATTAATCTTTCCAACAATGCCGTTCCAGTTACCCTGTGTCTGGTCCGTTACGCTGTGCGAGTCTGGTCCTACATTAATCTCTTTCAGCCGGTTATCTACACGAATTGATATCCTGCATTTTCCCGAACGAAGATACTCGGTCAGGTCATATACATGAGGAACGCAAAGACTATTCTGCATGCCTACTTTCCTGTCGTTTACCCAAACAGTGGTTTCTATGTGAGGGCGTTCCAGTGAAAGGACAATGCGTTTCCCTTTCCAGGAAGAGGGAACGATAACTTCTTTCTGATACCATGCCACACCTACATAATGTTTATCGGGAGTGAGGAAGAAGGGTAATTTAATGTTTCCTTCTATCCTGTATTTTTCCATGTAAGGATTATAATAGTAGGAGCTGTCATAAAGGCTACCGGTCCATTTCGTACGGATGGTAACATCATCTCCTTTCAGCTTTTCGGGCATAGATCCCGGGAGGTTGATTTCTTCTTTCAGGTGTTTCCTGAACCATTGTTCTGTTATCCCTGCATCTTGTCTGTCTATCTGAAAATTCCATTTTCCAGAAATATCAATGCTGTTTTGGGCATATATGACATGGACGAATATGATTGATAAAATGATTGATGAAAGAATTCTTTTCATAATATATATATTTCTGAATTTTATTTTGCTAAAGTACAGTCTTTGCATAATTTCTTAAATAGAAAGTCGTACATAAACATAGAAATTCGTATGAATATTCCTTGTAAATGGATTTTTGTACAATAATACATCTATTTTTAGTCATCTGTCTATGAGAATGTATCTTGTCTCTTTTAGTATTCTTTTGAATAAGTGTATATTTGTACACTTATTGAGTCTTACCTCTAATTTTATTGTATTATGAAAAAATTATTCGCTTTATCTTTCCTTCTTGTTTTTGCGGCAACATTACTCAGCGCAAAAGGGAAAGCATACTTATTTTCTTATTTCACAGGCAATAGTGAAGATGGTCTTCATCTGGCATATAGCTATGACGGATTGAAGTGGAAAACTTTGAAAAACGGAAAATCATTTTTATCTGCTACGGTTGGAAAAGATAAACTAATGAGAGATCCAAGCATCTGTGAGGCACCGGACGGAACATTTCATATGGTGTGGACTTCCAGTTGGACAGACCGGATTATTGGCTATGCCTCTTCAAAGGATCTGATAAACTGGTCCGAGCAGAAGGCAATTCCGGTAATGATGCACGAACCTACTGCTCACAATTGCTGGGCACCCGAACTGTTTTATGATGAACCATCGGAAACCTATTATATTTTCTGGGCTACAACTATTCCGGGAAGACACAAAGAGGTGACAACCAGCGAAAGTGAAAAAGGGTTGAACCACCGTATTTATTATGTTACAACCAAAGATTTTGAGACATTCTCTGAGACAAAGATGTTTTTTGATCCTGATTTCAGCGTGATTGATGCAGCTATTGTGAAGGATAAAAACGGCGAACTGATTATGGTTGTCAAGAATGAAAACTCAAATCCTCCTGAGAAGAACCTTCGTATCACCAAAACTAAACATATTGAAGATGGATTTCCTGTTCATGTATCGGAACCTATCACCGGTGATTATTGGGCGGAAGGGCCTTCTCCTTTGATTGTAGGTGATTCTTTATATGTGTATTTTGATAAATACCGCAACCATAAATATGGGGCAGTTCGTACAAAAGACCGCATTCATTGGGAAGATGTATCCGATGAAGTATCTTTTCCAGCTGGAACCCGTCATGGAACTGCATTCCCGGTTAAAAAATCGGTTTTGAAAAAGTTGTTGAAAGAGAATTGATTTTAATAATAGTACTATGAAACGATTTTGTTTGTTTTCATTTTGTTTCTGTGTGAGCATTTTGTTCTCATTCTCACAGAATAAGAAGTCATGGTTTCCCGATAAGGATTTGATTCAAACCGGAGTGTATTATTATCCGGAACACTGGAACGAAAATCAGTGGGAAAGAGATTTTAAGCAAATGCACGATCTGGGGTTTGAGTTTACTCACTTTGCCGAGTTTGCATGGGCGCAGTTGGAACCGCAGGAAGGAAAATACGATTTTGCCTGGCTCGATAGAGCAGTAGCGCTGGCTGCCAAATATAAACTGAAAGTGATAATGTGTACCTCTACTGCCACTCCTCCGGTGTGGCTGAGCCGTAAATATCCTGAGATTCTTATCAAACAGGAAGATGGTACTGTGCTGGATCATGGTGCTCGTCAACATGCATCGTTTGCTTCTCCACTTTACAGAGAACTCTCTTTCAAGATGATTGAAAAGCTGGCTCAGCATTATGGAAATGATTCTCGCATTGCGGGTTGGCAATTAGATAATGAACCGGCAGTTCAGTTCGACTTTAATACAAAAGCAGAGCTGGGATTCCGTGATTTCCTGAAAAAGAAATATAATAATGATATTAAGTCTCTGAATGATGCATGGGGAACTGCTTTCTGGAGCGAGCAGTATAGCTCGTTTGATGAAATTACCCTTCCTAAAATGCGCCAGATGTTTATGAATCATCATCAGATACTTGATTATCGTCGTTTTGCCGCAGAGCAGACAAACTCTTTCCTGAACGAGCAGTGTTTGCTGATAAAAAAGTATGTAAAGAATCAGTGGGTGACCACCAACTATATCCCTAGCTATGAGGATGGGCACATTGGCGGAAGTAAAGATCTTGATTTCCTTTCTTATACCCGTTACATGGTTTACGGAGAAAATGAAGGGATCGGCAGGAGAGGGTACCGTGTGGGTAATCCCTTACGTATAGCCTTTGCCAACGATTTTTTCCGTCCTTTTAAAGGAACATACGGCGTGATGGAACTTCAACCGGGACAGGTAAACTGGGGAGGCATTAACCCTCAACCGCTGCCTGGTGCTGTAAGATTATGGTTATGGAGCGTATTTGCCGGAGGCAGTGATTTTGTATGTACCTACCGGTATCGTCAGCCTTTGTATGGTACTGAACAGTATCATTACGGAATTGTTGGCTCTGATGGAGTAACGGTAACTCCGGGTGGAAAAGAATACCAACAGTTTATGCAGGAGATAAAGCAATTGCATAAAGAGGCTTCTCCCCGCGAAGATAAGCCCAAAGAATATCTCGCACGTAAAACTGCTATCCTCTTTAATCATGAAAATTCGTGGAGCATTGAACGCCAGAAGCAAAATGCAACCTGGAATACAATGGCCCATGTGGATAAATACTATCGCCAGTTAAAAGCGTTTGGAGCGCCAGTTGATTTTATAAGTGAGGATAAAGACTTCAGTGCATATCCAGTTATGATAGCTCCGGCTTATCAGTTGGTAGACGATGCTTTGATTGCCCGCTGGACTGAATACGTAAAGAATGGCGGTAACTTGATTCTTACCTGCCGTACGGGACATAAGGATCGAAGCGGACGATTGTTTGAAGCGCCATTCCGTTCCAAGATTGATAATCTGACAGGAAATAAAGTTGATTTCTATGACTTGCTTTTACCCGAAGATCCTGGGACTGTAGCCATGGATGGAAAAAAGTATAATTGGAATACCTGGGGAGAAATATTAATTCCCGGTAAAGATTCTGAAGTATGGGCTACTTATACCAATGAATTCTATGAGGGTAAGTCGGCAGTAACAATGCGTCATCTAGGCAAAGGAACCGTAACTTACGTGGGTGTTGATTCCAAAGATGGCTCGCTGGAAAAGAATGTGCTCACAAAACTGTATGCAACTCTGAATATTCCGGTAATGGACTTGCCTTACGGAGTAACAATGGAATATAGAAATGGTCTGGGCATTGTTCTAAACTATTCTGATAAACCTTATGAATTCCATTTGCCAAAAGGAAGTAAGATCCTGATTGGAAATACAACGATTCCTACAGCCGGAGTATTGGTCTTTAAATAGAATTATATAGCAGAACTTTAGATAAGTTATTATGAACAAGAAGGGGCGATTTACTGCGGGTGAATTGCTCCTTTTTCTATCTATATTTATAACCCCACGATTTTGTACTGGCAGACACTGATTATTAAATAGTTAACCCTTACAAATAAAATACCTGGACAAATGATTCAGTTATAAGTTGCCTTTTTTTTGGCAGTGTTTTTTGCATTTTGGTATCTGTTGTCCATTGTATTTATTATTTAAATGATTGTTTATATCTTTTTATAAGTTGTCTTGGCTTAATTTGTGTTACAATTATTTTGTGGGTTTGCTTTTATAAGCACTTAATTGAATAAGAGCTAAAGTTTTGATTTACAGATGAAAATAGCTTTTGCAGAATGATACACCAATTCTTTTGGAAAATTGGTGTATCATTCAGATTTATTCTCCAATGATTTTTATTTATCGGCGAATGATTTAAAATTATTGGAGTACGATTTATATGCTATAGCCCCCCCAAAAAAAAGAGGCATAATCTCGCGACTATTCCTCTTTAAAAACTAATCTAATCACCATTTTCTAATCTGAATTCTAGTTATATCTATACCTATATAATTATTTTAATTTATAAACTTCAGTTCCTGCTAAAAGGAAGCATCCTACACCGTAATCCTCAAAATCGGGAGTACTATCGTAAGTTGTAGGTTGTCCGTCCTTAGGTTCTTTTCCTGTACCCTGAACATATCCCAGAAAGCCATTAGGATGAACAGCATCTTTAACCATGGCATTCCATGCTTTGATTACAACAGGAAGATATTCAGCTTTATTCAGAAAACCATTAGATATCCCCCAAGCCATTCCGTAAACAAACAGTGCAGTGCCCGAAGTTTCTTTTCCTCCAAAATTGTCTGGATCGTGCAGGCTGGCATTCCAGAATCCATCTTCACGCTGGCATTTTTTTAAAGCTTTGCTCATTGCTGTAAAATCACTCAGATAATCAGAACGGTGTTTCTCATTGTCTGGAATCTCGTTGAGAACTCGTACTAATGCAGCATACACCCATCCGTTTCCTCTTGACCAATAACAATCTTCTCCGTTGGGCTCTTTGTAGGGAGAAACAAAATCTTTATCTCTCCACCACAACCCATCTTTAGGATTATATAATCCGTTTTTTCCATGATTATTCCGGGTATATGAATACATCTCCCACATTTTATCAAAATACTTTTGTTCGTCAAGGGTCTTCCCTAGTTTTGCGAAAACCGGCATAGCCATCTGTACGGCATCAATCCACGACCAGTCGTCATTCTGAGGAGTATTTACTACCATATCAATAGATAGCTTTATATTCTTCAGCTTTTCGGGCGACGGATTTATGCGGTAGAGATCAATGTAAGTTTGTCCGCAGCACTGATCGTCAGCATTGCGTGTGGTATTTCCGTTTCTTAATCCCCATTTATGATAACTTGCCCAGTTGTAAGCATATTCATAATAGTCCTCTCTAGGCAATATGGAGTGTAATTCCATTAGTCCTTCGTAATAAACTCCGCGGGTCCATATATTGCTTGGTCTGACTCTTCCTACGAATGTAGGAATACTGGGATCAGAATATTTCTTCATAAAATAATCATTAACCAGCATTGTGGTTTTTAATGTCTCTTTCTGATCTGGAATTATCTGAGCCGATGAATGAATGGAAGCAAAGGCTATTAATAGAAATGGAATGAATATTCTTTTCTTCATATAAAATTGTTTAGTGAATTTCAAAAGTTAATTAAGATATGATTCGTTTGAATTGTACAGAAGCAAAGATAGATTAAAACAACATGTGCATAAATGGAATATTATACTTATACATATAATATAATTCACCTGAACAAAATTCCATTGTTGATTTTGGATGGGAGACTTATCTTTGTATCGCTGGCTATTAAAGATGGTATAATATAATAATGTAGTATATATAACTATGAAGAAAATCCTATTGTTAATCTTCATCCCCTTTCTATTCAAAATCCTTATATATGTGGTTAGAGCCGGGAGTAGACCCATCGAAACCTGATGGAAGCAAAGATGATACTCATTCTTTAGAAGCCGGTGCCATGCAAATAGCTAAATATGTTGTTGAGGGCATTAAAGAATTGAAATTAAGCGGTATATATAAACATATAAAATAGTATAAAGACTGTTATACTATAAAAATACATGCAAATGTACGATTGTCTATTGTCAGTGACTGGCAATTGATCTATGTTTGCCACATCATTTCAATTTGGAAGTATTGCTTCAAATTATAATAATAGTGAATTAATTATTAATTGTTAAACTTATATTTATGAAAAACAAAAGGCAAATTAAACAACTGAGTCTTTTTGGTTTATTTCCCAGGCTTTCCATGGCCGTCTTATTCTTTATGATTGCTTCATTGGCATCTGCACAGAATAAAACGATCACTGGAACTATAGTTGATGCAAAAAATGAACCAGTTATTGGTGCTAGTGTTATGGTAAAAGGTACCACAAACGGTACAATCTCTGATCTTGACGGTAATTTTACATTGAAGAATGTAGCTAGTAGTGCAACTTTACAAGTTAGTTATATTGGCTACGTCTCTCAAACAATTCCTGTAGGAGGCAAAAACAATATAAAAATTGTATTGCAGGAAAATTCTCAGGTTCTGGATGAAGTTGTAGTTGTTGGTTATGGTGTTCAAAAGAAGACAGACGTAACTGGTGCAATGGCACGTGTTGGCGACAAAGAGCTGAAAGCAATGCCGGTTAAGGATGCTTTCCAAGCAATGCAAGGTAAGGTTGCCGGTGTAGATATTACTTCAAATCAACGTCCGGGTGAAACTGGAAGCATTAAGATTCGTGGCGTTCGTTCTTTAAGTGCAGATAATGATCCGTTGTGTGTTGTTGATGGAATGGTTATCCAGAGTGGTGGTATTGATAACATTAATCCGAGCGACATCGAATCAATCGATATTCTGAAAGATGCTTCTGCAACTGCTATTTATGGTTCACGTGGTGCCAATGGTGTGATCCTGGTAACAACCAAACACGGTAAAGATGGTAAGGTTACTTTAAATTATTCCGGTTCAGTAACTATGGAAAAAATGTATGATGTTACTGAATATATGAATGCTGCTGAATGGTTGGATTATGCTCGTTTGGCAAAATACAATATTGGTACTTACAAATCTGCTACTCCTTCTTATGCTGCTGACCTGGCTGCATGGGGTTCTGTAGGTGCTTCTTTCGCAAATATAGCTAAAGGTTGGACTGACAACAATACTGTGTATGACAGTAGCAAAGTGGGAAACTTTGACTGGGGCAAATACGGTAAACAGACTGGTATTTCAACAGAACATACGTTGAGTGCATCAGGTGGTTCTGAGAAATTCCAGGGCTATGGTTCATTCGGTTATTTACGTCAGGAAGGTACACAACCGGGTGAGTTGTTCCAACGTTATACTGCAAAGACAAGCTTTGACGCTTCTCCATTAAAATGGTTTAAGTTGGGAACATCAATGAACCTTTCCTGGGGTGATCAGGATTATGGTTATAGCTTTGCAAAATCAGTGACAGGTGCTGGTGATTTGTATTCTGCTTTGAAAGGAATGCTTCCGTGGACAGTTCCTTATGATGAGAACGGTGATTATATCCGTAACCCGGCTGCTGGTGATGTCAATATCATAAACCCTATTAACGAACTTAGCTATACAGTTAATAATCGTCAGACACTTCGTGCTACAGGAAGTTTTTATGCACAGATGGATCTTGGAGAGATATGGAGTCCTCTGAAAGGTTTAAAAGTCCGTACTCAGTTTGGTCCTGAATTCAAATATTACCGTACAGGTACTTTCTATGATAAAAGAGGTATAAATGGTGATGGTAATAATACAGCGGTATATAATAATTATCAGACACGTGCCTGGACATTAGATAATTTGATGTATTANGATCGTACTATTGCNAAAGATCACAAAATTGGTCTTACTTTGATGCAGTCATCATCNGCAAGNCATTATGAATATGGNACNATGAANGCTCTCGGTGTTGCTACTGCTTCTGAGTTATGGTACAATATGAGNTCNGTTAGTTCTTTNAATTCATTTGGNACAGGNTTNNCTGANTCTCAGATGGAATCATATATGATGCGTGCCAACTATGGCTTTAAAGATAAGTACTTATTAACTGCTTCAATTCGTTGGGATGGTGCTTCTCGACTAGCTGATGGTAACAAATGGTCTAGTTTCCCNTCNTTGGCNTTAGGNTGGCGTATTGATCAGGAAANTTTTATGAAAGACNTTAAATGGGTNGATGCATTAAAACTTCGTTTAGGTATGGGTACAACTGGTAACTCTGCAGTACCTGTTTATGGTACTAAGGGAGGTGTCTCTACCTTATATTACAATTGGGGTACTACTGCCTCTTCAATAGGTTATGTTGCATCTGACCCTTCACAGGCATCTCCTGCAAAAATGGCAAATCCTAAATTAGGCTGGGAAAGAACTACACAGTATAACTTAGGTTTGGATTACGGATTCTTAAAGGGACGCATCAATGGTAATATTGATGTCTATAAAACCAAAACAAACGATTTGTTAATGGCAATGTCTATTCCTTCATTGACTGGTTATACATCTACTTATGCTAATGTAGGTAAGACTGAAGGTTGGGGTATTGATTTGCAGCTTAATACTGTAAATGTGAAAACCCGTGATTTTACATGGTCTACTAATTTAACATGGTCAAAAGATAAGAGCAAGATTACAGAACTGGCAAATGGAAATCAAAAAAATATAGGTAGTTTATGGTTCGTAGGTCAGGAAATTGGTGTTTACTATGACTATGTATATGATGGGATCTGGAAAACTTCTGAAGCTACTGATGCTGCCAAGTATGGTCGTAAACCAGGACAAATTAGAGTGAAAGATTTAAATAATGATGGAAAGATAGATGCCAATAATGATATGAAAATTGTAGGTTCTGTACGTCCAGCCTGGTCTGGTGGTATTACCAATACATTCAATTACAAGAATCTTGAGTTCTCATTCTTTATCTACACTCGTTGGGGNTCAACATTCAAGGGNGGTGCAGTAACATTGGATGGACGATATATGCAACGTAAAATTGATTATTGGGTAGCTGGAACTAACGAAAATGCTAAATATTATTCTCCAGGTTCAACTAAAAGTGAAAATGCCGATACTTACAACTCTTCTATGAATTACCAGGATGGTTCATTCATTAAAGTACGTAATGTTAATCTTGGATATAATTTTACTTCAAAACAGTTGAAGAAAATAGGCTTTAGTTCTTTGAAAGTTTATGCTCAATGTATGAATCCATTCATGATTTANAANAAATGCGANTTCNTNGATACAGATCTTTCNAGCTATGATAACAACACTGTAACTACCGGTTCTGCAACTACCACAAGAGGTCTTGTGTTTGGTGTTAATGTTGGATTCTAACCTTAAAACAGAAAATTAAGATGAAAATAAATAAATTATTATTAGCAGCAGTGATGGCAGGTACGGTAGGTGCGTCCATCACATCTTGTAGCAGTGATTTCTTGAATGAAGATCTGACTACNCANTATAGTACTCAACGTTTCACCACTCAGGATGGCCTTGACGAATTGGTTACTGGTACTTATCAGAAATTGAAATTCAAATTCAACTATATCTGGGGCATTGAAATGTATAACCTGGGTGTTGATGAATTTACCGATGCCAATAACTCAGTACCAAGTTTCAACTGCTACAGTGCTGACTTGAATTCTGCNGAAACNGGAGCNAATGCTCCTCTTTGGGATAATATGTATGGAGGTATAGAATCAGCTAATACATTGATTCAGAATATTCCTCTTTATTATGATAAGACTAACACAAATTATAACACTCGCTTGGGTGAGAGTTATTTTTTACGTGCTTACTTTTATTTACAGCTAGTAACTCAATACGGTGGTGTACCTTTGAAACTCAAACCTTCTACAAGTGTTGAAACTTACTTTACCCGTGCTTCTGAGGAAGATTGTTTTGCTCAGATCATTTCAGATTTGGATCAGGCTTATAGTTTATTGCCAACCAAAGCGGCTCAAACTGGTCGTATAACTAAATGGGCGGCAGCTCACTTTTTGGCCAAGGCTCACTTAACCCGTGCCAGTGAATTGTATTCATCCTGGAACTCTTCTACAACGGCTGCAGATTTAGACGCTGTTATCAAATACGGACAGGAAGTGGTTGCTGCTCAGCCATTGTGTGACAACTATGTTAATCTGTGGGATTTCACAAAGGCTAATAGTGCTAACGAAACCGTATCAGAAGTAGTTCTGGCAGCTCAGTTCTCTGACGACCAAACTACCTGGGGACGTTATGGTAACCANATGCACTTGTATTATCCTTCTGTTTATCAGGATATTGCTGGAACAAAGCGTGATATTTCAGGTGACCGTGAGTTCTCTTATGCTCGTGCAACCAACTATTCAATGGATGTATTTGACCGTGTAAATGATTCGCGTTTCTGGAAATCATTCATTACTTGCTATGGTTGTAACTATACGAAAGATGCTCCTAGTTGGACGGCTGCAAATGCTCCACTAGGACCTACAGGTACTGTAGTTGGTACTAAACGTTTTGTTGGTGGTCAGTTGGCTATCAAATATGTTGTGAATGATGCTGGTGATGCTCGTTATGCACAAGTTACAAATGATCCTACAGGTGTTCTGAAAAATGGTGTTATGCAGAATACTCATACTTTTGTACGTTACTTTAATAGCGAACCACAAGCATGGGTAGGTGTGCATGGAAATGAAGGTCATTCTGGCATACCTAAACGTTCCGTTGCTTTGTCTAAGTATCGTGATGGTTATCGTAATGCTGTTGCATCTCAGTTTGGTACACGTGATGCTATTATAGCTCGTTCTGCTGAAGATGCTTTGATGGTAGCTGAAGCTTATATCCGTCAGGGTGAAGCTCAATATCCTAATGCAATTATATGGATAAATAAATTGCGTGATCGTGCTGCTTTCAAAGATGGTGAAGATCGTTCTAAAAACGTAGATGGAGGTCAGGCTTATAAGAACAACTCATATTGTTCAGGTTTAGGTGGAGGTTTCTCTGCTGATGGAGCTATCTATTGGGATAAGAATACATATTATGAATCTAATAATGATATGCCAGTGACTACAACTTCTACTGCATCTGCTATGCATATCAACTCAGTTTCTGATATTTATAATTCTAAGGTAGATTCACCTATTTACGATAAACTAGGTTGTACAACAAATGCTGCTAAGATGATGTGTTTCCTACTGAACGAACGTACTCGTGAGCTTTGTGGAGAAACCTATCGTTGGGAAGATTTGGCAAGAACTAAAACTCTTGAATCTCGCTGGAAAGCATTCAATGATGGTTTTGTTAGAGGTAATACTACATTTAGTGCTTCTACTCACTATTACCGTCCTATTCCACAATCATTCCTGGATAATATCACCGATCAAAATGGTGTAGCTTTGACTGCCGATCAAAAGGCTGCAATGCAGAACCCCGGATATTAATAGAAATATTCTCAGATAAAGAACGCCCTGCATGGATAAACATAACATGCAGGGCGTTTATTGTTTGTATTTACATTGTAACTCTTGCAAAGTCAGAATGATGAATTACATTTATTTCCGGTTTTGCCATCTGCATGGTTTACTAAAGCAGGGAAAAAATGTAAGTTACTGCCATGCTTATATTAAGCTATGAAACTACAAATGTAGAACTTTTATTATCTCTGTGAATGTTGGTAAGATTAGGGTAAGACGTGATATAGGGTGAGTTGTTTTTTGTTTTGCCCGGCTTTAGAAAAATAGCCATACAGGAAGATAATCCTTTAACTCTTTTCTTAATATTTTTAAAGACTGAGAAATGCGGTAGGCGATGGTTTTTTCGGACACTTCTGCCAGAGAAGCAATTTCATGATAAGTGAGCCCTTTGAAGCGGTTCAGCTCAAAAGCCTTTCGGTACTCGGAAGGCAGTTCACTGATGCATTTATTTACCTTTTGTACAAGTTCTTTTTCCACATAAAAGTCGGGATCATCAAACTGTTCCTGATACATTTTAAAGAGTTTTTCGTGTACCTTATTTCTCACCAGGCGGTGTTCGATGTCATTCAGGCATTTGTTTTTTACCATGGTAAATAGCAGTGATTTCAATGACATCTCTGGTACAAGCATCATTCTGTTTTCCCATAACCACATCATCACGTCCTGTACAATTTCTTCACACTCATCTTGGTCAGTGTATTGAGTTGCAAAGGAGAATAGTCCTCTATAGTAGTGCTTGAAAACTGCATCAAACGTTTTCTCATCGCCTATGCGTAATTGCGCAATAAGTTCATAATTATTAGATAGGTCAGGTTGTTGCATTCTAAAATTTTATAGTTCTCTATAGCAAATATAGGCATTATTTTCCCAATGAAATTCTTTTTGACTGAAAAAAGTCTATTTTCTGTTTAGTATGTTTTAGTGCTGAACTGTATAATTATAAAATGAGAATATGGAGGAAGAAAAACTCATCAGATATATTTGCAACGAGCTGAGTAAAGACGAGAAACTGGAAGTCGAAAAATGGCTCGAAGAATCACCCGGGAATGAAAAAGAACTCGGGCAGATTTATTTTACTTATATTCTCAGCGAGAAACAGAATCTGATGAACCGGATTGATGCGGAATCAGCTTTAAGCCGTTTTAAATCCCGTTTACACCAAAAGACACAGGTAGCCCGTTTCCGTCGTTTTGTTTCATACGCTCAGCGCGCGGCTGCTTTTCTTTTTATTCCATTGCTTTTAGCGGCTGGCTATTTTTATTATACTACACAAAAAGAAAAGGATCGTTTTGTGGAAGTAGCCTCCACGCCAGGTATGGTTTCCTCTTTTACTTTACCGGATGGTTCCACGGTGTGGCTCAATTCCGGCGGTAAGCTAAGATACCCCATTCGTTTCAGTTCTTCCAACCGGGTTGTGAAACTTTCCGGAGAAGCCTGTTTTAAAGTCACAAAGGATAAATCCAAGCCCTTTATAGTAGAGACAGATCATCATTATGATGTAGAAGTACTCGGAACTTTTTTCAATGTTTCTGATTTTGAAAATGATAAGTTTGTATCTACTACTTTAGTAGAAGGTTCTGTAAGGTTAAAAATATTATCCTTGGACGGTAAAGAAGAAGTGTGTCAGCTTAAACCCGGTCAAAAAGCCGTATACAACAAAGGAAATCATTCTTTAGAAGTAAAATCTGTGGATGCCGGTTGTGATGTTGCCTGGAAAGATGGACGTATATTGCTACGGAAGATTCCGATGGGAGAGGTCCTTGAAAAATTGGAACGTCGTTACAATGTCCTGTTTTCTGTAAAAGACCCGGATGTGCTTAAATCTGTTATTACCGCTCGTTTTGATAACGAGCAGCTTCCAGAGGTGCTGAATTATCTGCAACTGGCTTCGGATGTAAAATTTAAAATTAAGCGGCAGTCATCCATTAAAAATGATATGCTGATAAAAAGTATAATCGAAGTATCTAAATAAATTTGTAAGAGAGCCTATGAAGAAATAAATTTGCCAGGAATAGCTAAAAAAAAAGCGGAAAGATGTTGGCGCATCCTTCCGCATGAAAAGCACCTGTTGTCCGTAGATAGAACATTAGTAACTTTTAAAAAAGAACATTCAAAAGTATGAAAAAAAATGCAACCTTAAAACTATTAAGGAAGAAATCTCCTGTCTTCCTTTATAAAAAGCCATTAGTAATAAAACTAAGTATCCTTTCCTCTTTTTCAAGTTTTGGCATTGCTTTAGTAGAAAGCACACTTATGCTCAAAACAGAAATGTCTCAATCAATGTCATCATGTTTCTATGTTCAAAGTACTGAAACAGCTTGAAAAAGCGTTCCTGTTTTAGCTTTATTTACACTGATAAAGTGGTAAATGCCATTAGAATCGTAACAAACAAAACTGACGAATAAATTATTTAAACCAATGCTTTATTAGTAGTAAAACTAGAATAGGCAAGATTACAAACATTAATGTTTTGTTCACTTTTGCACTTCATCCGGCTTCGAACTCATGCAGCGTTGTGTGGTCTGTGGTGTGTGATCTCCTTCGGGAATAGATGTACTCAATTTTAAAGAATATTATAACCAAGTTTACTGATAAATTAATACTAAAAAGATACATGCCTATGATATAGAACCATTTATTTAAAATCTGTCAACACAGATTTCTCTCAAAGGAAATGCTGATTTATAAAATCAGTTTTAATAATTAAATCTTGAAATAATAATTATGAAATACATTTTAAATATTAAAAGAACATCTTTTATAAAACTGTTTATGCTGTTCTTCTTGTTTACTGGATCGGTACTAGCTAATGCTCAGAGTATTAAAGGAACAGTTAAAGATGAGAAGGGTGAAGTATTGATTGGAGTGAGTGTGCTGGTAAAAGGCACCACAATAGGTACTGTCAGCGATATTGACGGCAATTTTACTATCAATGCTGGCCCAAAAGAAACGTTAAAAGTTAGTTATTTAGGCTATACTTCACAAGAAATATCTGTAAATGGAAGAAAGAATATTGTTATAACTCTTGTTGAAAGTTCTAAACTATTGGATGAGGTTGTGGTAGTAGGTTATGGAACTCAAAAAAAGAGTGACGTAACAGGTGCTATGATTCGTGTAGGGGAAAAAGATATCGAATCTCGCCCGGTTTCCAATGCATTCGAAGCAATGCAGGGCAAGGCTGCCGGTGTGGATATTACATCTAATGAACGTCCGGGTGAAATTGGTAATATCAATATTCGTGGTGTCCGTTCTTTGACAGCAAGTAATACCCCATTGTATGTAGTAGATGGTATTCCTGTAATGTCTACATCAGGTATCGAGACATTGAATCCTTCCGACATCGAAGCAATTGATGTATTGAAAGATGCTTCTGCAACAGCGATCTATGGTTCTCGTGGCGCGAATGGAGTAATTTTGGTTACTACTAAAAAAGGTAAAGAAGGTAAGTTGAGTTTGAACTACTCTGGTACTGTAACTTCCGAAACACTTGAGGATCGTACTAAGATGATGGATGCTAGCGAATATCTTACATGGAGACGTTGGGCATATTACTATGCTGATCCGAAACAATATCCAAGAGGTGACGCGCCGACTCAAGCAAATGATTATAAAATATTCCTTGGTGCTAATGATCAATATGCTTGGAACAACATAATGAAGGGTTGGGCTACTGACACATGGGATGGTTCAAAGGTTGAAACTACCGACTGGGGATCAATGGTAACTCGCACTGGCATCAGTACAGAACATAATTTGAATGCAAGTGGTGGTACTGATAAAATGAAGGCTTATGCATCATTTGGTTATCTGAATAATCAGGGTACAATGAAAGGGCAGGACTATATTCGTTATTCTGTTAAGGCTAGTGTAGATTTAAATCCGGTGAAATGGTTTGAAATGGGGGCTAGCATTAATACAGCTTATAGTATTCAGAACTATGGTCAATCTAATGAAGGAGGACAGGTTTCTGGACCCGGTAGTATTTACGCAGCTGCTAGGGCTAACTTGCCTTATGCTGTTCCTTATGCTGCGGATGGCAACCGCATCATTTATCCAGGTGGGGATGATATGATTAAGACAGCTGTAAACGAATGGGAATATTCTCAGGACGAACGTAAGATGTTTCGTGCATTGGGTAGTTTGTATGTCCAACTTAATATAATGAAAGGGTTGAAATACCGTGTAAACTTCGGTCCGGATTTCCGTTATTATAAAAATGGTATTTTCATTGATAAACAGTCTGTTAACCGTAATGGCTCACCTAACTGGGCTTCTTTGGAAAATCAGCACGATTTCTCCTGGACATTGGATAACTTGATCTATTATGACAAGAAGATTAACAAGCACACTTTTGGTGCTACTTTGCTTCAGACATCTTCTGCCTGGAATCACGACTATTCTTACATGCGTGCTTTAGGTGTTCCATTGGCAAGTCAGAAGTGGAATGCATTGAATACAACTAATGTAACATCACTTGATAACTGGGACTCTGGTTTGACAGAACGCCAATTGATGTCTTATATGGGACGTTTTAACTACGGTTTTGATGATAAATATTTGGTTACAGTATCAGGCCGTTGGGATGGTGCATCTCAGTTATCTAGTGGTCACAAATGGGCTTTTTTTCCATCAGCAGCATTGGCATGGCGTGTAGATCAGGAAGCTTGGATGAAAGATTTAACATGGGTGAACCAGTTGAAAGTTCGTTTAGGTGTGGGCACAACCGGTAACTCTGCTATCGATCCATATCAAACTAAAGGTGGTGTAGTATCATTGTTTTATCCATATGGTACATCTGCTACTTCAGGTTATGTTCCTTCAGAATCTTTGATAGATGGAGGTTCATTAGCTATGGCTAATCAAAATCTTGGTTGGGAAAAGACAACTCAGTATAACTTAGGTGTTGATTATTCTTTGTTGAAAGGTCGTATATCAGGTGTTATAGATGTTTATAAATCAAATACTTCAGACTTATTGATGCAAATGAGTATCCCTGCCTTAACCGGTTATACTACGACTTATGCGAATGTTGGTAAAACCAAAAATATAGGTTTTGACTTTACTTTGAATTCTGTAAATGTCCAGACTAAGGATTTTGTTTGGGAAACAGGCTTGAATGCTGCTTGGCAGAAAGACGAGATCGTTTCCTTGTCTAATGGTAAAGAAGATGATATATCTAACTTATGGTTCATTGGTCAGGCTAATGGAGTTATTTATAATTACCAATCTGCGGGTTTGTGGCATGAAGAAGATGCTGCTGAAATGGCTAAGTTTAACGCCAACGGACATAACTTCCAGGTTGGTCAGGCACGTCCGGTTGATCAGAACGGTGATTATAAAATTGACGCCAACAATGACCGTGTTATTATTGGACACACTCGTCCTCGCTGGACAGTTGGTATGACCAATAGCTTTACATATAAGAACTTTGATTTATCGATCTTCTTATACGGTCGTTTGGGATATACTGTAAGTACAGGTGGCGAATGGCAAGGCGGACGTTACGTTCAGCGTAGTATTAGTTACTATAATGAAAATAATAAGAATGCTACTTATCAGAAACCTATATATAATGTGGCTGGTGGTGATCCATACTACACAATTTTAGGTTACAGAGACGGCTCATTTATTAAAATTCGTAATATCAACTTAGGTTACACTTTCTCGAAATCAATCTGTAAAACTCTTCATCTAGAGAACTTAAAGGTTTATGCACAGGCTAAGAATCCTGGTATGCTCTTTTCTAAGATCAGCTGGTTAGATGAAGATTTAGGAGGTTCTACTTGGAATCGTGGTTTTGTATTTGGCTTGAATGTTGGATTCTAGATTAAGTAACTTATAAACTATTAAAAAGAATATTATTATGAAATATAGAAAATTATTGTTTGGAATGTTGGCATTCTCAATGATTGCCGGAACTACATCCTCTTGTTCCGATTTTTTGGACGAGAATTTGACTACTCAGAGAAGTACCGACTACTTTAATACTGCAGAAGGTGTTAAAAATTTGGCAACGGGCCTTTATTATAACTTGCGTTTTCATTTTTCTTACGAGTGGGCATATGCAACTACTAACTATGGCACCGATGAGTTCCGTTGTGGTGGTGACGCTTCAAATGCTATGTGGGATTCTTATGATAGTAACTTTTCCTCAATGATTACTGCTGTCAACATAAATACAGCGTTAGCTAATACCCTTTGGGATAATATGTATATAGGTATAAATTCAGCAAACTTACTGATACAAAAAGCCACTGCTGTATTACCTGATGGTGATGTGAAGAATACTTACTTGGGTGAGGCTTACTTTATTCGTGCTTTCAACTACCAGAAATTAGTTCGCCAGTATGGTGGTGTACCTTTGAAGCTGGAACCAAGTACTACTGCTGATCGTGAATTTGCACGTGCTACAGCTAAAGAAGTGATGGAACAAGTTCTCTCAGACTTCAAGTCTGCTTATGATAATCTTCCTTCCACTGCTTCTCAGACAGGCAAGATCACAAAAGATGCTGCAGCTCATTTTCTGGCTAAAGCTTATCTCTTCCGCGCCAGTGAAATTAACGATAGCTGGAATTCTGAGACTAAGAGTGCTGATTTAACTGCCGCTAAGAAGTATGCTGATGAAGTGATTTCTCACCATCAGTTGGCTACCAACTTTTCAGACTTGTGGAATTACACATCAGTGGATGGTAAAAATGAAACTTTGGACGAAATCATCCTATCTGCTCAGTTTAATGCTGACAAGTCTACAAGAGGCAAGTATGGTAATCAGTGCCATCTTTACTATTTGTCACAATACTTGAATTTGCCTCAAATGAAACGTGATATCGCTGGCGGTCGTGAATACCAGCGTTTACGTACTAATTACTATGCATATAATGTATTTGATCGTGTAAACGATTCCCGTTTCTGGAAGAGCTTTAAAACTAAATATGCTGTGAACAATCCTGCTGCTAATTCCGGTTATCAGTTAGGAAACCTCTCAATTATGTATATTATCAACGATGCGAATGATACTCGTTTTACAGAATCGGGTAGCTTGGCTAAAGTAACAGATTATAAGACAGGAAAAGTTGTTCCATCTGTATTTGCAACTTATGCTTATGGTCAGGAATATTTGAATAGTGATAGCTATCAGAACCGTTTTGCTCCATTAAGTAAATTCATCGATGGATCTCGTGAAGCTGTAGGTGATGGCATCGGTTATCGTGATGGTATTCTGGCTCGTTTGGCTGATACCTATTTAACTGCTGCTGAAGTTTGTATCCGTCAGAATGATATGGCAGGTGCGTTGAGTTATATTAATAAAGTAAGAGAACGTGCAGCATATAAATCTGGTGAAAATCGTCGGACTTATACTGATGGAGGAGCAGCTTATAATGCAACTTCTAATCCAACAGGCTACGCAAGTTTTGGTAGTGTAAATTCATTCTACCCAGAGAATTCTTATTACGAATCAAATAATGTACCCGAAACTTATGAAGCATCAGACTTGACAGTTAAGAGTTTTTCTAGTCTGCCAGCTGTAGATGAGACTATAATCAAGACATTGGGGTATACCAGCGAATATGACCGTGCTATGTGTTTCTTGCTTAATGAACGTTCACGTGAGTTAATGGGTGAATTTTATCGTTGGGAAGATTTATCACGTACTAAAACGTTAGTAGTTCGTGCTAAGGCATTTAATAAGAAAGCTGCTTCAAATATTCTGGTTAAGCATATTCTTCGTCCAATACCTCAGGCTTATCTCGATGCAATCCAGAAAGATGGACATGCATTGACATCTGAAGAGAAGTCGGCTGAACAAAATCCAGGTTATTAATTGGAATAATATTCTCTTTTGTTTTAATATAGTAAAGAGGGTGTCAGCCAATGGCGCCCTCTCTTTTTTTGTATGTTTCCAAATAGCAAGCACAGATACTATTTCCCAATGAAATTCTTTTTGACTGAAAAAAGTCTATTTTCTGTTTAGTATGTTTTAGTGCTGAACTGTATAATTATAAAATGAGAATATGGAGGAAGAAAAACTCATCAGATATATTTGCAACGAGCTGAGTAAAGACGAGAAACTGGAAGTCGAAAAATGGCTCGAAGAATCACCCGGGAATGAAAAAGAACTCGGGCAGATTTATTTTACTTATATTCTCAGCGAGAAACAGAATCTGATGAACCGGATTGATGCGGAATCAGCTTTAAGCCGTTTTAAATCCCGTTTACACCAAAAGACACAGGTAGCCCGTTTCCGTCGTTTTGTTTCATACGCTCAGCGCGCGGCTGCTTTTCTTTTTATTCCATTGCTTTTAGCGGCTGGCTATTTTTATTATACTACACAAAAAGAAAAGGATCGTTTTGTGGAAGTAGCCTCCACGCCAGGTATGGTTTCCTCTTTTACTTTACCGGATGGTTCCACGGTGTGGCTCAATTCCGGCGGTAAGCTAAGATACCCCATTCGTTTCAGTTCTTCCAACCGGGTTGTGAAACTTTCCGGAGAAGCCTGTTTTAAAGTCACAAAGGATAAATCCAAGCCCTTTATAGTAGAGACAGATCATCATTATGATGTAGAAGTACTCGGAACTTTTTTCAATGTTTCTGATTTTGAAAATGATAAGTTTGTATCTACTACTTTAGTAGAAGGTTCTGTAAGGTTAAAAATATTATCCTTGAACGGTAAAGAAGAAGTGTGTCAGCTTAAACCCGGTCAAAAAGCCGTATACAACAAAGGAAATCATTCTTTAGAAGTAAAATCTGTGGATGCCGGTTGTGATGTTGCCTGGAAAGATGGACGTATATTGCTACGGAAGATTCCGATGGGAGAGGTCCTTGAAAAATTGGAACGTCGTTACAATGTCCTGTTTTCTGTAAAAGACCCGGATGTGCTTAAATCTGTTATTACCGCTCGTTTTGATAACGAGCAGCTTCCAGAGGTGCTGAATTATCTGCAACTGGCCTCGGATGTAAAATTTAAAATTAAGCGGCAGTCATCCATTAAAAATGATACGCTGATAAAAAGTATAATCGAAGTATCTAAATAAATTTGTGAGAGAGCCTATGAAGAAATAAACTTGCCAGGAATAGCTAAAAAACAAGCGGAAAGATGTTGGCGCATTTTTCTGCATGAAAAACACCAGCAGTCAGTAGACGGATATAAGTAACATAAAAAAGAACATTTAATAGTCTGGAAAATTGTAACCTTAAATCTATTAGGAAAAGGATTTACTATCTTTTTTACAAAATACCTTTAGCGATGAAATTAGGCATCTTTTTCTTCTTTTTTTGTGTGAGCATTGCTTTTGCCGAAAATACTTATGCTCAGAAAACATTACTTTCTGTCAATGCTACCAATGCTCCTATTTCTAATGTGTTGGAGCAGGTGGAAAAACAGTCTGACTTCAGTTTTGTATATGATGATAAAGTGGTAGATACAAATAGGAGAGTGACTATCAGAGCAACTAAGCAAACAGTTTTTGTCATCTTGGAACAGATGTTTGAAAAAACAGACATTGTTTATATGGTTAAGGACAAGAAAATCATTCTGAAACGCAAAGAAGGAATACAAGGTATGCTTCAAGAACACAATACCCGAATAATTACTGGTCGAGTAACAGACAATAATGGTAATGGGATTATTGGAGCCAATGTATTTGTAACAGGGAGCACTAGAATGGGTACGGTGACAGATATCAACGGCCTGTTCACTCTGGAACTCCCTCTAGACTTGGAAAATATTATAATTTCTTACATAGGCTATATCTCACAAAAAATTAACGTAAATGGTAAAAATAGAATTAATATTGTTTTAAGAGAAGATACCAAAACTCTTGAAGAGGTGGTATTAGTCGGTTATGGAACAATGAAAAAAAGTAATCTTACGGGCTCCCTATCAAGTGTTTCATCTGAAACTATAGAACAGGTGCCAGTCCAGAATGTGACGCAGGTTTTACAAGGTCGTGCTGCAGGTGTAGATGTTAGTTCAAACATACGTCCGGGAGAAATTGGTACTATCCGAATTCGTGGTGATCGTTCCATTAATGCCAGTAATGAGCCGTTGTATGTAGTAGATGGAGTACCTGTTTCTTTGGGTATAGGTGATATAAATCCAGGTGACATCGAGTCTATTGAAATACTCAAGGATGCTTCTGCTACTGCCATTTATGGTTCACGTGGAGCTAATGGTGTAATCTTAGTATCTACTAAAAAAGGAAAGCCAGGAAAGGTTAGTGTCTCTTTTGAGGGAAATTTTACATTCGATAAGATTAATCATGGTATTTATGATATGATGAATGGGGCAGAGCAATTTGAAATGATGCGCGAAGGTTATCGTCATCCACAAGCTAAAGGATACTATTCCACTCCTTATACTAATCCTATTGATGATACCAAACTGTTGGCTTCACAGGATCCTTATTCATGGGCCAGTATAAAACAGGGGTATTCTTGGAACCGTGATGGTAGTGTAAAATACCGCAGTACAACTACTGCTGAAAAACAAGCATGGGGTGTTGATCGGGTCCCTGATTATAAAGCAGCGAATGTACGTGAAACAGATTGGACTGATCTTGTGTCACGTCTAGGCGTGGCTGCCAATTACCAGGTGGGAATCAGTGCTGGAACTGATCTCATAAAAGCATTCATCTCACTTGGTTGTTTGAATCAGATAGGCTCACAATCGGGACAAGATTATAAACGTTACAGCATGACAATCAATTTGGATATTCACCCATTGAAATGGTTTAGTATTGGAGCTTCCCTTACTGGAACATATGGTGTGCAAAATTATGGAGTGAGCGGTGGGGAGTATGATTCTAAAGATCTTTATGGTATGGCTTTAGCACAACTACCTTATGCTGTTCCATATGATGACGAAGGTAACTTCCTAATGTATCCCGGAGGAATTACAAATATAAAGAATCCTTTGTTGGATTCTGAAAATGTAATTAATGAAAGACGCTTATATCGTGGTCGTGGTAATGTATACGCAGAGGCTGAGATAATTAAAGGATTGAAGTACCGGGTAAGCATCGGTCCCGATTATCGTCATTATCGTAAGGGTGAATATCAGGGCTCTGAAAGTACTCTTCGTGCTGGTGGAACGAGCTATGCAAGTTATTCACAAAATGATAATTTCAATTATGTAATTGATAACCTTATTACATATAATACTACAATCAGTAAGGAGCATAATCTGGACATCACTTTTTTACGGAGTCTCGAGGTCAATCGATACGAGTCATCTTCTACTTCTGTCAATGATTTGCCTTATGACTCCCAGATTTGGTATGATCTGAGCTCTTCTGGTGAAGGAAAAGCTAACACATACGATTCTGATTACTCCAGAAAAGTACTGAATTCTTATATGTTCCGTGCTAACTATGGCTATAAGGACCGCTACCTAATGACAGTAACCGGACGTTGGGATGGCTCTTCCGTGCTGGCAGATAATCACAAATGGGATTTCTTTCCGTCTGTGGCTTTCGCATGGAAACTTAACGAAGAATCATTTATGAAAGGACTTGATTTTCTTTCGGAAGCTAAGTTTCGTTTTGGCTGGGGCGAGACTGGTAATTCGTCTATAGACCCTTATCAGGCTGCCGGAACTTTGAAAAGTGTGAATTATGCTTGGGGTAGTAGTGCTGCTACCGCTTATGCACCAAATACTAAGGCTGTTTCAAATTTGAAATGGGAAAAGACTTCCCAATTTGATCTAGGTCTTGATTTTGGCTTTTTCAAAAATAGAATCAGTGGTTCTCTTGATATTTATTATGCGAATACTAAAGATTTATTGATGGAACGCACCATTCCTGTTATAAATGGTTCTTCCAGTATTATGGACAATGTGGGTAAAACAAAAAATAAAGGCATTGAAATTTTCATATATTCTTATAATATTAATGATGGAAACTTTAAATGGCGTACAGACCTTACATTTGCCGCAAACAAGGAAGAGATTGTGGAACTCTATGGAGGAAAAAACGATGATGTGGCCAATGGGTGGTTTATAGGTCATTCTATTTCCACTAACTACGGATATGAGTATGGAGGTATCTGGCAGGACAATGCTACAGATAATGCAGAAAGGGCAAAATATGGATCTTTATATGCTTATGCTGGAACCATCAAAGTGGTGGACCAGAATAAAGATTATAAGATAGATTCGCAAGATCGTATTATCCGTGGACAAGGTACACCGAAATGGACAGGTGGATTAACTAATGTGATAACTTATAAAGGATTAGAATTTTCCATATTTTTGTTCTCACGCTGGGGACAGACTATTTATAATGCCACTCCGAGACTTTATGGTAAGTATCACAGTGTCAAGGCTGATTATTGGACACCGACAAATATAACAGGAAAATATCCTCGGCCAAATGCTGCTGCCGGACTTGATGATACCTATATTGGTACTCTTGATTACCAAAAAGGTTCTTTTGTCAGAGTCAGGAATATATCTCTATCTTATTCATTTGATAAAAGTATGTTGAAGCATATTGGAATTAACGATTGTAAAATTACAGCTCAGTTAATAAATCCATTCTTATTTACCGGTGCTAAAAATACAGATCCGGATCTTGTTAATGCTGATTTTAATAATGCTTCCACTCGAAGTTTAAGTCTTGGTTTTAAATTAGGATTCTGAATTGTGTAATATTAGAAACAAAGATTAAAATGAAAAAATATATATTGCTTTTTGTTCTGACTTGCATTTTCTGCTCCTGTTCCGATGATCTTTTACAGGAAAAGCAAGTCGCTACGCTTACTGCTAGCTATTATACAACAGCACAGGGAGTGTACGATCTTCAGACTTCAGCTTACGAAGCTTTCCGTTGGCGTTTTGATAATGAACAAGGATATAGTCTAAGTAATTATGGGGTGGATGAAATGACTGTGGGCAATGGTACTGATATGATCGAGTACAATGATTATAATTCCAGTCTCAATGGAGATGAAAGCAGCAAACGGGATAAAACTTTTTATGGTGTGACTAATTGCTGGAACCGTTTGTATGAAGCTATCAATATGTGTAACCTCGGAATTCAGAGTCTTCCTTCTGTTCCTCTGAAATTTCCTTATAGCACAGAATCGTCTAAAATAAATGCTGAGGCACAGTTCCGCTTTTTGAGAGCTTTTTATTATTTTGATCTTGTGCAGCAATTCGGCTCTGTTCCGTTGGTAACACAAAGTACTAATACCGTAGATTTGGAATTTCCTAAAGCAACAATTAAAGAAATTTATGTTCAGATTATGACTGATTTTAGGTTTGCTGCGAAAAATCTGAAAGAAACTGAGTCGGAGCTAGGACATGCTACAATTGGAGCAGCCAATCATTTCCTGGCAAAGGCTTATCTTACCAGAGGTAGCGAGGTGAATCATTCATGGAACACAAACTATAAGGCCGACTTTGACAGTGCAGCCTATTTTGCTGAAAAAGTGATAGCTAAAGTAGGAACTACTTATGTGCTGGAACCAGATTTTGCAACTCTTTTTAATTATACTACAGTTGATGGCTCTAATGAATTTAGCAAAGAAATCATTTTGGCAGCTCAGTTTACAAATACAACTGTTGTAAATGGAACCGGAAATAGAATGCATTTATATTCATTATCTAACTATGAGGATATGCCGGGTATGGTTCGTGATATCGCTAATGGTCGTCCTTGGAGAAGGCTTATGCCTACTGATTATGCTTATGATGTATATGATCGTGCAAACGATTCCCGTTTTTTTAAAACATTTAAATTTGCTTGGATGGCCAATAAGGCAAGTTCACTTCCTTTATGGGAGGAGGGCAATGTTGCCGGAATGCCCGCTGGTACCCTTAAATTTCAGTTGGGAGACACAGCACTGGTTACCATTGTAAACGGAATAAACAACCCGATAGATACTGCTGTTATTGCGAAATGGCGCTATCGGGCATTTGTGCGCTATGTAAAAGGTAAAAACGGTAATATAATTAAAATGATGCCTGATGGTGTGAAACAACATTTTGCCTGTGTCTCTAAATATCTTGATCCCACACGTTCTACTGTGGCCCAGACCGAAGGTTACAGAGATGGAATCCTGGCACGTGTGGCCGAAACTTATTTGATCGCTGCCGAGGCATTCGGTCGTAATGGCAATTATAATAAAGCGATGGAATATATAAATGTACTTCGCAAAAGGGCTTCCTATAAGGCTGGAGAACCAAGAAATTCGCTATATCAGATTTCCACAGGTTCATCCAATTTTACTGGATCAACAGAAAGTAATATGCTGATAAAGAATGTAAGTGAACTCACAACTATACCTTCGGACCCTATTCTGGCTACATGTTTTCCTCCATCAGCTACTACACCGGCCAAAATTTTCATATGTCATATTCTTAATGAACGTTCTCGTGAGCTGATGCTAGAACTTGTACGGTGGCAGGATCTGGCTCGTACAAGCACACTGATTGAAAGAGCCACTTTGTATAACGGTACAGCAAAACCTGTTGGAGGTAAGCATGAGCTGCGTCCTATACCAGTAACATTTATTGATGGATTGTATACCAATGGACATGCCATGACCGCAACAGAAAAAGCTGCTTATCAGAATCCTGGATATTAGTAAATAGATATTTATTTAGAGTTTCCTGCATGGAAAATAATACTATGAGGGCGCTTTTGTTTGTTTTTACATGTATTTGTACGGAATTGCATTTATATGCTTATATAGAATCGGTACTTTTGATGCATATTATTGTTATTACTTAAAATAATCAAATGATGAAACATGTCATAGTAACACTATTTTTTTTATTTTCTCTTGGAACATTGGCTCAGCCAAATTATAACTATTCTGTACTGAAACACGAAAAGCTTGGACGTGGAGTGGTAGCTATCCGTGAAAATTCACGTGAGGTATTTGTTTCCTGGAGATATCTTTCTTCAGATCCGATGAACGTGGGCTTTAATGTTTATCGCAATGGAATCAAACTAACAACGAAGCCCATTGTTAAGGGTACGTTCTTTAAAGATACTGATAAGGATTCTGGTAAGAAGGTTTATACCATAAAACCGGTAATTCAAGGGAAGGAAAGGGACGGCTTGTCGGGCACATACATTCTTCCGGCTGAAGCTCCGGTTGGATATATAAATATACCTCTTGATAAACCGGCTGATGGAGTTACTCCAGCAGGTGATAAATATAGTTATTCTCCCAATGATGCCAGTATTGGTGATGTAGACGGAGACGGAGAGTATGAGATTATACTTAAATGGGATCCATCCAATGCTCACGATAATGCACACAATGGATATACCGGAAATGTTTACTTTGACTGTTATCGCCTGAATGGAGAAAAACTCTGGCGTATTGATATGGGACATAATATACGTGCCGGAGCACATTATACTCAATTTATGGTTTTTGATCTGGATGGAGATAATAAGGCTGAAATTGTAATGAAAACATCTGATGGAACAGTAGATGGCACAGGAAAAGTAATAGGGGATAAGGAGGCGGATTATCGTTCTGAAAAAGGCCGTATTCTTACCGGATCTGAATACCTGACTGTTTTTAATGGAATGACTGGGGCTGCTATGACTACAATTGATTATATTCCACAACGGGGCAACCTGATGGATTGGGGAGATGATGAAGCTAACAGATCTGACCGATTCCTGGCTTGTGTAGCTTATCTCGATGGAGTGCATCCCAGTGTGGTGATGTGTCGTGGATATTATACCCGTACTGTACTTGCTGCTTTTGACTGGAACGGAAAGCAATTAACGAACCGGTGGACATTTGATTCAAATGTTTCAGGTAATAAAGGGTATGCCGGACAAGGTAACCACAATCTTCGTGTAGGTGATGTGGATGGGGATGGATGCGATGAAATAATTTATGGAGCATGTGCCATTGATAATAATGGTCAGGGACTTTACACTACCGGTATGGGACATGGGGATGCTTTACACATGACAGCATTTGACCCTTCCAAAAAAGAACTTCAGGTGTGGGACTGTCACGAAAACAGAAAGGATGGTTCTTCATTCCGTGATGCTCGTACGGGGAAGCTTATTTTTCAGGTAAATAGTTCTATTGATGTAGGCCGTGCAATGGCAGCGGACATTGATCCACGGAATCCGGGGGTGGAAATGTGGTCATACGAAAGTAAAGGGATCCGTAATATCAAAGGGGAAGTTATCAATCCCGATATGAAAACTCTCTCCGTAAACTCGGCAGTGTGGTGGGACGGTGATCTTTTGCGTGAGCTTCTCGATAAAACAACAATCAGCAAATATAACTGGACTAAGGGTGAATGTCAACCTCTTTTTACAGCTGAGGATTGCAGCTCGAATAATGGTACAAAAGCCACACCTTGTCTGCAGGGAGATATTATCGGTGATTGGAGGGAAGAGGTTTTGCTTCGTACATCGGATAATTCCGCTTTACACTTATATGTATCAACGATTCCTACCCAATATCGTTTTCATACATTTCTGGAAGATCCTGTTTACCGTATCAGTATCGCTACACAGAATGTGGCATACAATCAGCCAACTCAGCCCGGATTCTATTTTGGTCCTGATCTGAAAGGTGTATTCAGAGGATATGATTTCGGTTCAGATAAAAAATAGATTAGACTCTAATTAAATTTAATACATTCATATGAAAAGATTATTTTTATTGATTGCTGTAATATTAGCTACTTCCGGCTTTTCAATATCAGCACAGAAAAAAGAAAAGATAAACGACTCGAATGTTGCGCTTCATTTGCTGCAACCTGCATATAAGGTTCCGTATGGTGAACTTTCTGCAGGAGCAATAAGGAAGGATCTCAACCGCATTCTTTCTTATCTTGAAACAGCTACTCCGGCTCGTGTTGTTGATAAAAACACGCAAAAGGAGATAAACGATTATAGCTTGATTAATGAAAACTCGCAGCTGGAGCGTGGAACTTTCCGCCTGGCCAGCTACGAATGGGGTGTTACTTATGCTGCAATGCTCGATGCAGCATTGGCTACAGGTGATAACCGATTTTCCGATTATGTCTATAAACGTTTTGGCTTCCTGAATAATGTTGCTCCATCTTTTAAGAAAGTCATGGAAACAACAGGTTCTACTGATCCTCAGATGAAGCAACTTCTGGATCCACATGCTCTCGATGATGCTGGTGCAATGTGTGCCGCAATGATAAAGGCAGATCGCTTGAACCCGTCATTGCAACTTCGTCCGTTAATAGACAATTACATGAATTTTATCATGTATAAGGAATACCGGCTCTCTGATGGAACTTTTGCGCGTAATCGTCCTCAGAAAAATACGCTTTGGCTGGATGATATGTTTATGGCTATTCCTTCTATTGTACAAATGGGGAAACTGACAGGCGAGGAAAAGTACTACAATGAGGCTGTGAAACAGATTATGCAATTCTCATCACGTATGTTTGTAAAGGAGAAAGGGCTTTATCGTCACGGCTGGGTAGAGGGGATGAATCAGCATCCTTCGTTTCATTGGGCCAGAGCAAACGGATGGGCTCTTCTTACATTAACAGAGACTCTTGATCTTTTGCCACAATCAAATCCTCAGTATAATGTGATACTGGAACAACTTCGTGCACACATTGCTGGTTTGGCGGCTTGCCAATCCGGTGAAGGATTCTGGCATCAGCTTCTCGATCGTAATGATTCCTATCTGGAAACTTCTGCTACTGCAATATATGTCTATTGTATTGCTCATGCCATAAATAGAGGATGGGTGGATGTTGCGGCTTATGGTCCGGTAGTTCAGCTTGGTTGGCATGCTATTTCTACAAAGATTAATGCACAAGGCGAAGTAGAAGGTACTTGTGTAGGTACGGGTATGGGATTTGATCCGGCTTATTACTGCTATCGCCCGGTAAATACATATGCAGCTCATGGTTACGGACCGGTTATCTGGGCTGGTGCCGAAATGATTAAACTGCTTAATAGCCAGTATCCTAAAATGAATGACAGTGCGGTGCAATATTATTCAACTCCGCAAAATACCGCTTCTCCAATTTTTAGTTCGGATGCAAATGTTGGCCGTCCGGAAGCAATTGTTGCTGGTAGCAGCAGAAAAAATGAAAATGCTCCTGTAATCTTTGTTATTGGTGATTCCACTGTAAAAAACGGTCAAGGTAAAGGTGATGGCGACATGTGGGGCTGGGCTGCTTTCTTTGATAATTTCTTTGATACTAGCAAAATCTCAGTAGAGAATCATGCGCTTGGTGGAATGAGCAGTCGTACTTTCCTGACGGCTGGTTTATGGGAAAAAGTTCTTCCAGGAATTAAGAAAGGAGATTATCTGATTATCCAGTTTGGACATAACGATGGTGGCTCATTAAGCACAGGACGTGCCCGCGCTTCATTGAATGGTACCGGCGAAGAATCGCAAACAGTGATCATGGAACGTACTGGCGGACCGGAAGAGGTATTCACCTTTGGTCATTACCTGCGTCTTTATATTCGTCAGGCAAAAGCTCACGGAGCAATCCCTATTGTTCTTTCTCATACTCCCGGTAATAAGTGGACCGGAGATAAGATGGACCGTTGCAATGAAACTTACGGCAAATGGTCTAAAGAAGTGGCTGAGCAAGAAGGCGCATATTTTATTGATATAAATGATCGCAGTGCAAGAAAGTTTGAATCTCTTGGAATAGAAAAGACAAAGTCTTATTATAAGGATGGTGTGCATACAACATTTGACGGAGCTGTTCTGAATGCGAAGTCTGTTGTTGAAGGCATACTTGATTTGCCCGGCTGTCCGCTAAATAAATATATTGAGAAAACGGCATTATCCAAAGAATATAAAGCTGCCAGCAAACCTTTATTCCGTGATCCGGTATATGATGGAGCTGCCGATCCTGTTATTGTCTGGAATAAGAAGGAACAAAAATGGTTTATGTTCTATACAAACCGGCGTGCCAATATGACCAATAGCAAAGGAGTGGACTGGGTTCATGGAACGCCAATAGGAATTGCCGAATCTTCTGATGGCGGGGCTACATGGAAATATCGTGGAACAGCCAATATTAATTATGGTTCAAAGGATGCAACCTTCTGGGCTCCGGATATAATTGAAAGCAATGGTGTGTATCATATGTTTCTCACTGTTGTTCCCGGCACCTTTTCAGACTGGAGCCATCCGCGGGAGATTATTCATCTTACCAGTTCTGATCTGATGGATTGGACCTTTAATTCTAAAATTTCTTTAGCTTCAGATAAGGTCATTGATGCATGCATTGTTAAAGCTCCTGATGGGATGTGGCGCATGTATTACAATAATGAGAAAGATCACAAATCCATTTACTATGCACAAAGCAAAGATTTGAATAAGTGGGAAGATAAGGGCAAAGTTATTGGCGACCGTGCAGGAGAAGGCCCTAAAGTTTTTGCCTGGAAAGGAAAATATTTCATGATTGTAGACAACTGGGATGGGCAGGCTGTTTACTCTTCGGATGATATGGAAAACTGGAGACGACAGGAACATAATATCCTTCGTGAACCGGGTAAAGGAACAGATGACGGAACCAATGGTTTACATGCCGATGTGGTGGTGAATAATGGCAATGCATATATTTTCTACTTTACTCATCCGGGAAGAGTAGACATACCGGCAGGTAAGCTGGATAACTATGAAACCAGACGCAGCTCCATTCAGGTGGGCAAACTGGAATATGAAAACGGAGAAATTAAGTGTGACAGAGATAAACCTGTTTACATAAACCTAAGATAATAACAATAAAAAAAAAGAAAAACACAATGAAAAGAGAAGCTTTTAAAATGTATCTGAAGCCAGGCTTTGAAGATGAGTATCAAAAAAGACATGCTGCTATCTGGCCGGAATTGAAAAAACTGTTGCAAGAAAGTGGCGTTTCAGATTACTCAATCTTTTGGGATAAGGACACCAATATACTTTTTGCTGTTCAGAAAACGGATGGCAATGGTTCGCAGGATCTGGGAGATAACCCAATTGTTCAGAAATGGTGGGCTTATATGGCTGATATAATGGATACTAATCCTGATAATTCTCCGGTTTCGATTCCTATAAAGGAAGTGTTCCACATGGATTAATTGTTTTTTGAAAGATGCCTGATGAAAATGTTCCTCAGGCATCTTTTTTTCTAAAAAGGTGTGCGTTGTTTGGCAACGGAAAAGAAAAAATGTATATTTTTGCTTAGCAATATAATCTTAATGTTTCTGACATGAAAAGACAGATCCTATTTTTTCTTCTATTTTTCATTCTCATCTTACATTCTTTTGCGTCGATAGAAATCCGCTCAAAGCAAATAACAACCAGTAACGGATTGGCCAATAATTCTGTGCGCTATATACTTCAGGACAGTAAAGGTTTTATCTGGATGGGTACTCTTAACGGCTTGTGTCGTTATGATGGCAATTCGTTCATAACTTTCAAGCCTCAGTTTGGCGATAAAATATCATTGATAGATCATCGTATATATGATCTGGGAGAAGATAAGAATGGCTTCTTGTGGATAAATACTTCTGCAGAATTATATAGCTGTTATGATTTGAAGCATGATTGCTTTGTCGATTTTACAGGGAATGGTGAATTAAGGCAGACGTATTCTAAAAAGATCATAGCTAAAAATGGAGATGTCTGGTTATGGAATTCAGGGAATGGATGCCGTCAGGTAAAATATGAAAATGGTAAATTCTCGTCATTAAGTTATACCCAGAGAAACAGGACATTGTCCAGTGATCTGGTAACGTTTGTATATGATGATTCCAAAGGTGCTGTATGGGTTGGAACAGGATGCGGACTAACCCGGATATACAATGGAACAAGCAATATTGTTGATAACCACAGGAATTTTATTAATTCTGTCAGCTATAATGGACAAACCTATTTTGTGACTGACAGGAGTGATGTGCTTTGGTACAATCCCATTACCCATAAATTGATGGTAATGGCTTCATTGCCGGGCTTGGGTAGTAAAATAACACCTACCGGATGTCTTCTTTTAAAGGATGAGTGGGTAATCTTTACTAATGCAGGTGTCTATATTTATAATTTTCGATCAAAGTCTTTAATAAAGGATACCAGATTATTTAAGGAAACAATTATTTCCGGCTCTACAATTAATGATAATAAAGGCAATTGCTGGATATTTAATCATACAGGGAAACTGTGGTATGTGAATGTACGGACAAAGAAGACCAAAAGTTTCCAGCTTATTCCCCCTAATAAGATTAACTATATCGATAATGAAAGATATCACATAGTTCACGACTCAAGAAATATTATCTGGATCTCAACCTATGGAAATGGTTTGTTTGCTTATGATATTGCGAAGGATGAATTAGAACATTATACTTCAAATATCAATGGCTTTAGTCATATCAGTTCTGACTTTCTTCAATTTGTGATGGAGGATAAATCCGGAGAGATATGGGTTAGCTCTGAGTTTGCAGGATTATCAAAGATTACTGTGCTAAATGAAAACACAAACCGTATTTATCCGGAAGACAAATCATTATCAGATCGTTCAAATACGGTTAGAATGATTTCAAGGATGGATAATGGTGATATCTGGATTGGAACACGAAAAGGTAGTGTGTATATATATGATTCTCACCTGAACGTAAAAAGTACAGCCCATAGTTATAACTCAAATATTTATGCTGTAAAACAAGATGCCTCAGGAAAGGTATGGATGGGAAGCCGGGGCGATGGACTTTGCATTGATGGCGTATGGTATAAAAATGAACCTAATAATCCTAATTCTATTTCAGAAAACAATGTGTTTTCAATTCTGCGAGATAGCAGAAACAGAATGTGGATAGCTACTTTCGGGGGCGGACTGGATCTGGCTGTCTTTACTAATGGAAAGTATATTTTTAAGCACTTCATCAATCAGTTTTATGGTCAGAAGCAGGTAAGAGTACTTCTGCAGGATAAGAATGGAATGATTTGGGTGGGAACCAGTGATGGTGTATATGTCTTTAATCCCGATCTGATTGTAAAGAATCCAAAGAAATATTATGTGTTCAACTGTAGTAATGGCAAGCTGAAAAGTAATGAGATCCGTTCCATTATACAAGATAAGAATGGCCGTATCTGGATTGGAACATCTGGGGCAGGATTCAGTACTTGTGAACTGAAGAAAGATTATAGTGCAATAACATTTGAACATTACAATACACAGAACGGATTGGTTAACGATGTGGTTCAGTCTATGAACCAGGATGATTCCGGCAATTTGTGGATTGCTACTGAATATGGAATGTCTAAGTTTTATCCACGGACAAAGCTCTTTGAGAACTATTTCTTTTCAAGTTATTCATTAGGAAATGTATATAGCGAAAACAGTACAAGCAAATCGAGTGATGGTAAACTGATTTTTGGAACAAACTATGGATTAATAGTACTTGATTCAAAGAAGGTAAAAAGATCATTTTTCTCTTCTCCGGTAGTCTTAACCAGTCTTAGAATTAATGGTATTAACGTGAGTCCGGAAGACCCAGATTCACCACTCAAGCAGTCAATCTCATATTCTGATAAGATTGTGTTAAAGCATTCTCAGAATTCATTTGTGATCGATTTCTCTTCTTTTAATTTCTACGAAACAGAGCTGACAAAGTATTCCTATAAACTAGAAAATTATGATAAAGAGTGGAGTACACCTACTTCATTGAACTTTGCAGCTTATAAGAATCTTCCTTCAGGAGAATATCTGTTAAAGGTCAGGGTGTGCAATGGCTCGGGTGTTTGGGATTATCGTGTAACAACCCTGAAGATCGTTGTTAATCCTCCATTCTGGCTTACTATCTGGGCATTCCTTATTTATACTATTGTTTTGGGAGTTGCTCTTTATTTTGCCTTTAAGATTACGCGTGACTTTACAAGACTTCATAACAAAATACAGGTAGAGAAACAACTTACGGATTATAAACTGGTTTTCTTCACCAATATCTCTCATGAGTTCCGCACTCCGCTGACTCTTATTAAGGGTGCCCTAGAGCGAATCCAGCGCATAGATAATTATCCGAAGGATTTTGCCCATCCTCTTCAAACAATGGAGAAAAGCACCAATCGCATGATTCGCCTGATTGATCAGCTGCTTGAATTCAGAAAGATGCAGAATAACAAACTGGCTCTTTCTCTTGAGAAAACAGATGTAATTGCTTTTGTATATGAGATATTTCTCAGCTTCAGTGATATCTCGGAATCGAAGAATATGGATTTTCAGTTTGAATCTTCCGTGGATTCCTATATGATGTTTATAGATAAAGGAAAACTGGATAAGATTGTTTATAACTTATTATCCAATTCCTTTAAATACACACCCTCATCAGGTAAAGTTTCTCTTTTGGTGAAAGTTGATCAGGAAAAAGGTGTTCTTCTTATTCGGGTAAAAGACTCCGGAGTTGGAATTCCAAAAGAAAAGCGTGACGAGCTATTCAAACGTTTTATGCAGAGTAATTTCTCTGGTAATAGTGTTGGCATCGGGCTTCATCTGGTTAATGAACTGGTTGGCGTACATAAAGGTAAAATCTGGTATGACGAAAATAAAGAAGGAGGCTCCGTATTCAGTGTGAGCTTACCTTTGGATGAGAGTATTTATGGTGGAAAAGACTTCCTGATTCCTAACAATGTATTGATGAAAGAGGAGCAGTCCATAAGCCATGTAAAACTGACAACTAATGAATCTCAGGAATTTTCTGATGCTGTACCTTTAAACAAATATAAGATACTCATTATTGAAGATGATAATGATGTTCGTCAGTTCCTGAAGGAGGAAATAGGCGTCTATTTTGAGGTTGAAACAGCCGAGGATGGTGTTGCCGGACTTGAGAAGATTAAGGACTATGATGCCGACTTAATTGTTTGTGACGTTATGATGCCGAATATGAATGGCTATGAAGTTACCAAACGGTTAAAAGATGATTTTCAGACAAGTCACATTCCTGTTATATTACTCACAGCATTAGGTTCTACAGAAAATCATTTGGAAGGAATTGAAAGTGGAGCAGATGCTTATATGACTAAACCTTTTAGTGTAAAATTGCTGCTGACAAGGATCATCAAACTGATAGAACAGCGAGAAAAACTGAGAGAAAAATTCTCCAGTGAACCGGGTGTCACTCGTCTTGCCATTTGTTCCACAGATAAGGATAAAGAATTTATAGATAAATTACACCAGATTCTGGAAGCTGAGATTGCTAATGCAGAGTTTTCTATAGACGATTTTGCTGCCCGCATGGGATTGGGAAGAACTGTTTTCTATAAAAAAGTAAAAGGCGTTACGGGACATTCGCCCAATGAGTACCTTCGCATTATTCGAATGAAAAAAGCTGCTGAAATGCTTCTTTCGACTAACCTTACAGTATCGGAAGTGTCTTATAAAGTGGGGATTAACGATCCGTTCTATTTTAGTAAATGCTTTAAATCGCAGTTTGGAATGGCACCTTCTGTGTACCAAAAACAAGACGAAATAAAAAAATAATTCAATTTTTATTTGGAGATATGAAAACTTCTACTACCTTTGCAAATGTTATAGGTTGTAATGAATACAAATTAGAAACAAAAACATATATTCATGAAAACATATGATAAATTAGTCTCGTTCAACATTAAGCCTTCTGTTCAAAGAATTGCAATAATGGATTACTTGCTGACTCATCGCACACATCCGTCAGCAGATGTAGTTTATTCTGATTTGAGCGGAACAATGCCAACCTTGTCCAAGACAACAGTCTATAATACGTTAAAGCTTTTGGCGGAACATGGAGCAGCTTTGATGCTTACCATTGACGAGAACAATGTATGTTTCGACGGAGATACGTCCCCTCACTCGCACTTCTTATGTAAGAAATGTGGAAAGATATTTGATTTGCCAATGCCTTCAACAGTAAAAGATGTGATGCAAATGGAATCCGACGGGCATATTATAACTGAATTACACTACTATTATAAAGGCACTTGTAGATATTGCCTGAATAATTAAAATATTGATTAACTTATTAAAAACTTTGAAAGATGAAAAAATTTAGATGTACAGTATGTGGCTATGTCCATGAAGGTGATTCTGCTCCTGAAAAATGCCCGTTATGTAAAGCTCCTGCCAGTAAATTTGTAGAAATAGAAGAGAGCGCTGAAGCATTATCTTTTGCAGACGAACATGTGGTTGGCGTAGCTAAAGGCTGTGACGAAGAGATGATTAAGGATTTAAATGCTCATTTCATGGGCGAATGCACCGAAGTTGGTATGTATCTTGCAATGAGTCGCCAGGCAGATCGTGAAGGTTATCCTGAAGTAGCTGAAGCATACAAAAGAATTGCCTGGGAAGAAGCTGAACACGCTTCTAAGTTTGCAGAATTATTGGGTGATGTTTTATCTGATACCAAAACAAATCTGAAGATGCGTAAAGATGCAGAACAGGGTGCTTGTGCAGACAAAAAACGTATCGCAACACGTGCAAAACAATTGAATCTGGATGCTATTCACGATACTGTTCACGAAATGTGCAGAGATGAGGCTCGTCACGGAAAAGTATTTGAAGCTTTGTATAACAGATATTTCAAATAATTGAGCATAACTAAGCTGCTTATTCAGCATAGTTAAGCAGTTCTTTAAGCAATAATTTATTAGAAGGTCTACGCTTTGTTTTAAATAAGTGTAGACCTTTTGTGTGCTAGGTGTACTACATATAATTATAAAGTGTACGTTCATTTATAATGATGTGCTTTTGTTCAGGCTTAGCATCGCTTTTATTTTGTTCAAAATGTGGTGAAGTTTGCCATTCTTGATCTGATACATTATTTTTGCATGCTATTGTTAAATGTAAAAGAGATGTTATGGATAAAATAGCTTATGAGAAGAAAATCATAGGAAAGATGATTGGGCTATATTGCCGGCTGAATCATCGGGAGGATGTACTTTGTGCTGAATGCCAAGAACTGTTCGATTATGCTGCTTTACGGTTAGATAAATGCAGATACGGGCAGAAGAAAGGTGCTTGTGCCAAATGCCCTACTCATTGTTACAAGCCAGAGATGCGGGAAAAAATAAAGGAAGTGATGAGATTCTCCGGTCCCCGGATGCTTCTCTATCACCCCCTTGATGCTTTTCGTCATTTATTGGGCAAATAAATCTTGTAATAAGAGTTGATTGCAGCTATTTTGCAGGTTTTTTCAGGAGAACCTCTTCGATAGCCTGTTTAAAGGTATCTTTGCTAGCCGCGCCAATGATTGCCTGAGGCTCACCTTTCCTGGGAATAAACAGGATTGTAGGCAGACTCTGAATGCCAAGTGCTGTGGCTAGTTCTTTCTCATTGTCTACATTGACTCGATAAATTATTATTTTATCCTCATACTCTTTTGCCAGTTCTTTCATCAGAGGAGCTACCTGCCTGCAGGGACCACACCAGTCGGCATAAAAATCAATCACTACCGGCTTATCTCCTTTGAATTTCCACTCCTTGATATTGTTATAATCCGCAACGTCTTTCAGAAACAAATCTCCATTCATCTGGATTACCACTCCCTTTTCAGGTTTATTTTTCTCGTCTCCCTGAGAGCAAGCAAAAGTATACGTTATAATACCTGCCATTAACAGAGCCACTAATAATAGGATTCTCTTCATGCTAAGTTATTTGTATTTTTCGATCACCTCTTTTATATCTGCTGCTTGCATTATTCCAGATTGTCTCCATACCGGTTCGCCGTTTTTAAAGATCATCAGAGTAGGGACTGACTGAATGTGATATTTATTTGCCAGTTCTTCATACTGATCCACATCGATTTTAATGATCCGCGCAGAATCTCCTATTTGTTTTTTTAGATCCTCAAGGATGGGCTTCATCATTTTGCAGGGGCCGCACCATTCTGCAAAGAAGTCAACTAAAACAGGTTCATTGCTTTTAATTACATCATTGAATTTTTCCATGATATTCTTTTTTTGAAACGAATACATATCCGTTTCCAGATACAAACTTATAATAACTTTTGAAGTAAGAACACTAAAATCTATAATTTGTTTTTAATTATGATTTATAAGTATACTTTTCTTAGTTTGAAGTTTGTACAACGTTTCCTTATTTATTGAACAATGGCAATAAAAGAAGTATTGCTGATAGAACAATCAGAGTTATCACTGCACCCCAGCCAATAATATTATTAACGGGCTTATTTACATATTTACCCATGATCTTTTTATTGTTGACTAGTAAAATCATACATATCAGAACAACAGGAAGAAGCATACCATTAATAACCTGCGACCACAATGAAATAGCAATAAGCGGTGCATTAGGCATTAAAATGATTACAACAGATAGTATCAGGATTCCTGTGTAGAGAACATAAAACTCTTTTGCTTCATTCCAGTCTTTGTCGATACCGGCTTCAAATCCAAATGCTTCGCATACATAAAAGGCAGTAGCCAAAGGTAGAATTGTTGCCGAGAAAATAGAAGCAACGAAAAGACCAAACGCAAATAACTGTGAAGAAAGCTCTCCGGCAAGAGGTTTCAAGGCTAAAGCCGCATCTTTTGCTTCATTTATTTGTATTCCGTTTGTATGCAATGAAGAGGCGCAGGCTACTATAATAAAGAAAGCAACAACTACCGTAGCAATGCAACCCACAACAATATCAATAAGCGAATACTTGTAGTTCTTCATGGTCAGTCCCTTTTCAATAACAGATGACTGCATATAGAACTGCATCCACGGAGCAATCGTTGTTCCTATGATACCAATAACCATTGCAAGGCTTTTGGTGTTCATTTCCATCTGAGGATGAACAATAGAATGTCCAATCTCTCCCCAGTGAGGTTTTCCCATAATGGCCGATACAACGTACATCAATAACGAAAGACTGAAAAGAAGAAAGATGCGCTCGGCTATCTGATAAGTACCTTTTACAACCAGCAACCAGACCATGATTCCAACAATGGGGACTGAAATATATTTGCTTACGCCAAAGACTTCCATACTTCCCGCAACCCCTGCAAATTCAGTTGTGGTATTGCCAATGTCGGCAATAAGCAGGCCGATGAAAATAAAGAAGGTGATCTTTACACCTGCATTCTCGCGAATCAGGTCGGCAAGTCCTTTACCGGTAACAATACCCATACGGGCATTCATTTCCTGAATAACTAAAAGTACTATAAATGAGGGTATAAGTGTCCATATAAGATTATAACCGTAAACTGCACCTGCAACGGAATAGGTGGTAATTCCGCCAGCATCATTATCAACACTTCCTGTAATTATTCCCGGTCCCAGGATAGCCAGAAACATTGCCAGCTGACCAAAAAAATTCTTTTTATTTTTAAACATAGGAAAAGTGATTTTTTATTTGTTTGTTCTGCGTTTGTTGATTAAGTCTTCTATCACGTCGTCAATCACGACCATACCCTGTAATACATTGTCATCGTCGACAACTGGTATTGCAAGCAAGTTATACTTAGAAACGATTTCGGCAATCTCATCAATGTCCTGATTATCGCGCAGACATACAGGCGAAGGTTTCATTATCTCATTGATTTTTGCACTTGGCTGAGAAACAACTACATCTCTTAATGAGAAGGTTGCAATTAATATTTCTTTCTCGTCAGTAACGAAGAGGTTGTATAAAGTCGCAGCTTCAGGTTTTTTATCTCTCAGTTCGCTAAGAACTTCATCAACGGTTTTATCTTTTGAGAAGGATAATATATCCGTAGCCATGATACTACCCACAGAATCTTCGGGATAATCAAGCAATTCACGCACATCTTCAGAGGTTTTCTTCTCCATTTCATTAAGCAGGAGTTCAGCCTTTTCTTCTTCCAAAGCATTTAAGATATCTGCCACCTCATCGGCTGGCATCTTATCGAGCACGTCGGCAGCTTTTTCTATTGAAAGACTTTCTATAATATGAATCTGAGCATCGGCTTCCAATTCTTCAAGTACGTCGGCCGCTTTTTCTTCGTCCAGTGATAAGAATACTTCGGCACTAACTTTCTTGCCTAAATCCTCAATAATATCGGCCAGGTCGGAAGGGTGGAGGGTTTGAAGTTTGGAATGGCTTTTCGACAGTTTGATATTCAGATTAGAGAAGTCTATTGCTTCCACATCTTCCCATAAAATAAACTTCGCCGGAATGCTGACCTTGAAATAAGAAAGAGCCTTTTTAAGCGGTTTGGCAATGCCGATTCTTCGTAATAGCCCTTCAATACCAATATCAACGGCCACGGCAAAAGTTCCGTTGGCAATAGATACCAGACGTATATCGTTTACCCGTACCAGCTTTCGTCCGTTTAGGTCTACAATCTGTTTATCGAGAACTACACTAGCCAGGTAGAGGTCGCTTTCTATATTTTTATTAGGTAATTCAACCAGTTGAGAGCAGGTAACCTTAATTTTTCCATTAATTTTCTCAACTTTAAAATATTCAAAAGAATAAAATGCTGTTTTGCCGGCACTTTTAACTTTTATACCTGTGACAGGTGGTCTTTCTGTTTGAGTTGTATTGTCTGCATTAACCAGCAGATCTTTTACGGTGCCAATAAACTGTCCGTTTGCATCAAAGATTTTTTTCCCGATTACACGGCTCAGATAGAACGTCATTAAAGACTTCATATGCTTCTTTTCTTTATGGTATAGATAAGAAGCATATATATGGAGATGCTACCTAACTATATCAGGTTAATAATAAACTTAAATATATCCGCAGGGCCTTCGTCCATTTTCTTAATGATTTTTGGTTTGCGTGGCAAAAGTAGTTCTTTTTATATAAAATTCAATGCTGAGAAGCAATAATAATTTAGATTAAATGCATTTTTCCGTTTTTTTTAAGTCTGTAATCACTTGTTTTTTCTGGTTTTGCAACTAAAATCATTTTAACTACAAAATGGACGACTGTCATAGTAAGAATTAAAATCAGAACAGAGGACTGATGGTTCCTACTCTTATTTCCAGTATGTTGGGAATGACATTAAAAATGGAGTGGAGAATTCTAACTGGGCATTTATCTGTGTCTTTGGACTTTCTATATTATTATGCTTGGGTTTTTCTTAGTTTTCAGAAAGAAGTGCTGTCTGTAGCTTATTAACTGAAATCTTAATAGGAAAGTAATCCTGCATTCATGCTATTGTAATGTAATTGAGTGACTTTTGTAGAGCAAAAAACAAAAGATTATGCAATTACGTACTTATTACCCTACAGTTGTCCTCTCGGACATTCACTTGGGAACTCCTCATTCCAAGACAGAGGAGGTGAGCAATTTCCTGAAATCAATCAATTGTGATAAACTCATTCTTAACGGGGACATTATTGACGGATGGCACTTGCAGAAGAATGGACTGAATAAATGGAAGTCAAAGCATACTCAGTTCTTCAAAGTAATCATGAAAATGATGGAGAACTTTGGCACCGAAGTAATCTATGTTCGTGGCAATCACGATGACTTTCTCGATAATCTGGCTCCGCTTACACTTTACAACATCAGTATAGTAAAAGATTATATTTACGAAAGTCACGGCAAACGATATTTTGTTACTCACGGAGATGTATTCGATTCGGTAACCACCCAGATGAAATGGCTGGCCAAGTTGGGCGATGTGGGATACTCTGCTTTGCTGTGGCTGAATAAAATATATAATGCTCGCAGACTGAAACAAGGAAAACCTTACTACTCACTTTCACAAAGCATAAAGCAGAAAGTAAAATCGGCCGTTTCTTATATATCTGACTTTGAAAAAGAACTGGTGGATCTTGCACGGATAAAACGTTGCAACGGCATTATCTGCGGACATATTCACCATCCTGAAAATACTTATTACAAAGAGATTCACTATATGAACTCGGGCGACTGGGTGGAAACACTTTCGGCACTTGTAGAAGACGAGGATGGCAACTGGAGTATACGCTATTATGAAGGAGCGTTGATGCAGAATGATATGAATAGTGTGATTGACGAAATAAATATAGCCTCATGAAATTTATGTTTATTGTTCAGGGAGAGGGCAGAGGGCACTTTACCCAGGCCATCACACTGGAAGAAATATTATTGAAAAACGGACACGAAGTGGTAGAGGTACTTGTAGGAAAGAGTTCTTCCCGTTCGCTTCCCGGCTTTTTTAACAGGACTATAAAAGCTCCGGTTAAACGGTTTACCAGTCCCAATTTTCTACCTACCGCCCAAAACAAAAGAGTCTCTCTGGGTAGGAGTGTAGCTTATAATTTATTGCAACTGCCTGCATACATAAATAGTATGTTTTACATAAAGCAACGCATACAAGAATCCGGCGCCGACGTGGTTATTAACTTCTACGAACTTCTAACCGGACTCACTTACGCATTTCTGCGTCCCCGGATTCCTTATGTGTGCATTGGTCATCAATACCTGTTTCTTCATAAAGACTTTGAATTTCCCAAAAAGAATCCTTTAAGCCTCTTTATGCTGCGTTTCTTTACACGGCTTACCAGTCTTAGCGCATCAAAGAAACTTGCACTTTCTTTTAATCCAATGGAGGATGATAATAACATAACGGTTGTTCCACCACTTTTGCGAAGAGAAGTTCTCTCTCTTCAAGCAGAGAAAGGCGATTATATTCACGGATATATGGTGAATGCCGGTTATGCAGATCAGGTTATATCCTATAATAAAGAGCATCCCGACCAGGCAATGCACTTCTTTTGGGATAAGCCGGATATGCCGGAGGAAATGAAAGTAGGAGATAACCTTTTCTTTCATGCGCTTAATGATGTGGATTTCCTTAAATATATGAGCCGTTGCAAAGCTTATGCAAGTACCGCCGGATTTGAATCTGTTTGTGAAGCAATGTATATAGGAAAACCGGTAATGATGGTTCCCGTGCACATTGAGCAGGATTGCAATGCTTACGATGCCGCTCGTGCAGGAGCAGGTATAGTAGACGATTCATTTAATCTGGATAACCTGATTGAATACTCAAAGAATTATGTTCCCAACCGTTCTTTTACCTATTGGGTAAACAGTTGTGAAAGAGTACTCATAGATGAGTTGGAAGGAAATATAGATCAACATACAATTTTTGCCATTCCGGCGTTATTAAATTATTTTTAGCAATGAAACTCAAGAAAGAAGATTATGTAATGGAGCGTACTGCTGACGGCGGTTATTACGCTTATCTGTGTTACAATATGCAATGCAATGCTTATGGCGACACACCCGAGGAAGCAATTGAATATCTTCAGGAGAATATGGATGAGTATATGAATGATATGTATCTGGTGGAAGATTATGTATAACCAGAAAAAAACAGAAAAATGCAGAATCATCTGCTACCTTCCACTAAAACTTACTTAATGCTTTGATAATCAATTGTGTATTTTAGTAGCAGATAAACTTTATTTACGGTTTATCTACCACTAAAATCTGGCATCTGCTACTAATTTATGGTCGTTTTATAGATAGCTTATTTCTTCGGAGCCCGAAGAAAAATCATTTGGTTTAGGCGACCACTTGAAACTAAGACTCCTTGATTCACAAACTCTTTCAGATCCTTCATGGCATTATTCTTTAATAATCCTGTAAGCCTTGTGTAGTCCGTCCGGGTAATGTAAGTATTCTCATCAAGGTATTTTTCCAGTAGATCCTTTCGTTCTTCTTCGTTAAGTTTCGCTGAAGTTTGGAATCCTCTGTTAGAACGTTCCAAAGTTCCGCGCGTATTTTTCTTAAGCCAGGCTGATGCGCGAAAGTTAACATTATCAAATTCAACTGAAGCCGAGCGTATTTCATCCTTCTCCATTACCGGACGAGCTTTTAGTTTAGCCGAGAAATATCCAATATTTCCAAGTTCTACATTATATCCATTCTTTAGATGGGTTGCCATTTTCTCAGCCAGTGCACTAATTGCGCCCTCAAGATCGGCTACGGTAAAAGTTGTTCCTGAAGATATCTCCTCAAGCAATTCGCGCGAAGGAATTGTTCCTTTCGATACGATGCGTGCGTATAATGGTTGTTTCTTTCCGTCTTTCTTAGGGTTTGGATTCTCTCTTAAATCATAGGTTGCTGCCATAGTATTCTATTTGGTTTATTATTAGATTTTTACTTTAGAATTAAGTAAGTCTGCAACCGAGAACTGGTAAGCCCTCGATCGAGAACTTATGGGTTTTTATTCATGAACTCACAAGCACTCAGTCGAGGGCTTACTTATATTCCTTTACAAATATAGTAAATTTATTTCAGTAATACAAATATAAATACTCTTACTTTTTAATCTTTATCTTGTACTAAAATATGCTATATTATATTTTTGAAACGACAATATTTACTACTTCTATATATAATAAGTGCAATATTGATGGCAGATGATGCCATTTTGTAGCAGATAGCAAAGATTTAGTAGCAGAGAGGGAAGTGCTTTTTGAAAAAAAGGTTATTGTATTTAAGTTGTGAAAGAATAGTTACGGATTAAAAAACTGAAAGCTTGGTACTAACCGAATAGTAAAGCCATCTATCTCAAAAATATCATCCTGTGATAAAGTAACAATTATTCCCTCAGATAAATGATATTTTTTAAGAGCATCTATTAATCCGGCAAACTCTCGTTCCCTGTTGTCTGCATCCAGTTGCAGGCAAACTTGTATGGCTTGGGTAATTGTACCTTTATCAAGAACAATAAAATCACACTCTACTTTACCTTTGTGATAATAAATCTCTTTGAATTTCAAGCGAAGTTTATTGTAAACCATGTTTTCGAGTTTGTGTCCTTCATCTCCCTTTATCTTGCTTACATTTGCATTGACTAACCCCAGATCAATTGCATAATTTTTTTTCGGATTAATAGCCTGCTTTTTTAATGAATAATCAAACATAGGAACAAGGCTGATCAGGTAACTTTGCTCCAGATGAGATAGATACTCTAAAACAGTAGTTGTAGAGTTTAAACCGGATGGCTCACGAAGTTTATTTGCAGAGGTAAGATTGCCAATGTTTGAAAGAAGATAAATTGTAAGACGTTTTAAACCTCTTGTGTCTTTGATTCCATATCTCACTGCAATGTCACGAATAAGAATATCATCTAATAAATTAGCCAGAATCTCTTCAGACGAAGTTTTCAGAAACTCTGGAAATCCCCCGTTATGCATATATTCAATCACCGATTCTTTGTTTGCTTCCAGATGCTTGAATAGACAGAACTCATGGTAAGAGAATGGAAAAAGTTCAGTAGTAATATGCCTTCCTGTAAGACTTGTTCCCAACTCGCGACTAAGCAGAGATGCATTAGACCCAGTAACAAATATCTTATAGTTTTCATCCAGTTTTTGTCGCACATATCTTTCCCAACCCTTTATAATTTGAATTTCGTCAAACATAAGGACATTGTTTTCTGATTCTTTAATCAGAACGTCTAGTTTTTGAAAGTCTGAAAGTTCAAAATCATATAGCCGAGGATCTTCAAAGTTGATATACAATGTTTTAGTATGACTTTTTCTTAAGAGTTGATAAAGTAATGTACTCTTACCGCATCTACGCACACCAGATACAATCAGTGCATAGTTATCAATATCAGGCAAAGAGCCTAATCCGTCCCTCAACATACCAACATCTCTATGAGTCAGATGCTCCTTTTGCTGTTTCAATATCTCCTGAAGAAATTCCTTTTGAATAGTTTTCATTGTAAATGCAAAATAGTTTTCATTTATAATGGAAGCTATTTGTAATATACTGTATAAGAGTCTTAAACTTAGTGGCAGGTGTTACTGGTTAGTAGCAGATAACCAGAATTTAGTAGCTGATGATTTTGCATCTGCTACTAGATGAAAGTGCTTGCTGTAAGGCTTTTTGTGTGTTTAGTAGCAGATGGTGGGAGATGATTCTGAAAAAATGTTTTTTTTAAAAGATTATAGCACCAACTAAATTGTAGGTACTATAATCTTTTAGAAAGAGAATGTTTTGTTTATCCTCTTGGAGGGAACGGGTCATTCCCATAGCTATTTCGTTCTCTGATTTTTCCATTTTCACTATGAGTGAAAACTTCAGACTGCTGATTAATTGCAATTTCACGAGCTTTGTCAAAAGCTTCCCTTTGTGTTTCAAAGTTTTGGGTAATCTTAGAATTATTCTCACCCCTGACGCCCCATCCAGCAGACGTTTTTACAACATGTTGATTTTTCCCCATTTTAATTATCGTTTATGGCAGTTAGGACAGCAATAATAGCAACCGTCTACATTAGAGTAGTATTCTTTTGCTTTTTTTACAGCTTCTGCACAAGTTGAAAAATATCCCAAACCAATTAAATTAGCTGTGTTTGGAAGCCAGCTGCATGTACTTTTATGTACTTCGTGCTCACCTGTTGATTGAGCATTTTTGTTTACGTAATAATAATCCATTGTTTAATTCTTAATTTAAATGTTGCCAATCCATTTTTTATTTATAAGGGGAGCAACCTCTGATTATTCGCAGGATTGAAATAGGCGAACTTAATTGTTTCTATGCTCAGCATTATTAATAGTAATTATAATACTGATACAAAGATGAACGCCACCTGTGCATTCTATATGCACAATAAAAATAAAATGCCGAAAGTACTAAACTTTCGGCATTTATATGAATTTAAGCTACTGCATTCAAATTAATTTGCTTAATGATAGATATTAGTTTCATAGCACCATCATCATCGAAGATTCCGGAAATCCCTTGGGTGTGGAAATCTGTAAAGGGTGGCTCGTATAACATTTCTGCATCAATTACACCATTTCTGGTAATGTAATCTATAATCATATCAATGAAATGTATCTGGTCGGCTGACAAATTACCGGCACTTAGAAAATCTCCAAAGGCTGATTTGGCTGCGTTTACATCTAATCCAACTATGCTTCTTATGAACCATCCCAGAGGTTTTTTACCAAATGCCTTGATAAAGTCTGTTTTTGTGCCTCGTTCATTGCCGTCAAAGAGAAGATTTTCCAGAATTTGTAGTTCTGCAGGTGTAATTGGAATATTTTTCTTTAGCTTCTGAATAGCAAGATGATTTTCATTATCACGCACATACTTTTCCACTCGTTGCTTATAATTATCTGAAGCTACATAAATTGGTATTACATCCGAAATTGTTGAAACACTAATTTCATCTTCCAGATTTGTATAAACAATCTTGCGTTTTTCTTTTTCTATTAATCTTATTAAATTACGTAACTCTATACGAATCTGTTCCAATGAAATTATTGTGCATTCGTTTTGCCAAAAGTTATCACTTGAAATTTTTCGTAAAGTATCCTCTTTACATTTAACAATGGGAAGATTGGTTTTCTTTAATAAACTTAGCCCTATGTTTTTTACAGAATTGGTATATTTATATAGTGAAGGATTTTCTTCTGCTTTAGCCTGCATGAATTGCAACATAAAGAGATCGAAATTTCGTGCATCTTCATCTGTTTCCATTGGAATAGCCAGAGGTGTAATCTTATCGAATATTTCAGCCATGTCATTACGAGAAACGTTGTCCCATCTCTCTCTGACACTATATTTATCTACAATATCAAGAGCTTCTTTCACCACAAAACTATTGCGGTTATAATTAATTATGTTATTATGAATAGCATCAAGGAGCGATTTGCGTAGCTCGGAGTATGCTTCGTCAATTGAAAAATCTAATGTTTGAGAAAGAGTGATTTGGCATTCCATAATTCTTTGTGAAACGCTTTTGGGCATTTTAGATTCGAAGCCATCAGGGTTTATATCAAAAAAATCAAAGTTCTGACAATAGTCGAAAATCAGGAATTCCTTTTTGTCTTTAGATTTGTCGTCTTCATTCTCTGGAATACCAAATATACCAGGGCATAAGCGAGTGCCACGTCCTATCATTTGCCAAAACTTAGAAGAAGAACGAACTACTTTAAAGAATACAAGATTTAAAATCTCCGGCACGTCAATACCAGTATCTAACATATCAACCGATACAGCTATTTGCGGTTGTTTTTTGGGCTCGCCAAAATCTTCTATCAGACTTTGAGCATAATCAATTTTATTATCTATCACCCGTAAGAATCCTCCTTTGAGGTGTGGGTAAAGTATATCGAACCGCTCGGCAATGTATAATGCGTGTTTGTGATTTTTAGCAAAAATGATGGTTTTACCTATCTTATCTCCACCTTCTATCTTTATGCCATCTTCCATTAATTTATTCAAAACCAAATCGACAGTGTTGCTATTGAAAACAAAATCGTTTAGCTTTGAAGCTTCCACTTCTTCGGGCATATCACCAGATAATTCATCAGTAAAGTCTTCTTCATACCTTTCTTTATCTTCTTCAGATAAATCTTTGTATTTTATACCATCTCTGAGAAATTTAGTTGCAACCTCTATTTTTTTTGGTGCAACTAACCATCCATCTGTTACAGCTTGATCTAATTCATAAAAATCGGTAGGATTATGTGTTTCTAAATCAAACAGTTCGTAGGTGTTTTTGTCTACTTCAGATTTTGGTGTAGCGGTAAGCCCTACTAATAACGCGTCAAAGTAACGGAATATAGACTGATATTTTTGATAAACCGAGCGGTGGGCTTCGTCAATGATGATCATATCAAAATGAGCTGGAGTATAGAATAACAGATCGTCTATTTTTTCTACGTCTATTTTGTTCATCATAGTTGGATAAGTTGAGAATGCCATCCGGTGCAAATTCTCTTTTTCTTTCGTGATATTTACACATGATAAACTAGGTAAAAATTTCACAAAATTGCCTTTAGCCTGAATTACCAATGCATTTCTATCGGCTAAAAATAAAATACGTCTTGCCCAACCTTGACGTAACATTATATCGACTAGAGCTATGGCTGTTCTTGTTTTACCTGTTCCGGTAGCCATTACCAAAAGTGCTTTGCGGTGTTGTGCTTCAAAAGCTTCCGAAACCCTTTTAATAGCCCGCTCCTGATAAGGACGACCAGCAATGTCTTTGTTGATTATTGCATCAAGCAGTGATTCTTTATTTCTTTTCGAGATAGTCCATTCCAGTTCATCTTTGGTGTAAAAACCTGATACGGGGCGAGGAGGATAGAGTGTATCGTCCCATATCCAGCTTTTGTATCCATTTGAATAGAAAATAACAGGACGTCGTCCAAATTTGTTTTCCAAACAATCTGCATATAATTGGGCTTGTTGTTGCCCTTTTTGAGGATCGTGTAATGTATTCTTAGCTTCAACAAGTGCCAATGGCAAACCATCGTTGCCCCAAAGTACATAATCTACATAACCTACACCTGTTTTATTAGGCATTCCTGTTACTTCATATTCAGAAAAACCGGATTCTTCAACATTCCAACCTGTTTCACGCAGCATCACATCTATGAGTACTTTCCGTGTTTCGGCTTCTGTACTTGGATTTAGAGTAAAAGGGGCTGTGACTTTTGTTTTATTTTCAATCTTGATACGGGCTATCTCAGCGCGAAGTTGCTCAAGCTCTTCTTCTTTATGTTGAAGTGTCTTCTCGGTATTTGCTATTACTTTATCTAAATTTGCCTGCAATGCTTTTACGGTAGCAATGGTTTCATTTGAGCCATCACCTCGCGGAATAAGATCACTATTAAATGAGAATGGCAGCTTTTCTGCACTGTCTACATAAGTAAAATAGAACCATTTACAAAATTCAAATAGGTTTTGAATAGAGATATGAGCATAACGGAGCGATATTTCGGTTTTGGTATGCACCGCTTGATTTCCGTTTTTACGGATAAGTGTCATACCATTGAGTATATCAATAGAACCATTGAGAACTTTTTTGAATTCATTGTGATACATCAATGCCTCTAAGGTGGGTTTTTCCAGATGAACACATGATAAATTCTCATCAAATTTGTACATCCATTTGATAAGTTCTTCCAAAGTGAGGCGTGAATATATAACAGCAGTGCGTGGAGCTGAGAATACATTTCTCTCAGCTTCCGCTGCTAACTTGTAATATTCAGGATATTTCGGTTCTAAGAATTTAAAATTACTCTCCATAATATCATCTTTATACGGGTTATACTTCCATTTTTCCGCTTTGTGGGTTTAATAAATCCCGCATCAGTTTTTGAAAAAGGTCTTCGCTCTCTTTTAGTGCTTTCCTCACTTCAGCTTTTTGCTGCTCTATCTTTTCAATGATAGCTGCAAAATGTTGCTGGAGAGGGAGAGGGGGAATGATTACAGGAATACTATTACATATAGATTTATTCATGTACGGAACAGTTGTACTACTTGCCATCTTATACATATAAGACTTTGTTTTTGATAAACAGAAAGATATATATATGTTGTTTACTTTTTCTTTGCAAATAAAAGCATGTAGTTGTTGATTGATAACCATGTCATTAGCAGCAATAGAAACAACTCCTAAATCTCCCACGCAGGTTATAATAACACTATTTCTAGGGATAACCTTAGCTTTAACTAGCTTTATCTCGTTTTCTGTTAAACCTTTATCAGAGTTATAAGTAAATCCTAAATGATTTAATTCTGCAGTTGTTATCCATGGAATGTTGCCTGTAAAACTTTTAGGTTTATCTCTTCCAGGAACAATACATTCGGTATATTTAATTATAGCATCCTTTTCCCACCCTCTTTCATTCTTCACAGGATCTCCAAACATATCAAAAAATACAGACTCTGCAAGTTTGTCTAGTTCTTCCAGTTGTTTTTTACGCAAAGAGATTAGTTCGCTTGCTTTATCTAAGGTTGTGGCAATTTGACGCTGAGTGGATAATGATGGGAGAGGCACTTGTAAATTATAAATAACTTTTCCAGAAATAGCCTTAAATGTTGATCCAACACCTAAAGATTGAATAAACTTATTTTGAAATATAAGATTATAGTATATATATTTATAGTAAGTTAAATCTTCAATTGCAGCGATTGCAGACAATCCTCTGCCTATACAGCAAGTTGACTCAGATATATTTAATGCTCCAACTGGTGCTCTGACTGACATTAAGATATCGTTAGAATAAGCTAACTTCTCTGGTTTAGAACAATATAATCGAGTATTAGGATAAAGTATACCAAAATCGGCATTTCCTTGATAAAAAGGAATGCCATTGCCTTCGGAATTGTATGTTGAAGATTCAGGAGATTGCCCCATGGTAATATTACACACATCTCCTAATTTGACAATCTTCCATTCATTATATTTGCTCATAATCGCTTCTATTTTCTAAATCATCCTGAATTCCAATTTTCCCTCTGGCCATTGCATTTGCAATATCAATTTTAAGACCTTCATCAAAGTCGTTACATTTCACAATGCAAAACATAATGCGATAAAGTAGTTCTTCATTAATATGTGAAGCTGCAATATGATATACTATTGCTTCCATTCGTTTCATAAAAGTAACAGCTGCCCAATATTGCTTGTTTTTATTGAGGAAGTAAGCACCCAAAGTCAATGCAATGCGCTTGTTTCCATCCTGAAAGAAATGCCCCGAACAAAAACGAAAGACCAGAAAAGTAAGCTTTGTTACAAAATCAGGATAATAGTCGTCGTTTTGTACAAATCCTATAATGCTTTCTATCCCATCTTTATCTCTTATGCCGGATAAACCACCACCACTCTTCTCTATGGTTTTTTGATACACTACCAAAACTTCCTCAAAAGACAAATATTGTATATCATTACTCATCTTCTGCTTGTTTTAGTCGTTTAAGTACCTCTTTATTATCTTCTAATATTTTGTCGAAATCAATGGATTGATCTCCTATAAATCGTTCAAACTCTTCGGGAGTAACGGCAGTTAAATATTCAGCTATATTGCCGTGATAAGCATCTCTAAAACCTAAATCACGTGATGCCATTTTGGTACGGGCATCATTCAAATGAGGCTGTTGAAACGGGTGTTCTGCAAAGTTATCTATGATCTTATATACATCCCGAATAGAAAGTAGAGTACCGTTACTTTCTTTATACTTCTTTTCTATTTCGTAGCCTACACCATTTTCAAAAGAAGCAATGAGTAAAAGTACCTCTGCATACATAGTATGACGCATATTATCATTGTCGCCAAGCTTTAGAATCTCTTTGTATTCCTTTGCGTTTTCCTTAAAAACAGCCTTATATATATAGTCAGTGATTTGCGCATACTTCATCGTAGGATGACCTTTTACGCATTTATTAATAGCTGAAGTTAAATTTTTACGGTAGTTCTCTTCTGCTATTGCATTTGGTAAGTAGTTAATATCTCTACGATTGATATACTTAGTACCACCACCTGTTTTTTCATTAATAGTAGAAATAACAATATCAAGCATTACACTACGTATTTGTTTTGCCTTTTCACTATCAGATAACAGCATGCCAATATTAAGAAATGAACGAAAGTCGAACAACCCTAATTGGGTTGTTTTGCTCCCGACATTTATGACGGGAGCAAACTGCAACTTAAAGTCTTTCAGGTGTTTTCCCTTACATAAAAAATATCCGTTACCAATTAATTCATCTGAATATTTTTCAATGTACCGTTCAATGGTTCTTTCTTCAACTTCATAATATTCAGCCACCATTTGTTTAGTAAAATAGTATTTACCATCAAAAAGCATGGTGGGTAAATCTAATTGTTGGCGAATTGTTTCAATAGCAAACCTGTTGTTAAGGACATTCTGCCTTTCAATATTTGAAATCGTTAAGTTTTTGCTCATTGTTAGTCTTAATTATTTGCCTGCAATTAGAGCTTCTAATTCTGTTGTTACTTTAGCTATTTCTTTATCAATATCTGCCAGACGGTTAAGTATAATGCTTGGCGCATCATATTCTTTTTGCTCATAAATCACCTCTTTATATTTATTGATACTCAGGTCGTAATCTTGTACCCGTATCTCTTGTACGGGTACAAGAAATGATTGGTCAAGACGCGTGCGTGTGGTTTCAGCTTCCAGATCTGCAAAACGAGCTAAAATGTCGGGTATGTCATCACTTTCCGGTGTTGGAGTGCGTTTGTCGTTGAGAGTAAACCCATCTGCACGCATATCATAGTACCAAACATTATCTGTTCCGCCACTTTCAGTTTTTGTGAAAATAAGAATAGCTGTACTTACGCCGGCATAAGGTTTGAAAACTCCACTTGGCATTGAGATAACGGCTTCTAGTTTTTGTTCGTCCACAATTTTTTGACGAATTGTTTTTGCTGCCTTGTCTGAACCGAATAAAACCCCATCGGGAACAATAGAAGCACAGCGACCGCCAATCTTCAAAATACGAAGTATAAGAGCCAGAAAAAGTAATTCTGTCTTTTTGGTCTTGATAACATTACTTAGACTTTTGGCAATGGTTGGTGTGTCAAGGGAACCTTTGAACGGTGGATTAGCCAATACTAAGGAATATTTATCTGCAATAGTGTATTCTTCGTCTAAAGAACTTTTATCATATAAATCGGGGCTTTCAACTCCGTGAAGCATAAGGTTCATAGCTGCTATACGAATCATTGTATCGTCAAACTCACAGCCGTGGAACATACCACTTGTATAAAACTCTACGAATTTTTTATTATAGAAACTCTCTTTATGGTGTTGATGCATATACTCACTTGCAGATACTAAGAACCCAGCAGATCCGCAAGCCGGATCGCAAATAGTATCTTCGGGCGTGGGTTTCATAAGTTCTGCCATCATCTTTGTTATATGACGAGGAGTGCGAAACTGACCATTATCACCAGATGTTGCTAGTTTAGAAAGCATATATTCATACACATCTCCTTTGGTATCCATATTTTCCATAGGAATGGCAGAAATCATAGAAACAACTTGTTCCAGAACTACAGGAGTTGGGATTGCTAAATAAGCGTTTTTCATATACTTGGCAAATGCCGTATCTTTTCCTCCAAGTTTTTTGATAAAATCAAACACTTTAGTACGAACTAAGTCAAACATCGCTTCGGCTTCCAGATTTTTGAACTTACTCCAACGTAGTGCTTGTTGTTCTTCTGTGTTATCAAATATTGGGCTTTCAATAGGCTTTCCCAAGATATGTGCTTTTTTCTCTTTTGCAATCTGCAAATCATCTAATCGCTTCACAAAAAGAAGATAAGTGATTTGCTCAATTACTTGCAAAGGGTTACTTACGCCACCCGTATGAAATCGCAGCCAAAGGCTATCTATGCTGTTTTTTAATTCTCCAACAATCATTTTAAATATTTATTTATTGCAAAGATAACATTTATCTGTGCACGGTATCTGCATAGTTATAAATTCTTTTTTATTATACTATCAGCACGCTTTTTTATAGCTTCTTTCAATGAGAGAGGTTCAATTATTTCTATTCTGTCTGCGAACCCCAATAATATAGTTTCGAATTCATAATTAAGAATGATATTTAATTCTATAATAGTATATGTATCTGTTTTTTCTTTGACTTTTTGTGAAGCGTGTAGTGGCTTTGTTTCTATATAATTGTAAGTAAAGGTATCGATCTTTAATATAACCTTCTCTATTGGTTTATCTTGATAAACTGTTACACCTACCACATCGTAAAAAAAATCCAAAAAATCCATCTCCTTATTTTCTATATAGTTTTCATTTATTGTTGAGAACTCTTCAATTCTATCGAGCGGGAGATTCATTACTGGAATTTTTTTCGCCATATCAGGATTGTAACCAAGCAAGAACCAGCGGTTATTATATTGCTTCAAATGATAGGGGTGTATTACCATATCAATAGCTGGCTTAGAAAAACGTTTGTATTTAATTCTTAATACTCGCTTGTTGATTATAGCATTAAATAGGTCAGAAAAATAGTTTAAACCTTTTAAATCAGGATTCTGATCAAAGCTTACAACATTTGATACATCTCCTTTTAAGCTGAAAGAGCTTTCAAATCGTGCTAACACTTCTTGCATCCAGTCGAATTGAGGCATACCATTAAAACGATTCAACATGTATATAGTATCCTTTAGTTGCTCTAATTCTGTAGGGCTGAGTTGTTGCTGATTAATCGAATATCTGGAGTCTTCATATCGATAATATGTCTTTTTTCCATCTTTTAATCGCTGTAAAGGAATTAACCAACCTTCTTCGCTTTCCATGTAGGTTATATCGTCAAAAATTTGCCTGCGCTGAATTCCATTTTCAATGCCAGTGTATTCGTAGATAGCTTTACTACATGCTTCAATAAGATCATCGATGAAAAATTTGCGACCAAAGTTGCTGAAACATTTATCTAAAGCTCTATATCTTATTTGTGCATGTTTATTTGTTGACATGTATCAGATTACAAGTTTATATTTATTATTAATTATAATATGTTGTCTACAAATGTATAAAATAATTCCCTTTAAAAATAATATTGGAGAAGATTAATTCTTCTCCAATATTGTCAGCTTTAATTTAGCTGTTCTATAACCTTGCTGAAAGATGCCTAATACCCCATACCAAATTGCCAAAGCGGAATAACATTAGTATAACCAAACTCAATATCATCCTTTACTACAAAACTATTTTCAATTCCTTGAATCTGCTTCTGTCCTTTATTCTTGCCTCCGATTTCAAAAGTCATATTATCAATCAGAAAATCGGAAACAGGAGGTGCTATAACATCATAGTTCACTTTTGTCTGATTAAAGAAGAAAGTTCTTCTGATATTACCAATGTTGGGTGTGTCCTGAGCAAGATTATAAATCAGGTTTGTATTATCTAAATAAATCTTATCTACTTTTCCTAATCCTCGGATACCTCCGGTGTTGTCACGCAGCTGTGCTATAAGTCCGGCTTTCTCAATATAAAGGCAATAATCAGCAATACTATTGCGACTTGCTCCAAGCATTGTGGCAATACTGCTTATATTGGGTTTAAAAGGTACACTTTTAGAAATGATAGCGAGTAATTGTTTTAGTTTCCGCCCTGTAGATACATTCATATCCGCATATTGGGGAATATCCGATTCAAGAGTTTGATTGATGATTTGCTGCAGACGCAAGTCAAATTCATCTTCCTTTGCAAACGGATAATAACCTTTTTTCAAATAGTCTTCGAAGAGAGGTAGTGGATGGTCAACACCAGGAATTTTTACTTTGTGAGTTAAAATATCCTGTAAGGTGTATACATCTGCAGTAATGTTATGAAATAGTTGCAGGTATTCACGAAAAGATAATCCTTGCATCTGGTACATTACAGCCCGACGGCTTAAATCGGATGCACCTTTATTTATATCCAATACGGAAGAGCCGGTAAAAACAATCTTTAGTTCGGGATGATAGTCATAAATAAGTTTCAATTCTTTAGACCAATCCTTGTATTTATGAATTTCGTCAATAAATAGATATTTAATCCCTCTCTTTGTAAGCAAGTCAGCTAAATCAGTCAGTTTGTTATCTGCAAAATAAAAATCTTCTGCAGTTACATACAATGATTCGTTAGGATTCAGATTTTTCTTGATATGTTGTAGCACAAGGGTTGTTTTACCAACACCTCTTGGTCCGGTTAGCCCAATCATTCTGCTATTCCAGTTAATTCTTGAATAGATGTAGCGATGGAAATCTGTGTTCAGTTCTCGCAAGAGCTTATGGAAGTGTTCGAATAGTTTATCCATGTCTTATAAATTTAGAAAACAAATATATGAATAATTGCTCTATGATAGTGCAAAAAAGAATAATAATTGCACTATTGTAGTGCAATTTGTCTGATCTGTATATAATTAACCAGCTGTGATCTAGTGATATAGATTTTAACTCAGAGCTATTCCCCTATAAAAACAAAAAGGAGAAGATCAACTCTTCCCCTTTTATACTGTTATTATTTCTGCCTGGTAGCTTAATGCTAGGCTATCAGAGTAAAAAACTATTCTTTAATTGTCATTTCCTTAACCAGATGTGAAGCTCCGGCAAACTTATCAATGATGAAAAGTATGTAGCGGATATCCACGCAGGCTGCACGTTGTGAAGCCGGACGGTAAGCAATGTCTCCGGTTAATCCTTCATAGTTGCGGTCGAAGGCTGTACCTATTAATTCACCTTTGCCGTTGAATACCGGGCTACCTGAGTTACCTCCTGTATTGTCATTGTTGGTAATGAAACAGATGGGCATTTCTCCGTCTTTCATTCCGTAACGTCCGAAGTCTTTGTTGTTATACAGCTCTTTCAGTTTGGCCGGAACAACAAATTCCCAGTTGTTAGGATCTTCTTTCTGCATTACGCCCTTCAAGGTTGTGTAGTAATTGCATACTTCACCATCTTTGGGCTCATACGAAAGTACTTTTCCGTAAGTAAGGCGAAGGATGGAGTTTGCATCGGGGTAAACAGCCATGCCGGCATCTTTTCTCATGGCAAGCATACCCTTTACCCATGTTTTGTGGGCAGCATTGTATGTTTTATCCAGATCTTTCATTGCAGTGGCTGTTTCAGCAATTCCGTTAATCACTGAAAGGCTATATAATACCATCCAGTCTGTGTCAATCTTATAAATACCTGGTTTTTCAATGAATTTATCGAAGTTGGCCTTAGAACCAAAGATTGAATTATCGAAACAGGCATCGACAAATGCTGAAGTATTACCTTTGAAACGGTCTTTTATCACACTGAAAATGGTGATTCGTTTCTCTTCAGGGATTAAAGCTGTGTACGTTTTCAGCATTTCCTTTGAAACAATTCTGTCAATATTTGGATTATAGTCCTTATTAAAATAATTGTCGGCAGCTTTCTTCAGTGCTTCTTTTTCAGCATTTATCTTCTCTTTATCCTTGCTCTTTAAAGCAGTGAGCAGGGCAGAAGTAGAAGGTATTTTTGAAAATTCAGTTCCGGTAGATAATGCTTCGGTTAGAATCGCCTGATGATACATTGCATCTCTGCGCTGAGCTACGATAGCACGAATCTGATCAAAGGCTTTTTGATATGAATCGTCGTTGTGCGCTTTTCCATATGCAAGGAGTTTCTCTTGTTGCTCTTTCTTTGTATCAAGAACCTTTAGACGGACAAGTCCTTCGTTCATTCCAATGGCATTCTTCCAGTAATTGGCTGACGATGCATATTTATTTGCGTACTGAATACGTACGGCAGGATCTTTTTGCATCTCTTTCATTAAAGCAGCCTGACGAACGCCACGGATAGTATCGCGGGCAAAGTTGGTTGTCTGCATACGTTCCTTAACTTCGTCGGAAATCATGTATCGCCAGTTCTTTCCGGGGAATCCCATGATCATGGTAAAGTCGCCTTCTTTTACACCACCGATATTGATAGAAAGATGTTTCTTTACTTTCAATGGTATGTTGTCTTTAGAATATTCGGCCGACTTACCATTCTTATCCGCATAGATGCGGAACATAGAGAAGTCTCCGGTATGGCGAGGCCACATCCAATTATCTGTGTCGGCTCCAAACTTTCCAATGGAAGAGGGAGGGGCACCAACCATACGGATATCCTTATAAACTGTTTCTATAAACAAGTAATATTTGTTTCCTCCATAAAATTCTTTCAACTCGAGAACAGTAGATGGCGTTTGCTCAATCTTGTTTTCTTCAGCAAATCTCTTGGCTACTGTTGCCAGATACTTAGGCGAAAGATAATTTACTCCTTCAGGATCTTCATCTTTTTTAAGTCTGTCCTGGACAAAAGGAGTTACATCCAGAATTTTATCAATGAAGGTAACAGTAAGTCCTTTGCAGGGAAGTTCCTGTTCGCGGGTCATTGCCCAGAAACCATCGGTAAGGTAATCATGCTTCACCGAACTGTGTTGCTGGATATAGCTGTATCCGCAGTGATGATTTGTCAGGATCAGACCTTCGGATGAGATGACTTCACCCGTGCATCCGGCACCGAAGTGGACTACTGCATCTTTAATGCTTATCCCATCTGGATTATATACCTGATCAATGGGTACTTCCAGTCCTAGTTCGTACATTGCGGCAGCATTCTGCTCTTTCAGGTCGGGCAACATCCACATGCCTTCATGGGCATGACTACCCATGAAGTACATAAATGCTGCGGCTGCCAGTAAAAGTTTTTTCATAAAATGAATGTTGTTATTCTACAATAGTCATTTCGTCAACTAAATGCTTGCTGTCGCCTAATTTTTCAACGATAAACAGAATGTAACGTATATCCACGCAAATGCATCTCTGAAGATCATTATTAAAATTAATATCTCCGCTTAATGATTCCCAGTTTCCATCAAATGCAGCACCGATCAGTTCGCCCTTACCGTTGATAACCGGACTTCCGGAATTACCGCCGGTAATGTCATTTGTAGAAAGGAAGCAAACCGGCATTTCACCATTCTTCATGGCATAACGTCCGAAGTCTTTCTTGTTATATAACTCTTTCAATTTTGCAGGAACAGTGAACTCGCGGTTATCAGGATCTTCTTTTTCCATGATTCCCTTCATGGTAGTGAAGTATTTGTAGTGTACTCCATCTTTAGGATCGTATGATTTCACATTACCATAAGTCAGACGAATAGTGAAGTTTGCATCAGGATAGGAGGGAACCGGTTCCTTCATTTCATTCAATCCGCGAACATAAGTCTTGTGAAGAGTGGCGAATGGTTCCATCAATGAAGTGCGTTCATTATTCAGCGTTTGGAATTTTTCATATTTTGAACGGGTGAACTTTGTCATTAAGTCTTTTTCCAGAGCTTTTTTAGATGGATTCTTAATAAAACGGTCGAAGTTTTCCTGATTTGAAAAGATAGAATTGTCATAGCAGGCATCAACAAATTTGTTATAATCTCCTTTGAATTCCTTTTCAATCACAGAATAGATTGATGGAAGTTGTTCGGCCGGAATCATTTCAGCATACAATGGAAGAAGAACTTTAGCCACTTTACGGTCTACTTCATGATCATAATCTTTATTGTGAATCTTGTCAAACATTGTTTTCATCTTTTCAATGGTTGATTGAATCAATGTTTTATCCTTTTTATCCAATGCGCTGCTAAGTTCGTCGCACACCTGATAAGGAGATCCAAATTCAATACCGCTGAGGAATACCTCCCGGTAGCAAGTCCATTGATAGTTGACGGCTGATGATTTGGCAACGGCATCATCAATGCCTTTTATTACAGTCAGATATTCCTGATCTCCTTTTGTTTTGGCGAACTCCTGAAATTTGTTTTCCTGAGCGGTTTTTGTTTCAATAACTTTATTATCGATAAGCGCCTTGTTCATGCCGATGGAGTTTTTCCAGTAGTTACATGAACTTGCAAATTTACTTGCATACTGAATACGCACCTTGTCACTTTTTGCCATTTCTGCAGCCAAAACCTCCTGACGTGCTCCACGTATGCGGATTCTTGGTGCATTCTCTGCTTCCATACGTTCTTTAACTTCCGAAGCAGTAAGATAGCGTGAAGTTCTTCCCGGGAAACCCATAACCATGGCATAATCTCCCTCATTAACGCCCTTTAATGAGATAGCTAAGTGCTTTTTACATTTTAATGGAATATTATTAGCGCTGTATTCAGCCGGTTCTCCGTTAGCGTCCGCATAAATACGGAACATGGAGAAATCTCCCGTATGGCGTGGCCACATCCAGTTATCCGTTTCTCCACCGAACTTACCAATAGAAGAGGGGGGAGCAGCAACCATACGCACGTCACTATATTTTTTCTTATATAATAAATAGTACTTATTTCCGGCATAGAAAGGAAGAGCCTGAGCACTAATGCCTGGTTTCCCTTTCAAATCACTTTTTGCTAATAACTCATCGGCTAATTTATCCAGATAACCATTTGTGTACGAATCAATGACAGTGGTTTTACCTTCTTTGATCTGGGCATTAACAAGATCAGTAATGTCTTCTATTCTTTCGATAAAAGTAAATGCCAATCCCGGAGTAGGGAGCTCTTCTTTACGACTCTTTGCCCAAAATCCATTGGTTAAATAGTCATGTTCCACAGAACTGTGTTGCTGGATGGCATCATATCCGCAATGGTGGTTTGTCAGGATTAATCCTTCCGGAGAAATAATCTCACCGGTACATCCGCCTCCAAAAATACCTACGGCATCTTTAAGGGAAACTCCGTTTGGATTATACACATCGTCTGCTTCAAGCAGCAAACCTTGCTTTTTCATCATGTCAATGGAATGTTGTTCTTTCATTAACTGAAGAAGCCACATGCCTTCATCTGCCCTTGCAGATACAAACGTCAGTACGAAGAGTACGAACAAAGAAGTTTTAAATCTAATCATGAAATTTATATTTTGTATTTATTCTGAATTGCAAAGATATAATTAAATACTTGTCCGTTCTTTAATCTTTTTCATAACATTCCAAATAGAAGATGAATTTTATATTTCTTTATTATATCCGACTTTATTGTATCTGACTGTATTCTATCTTGCAGTAGAAATTCTGATTTGTAAAGGAACATACCTCTATTCTATTTTTTGAATACAGGCAATAATTTTTGTTTTATGAAGATAGATGGCTCTATTGCCTAAATAATAGCTCAAATTATTCTGTAAATGGAGTAAATGAATCCATTGATGAGTTAAAATTCAGATTAGAAATGAGATTTACATTGGCAAAAGTTTTAAATAATAATAAAATGTTTCTTTGACTGAATTATTGGTGTTACATTTGTCTTATAATTAAAAAACAGAGTTTTTAAATATTTAGACATATATGATTAAATTCTACTCTTCTTTGATCCTTGTTTTACTAGTACTTACATCTTGCAGTAAAAGTTATAAAATAACAGGTGTATCTTCGGTATCTAGTCTGGATGGGAAAATGTTGTTTCTTAAAGTAGCTAAGGATGGGCAATGGGTAACAGTAGATTCTGCAGCAGTAGTGCATGGTAAGTTTGAAATGAAAGGTAGTGTGGATTCAGTGCAGATGGTATCTCTTTTCATGGATGATGAAAATATTATGCCAATGGTATTGGAAAGTGGAAAGATTGATGTTTCTATATCTGATACTAAACTGGCAGTTAAGGGTTCTCCTCTGAACGATAAATTATATTCATTTATAGAAAAGAAAGCATCCATGGATGCACGGGCAGATGATCTGGGGCATAAAGAAGCCAAAATGATTCTTGATGGCATGGATCCTGCAGAAATAAAAGACATACTTACCAAAGAAAGTGATCAGCTAATGATTGAGATGAATTCTTATGTGAAGTCATTTATCTCTGAAAACTATGAAAATGTGCTGGGGCCGGGAGTATTTATGATGATGTGCAGCAACTTCCCTTATCCGTTGATGACACCTGCTATGGAAGATATAGTAAAGAGCTCTCCTGAGTCGTTTAAGAATAATCCTTTAATAAAAGAATATGTGACTAAGGCACACGAAAACATGCAGTCTATTCAGGAACATCAGATGTTGCAGCAAAAAGAACAGCAGGCTTCAATAATGTCTGAACCTGCTGCTAATGCTACTGCTACTACTAATTAATAAGTTATGCTTTTTTAGTCTTGATCTGGATTGTCTACCATTCCCTTATATTGGAGGGGAAGGCTGTTTCCTATTATCACGTAAGATTCTTCTAATGTCTTTTTAATGTTATCTGCTCCTTTTCCTTTTGGGGGAATTGGCTGATGAATTGTGAGCGTCATATTGTGGCGATGAATCCACTTATCTGTTCGTGATAAAATATCAAAAGAACCGTCAATCGTTAAAGGAACTACTGGCATCTGCAAATCGTCTGCCAACTGGAAAGCTCCTTTTTTAAAATATCCCATGTGACCGGTAAAGCTTCGTGCTCCTTCCGGAAAGACTACCACGGAAGTTCCTTCGGTGAGGATGGCTCTGGCTTTTTGAATTGTTTCTAACACTTTTCTGGGGCCACTTCTGTCTACAAAGATATGTCCGGCTTCTTCACAGGCTTTACCAACGAAAAGAATTTTTCTGATGCCTTTCTTCATCATCCATTTAAAGTTCCGGCCCAGATAACCGTATACAAGGAAAATATCAAATGCCCCCTGGTGGTTAGCTACAAAGACATAAGATGTTTTTCCCTTAATATTTTCCTGACCAATAACTTTTACACGAATTAATAAAAAGAAACATACCAGCCTTGACCATATTTTACCAGGATAATATCCCCAGAAATGTGAACTTCCCAAGGTGCATCCCACAATTGTGATTAATGCAGTTAGTATTGTTAATGCTAAAAGTATAGGAAGCGCAATGCAAATCTGGTAGATATAATATAATACCTTCATGCAAGTTATTTTAAAACGCCTAATTCTTTTCCAACTTTTATGAAAGCGTTGATGCATCTGTCCAGATGTATTTTGTCATGACCAGCAGAAAGCTGAACACGAATACGAGCTTGATCTTTAGGCACTACAGGATAGTAGAAACCAGTTACATAAATGCCTTCTTCCTGTAATTTTGCAGCATATTCCTGTGATAGTTTAGCGTCATAAAGCATTACCGCACATATGGCACTTTGAGTAGGTTTGATATCGAATCCTGCCTCGATCATTTTGGTTCGGAAATAAGCCACATTGTCTGCCAACTTATCATGCAGATCATCATTCTCTTTCAGCATTTTGAAAACTTCCAGGCTGGCGCCAATTACTGAAGGAGGAACAGAGTTTGAAAACAAATAAGGACGGGAGCGCTGACGAAGTAGTTCTATAATCTCTTTACGACCGGTAGTGAATCCGCCAATAGCTCCACCAAAAGCCTTACCCAGTGTACCTGTCATAATGTCTATACGTCCATAGGTGTTGAACTGCTCATTCACTCCATGTCCGGTTTTTCCAACTACACCAGCAGAATGACATTCGTCAACCATTACAAGCGCGTCATATTTATCGGCTAAGTCGCAAATTTTGTCCATTGGAGCCACATTCCCATCCATAGAGAATACACCGTCTGTTACAATAATACGGAAACGTTGTTCTTGTGCCTGTTGCAAGCATTTTTCCAGCTCTTCCATATTCGCATTGGCATAGCGATAGCGTTTTGCTTTGCAAAGTCTTACTCCATCAATGATTGAAGCATGATTTAATGAGTCTGAGATAATGGCATCTTCTTCTCCCAGTAAAGGTTCGAATACGCCACCATTGGCATCAAAGCAAGCTGCATACAAAATGGTGTCTTCTGTTCTGAAATAATCTGATATAGCAGCTTCCAGTTCTTTATGTATATCCTGAGTACCACAAATGAAACGTACCGAGGACATTCCATATCCACGTTTGTCCATCATTTCTTTTGCTGCACTGATTAGACGTGGATTATTTGATAGTCCCAGATAATTATTCGCACAAAAGTTTAGCACTTCTTTTCCTTTAACAGAAATTGCAGCTTTCTGTGCACTTTCAATTAATCTCTCTTCCTTGTAAAGACCAGCCTCTTTTATCTCAGTAATTGTATTGCTTAGATAATCTTTGATTTTATTGTACATGATTATATTTTAAATTAATTTGCTTGATATTTATTTTATAACATAACTTAAAAGTGGTTTCTATGAATCAGTTTACAAAAGTCAATATAATTGTTTGAATAAACAAGGTTTTCGGGGTTATAATAATAAAAAAAGTACTTACTTTGCAGTATAAATATAACAAATAAATAGAAAGTACGATGAAAAATATTTTGGTAGTGGGAGCTACCGGACAGATAGGATCAGAACTCACAATGGAGTTGCGAAAACGTTATGGTAATAATAATGTAGTAGCCGGATATATTCCAAGTGCGGCACCTCAGGGTGAATTACGTGATTCTGGTCCATCTGAAGTAGTTGATGTTACTTGTTCTGATATGATTTTGAGTGTCGTGAAAAAGTATAAGATTGATGCTATTTATAATCTTGCAGCTCTACTTTCCGTTGTGGCCGAAAGTAAGCCTATGCTGGCGTGGAATATTGGTATTAACGGTTTGCTCAATATTCTTGATGTTGCACGTCAATTCAACTGTGCTGTATTTACTCCCAGCTCAATAGGTTCATTTGGTCCAACGACTCCACATGTTAAAACTCCTCAGGATACAATTCAACGTCCAACGACAATGTATGGTGTGACAAAAGTAACTACAGAACTAGTCAGTGACTACTATTTTCATAGATTTGGAGTTGATACTCGTGCTGTTCGTTTTCCTGGAATTATATCAAATGTAACTCTTCCAGGGGGTGGAACAACTGATTATGCAGTAGATATTTACTATTCGGCAGTGAAAGGCGAAAAGTTTGTTTGCCCACTCAAAGAAGGAACATATATGGATATGATGTATATGCCTGATGCGTTGAATGCAGCTATATCACTTATGGAAGCCGATCCAGCAAGATTGATTCATCGTAATGCTTTCAATATTGCTTCAATGAGTTTTGCTCCTGAAGAAATCTTTGCCGAAATTAAAAAGAATATACCTTCCTTTGAAATGGTTTATGATGTGGATCCATTAAAACAATCTATTGCAGATAGCTGGCCGGATAGCCTGGATGACACTTGTGCCCGTCAGGAGTGGGACTGGAAACCTCAGTTTGATTTGCAGAGTATGACCGTAGACATGATTGAAAAACTAAAAGCCAGAAGGGTTTAATATTTGTGACAAAAGAAAAACGTCTGTTGCTTATTCAAAGCAGACAGACGTTTTTTTTCTTATTATCAGAACTCTAGTTTTGTTTCTGATTAATTTATGGAATATTTCTTATTCGTTAGGTCTAGATCCACCATCATTACCAGGTCCAAAACCATCTCCTTCAGGTCTGGGTCCTTGAGGTCTATGGCCATTTTTTGCATTCTTTTTCTCTAGCTCAAGATAACTATTATACTGTTCTGGAGTAAGATTCTTTTTTACCATCTCATTACGGGCAGTTCTCATCTTTTTCATTGCTTCCTTCATTTCCTCTCTGGAAACATCTTTCTTTTCCCAGGTTGCCTTCATCTGGGTTCTTAGTTCAGCATCACCTTTTTTAAGATTTGCAATCTGATCATCAGTTAGCTTTAATTCCTTAATCATTTCTTTACTTGGAAACTCTGGTGCTTTTCTTCCTCCGCCTGGCTGAGCCTGTAGTGAAGAACATACTCCCATTAGCACAATGGCTAATAATATAAACAATTTTGTTTTCATTTTACGTTTATTTTTTAAAAAATTTAATGTGTAAATTATGTGTTATAAAAAAATAATTTTTCTGATTACAAGATAGTTTTGAGTTGTGTGATGCTGGAATATAGAACAATGATTCCCATTCTGTATAATCAGAATATAGAATGAAGTTTAGTCGTAAAATGCAGTAAGTTTTATTTAGAAGGTTCAGGAGTATTTTCTCTGTTAGCGTTATCCTGGTGTCTTTGGAGGTTGCCTTGATGTCTTTGAGGGCCAAACTGTGGTCTTGGTCCATGAGGCCTTTTGTTTCTGAAATTCATTTTCTGAAGTCTGTCAACCTGCAGTTCAAGATAAGCTATATATTGATCTTTTGAGAGGTTGCTTTTTAGCATTTCTCTTCGGTCATCTTTCATTTTCTTCATCTCACCTTTCATTTCCTTTTTAAAAGCATTCTTCTGATCACGGAAAGATTCCATTTTAGCTTTTAATTCGTTGTCGGCTTTCTGGAGATTTTCAATCTGCTTATCGCTCAGATTCAACTCTTTAATCATCTTTTCATTAGGAAATATACGATCTTTTTTATCTTTGTCGGGCTGACCGGCTTGAAGGGAAGTACATACACTCATCAGCACTATGGCCAATGTCATAAACAATTTTGTTTTCATTCTACGTCTTATTAAGTTAAACCAAAATTAAATAATTGTCCCCGGCCGGGATTCATATTAATAAGACGTAAAAAAGTGATTAAGGTTTAATCACTAACTGATCATAAGCAAAATGCATTCCCGGAGGAAGCTGTTTTTCTGTTTCGGCATGTAATCCCATGTGGTGACTCATGTGTATAAACCAGGTTTGTTTTGCTCCAATGCGTTTGGCATTCTCTATAGCTTGCTTTAGATTCTGATGTGTCAGGTGAGGCTCTTTTCTCAAGGCATTCATTATCAGACAATCCAAACCTTTAAGCTTGTCATATTCTTCTTGTGGCATTGTGAGCATATCGGTAATGTATGCCATATTATCAATTCGGTATCCCAGAATCGGACTTTTACCATGGTATACACGGATGGGTTGTATTTCAACTTGCTTAATATAAAAAGGAAATTCGGATGAAATATCGGTTATTGATATTTGAGGAACGCCAGGGTACTTATGCTCAGTGAAGCAATAAGGCATACGCAGACGTAACCGATGAGCGGTATCCTCTTCAGTATAAAGGGGTACTTCTCCGAAGCGGCAAAAGGGGCGTAAATCATCTATTCCGCCAACATGATCATAATGTTCATGAGTGATCAGCACGCCATCTATACGGGCATATTTTCTGTGAAGCATTTGTTCGCGAAAATCAGGTCCGCAATCTATCAGAATATTTGTTCCCTTTGTTTGAATTAAAGCCGAAGCTCGGAGTCGGTTATCGTGAGGATCTGAAGATGTACATACTGGGCATGTACAGCCTACCTCCGGGACTCCCGTTGATGTTCCGCTTCCTAATATTGTAATTTCCATGATCTTATGAAATGAAATTCACCTCAGGATGAATCTCAATATTAAATAATTTCTTTACCGATGCTTGTATTTCTCTGGAGAGATTTACAATTTCATCGCCCGTTGCATTTCCTTTGTTTACAAGTACAAGGGCTTGCTTGCTATGAACTCCAACATGCCCTAATGTTTTTCCTTTCCAGCCACATTTGTCAATCATCCATCCGGCAGGAACCTTTACTCTATCTTCATCAATATCGTAAAATGGAATTTCTGGAAACTGCTTTTGTAGTTCCAGAAATTGTGAACGAGGGATAATAGGGTTCATAAAGAAACTTCCGGCATTACCTTCAATTTTAGGATCGGGTAGTTTGCTGTCACGTATTGCAATAATAGCCTGTCGAATAGTAGCCAGAGATATCTCCGGGCATTTTTCCAGTTCCGCTTTGATATTACCGTATTCAAGATTGAATACAGGATTTTTACTTAATTTGTAAGTAACGTATGTGACGATGAATTTATTTTTTAATTCTGATTTGAAAATGCTTTGACGGTAGGAGTAATTACATTCCGCATTGGCGAATGTGCGTTCTTTTGCAGTTGCAATTTCCACAGTATCCACTTGCGTAATCAAATCTTTTGCTTCTACTCCGTAAGCACCAATATTCTGTACGGCACTGGCCCCAACTTCTCCGGGAATAAGTGATAGATTCTCTGCTCCGGCCCAACCTTGAGATACGCAATGAGCAACAAAATTGTCCCATTCCACACCGGCTCCAACTTTTACCAAAACATAATCGTCAGTATTTTCTGTAACTTCAATTCCTTGAATCTTTGAGTGAAGAATTGTTCCTTTGTAATCGGACGTGAACAGTAAATTACTTCCGCTGCCAATGTGTAAATAAGGTCCGTTAAGAAGTTCCTTATCGCATAAAATATGCTTTAAATCATCAGTGCTGGAGTACTCTATGAAAGTATCTGTCTTTACATTAAAACCGAAAGTGTTATGAGAGAGTAGAGAATATTGTTTTTCTATTGTAATCATCTTCTTGTTTATTTGCAGGCAAATATACTAAAATTCCGATTACGCTCTATTTTGAATACGCATAAAATCTTTGATTTACAAAAGCATCAAGAGCATATCTGATATGCTAAATCCTTTATAATGGAGATACTAGGAAGTAGTTGATTAGTTACTCAGATCTTCAAATTTATAAAATTCCCAATGATTTCCTTGTCGTTTAAAATAAAGCGTATTAGAGAATCCGTTGCCTAAACCTTTCATTGTAACAATTTTAGTATTGGAATCATCAGAATTGCTCTGCCCATAATTGATATTAGACAATCTTACTGTAGGTAGATCTGGTGAAAAAGCAAACCATTGATTAATCTCCATTGTGGTTTCCAGAATAGAGAAATCATCATCGGGGTCTGTTGTCACAAAAGTAAGTGGCTCATGAATACGTGATCGTTGGAAAATGCTGTCACTGGCAAACTTATGAAAGAATTCCAGGAAGTTTTCATTCTGATTACTATTGATAGAGTTAATAGAGATAGAATTCAGCATCCATGCACCATTGCTCTCGCGTTTGAAATTATACGCTTTAATTTTATTGGTAGTCATATAAAACCATTCAAACTTAGCCGATTTCAAATGAGTAGTAGTCATGAGATCCATATCCGACTCTTTATCAAAAATCATTGTGTAGAAGCTTTGCTTTGTGAATAGATTGTCTTTTTTCCAGAACTCTTGTTCTATCTTGCTCACCGATTTTCCGTTTATGAAAGTAAGGGGAAAATGAATTCTCTTTTGTTGCAACTTAATATCAGATGCAAAACTAAAAATAAAGTCATCAAAAGTCTCATCAGCCTTGATTGGCTCGGGAGCTTCCTTAACAGAATCACTTTCTATAGAATCTGCGACCTCATTTGCTGAGTCAACTAAATTTGTTAACGATTTGAAAGGATCTATCTTTGCTTTCTGGCCATTACAAGAGGCTAATAAAAGCAATGTGATAGCACCTAAAATTATCTTTNTCATTTCATNCTGCAATACTTGCNAACCTAATAATAAAACGTCNCAATTAAAAAACGTGCAAAGGTATATCTTTTATTCTAATCGGAACAATCTTTCCAACTATTTTTTGAATTTTATTTGATAATAAAACCTGCAGAACAAACAAAACCGAAAATCTTACTAATCAAAGAGTCTCGGTTTTGTCTGTTATTTTACACTTTGTTTTTAGAATGGCAGATCATCTTTTGTATCTGTCGCAGTAAATTCTACATTGGCTGGCTGTTGAAAAGGTTGAGCATTCTCGCTGGCAGCAGGATTACGATCTACTTTCCATGCACGAATGTCATTAAACCATTTTCCATTCCATTCACGGCAATCAATGTCGAATGATACTGTAACTTCTTCACCCATTTGAATTGTGAATTGATCAATTCTGTCTCCCCATAGGTTGAAACACATTTTCTTTGGGTATTGATCNTGNGTTTCNANAACATAATCTTGTTTTTTCCATTCAGATCCATTTCTTCCTGTTCCGCTTTGCAGTGGTAGGATTGCAATTATTTTTCCACTTATTTCCATATTCTTGATTTATAATTTGGGATGCGAAAATAGTATTTTATCTGTTACAAAGCTAATGTTTTACTTTTTTTTCTTTATTCTTTTGTTTGCTGAGAGAATCTTTTTATTTATCTTTGTCTTTCATTATAAGTATAATAATTTAAACTGCTATAAGTATGAAATTCATCGTTTCGAGTACGGCTCTGTCTAGTCATTTACAAGCAATTAGCCGTGTTATTAACTCTAAAAATTCATTGCCTATTTTAGATTGTTTTCTCTTTGAGTTGGAAGATGGAAAACTCTCTGTAACTGTGTCTGACAGTGAAACGACAATGGTTACTTCCCTTGAGGTCAATGAAAGCGATGCAAACGGTAAGTTCGCTGTTGGTGCAAAAACAATTCTGGATGCATTAAAGGAAATTCCGGAACAACCGTTAAGCTTTGAAGTTAATGTAGAAACTTATGAGATTTCAGTGCAATACCAGAATGGAAAGTATAATGTTATGGGACAAAATGCGGATGAATATCCTCAGTCTGCTTCATTGGGTGACAATGCTGTTCATCTGGAAATTAATGCCGATCTGTTGCTGCTCGGTATTAACCGTGCACTCTTTGCAACAGCAGATGATGAACTCCGTCCGGTAATGAATGGTGTGTACTTTGATATTACAACAGAAGATATTACGTTTGTTGCNTCTGANGGACATAAACTTGCTCGTAGCAAAACAATGGCAGCGAAAGGTGATGAAAGAGCTGCATTTATTCTACCCAAAAAACCTGCAAGTTTATTAAAGAATCTTTTGCCTAAAGAAGCCGGTTCTGTAACTATTGAATTTGACGATAGAAATGCCGTCTTTACTCTTGAAAACTATCGTATGGTATGCCGTCTGATTGAAGGACGCTTCCCTAACTATAACTCAGTAATTCCTCAGAACAATCCGCATATGGTTACTATTGACCGTTTGCAATTGATTAGTGCTCTTAAGCGTGTGTCTGTGTTTTCTTCACAAGCAAGCAGCTTAATAAAATTACGTTTGCAGGAGAATCTGATTGTTGTCTCTGCACAGGATATCGATTTTTCGACTTCAGCAGAAGAATCTTTGGTTTGCCAGTATCAGGGTACTCCAATGAGCATTGGATTTAAATCTACTTTCTTAATTGATATTTTAAATAATATTGCATCTTCTGATGTAATCATTCAGTTGGCTGATCCTTCACGTGCAGGTGTTATTGTTCCATTGGAACAGGACGAAAATGATGACTTGCTGATGTTGCTTATGCCAATGATGTTAAATGACTAATAAAATAAAATGAATCTGAACTTAAAGAACCCGATTGTTTTCTTTGATCTGGAAACAACCGGAACGAACATAAACTCTGATAAAATTGTAGAAATTTGTTATTTGAAAGTTTATCCAAACGGAAATGAAGAGTCAAAAACTCTTCGTATAAATCCGGAAATGCATATCCCGGAGGAATCTTCAAATATTCATGGCATATATGATGAAGATGTAGTTAACTGTCCTACTTTTAAAGAAGTGGCTAAAAATATAGCCCGCGANATTGAAGGTGCTGATCTTGCTGGGTTTAATTCGAACCGTTTTGACATTCCTGTACTGGCGGAAGAGTTTCTTCGTGCGGGAGTTGACATCGATATGAGCAAGCGAAAGTTTATCGATGTGCAGGTTATTTTCCATAAAATGGAACAAAGAACACTTTCTGCAGCTTATAAGTTCTACTGCGAGAAAGATCTTGAAGATGCTCATACAGCTGAGGCGGATACTCGTGCTACATACGAGGTGCTTAAGGCACAACTTGACCGCTATCCTGCCGATTTGCAAAATGATATGGCTTTTCTTGCCGATTTTTCTACTTATAACAGAAATGTAGACTTTGCTGGAAGGGTAGTTTATGATGATAAAGATGTGGAAGTATTTAATTTCGGAAAATATAAAGGCATATCTGTTTCAGAAGTCTTCAAGAAAGATCCTGGCTATTATTCATGGATGCTGAACAGTGATTTTACGTTAAACACGAAAGCTGTTCTTACGAAAATTAAATTACGTGAATTTAATGGCAAATAGGCTGACTAAGAACTAGGTATATGTTGAACGGTAAGAAAATAATTGTAGGAATAACGGGAAGTATAGCTGCCTATAAAGCTGCCTATCTTATCCGCGGCCTAATAAAAAAGGGAGCCGAAGTTCAGGTTGTGATCACTCCGGCCGGAAAGGAGTTTATTACTCCCATTACTTTGTCTGCATTGACCAGCAAACCGGTAATCAGCGATTTTTTTTCCGGAAGAGACGGAACATGGAACAGTCATGTGGATCTAGGGCTTTGGGCAGATGCGATGCTGATTGCACCAGCCACGGCATCTACTATTGGAAAGATGGCTAATGGGATAGCAGATAATATGCTTATCACTACGTATCTTTCTGCAAAGGCTCCTGTCTTTGTTGCTCCGGCGATGGACCTGGATATGTTTGCTCATCCTTCTACTCAAAAGAATATTGAAACACTTCGTTCTTTCGGTAATCACATTATTGAACCGGGAGAGGGAGAGCTGGCCAGCCATCTGGTAGGTAAAGGACGAATGGAAGAGCCGGAGGTGATTATCCGTGTGCTTGAGGAGTTCTTTGCTAAACAGGAAGATCTTTCAAAAAAAAAAGTACTGATAACTGCGGGACCAACTTATGAAAAAATTGATCCGGTGAGGTTTATCGGTAATTACTCATCAGGAAAGATGGGCTTTGCCCTGGCAGAAGAATGTGCTTCCAGAGGTGCAGAAGTAACTTTAATAGCCGGACCAGTACAAATAAAAACGGTTCACCCTAATATAAATCGCATTGATGTAGAATCGGCACAGGAAATGTATGAAGCGTCTGTAGCCAATTATCCTTTGTCGGATGCTGGAATCTTGTGTGCAGCAGTAGCAGACTTTACTCCTGAAATAGTTGCCGATAAGAAAATAAAGCGTAAGGGCGATGAGCTTACAGTTGTTTTGAAACCTACTCAGGATATTGCAGCTTCGTTAGGAAAGATAAAGAGGAGAGGTCAATTGCTTGCAGGTTTTGCTCTTGAAACAAATGATGAACTCCTGAATGCTCAGAGCAAACTGGAACGAAAGAACTTTGATTTCATTGTGCTTAATTCTCTGAATGATGAGGGAGCTGGTTTCCGCCATGATACAAACAAGATTACAATTATTGATAAACACGGAAAAACAGACTATCCGCTGAAGAGCAAACGTGAAGTAGCGACAGATATCATTGACCGGCTGGCTCAGTTGATTAAATAATCAGGAAACAAAATGAATAAAAAGATCATTCAGAATATATTCCGTTGCGCTTGTTTGGCTTCCCTGTTGCTCTGTTCTTCTTTATCGGGAACAGCTCAGGAACTGAATTGTAAAGTGAGCATTAATTATTCGCAGATTCAGGGAACAAATACACAGGTTTTTAAAACACTGGAAACTGCTTTGACGGAATTTATCAATGATCATAAATGGACTTCCGCTCAATACGGTGTTGCCGAGAGGATATCCTGCAGTATGAATATCACAGTGAAACAGCATTCCGATGATGGGACGTTTAAATGTGAACTTATTGTTCAGGCTAATCGCCCGGTATTCGACTCAAACTATAATACCACGCTTTTTAATTTCAAGGATGTGAATTTTAATTTCACATATCTGGAGTTTGATCCTTTAGAACTACGGGAGAATCAAATAGACAGTAATCTTACTGCGGTTATTGCATATTATGCTTATCTGATAATAGGCATGGATATGGATTCCATGGCTCCATTGGGAGGAACAGATATTTTACGCACAGCCGAAAGTATTGTAACGGCTGCTCAGACTATGTCTGAAGCTGGCTGGAAAGCGTTTGATGACAGTCGTAACCGACATGGAATTATAACTGATTATCTGGATGAAAATATGAAACCTTTTCGTCAGATGATATATGATTATCATCGGTCGGGACTGGATGAGATGACTCAGAATGCAGATAGAGGAAGGGCGAAAATTACATCATCTTTGGAAGAACTTAAAAAAGCAAAGGAAAATAAACCATTGTCTGTTTTGCCGCAGTTGTTTACCGAAATAAAGAAAGACGAACTGGTGAATGTCTATTCAAAAGGTACGCAGAGCGAAAAGGAACAGGTCTATAATATGTTAGTTGATATCAATCCCGCTCAAAGTAATTTTTGGGATAAAATAAAGTCTTCGAAATAAAATTATGTTGCAATCTATATCAATTCAAAACTATGCGCTGATTGACACTCTTGATATAAGCTTCGATAAAGGTTTTTCTGTCATAACTGGTGAAACGGGAGCGGGGAAATCTATTATCCTTGGAGCTATTGGTCTGTTACTGGGGCAAAGAGCAGATGTAAAGGCCATAAAACAAGGTGCTTCCAAATGTGTGATTGAAGCTCATTTTAATATTTCTTCTTACCGAATGCAATCTTTTTTTGATGAAAATGAGTTGGAGTATGATCCCAACGAATGTATTCTGAGAAGAGAACTGCAGTCTTCCGGTAAATCGCGTGCATTTATAAATGATTCTCCGGCTTCGCTAACGCTGATGAAGGAGTTAGGCGAACAGCTGATTGATGTACACTCTCAGCATCAGAATCTATTGCTGAATAAGGAAGATTTTCAACTGAATGTGCTGGATTCACTGGCTAATGACGAGAAAGAACTTTCCAGTTATAAAGAAGCATATCAGAAATATCGTAAGGTTGCTGATGAATTAAACAGACTCATTGAACTAGAAGAGCAAAGCAGAACAGATGAAGATTATGTTCGTTTTCAATTGGAACAGTTTGATGAGGCTAAACTTGTGGAGGGGGAAGATGCCGAACTGGAAAAAGAGGAAGAAAGGCTGAGTCATGCCGAAGAAATAAAAGAGGGACTGTATAGCTCCGAACAAATCCTTATGGGTGATGAAGGAGGATTGCTGAGCAATATTAAAAAAGTTTCTGGTATATTACGCTCTCTCAATGAACGTTACAATACTGCAGGGGATATATCCGATAGAGTTGAGAACTTATCCATTGAGCTGAAAGAGATTGCCAGAGACTTAACCAGAGAACAAGAAAATATTGAAGTTGATCCGGGCAGACTGGATTTTGTGAACGAACGGCTCAACTTAATCTATACATTGGAGAAGAAGCATCATGTAAGTACGCTTGAGGAATTACTTAACGTTCAGAATGAGTTTCGTGCCCGCATGAATGCTATCAGTTCATTCACAGAACAGATAGAGGTGTTGCAGAAACAAAAAGAAGAATTATTTGGTAAGGTTAAAAAAGCGATGTTATTGCTGACGGAAAAACGTACACATGCAGCTAAGAAGGTGGAGCATGAAATGCAGAATCGTCTCATTCCTTTGGGAATGCCCAATGTTCGTTTCAAGGTTCATATAACTCCGAAGGCAAACTTTGATACTACCGGTGGAGACACTGTAGCCTTCCTTTTTTCTGCCAATAAGAATGCTACTCTTCAGAATATTTCCTCTGTGGCTTCTGGTGGTGAAATAGCACGGGTAATGCTTTCTATAAAAGCAATGATTGCGGGAGCCACTCAACTGCCAACTATCATATTTGATGAAATAGATACCGGAGTTTCGGGTGAAATAGCCGATAAGATGGCCGAAATAATGAAGGAGATGGGAGCGTGTATGCAGGTAATCAGCATCACTCACCTTCCTCAGATTGCAGCTAAAGGCAAAGTACATTATAAAGTATATAAACAAGATAACGAAACATCGACCAACAGTAATATCCGCCGATTGAAAGAGGAGGAAAGGATTGAGGAGATAGCCCACATGTTGAGTGGGGCTACTTTGACGGATGCGGCGATGAATAATGCAAAAGAATTATTAAAAGAGTATGGAAAAGAATGAAATGATATTTGGCGTACGCGCTGTGATTGAAGCCATTGAGGCTGGTAAAGAGATTGATAAAATCTTAGTAAAGAAAGACATTCAGAGTGAACTTTCAAAGGAGCTTTTTGCCGCTTTAAAGGGTACTAATATCTTTGTACAGCGTGTACCGGTAGAGCGTATCAACAGGATAACAACGAAAAACCATCAAGGTGTGCTGGCTTTTGTTTCCGCAGTGACTTATTACAAGGTGGAGAATGTTGTTCCTACTCTTTTCGAAGAAGGAAAAGTTCCTTTCTTTGTAATGCTCGATGGGGTAACGGATGTACGTAACTTTGGTGCGATTGCCCGTACCTGTGAATGTGCAGGGGTAGATGCAATTGTTATTCCTTCACGTAACAGCGTGAGTGTAAATGCAGATGCAATGAAAACTTCTGCCGGAGCACTTCACACTCTACCTGTATGCAAAGAACAAAGTCTTACTGCCGCTATAAAATACTTGAAAGATAGTGGATTTAAGATCGTGGCTGCTACCGAAAAGGGCGATTACGATTACACAAAAGCAAATTATAAAGATCCTGTCTGCATCATTATGGGTGCGGAAGATACTGGCGTTTCTTATGATCACCTGGCTTTGTGTGATGAATGGATAAAGATTCCATTGTTTGGTAAGATTGAGTCGCTTAATGTTTCCGTTGCAGCCGGAGTCCTGATTTACGAGGCTGTGAAACAACGTGGCTTTGAAAAAGAATAATATTTAATATAACCTATAATCATGAAAAAGAAAATACTATTTATAGTCCTTTGTCTGCTTTCTCAGTGGACAATGGCGCAGAAAGATGCTCCCAAATGGGTCGAAAAATCAAAACGGGCAGTCTTTTCTATAGTAACATACGATGCTAATGACAAATTACTGAATACCGGCAACGGATTCTTTGTAACGGAAGACGGGGTGGCATTGTCAGACTACACATTATTTAAAGGAGCTGCCAGGGCCGAAGTGATAAACTTTGAAGGTAAGCAAATGCCGGTAAAAGTAATCCTGGGTACAAACAGCATGTATGATGTGATTAAGTTTCGTGTAGATCTCGGTAAAAAGAGTACTGCTGCATTGAAACTAGCCACAGTAGTTCCGGCTAAAGATATGGAAGCGGTGATGCTTCCATATTCCACTAAGAAAGATCGTTCATGTACTATGGGAAAAGTGGAAGAAATTTCTAATCTTGCGGGTCCACATAAATACTTTAAGCTGGCCATGTCAATGAAAGATAAAATGGTTAGTTGTCCGGTAATGAATGCAGAAGGTGAAGTCTTTGGTTTGGTACAGAAGGATGTAAATAATGACACAACGCATTGTTATGCTATCAGTGCTCCTTTTGCGAACGAACTTACTATCAATGCACTCGAGTTTAATAGCTCTGAACTGACTAGCATTGGCATTAAGAAGATTTTTCCCGATAAGGAAGATCAAGCGCTAGCTGCCATTTTTATGGCTTCTACGCAACAGACCCCTGAGAAATATTATTCTTTACTAAATGATTTTGTAGAGCAATTCCCTAATAGTACGGAAGGCTATGTGCGCAGGGCAAATTACTGCGTTATGAATTTTACAGATGCTCAGCACCTAGCTCAGGCAGAAGAGGATCTTGATAAAGCACAGAAAATAGCCGAAAAAAAGGAGGACGTAATTTATAACCGTTCACGCCTGATGTATATTACTGCGCTTCGTGGTAAGGATTATGCTTATAAGGACTGGACTTTTGAAAAATCACTTGAAGAAATCCAGAAAGCAATCAACGTAAATCCGCTTCCTCTTTACCTTCAGCATCAGGGAGATGTTTATTTTGCAATGACTAAATACGACCTGGCTTTTGAATGCTATAATAAAGTAAATCACTCAAATATGGTTTCGGCCGAAACATATTATTGTGCAGCGAAAGCGAAAGAGATGATGAAAGGCGATCTGAGCGAAGTCATTGCTTTGCTGGATAGTGCAGTGAACAAATATACGGCTCCTTATCCAAAAGAGGCTGCTCCATATATATCTGAGCGTGCTATGATTAAGGATCAGAAGGAAATGTATAAAGAGGCTGTACAGGATTACGATTTATATTATCAGATTATTGGCAGCGGTGTAAATGCTAATTTCTACTATGTTCGTGAACAGGCTAATTATAAATCAAAGAATTTTAAACGTGCAATTGAAGATATTGAAATGGCCGTGAAACTAGAGCCTGCAAACAAAGAGTATCTGGCTGAGTTTGGAGCGGTGAATCTTCGTGTAGCCCGTTATGATGAGGCTATAAAGAATCTGAAGAGCGCACTTGCCATTGATCCTAAGTTTGCTGCTTGTTATCGTTTAATTGGTTTCTGCCAGTTACAGCAAGGCAAGAAAACGGAAGCTTGTGAGAACTTCAGCAAAGCTAAGGAACTGGGCGATGAGGCTGTGATTCCTATGATTGAGAAGAATTGCAAATAAAAATCGTTATAAGATATAAAAAGAAAGTCTGGGCTTGCAGAAGCTCAGACTTTTTTGTTGCTTTACATATCGCTCTCTTTATAATTTCAATGCATTCATTTCTAACCGGACTTTGATTCATTGTTGGAGTTCCCGACTCTTCGTCGCTTTTCGTGGAAGGCGTTATATTGAACTCTTTCTTTAATGTTGTTTTGCTTACTTTTTATAAGAACCAATAAATGGCTTATTATTCATACTTGTCTTTATATCCAAAGACCTTGAATTGCTTAAGGATTTGGGTTTTACTCAAATTCGTTCGTTACTTCTTTTGTAGAGATGTTATCTATTGCCCTCAAATTTAGTAAGTAACCCGTAACCCAAACTGTAGGTTAAGGTTGAAAGGAGTCTCTTTGCGGATTGTTTCCACACTTGATCCGTCGTTGAAATAGTAAATAACTCCCGGTTCAATAAAGATTCCTAATTGACGAGTGGCATTAAACTGAGCTCCGAAAGCTCCGTTAATAGACCATTGCAGAGGATTTACATTCAAATCTTCAGATATGCTTTGTTTGGTAGTACCATTTATGGTTCTGGTCTCTCCTGATACACATTTCTCGGCCATTCCTCCTCCTGAAAGGTAAAGTGTTACGAAGCGTCTGTTCAGAAACAGGTAATTGAGCTTCAATGGAATTCCTACATAATTAAGATTCTGTTCATTTCTTATGTAAGTGCCCAGCGATGCTTCTGATTGCAACCGGGTATAAATGAGCCCACTCTCCAATGCAAACTGACCGGATAACTGTTTGCGGACAGACAAACCAAACGAAACCGGTTGTTTGTGGTTCCAGTCTAACTTAGAAACTACATTGGCTAATAAAGCATTTTCACAGTTTAGAAAAAAGCATGGGTCGGATAATCTATCGCCTGCCAAATCAGAACTGGTTTCATTGGTTATACCGGCACTGTTTCCAGTAGTAAATCCTATGGATAACAGATTGTGCGATTTTTTTCTCCGCACTGCCTGCAGTTCAGTCACATTCTCTGCCGGTGTAGATACTGCTCTAAAGTTAAATTTCTGCGATTCACTACTGCTATCATCCTTTGTTTTTTCCTTTTTTTCCCGAATCATCACCTTCTTTTCGGTTGTTTGTTCAGTGGCTTTATCTTCCTGATTCTTTTCATTACTCTTTTCCGTAGCGAGTTTTCCGTTATCAGATAGAACTGCAGAGAGTCTGGATGAAGCTGCTTCTCCGGAATTGAAATCATTTCCCGAGGTTGGCACATATTTTCTGGTCACTACTTTCCCATATTGTGCCTTGTCGCCGCTAGAGGAAGTATTTTCAGAACTACCCAAAGCCAGTTCGTCACTCTTTTTATCATCGCTAGTCATTGCAGAGATAACCTCCTTCAATGGCTTCTTATCGGTTATTTGTTTTACTTCAGCAGGAATCTGAGCTGTTTCCACGTATTTTGCCGACGAATCATTGAGCAGCATGATTACCGCAGTTGAAACAACCACTAGCAATGCCACTGCTGCCGCTGCAGCATAAAACATTGTAAAGGAACGTTTTTTAGGCGCAGCAGGTACGGGCGAAAGCTCTTTCTGAAGTAGCTCCCAGCCACCAGCCATGGGCGGTTCAGAATAATCTTCCAAACTGTTCCGAAGTGCGCTGATCCATTTTTCTTCTTCTTCCTGTTTCATAGATTATGTTCCCTTAGATACTCGTTAATTCTTTTAGCTAATAGTTTTTTTGCCCGGAAAAGTTGTGATGACGAGCTCTTTTCATTGATTCCAAGTTGGTCGGCAATCTCCTTATGCGACATTTTTTCCATGACATATAGATTGAATACTGTACGATATCCCTCAGATAGCTCGGCAATAAACTTCATCAAAACCTGATGAGGAATCACAGAAATATCTTCTTCCTGAGGCTCTTCCATTGTTTCCGGTATCTGATCGAGAGTAAGCGTTTGCCGATTTGCCTCATTCTTGCGCAGATAGTCCAGCGAGACGTTTACCATTACTCTGCTTAGCCATGCTCTCAATGAGCCTTCTCCTCGATACGTGAACTTATTAAATGAACTGTATGCTTTGATGAAACCATCGTGCAGAAGGTCCTGAGCTATATCCCGGTCGCCTGAGTACCGGAAACATATGCCAAACATTTGTCCGGCATATTGCTCATAGAATTCCCTGCGTGCTTCATTATCTTCAGCCTTGCAACGTTCTGTAAGTTCAACTTCATTCATTAACTTCACGTGTATCAATCCATAAATGCACAAAGATATAAAATACTGCATGAAAGAGACTATTATTTTTCTAGTTATAATTATTTTTTCTTTGTTGCTGTCCTTATATTTTCTTTGTATTAAGCAATAATGCCTTATTTGCAGGCTAGAAAAGGTCAGAAAATATAGTCTTTATTTTTTTCTCTTTGGAAGCTTCTGGCAACTTCCCGGGAAGTTGTTCCCAATCTCCTGAATAGTTTAAAAAATCTCTCTACTAGTTTTTTAATCGACCTGCGCAACTCAGTTTGATGACCTGCGCAACTCGCAATCATGAGCTGTGCAGCTCGAGAGGATGACCTGCGCAGCTCGTGAAAAAGATTACATGAGAAAAATGGAAAAACTTGGAGTTAATAGCAATAATGTTTAACTTGCGTTCCAAATCGATTAATTAATAAATAGCGGAAAAATGAAGAAAGTAATTTCAAGTGAAAAGGCTCCCGGAGCTATCGGGCCTTACAGTCAGGCAATAGAAGCTGGTGGTATGGTATTTGTTTCAGGTCAGTTGCCTGTAGATGCTGCTACCGGGGAGTTTGCTCCGGGTGGAGTTGCCGAGCAGACCAAGCAATCATTCGAGAATATCAAACATATTCTGGCAGAAGCTGGTCTTACAACTGCAAATATTGTGAAGACTACAGTTTTTCTTGCTGATATGTCTCTTTTTGCAGATATGAACGCTGTATATGCAACCTATTTTGATGGAGCATTTCCGGCACGGTCTGCCGTAGCGGTAAAGGCTTTGCCTAAGAATGCATTGGTAGAGATTGAATGTATTGCTGTGAAATAAAAATTGTATTAGAATAATTTTCTCACCTCTGGGAGAAGCAGCATGTATAATGTATCAAAAGGATTAAGAGATAATCTCTTTAAGATTACCGCTTAATCCTTTTGATTTTATTTTATCCGGTTTCAGTTTTGGAGAGTACTATTTCTTTGCCAGATAGGTAAGGAGATCTGCCACAATAAAACTGCTTCCTCCCACAAAAATGAAATCTTTTTCGGATGCATTCGCTTTGGCTGCTTCGAATGCCTTCGGTACATCAGGGTATGTATTGCCAATGAGTCCGGAGTTTCCTGCCAGAAATTTCAGATCAGCCTCGTGAAGCGCTCTTGCTACACTTGCTTTGGTGAAATAATATTCCGCATTTTTAGGCAATAGAGCCAGCACACCACTGATATCTTTATCGTTTACCATGCCTATTACAATATGTAATTTCTTGTAAGTCTGCTGGTTTAACTGTTCGACAATGTAAGTAATTCCACCCACGTTGTGCCCGGTGTCACAGATAATTGTGGGGGCACTTCCCAGCTTTTGCCAGCGTCCCATCAATCCGGTCAGTTTGCATACCTTGCCAAATCCCTTTTCTACTGCTTTCTGCGAAATACGATAACCAGCCTTTTTTAATAATCTGATGGCCAGAAGAAGCGTATTGGTGTTCTTAAGCTGGCACAGTCCGCCCAATTCACCTCTCAGTTTTGGATAATCGGCTGTGTAGTAGTATAGGTAGCCCATTTTATTCTTTTCCCAGCGCCAAAGCAGCCGTTCTTCTTCTGCAAAGAAAATTTTAGCTTGGGTATTGCATGCCTTTTCAATAAACACAGGTTTGGTTTCTTCAGTTGTTTCACCGATAACAACAGGTACATCTCTTTTCATAATTCCAGCCTTTTCTCCGGCAATCAGTTCCAGAGTTTTTCCAAGAAACTGAGTATGATCAAAACTGATGTTGGTGATAATGCAAAGATCCGGATGAATAATGTTTGTACAATCCAATCGTCCGCCCAGACCAACCTCAATAACTGCCACATCCACTTTCTGATCTGCAAAGTATTTAAATGCCATTGCAGTAGTCAGTTCAAAGAAAGAGGGGGTAAGAGGTTCAAAAAAGGAGCGTTCTTCCTCCACAAAATTAATCACATAATCTTCGGAAACAGGTTGCCCGTTAACACGGATTCTTTCCCGGAAATCAATCAGGTGAGGAGAGGTGTAAAGTCCCACTTTATATCCGGCCGACTGAAGAATGGCTGCCAGAGTATGAGAACAGGAACCTTTTCCATTGGTCCCTGCAATATGAATCGTTTTGTAATTTTGATGAGGATGATTAAAATGCTCGTCTAGTGCATAAGTATTACTAAGCCCCTCTTTGTAGGCGGACTTCCCAATCTGCTGGAACATTGGAGCGCTTTCGAATAAGTAATTTAGTGTTTCTTTGTAATTCATTTATGAAAAAATTAAATGCGAAGAGATATATCGTATGTGATTAATTACTATATTAGGTGCAAATATCAACATTTTAAATCTAAAAAGTATGGGAACAAAGAAAAATTTCGTTTTAGACACTAATGTTATACTGCACGATCATGACTGTCTGACTAGTTTTCAGGAGAATGATATTTACCTTCCGATAGTTGTTCTCGAAGAATTAGATAAATTTAAAAAGGGAAATGGTGAAATAAACTATAATGCCCGCGAGTTTGTGAGAGAGTTGGATTCTATCACCGACGATAACCTTTTTACTAAAGGTGCATCGTTGGGTGAGGGGATGGGTCGCCTCTTTATTCTCACAGGAGGAGTTGAGTCTGAGGCAGTAAGAAAATCTTTTCCAGACAGACAAGCTGATCATGAAATTCTTTCTGCAGCAGATATGCTGAGAAAGAAAAATCCGAAAACCAAAACAATTCTGGTTACTAAAGACGTAAACCTGCGCATGAAGGCGCGCTCCATTGGTGTACTTTGTGAGGACTATATTACAGACAAGGTGACAAATCCTGATATTTTCGAAAAGACTAACGAAACATATGACGGAGTGTCCTCTGAACTGATTGATAAAATATACTCTTCCAAAGAAGGGATGGATATCAGCGAGATAGAATTTAAGAATCTTTTGCAACCCAATGAGTGCTTTGTGATGAAGAGTGAACGCAATAGTGTGTTGGCTAGATATAATCCTTTTACCCATGCGGTACACAGAGTCGCAAAAACCAAACATTATGGCATTGAACCCCGTAATGCGGAACAGAGTTTTGCTTTTGAGATTCTGAATGATCCCGATATTAAACTTGTAGCTCTTACCGGAAAGGCCGGAACGGGTAAAACGTTGCTGGCTCTAGCTGCTGCATTAAGCAATATGAATGAATATAAACAGATTCTGCTGGCTCGTCCTATCGTGGCTCTTTCCAATAAGGACCTGGGCTTCCTTCCCGGAGATGCTGCTGCCAAAGTGGCTCCCTACATGCAACCCTTGTTTGATAACCTGAACGTGATTAAACATCAGTTTGCCCCTAATTCGTCTGAAGTAAAACGTTTGGATGATATGCAGAAGAGCGGGCAGCTGGTTATTGAAGCACTAGCCTTTATCCGCGGACGAAGTTTGTCTGAAACCTACTGTATCATTGATGAAGCGCAGAATCTTACTCCGCATGAAATAAAAACCATAATCACCCGTGCCGGAGAAGGTACAAAGATGGTCTTCACGGGAGATATTCAGCAGATAGACCAACCTTATCTGGATAGCGAATCCAACGGATTAGTCTATATGATTGACCGCATGAAAGGACAGAATATCTTTGCTCATGTGAATCTGGTGAAAGGAGAACGTAGTGCTCTTAGTGAACTGGCTAGTAATCTGATGTAAACAACTTATTTATTCTAACTCTCTTAAAGTAAAAAGCTCCCCACTTGCTACTAATGCAAGTGGGGAGCTTATAATATCTGATTAAGTAAAGCTATACGAATTAATCGAAGAAGCTTTTGAATTTCTTAAAGATCTTTTCTTTTACTGAACTATTGGGCTTAAAGTTCTCAGATGCCTCCATCTTTTCAAGTAGGCTCTTTTCATCCTTGTTGAGTGATTCCGGAACGTAGATACTTACATTAACAAGTAAATCGCCTGTTCCATATCCGTTTACGCTTGGTAAACCTTTGCCTCGTAAGCGAAGAACTTTGCCTGGCTGTGTTCCTGCTTCAATTTTCACTTTTACCTTACTGTCTATTGTTGGAATCTCAACTGCGCCTCCTAAAGCTGCAGTTGGGAAACTGAGCAATAAGTTATAGATCAAATCGTTCTCATCGCGAACTAAGTCCGGATGTTGTTCCTCTTCCACTTGGATAAGTAAATCGCCCGGTACGCCGTTGTGCTTTCCTGCATTTCCTTTTCCACCCATGGACAGTTGCATTCCTTCAGCTACACCGGCAGGAATGTTTACTGTTACAACTTCTTCNCCATANANNATACCNTCNCCANNNCANNCTTTNCACTTNTTCTTTAATGATTTTGCCTTCGCCACCGCAGGTAGGGCAGGATACGCGAGTCTGCATGGTTCCCAGAATTGTCTGCTGATTGCGGATAACTGAACCGCTGCCTTTACAGGTAGAACAGGTTTCAGATCCTGAGTTACCTTCAGCACCTGTACCGTGACAGTGTGAGCAGGAAACGTATTTCTTTAGTTTGAATTTCTTTTCTACTCCTGTGGAGATCTCTTTCAGGTTTAGTTTTACCTTTACACGAAGATCAGATCCACGAAAACGTCTTTGCTGTTGACCGCCTCCGCCGCCAAAGCCTCCGAATCCGCCAAAACCTCCGCCGCCATGTCCGCCAAAGATATCACCAAACATAGAGAAAATGTCGTCCATTGACATTCCGGCACCTCCGCCAAAACCTCCGCCAAATGGTCCACCGTTGCCTGCTGCTCCGCTCATACCTGCGTGTCCAAACTGGTCGTAACGAGCGCGCTTGTCGTCATTACTCAGAACATCATACGCTTCTGCAGCTTCTTTGAATTTTTCTTCAGCTTCTTTGTTTCCAGGATTTTTGTCAGGGTGAAATTGAATAGCTTTCTTACGGTAAGCTTTCTTTATCTGGTCGGCTGTAGCCGATTTCTCAACCCCAAGCACTTCATAATAATCTCTTTTTGCCATTGTTTCGTTATCCTTTATTNATTATTCGCCAACTACAACTTTGGCATGACGAATTACTTTTCCATTGAGTAAATAACCAGTTTGCACACAATCAAGAATCTTTCCTTTAAGCTCTTCAGCTGGAGCAGGGATTGTGGCGATTGCTTCGTGGAAGTCAGTATTGAAGTCGCACTCTTTAGCTTCGATAGCAAGTACGCCGTTTTGGCTTAGTATGCTGACAAATTTATTAACGACCAGCCCCATACCTTCACGAATGGCAGCAATATCGTCAGATGTTTCCATTGTTTTCAGTGCTCTTTCCAGGTCATCCATAACAGGAAGAATGCTGCTGATGCTCTTTTCTCCGCCATTCTTGATTAATTCAGCTTTCTCCTTCATGGTGCGTTTGCGATAATTATCAAACTCAGCTGAAAGGCGAAGATATTTATCATTCTGATCTTCTAATTTTGCATTTGCTTCTTCCAGTTGTTTGGTAAGTTCCTGTTCAGGAGTAAGAACTTCCTCTTCCTGAGAAGGTGTCTCCTGAGGGGTTTCATTCTCTTGAGCAGTTTCAGCTTTTTCCTGAGCTGCTTCCTGAATGTTATCTACCAATTCTTCCTCTTTTTTACTTGTTTCTTTTTTCTTTGGATCCATATATGTTTTCTTATTATTCTTCCAAAATGATTTTATCATGCTTCCTGTTATAAGGATTAATCTGAAAGTTCAACTACAAAATCTTTGCCAAGATTGTTCCTTAAGCAAAAGAATGTGCAAAAGTACAGTTTTTTAGTGAATAAAGAAGAAACTAATAAGAACAATCTGACAGATTGGCGAGATTATTCATTTAAAATGACTACCTTTGTGCCCGTTTAATGAATAAGGTATAAAGACAAAAGATAATGATTACAGTTTCGAACGTTTCAGTTCAGTTTGGTAAGAGAGTATTGTTCAATGACGTAAATTTAAAGTTTACGAATGGTAATTGTTACGGTATTATCGGTGCCAATGGTGCGGGTAAATCAACTTTCCTTCGCACAATTTATGGTGATTTAGATCCAACTACCGGCTCTATTGCGTTAGGACCGGGCGAAAGACTTTCCGTGTTAAGTCAGGACCACTTTAAGTGGGATACTTTTACAGTGATGGATACTGTAATGATGGGACATACAATCCTTTGGGATATTATGAAACAGCGTGAAGTTCTTTATGCAAAAGAAGATTTTACAGATGAAGATGGTTTGAAAGTTTCTGAACTGGAAGAGAAATTTGCTGAACTTGATGGTTGGAATGCTGAAAGTGATGCTGCTATGCTGTTAAGCGGGCTTGGTGTAAAGGAAGATAAACATTACACATTGATGGGTGAGCTTAGCGGTAAGGAAAAGGTACGTGTGATGTTAGCGCAGGCTCTTTACGGTAATCCGGATAACTTGTTGCTCGATGAGCCTACGAATGACCTTGATATGGATACTGTAACCTGGTTGGAAGAGTATCTTGCCAACTTTGAACACACCGTGTTGGTAGTAAGTCATGACCGTCACTTCCTTGACTCTGTTTGTACACACACTGTTGATATTGACTACGGAAAGATTAACCTCTTTGCCGGTAATTATAGTTTCTGGTATGAATCAAGTCAGTTGGCTCTTCGTCAGCAACAGAACCAGAAAGCAAAGGCTGATGAGAAGAAGAAAGAACTCGAAGAATTTATCCGCCGCTTTAGTGCCAATGTGGCAAAAAGCAAGCAGACTACCAGCCGTAAGAAGATGCTGGAGAAACTTAATGTGGAAGAAATAAAGCCGTCTTCGCGTAAGTATCCGGGAATCATTTTTACTCCAGAACGCGAATCGGGTAACCGTATTCTGGAAGTGTCAGGATTGAGCAAAAAAACTGAAGAAGGGGTAGTGCTGTTCAGCGATGTTAATTTCAATGTGGAGAAAGACGATAAGATTGTATTCATTTCGCACAACCCACGTGCCATGACCGCTTTCTTTGAGATTATTAATGGTAACCTCAAAGCTGATGCCGGACATTATGACTGGGGGGTGACTATCACAACTGCTTATCTTCCTGTTGATAATACCGATTACTTTAACACAGACCTTAACTTGGTAGACTGGCTTGGCCAGTATGGTGAAGGAAATGAGGTTTATATGAAAGGTTTCCTTGGTCGTATGCTTTTCTCGGGCGAGGAAGTGCTTAAGAAAGTAAGCGTTCTTTCCGGAGGTGAAAAGATGCGTTGTATGATTGCACGTATGCAGCTTAGAAATGCAAACTGCCTGATTCTTGATACACCAACCAATCACCTTGACCTGGAATCTATTCAGGCATTCAATAATAACCTGAAAACTTATAAAGGTAACGTGTTGTTCTCTTCACATGACCACGAGTTCATTGAAACCGTAGCCAACCGTGTGATTGAGCTTACTCCGAATGGAATTATTGATAAGATGATGAGTTATGATGAATACATCACTTCCGATCATATCAAAGAACTTCGTAAGAAGATGTACGGCGAAAAGTAATCGGAAAATAACAGATATATAAAAGCGCTTAGATCTATTGATGGTCTAAGCGCTTTTTAAATTTATTATATAATCTTATTCTCAGCTGTTTAAGCAGGATTAGAATCTCTTTTTATTTCCTGAACTCTAACTTCTGTTTACTTGCATCTCTGAATATATCTTTTCCCAAAACAGACAGTTTGTCTTCTTGTACAATCACCTTTGATAGCTTGTTGCAGTCAATGAAAGCACCTTCCTTAATAATCTTTACTGTAGGAGGGAGCAATAGCTCGCCCGATAGGTGAATGCATCCGCTGAAAGCACGTTCGCCGATAGAAACCAACTTACCAGGAAGAACAATAGACATTAAATACTTTTTCTGGGTAAAGGTGAAGTCCGGAATCTCTGTGACTGAGGTTGCAGATAAATCCAGAAATACCAGATTTGGCATATAGTCACGGATAACCTTAAAGTCCTCTTCGTTCAGATTTCCTTTGATTGTAAGATAGTTAAGTTCGCCCGGCTGATGTCCCGTTTTCATAATTTCGTTTCCAAGTTCACCCGGCTGGGTTATATTAATGGTGAGTGTTTCAGGGGTGCCTTCCAGTATGGCGAAATCTGTCCATCCTTTCTTTTTCTTGTAGCTATCTTTACTGCCTGCAGGAATGAATACTGCTGTAAGACTGTCGCTGAGACCATCCTTCAGGAGGTTAGGTGGTGTCTTTTTGTTAATCTGTACGATGGATAGATTATTGCAACCTTTAAATGCGCAGTCTTCAATATTAATAGTGGAAGTGGGGAGAAGAACCTTTTTCAGACTCTTCTTTCCGTGAAATTTCCCATCTTCTGCATTGCAAAATGCATAAGCAGGGATACACATCATGGGATACACATATCGTTTTAACGGATAAGTTCCTTCTTTTCCGATGTATATATTGATGGAAGCATTCGAAATGTCGAGTACTTCGAGATTTACCATACTGTCACGCATGAGTTTAAAGTCTTTCGCATTAATACTTCCGGTCAGGGTAAGATTTGTTATGCTATTTGCTTCTGCTGCTGTGAGCTGTTCTTTCAGTGCTCCGGCTTTAGGAACGAAAAGAGTTTTGCTTACTGTTTGTGCTGATAACCCATAAACTTTGAGACAAAATAGAAAAAGTATTCCTAGCTGTTTTATTTTCATGTGTTTATTTATTAAATTATTATTGATCAATTCCTTTCATACTCAGTTGCACCCGCTTTCTTCCCAGATCCACACTTTCAACGCGTACCATTACTTGCTGATGAATGGATACTATTTCAGTAGGGTCGCTCACAAATTTGTCGGCCAACTGAGAAATATGAACTAGTCCGTTCTCTTTGATACCTACATCCACAAAACAACCAAAGTTGGTAATGTTGGTTATAATTCCCGGCAGAATCATTCCTTCCTGCAGGTCATTGATGGTTTTCACGTTCTTGTCGAACTCAAATACTTTGATGGTCTGTCTCGGATCTCTCCCGGGCTTCTCAAGTTCCTGTATAATATCGTTTAGTGTAGGCATTCCTACGGTAGGGGTTACATAACGTTCCGGTTTTATCTGTCCACGAAGCTCTTTGCTTTTGATCAGCTCTTCTACAGTGCAGTTCAAGTCTTTGGCCATTTGCTCCACAATGTGGTAACTTTCCGGGTGAACAGCCGAGTTGTCCAACGGATTTTTTGCTTGCGGAATACGCAGGAACCCGGCAGATTGCTCAAAAGCTTTTGCTCCCATGCGGGGAACCTTTATCAGTTCTTTGCGGGAAGTAAAAGCCCCATTCTCTGTTCTGTAGTTTACAATGTTCTGAGCTAGTTGCGGTCCCAGACCAGATATATAAGTAAGCAGGTGAGTGCTGGCTGTGTTCAGGTTTACACCTACCTGATTCACACAGTTCTCTACCGTCTGATCGAGTGATTTTTTTAGTTTTCCCTGGTCTACATCGTGCTGATATTGTCCTACACCAATGGATTTCGGGTCTATCTTTACCAGTTCGGCCAGTGGATCCATCAACCGGCGACCAATGGAGACCGCACCGCGGACCGTAACATCGTATTCCGGAAACTCATCTCTTGCTGTTTTTGAAGCAGAGTAGATAGAAGCCCCGTTTTCGCTTACCACAAATACCTGTACTTCCCTGTCGAATCGCAGGGAGGTGATAAATGCTTCCGTTTCGCGGCTTGCTGTGCCGTTTCCAATGGCAATAGCTTGAATATCATAACTTTCTACAAGTTTTGTAACTTTCTTAGCTGCTATTAGTTTTTCCTTCTGAGGAGGATGAGGATAGATTGCTTCGTTGTGGACCAGGTTACCTTGCGCATCCAGACAAATCAGTTTGCAGCCGGTACGATATCCCGGATCCAATCCCAGCACTCTTTTTTGTCCCAATGGAGGAGCCAGAAGAAGCTGACGGAGATTTTCGGCAAAGACGCGGATGGCTTCCATATCTGCCGTCTCTTTTGAAGCAGCAGAGAATTCCGTTTCAATGGATGGCTTCAATAATCGTTTGTATCCGTCTTTTACCGCCTCTGCAACTTGTGCTCCGCAGGCATTGTTACTGCGGACATAAAGTCGTTCCAGACGTTCGGTGCACTCCTCATCATCAGGGGAAATACTCACTTTAAGCAATCCTTCCGCTTCTGCCCGCCGGATAGCCAACAGTCTGTGCGAAGTGCAGCGTTTCAATGGCTCCGAGAAATCAAAATAATCCTGGTATTTGGCAGCTTCCTCTTCCTTGCCTTTCACCACTTTAGCAGTAATCACAGCTTGTCTCCCAAAGAGGTTACGTACCTGATTACGGGCGCGTTCATCTTCATTGACTTGTTCTGCAATAATGTCACGTGCGCCCTTCAAGGCATCTTCCACGTCCTTTACGTCACCCTTTACAAAAGCTTCAGCTCTTGCAGATATATCATTATCCCTTTGCAATAACAATAGAGTAGCTAGAGGTTCAAGCCCTTTTTGTCGGGCAACTTCAGCACGGGTTTTCCGTTTGGGCTTGTAAGGCAGATAGATATCTTCCAGTTCTGTGCTGTCCCAGCATGCATCTATTCTTTTTTTAAGTTCAGGAGTTAGTTTTTCCTGCTCCTCGATAGTGCTTAATATTGTTTCCTTGCGTTTCTTTAGCTCGCAAAGTTTATCGTACTGATCCTTTATATTCCCGATTTGCACCTCATCCAAACCTCCGGTAGCTTCCTTTCTGTAACGGCTTATAAAAGGAATTGTTGCTCCGTCATTAAGTAGTGATAATGTGCTACTTATCTGTTTTACGGCTATGCTGAGCGCCGCAGAAATCATTCTATAAAATAACTCCATTTTGTGTTTGTTGCTATAATTTCTAAATATACAAAGATACAAAATATACGCGAAAGATTGTTACTCTTTAACGAAAAATAATGGGCCACTAAAAGGGCCACACTTTTTTGTGCTACAAACAGCTTACAATTAACAAGATAAGGGTGTCTTAAAAATAGTGAATGCACATGCTTTTGTTACAGAAGAAACAAACAAGAAATATTGTTTATAATAAATTATAAACTGGTTCATTTTCTGTTTTTGGATTAGAAAAAAGAGCTCTTTTTTAAAAGGGCCGAATGATATTTGTTTACAGTATGAATTTATCGTAAAATTGTATTTTTGATTAAACGAGATTGTGTGAACCGATTTTAGTAATAACCATAGGAAACGTAACCCCATTCCAGAAAAGGTCAAATCATTCGCCAATAATTTGGATTTATTGGCCAATTATCTGGAATGATTGGTGAATGAATTGGATTTATTGGCGAATAATTTAGCCTTTAAATAGCGTAACAGCAGTGGAATTCCATATATAGTGAAATAATCCATTTAAATCGTTATTTATTCTATTTACATTTTTGTGAATTAGGCCTTACTTTGTAGTGTAAATCTTAAAAATAAAAAACATGCAGAATTTTAATAGTACTTATATCTTTGTATTTCAATGGCTTCTTCCTGGAAGGCTTGCTTTTAGTATATAACAAAATATAATACTTCTGTTACAAGTTTAAAAGCTTTTGTTACTATAGTTAAGTCAATTTAGGCTCTAATAGTTTATTTTTGCATTGTTATCAGTAAATAACAGATTTATTCAGTTTTTGTTTTTTTGAGATCATTATTATTTATATTTGAGAAGTTTTATCTTTTGAACCATGAACTGAACTTAGGAAAATTTGTTTTATTAATTGTGATACTTGAAATACCTAACACATGAATTAACCTTGAAATTATTCTATAATGAAAAAGATTGCCACATTATTATTCTCTATAGTTCTTTCTTTCCATCTTTTTGCTGCAGATACCGTACTTCTCGATTTTGAAACAAGTACTGTTCCTGCTAGTGTTTCTTCATGGTTGAATTATGCCGGTTCGGGCTTATCTGCCAGTACGTGGTCAACAGCTAATCCACATCCTGATGAAGTAAACAATACTGTTAATTGCTACAAGATTACTAAAAAAGCTGGTGATGTTTATTGGATTGGCCTTGAAATAAACCTGGCAACACCAATTAATATCTCAGCAGCTAACCAATATTTACATGTATTTATATATAAAAATACCGCTTCAAGAATAGCACTTACTTATACTCCCAACGGAGGTAGTCAAAGTGCAGATGCATGGCAGTCAAATAGTACTACTGGCAGTTGGATTGATTATGTGTTAACTATTCCGTCGGGTACCGATTTAAAAACATTTGCAATCAAAATAGCTGATGATCCGGGAGATTACTATTTTGATCAGATTATACTTTCTGATAATCCTGCTTCTCTTTCAAGAACTACTGTTTCTATTAATCCTGCTATTACAAATCAATCCATAGATGGCTGGGGAGGTTCAATCTGCTGGTGGGGTAATATTATGGGTGGCTATTCTGATACTAAAATAAAAACGTTATGCGATTGGATTACTGATCCGGTTAACGGTTTAAATATGAATATCTTCAGATTTAATATAGGAGGAGGTGATGATCCAAGTCACAATCATATGCGAACTGATGGTGGTGCTATGCCTGGCTATAAAGCTTCGCTTGATAGTCCTTATGATTGGAATCAGGATGCTAATCAGAGAAAAATATTAAAGCAGCTAATTGCATCGCGGATTGCGTTAACTGGTTCAAATGATATTCAAATAATTGGTTTTTCAAATTCGCCACCTTATTGGATGACGCGAAGTGGATGTTCTGCCGGAAGTGTTGAGGGAAACGTATGCAATCTCCGGTCGGATATGTACACTGCTTTTGCCGACTATTTAACAGAAGTAGTTAAACACTATCATGATAGTGAGGGAATTACTTTTAATTATATAGAACCTTTTAATGAACCGGATGGCGGATGGTGGAAGGCAAACGGAAATCAAGAAGGGTGTTATTTTGCAAATGATGATCAGATTAAAATGATTCGCGAACTTTATGCTAAACTTTCTGATAAAGGTTTGCTTTCGTATTGTCAAATAACGGCGAATGATGCCAATAATTTGGACAATGGTTTAAATTCCTTTTTAGCTTATAAAACATCCGGAGATATTCTTGAAAAAATACCTCTTATTTCGGTGCATACTTATGGTGGCAACAGAAGAAGTGATTTGGCTAATTTTGCTAAAAACAATAATAAAAAACTCTGGCAATCAGAATCAGGTCCTATTGGAGTAGGTGGAACGACAGAACATAATATTATGGTAATGTCAGATCGCATTATCACTGATATACGTGATTTAAAATGTACAGCCTGGAACGATTGGCAAATTGGAGGTTATAGTCTTGTTGATGCCTGGGGGTTGATTGCAGGAAGTTTAACTGATCCATTAGCTCCACTATTAAAAGGAATTGGATTCTATATTCGCTCACAATATAGCAGATATGTAAAAGCTGGTTATACCATTATTGATAATAATGCTGGTAATGTTCTGACTGCAATTAGTCCTGATCAGAAAGAGCTTGTTATAGTAATCAGTAATCAGCAAACATATACTCAAAAATATAAGTTTGATCTTTCTAAGTTTTCAAATTTTGGAAAATCAAAGCAGATCCGAACACGTGTTCAAGAATCTTTAGGTATTAAAAATGCTTCTACATTTATTAATATTACAGACAATTCACTTAGTTACGATGCTTTGCCGGAATCTGTTGCAACATATATTATTCCTATTAATCAAGGATCATCAGCAATAAATGAAATTAGTAAGGATAGTGGTAGCATGTATTATTCAGAAGGAGCGCTTTATACTAATTTTGATACAAACAAATCGGTTAATATTGCTGTATTTAATACTTTGGGACAAAAGATTAAAACATTTAATCAGGTTTCTGCTCAAGGAGTTCAACCACTTGATTTGAAAAACGGCTTATATATTGTTACTGCAAAAACAGATAACAAAATATTTAAAAGAAAGATAGATGTTTTTTGATTTTGGCATTAAAAACCGGTCAATATTACAATATTTAAGGCATTTGATACAGGAATTAAAGTTTTAAAGTTGAGATTTTGCGTACTTTGTCAACGCTGATAATTGCTATGGATGTTTTCTGATAAGAAAATATAGTAACAGTTATTGTTAATGCATATAAATGATTTTTCTATTTTTTATTATTAATCATTAATTATTTTACTATGAAAAAATTATTCCTCTTTTCAGCAGCACTTTGTTGCTTCTCTCTATTTGCTTCGGCAGCAGAGACGAAATTGTTTACGGGTGATACAGCGCCGTCGTTGTTTAGTCGTATGGACATTATTGGGTGGGGTATGGGTGATGCCGCTGCAAATTATGTTAATTATGGACCAGAAGCAACACCTTCGTACACTGAAATTGCAGCTAATCCTGATAAAACTGGGTTAAATACATCTGACATGGCATTGCATGCAACTTCTATGAAAGGACATTCTTGGTGGCCTGATTTTTTTAATTTTGATTTGACAGACCCAATCACTATTACTGAAAGTAACAGGTATTTACATGTGTATCACTACAGAGAAAATTTAAATAAAGGCTTTTCGTTGTATATTGGTGCAGGGTCTTTACCAGAAGATCCTATGAAATTAAAGACGCGTTTTGATGGACAACTCTCTAAAGCTGGTGTATGGGAAGATATTGTAGTTGACCTAAAATACCTAATAGACAATAGTCTACCTTTATCTACAATTGGTTTCTTGATGGATACTAACTGGGGAAGTGATCCAGAATCGGCAACAAACTACTATTTTGATGAATTCGTTTTGAGTGATAATCCACTTCCTAGAGGCGTAAATATCTTAACTGATAAAGAAATGTCACTTTTCTTTGGTAATGAGACATCATATAACAAATGGGTGAAAAATATAGATATGCAGAATGCAGAAAATACATATTCTATTGTTGATAATCCTTTTACTACACAAACTGATGTCTTAAATTCAACAAAGATCTTTAAATTTGATAAAAGTGCCAACGCTGCTTGGTGGCAAGGTCCTCGTGTTGTATTACCTGGTATTTTGCCTGTAGGTACAGATGGAAATGCATCTTATTTACATTTAATGGTAAACATACCAACTATGGATCCAGCAATGGTAAATGGTTATGTAGTGCAATTGAATGCTAAAGATTACAAAGGAAATCAGATAGATTCTGGAGATCTTATTAAAGTTTATCCTGAAGATGCAGGAAAATGGGTTGATTGTGTATTTGACGTAAGTTCTTTAGGATACGTACAGGAATTTACAGCTCGTTTTGATGTTCGCCGTGATGAAAGTGATAATCTCATTAATTCACCAGCAGGTACATTCTACATGGATGCTGCAGCTATAAATAATAGTCAAGATCCACGTACTTCAGTAGTAGCTCCAACAGGTGTTAAAGATATTAAAGCAAATGGTGTTTCTGTAAGTTCTTCTAACCAGGCAATTGTTGTCAAAGGAGATGTTAGCTCTATTGAAGTTTACAGCTTGTTAGGTTCGCTAGTTAAAAAAATAGTAGCTCAAAATTCATTTAATGTAATTCCTATGCCTCAGGGAGAAACATATGTTGTAAAAACTGTTTCAAAAGATGGCCTAGTATACAATGCTAAAGTTTTTGTTAAATAATAATTTTTATTAGTTTTAAGAAAAAGGGGTAGATAAGCTACTCCTTTTTCTTCGTTATTATTTTTTTTTTGAGTAAAAAGATTTACTAAAGAAGTTTTTTGTATACAAATTTCCAATATTTTTATTAAATTGTTAAAGCTTATGAAAAATAGATCTGGAAGAACATTCTTTCATTGTAACCTCTTTGTTTGTGCTGCATTTGCTTTATTGTTACAGTTCACTGCTTGCCAAAAAGATTCAACTACAGATGATTTTATTGGTAATATGGCAGGAACATGGCATCAAATATCCCAAACAAAAGATGGAATTGATGTTGCTAAGGATAGTTCCCGGCTGTTGCTCCAAATCAACAAAAATCAAATTTGTGTTCTTTGTGACTCCTCTTATGCTGCAGTCAAAGCTAAAGCTGTTGTAAGCAGATCAGGGTGGAGCTATACAGAAGGCTTGCTCAATATTGCAATAGATCTTCCGGCATCATGGACGCCTATTGTAGATTCCAATTCTCTTTCTCTTCAAAGAGTTGATTTTAACTCTGATGGAACACTCAGTAAAACTATTTTAAAGTTTGAGCGGGTTGGTGACTTCGAAATTAAGTAATTCCTTAATAATAAATGCATGAAAACAATTTTTAAACTTTTCATAATGCTATTTCCTTTAATTTCTTTTTTTTCCTGCGAAAAAGAAGAATTCAAAGATAATGAAATGGTTGGCTTATGGCAACAAGTTTCTGTAACTGAAGATGGTGTGCCAGTTTCTCTAACCCCAGAACAGCAATGTTGCCAGTTGCTGATTGATGCCAATGGTGCCTATCGTTGTTATCACCAATCTTTTAAATCATATAATAATGGGAATGGTCCAACTACTTTCTATGGATCCTGGAATATAACTGATGGTAAATGGGTTAATTTCTCTGCTGATAAATGGCAATTAATAGCTCCGTTAACGAGTGACAGCAGCAAAGTAGTTTTGGTTACAAAAATGGTTAACAATAAACTCGTCATTGATACAGCGGCAAGTGTACAAAAGCAGTGGGCAAAATATCATATTCCGTCTCGATTTACCATACTTAACTTATCAGGCGATGAAATGGAGATAAGAATAAAGACATTTGTAGGAGAAAAGAAATATAATCTTCTTTTTGCTCCAGATCCTGCTGATTTTATAGAACTAAAAAATGCAAAAGCTGGTGCAGTTAACTATATCCCCAAATTGGTAACAGACCAAAACTATTGGATCATCTCTAATGAACTTCAGACTTTGAGAACTTATGTCTTTAAGTTTAAAAAAGAGTCTTATTAATAACAGCAAAAGAGAAATTATATGAAGAAAATAATATTTCTAATGCTAGTAGCCCTTCAGGTATTGTTGCCGCTACAAGCACAACAGACTCATAAAATTAGTGGCAAAGTTACTGATTTGAAAACCGGTGAAGAATTGATTGGCGTAAGTGTTCTGATAAAAGGAACCACAAAAGCTGTAATTACCGATTTGAATGGTAATTTTGTACTTGATATACCCAATGCAGGTGCTCCTGTAATTAAGTTTAGCTATATTGGTTATAAAGATCTTGAATTAACAGTAAAGGATCGTTCTCCTTTAAAAGTACAACTCATTGCGACAGATAAACAACTCAGTGAAGTTGTTGTTGTAGGTTATGGCACCCAGAAGAAAGAATCGGTAATCGGTTCTATTTCATCAATAAGCAACAAAACGATGGTTTCGTCGCCAGTTACAAATATATCACAGTCATTGGCAGGAAAATTGTCAGGTATACAGGTTGTACAAAGTTCTGGTGAAGTTGGATCAGATGTAGCCGATGTATATGTTCGTGGTATGTCAACCTGGAATGATGCAACACCTATTTTTGTAGTCGATGGTATTGTAAGACAAGAGTATGCAAAAATTGACCCAAATGAAATTGAATCAGTTAATATATTGAAAGATGCATCTGCAACTGCTGTTTATGGTGTAAAAGGAGCAAATGGTGTAATTATTATCACAACAAAACGTGGTTCCTTAGGAAAACCTAAAGTTTCGTTTACCGCGCAGGCTGCTATCACACAAACAATGAATATCCCTCAACCATTAGGTTCTTATGATGCTACAAGCCTTAGGTATCTGGCAGATTGGGGACAATATAATAGTTCACGTGTTCCTAAAGCCAAAAATGGAACACTTGCTGACGATTTGTTATATTATAGAACAGGAGCTTCACCATGGACTCATCCGGATGTAAATTGGGTTGACGAAATAATGAAAAAACAATCTTCTCAACAACAATACAATGTAAATATTTCAGGTGGAACAAAGACTATCAGATATTTTATATCAGGTGGGTTTATAAATCAGAACGGATTTTATAAAAACGATAATCTAACCAAATATTCACGATTTAATTTTAGAAGTAATCTGGATGTTGATGTTACGAAAGATCTTACAGCATCACTTAATATTGGCTCGAGAGTTGAAACTCTTAAATCGCCTACAGCTACAATCTGGAGCAGTTGGGGAGTTTATCGTAGGGCATTTGGAATATCCGGAAGAGATTATCCAGTCTATAATCCCGACGGATCTTATGCTGGAGAATCGGGCGGAAGTCTTGAAAATGGAGGTAACCCTGTACAAGCATTAAAAGATGCTGCAACGTATAAAGATGTTACCAGTACTTTGGAATCAAGTTTAATGTTGAGTTACAAGCTTGATTTTATAACTAAAGGTCTTTCGGCTAAAGGTCAGATCTCATTTGATACACAAGGTGAAAATGGCCGATACTGGAATAAATCAGAAGCAACTTATGTGTATGATATTTATACCAACTCATATCAACAATTCGGAGAAAATAGACCGCTTTCTTATGTTGGTACTGCAGGTGGTCACTTGAATAACTGGTATAAGTTATATATGGAAGCAGGGTTGAATTACAATCGTTCTTTTGGAGATCATTCTGTAACTGGCCTTCTTTTATTAAATCGTAACAAGCTTACAAAAAATGGTGAAGTTCCCTATGCTGACCAAGGATTAGTTGGTCGTGCCACATATGACTATAAAAAACGATATTTTGGTGAATTTAATGCAGGATATAATGGGTCTGAGAATTTTCCTAAAGGCAAACGTTATGGCTTTTTCCCTGCATTTGCTTTAGGTTGGCTGATAAGTAATGAAGATTTTATCGCTAATTCATCTCTTGGTAATATTATTTCCACTTTAAAACTGAGAGCTTCTTTAGGTTGGGTTGGTAATGATAAATCAACAGTAAACAATGTTGCTCAACGATTTATTTACTTGCAGCAATATAATAATGCTGGTGGTTATACATTTGGTTCTGGAGATAACTACTATAATGGTATTCAGCAAGGTGCCATAGCTAATGAAAATGTTACCTGGGAAGTAGCTCGAAAAGAAAATATTGGTATTGAAACAGACTTTTTTAAAGGCCTGTTTGGTTTCAATGTAGATGTCTTCTACGAACATAGAAGTAATATCTTAACTAACATTGATGCTGTAAAACCTGATTATGTTGGTGCTGCCTTTAATGTCGCAAATATTGGAGAAACGGAAAATAAGGGTATTGAAATTGAATTGAAGCATAATTTAAAGATAAATAAGAATTTTAGTTATTATGTCAAAGGCAATTTTACTTATAACGTTAATAAGGTGCTGAAAAAAGCAGATCCACTTGGACTATTACCTTATCAGAAAGAGGAAGGATACTCAATTGGTACCCCATTAATGTGGAAGAATACCGGATATTTCACTAGCTATGAAGAAATTCGAAATAGTCCTACTCAATTAGGTTCAAATAATGGTATACCTGGAAATATAGAAATTGTACCTGGTGACTTAAAGTTCCAGGACTTTAATAAGGATGGCGTTATTAATAATGATGATGCTTACCGTCAGGGTTATGGTACTGTGCCTGAAATACAATATGGTATTACATTGGGAGGTACTTGGAAATCATTTGATTTTTCTGTGTTATTTCAAGGTTCAACACATGCATTATTCATGAAAAACTGGGAAATTATGTGGGCCTTCTCTAATAATGACAATGTATTTGGTAAACATAATTATTACTGGGCTCCAGAGATTGCTGGTGCAGCTCAATTTACTCGTTTCTACGGAAAATCCTGGAAAAATAATGAACGTTACTATTCGACTTATGAAGCAGGATCTGGAACCTATATTCGTCTTAAAAATGTTGAATTAGGCTACACTCTTCCTACTGCACTTATCCAGAAATTTGGAATGTCTAATGTCAGAGTTTATTTTTCTTCTATAAATCCCTATATGTGGGCAGTAGAAAAATATCTTGATCCAGATAACCGTGATTCCCGTGGAGGTAAGATGCCTCCTACTAAAGCGTTTAACTTTGGATTAAATGTTAACTTCTAAACTACATATGTTATGAAAAATAAAATATATATATTCTTATTTCTAATATTGGGGCTAACTTCTTGCGATGATTTCTTAGACAGAGCACCGAGTGTTAACCTTAGTGAAGATGCTGTATTTACGAATTATGTTAATGCACAAGCTTTTGAAGCTGATATTTACAGTGGTTTAACTCAACGTTTTAACGCAGTTGGAGATTACCTACCTGTGCCTATGTCCTCAGCATCAGACGAATCAGAATCAAATGCAGGGTATTTTGGAACCAAAGTTTTCAATATGGGTAATTATGATGGAGCGGATGCTAATATTTACTTCTATTATTCAGCTATTAGAAAAGCTAATCTTTTTCTGAAAAACTCGGAAAGAGTACCTTACCCTGATGCAAAAACAAAAGAGAAAATGTTAGGTGAGGTTTATTTCTTACGTGCATTTTATTATAATGAGATGTTGAAACGTTTCGGTGGAATGCCTATTCTGACTGAAAATGATTTGTTTGTTCCTGGAGATAATTTGATGCGTCCACGTGATTCATATCGTGATTGCTTTAAGTTTATTATGGATGATTTGAATAAAGCTATCAATTATTTGCCTGTTACTTTAAATGCAAATGAGTACGGAAGAGCTACTAAAGGAGCAGCTATGGCTTTGAAAGCACGAGTTCTGTTGTATGCTGCCAGTCCACTTTTTAGCAATAAAACTGGCCTTTGGGGAATCGGAGGAGATAAAGATGATTGGATGGATAAAGATGGAAAGTTATGGTGGCAGAAAGCTGCTGATGCAGCAAAAGCCGTAATTGACTTAACAGATGAAGACGGAAACTTAGTTTATGAATTATATCAAACTGGAGCTGCAAATAAAGCCGATGATTATGAAAAGCTATTTTTTAAACGTCGTGAAAATGGAAATAAAGAGATCATATTTTATAGACATGAAGCTCCTGTCGGATTTAATGCTCCTCAAATAAATGTTTGGATGCCAAGTGGAGATTTTGGAGGCGCTGGAGCTGTACAACCTACAAATAATTTCGTAAAACTCTTTGAAATGAAGAATGGTCTGTCTATTGATGAACCGGGTTCGGGGTATGATCCTGCCAATCCATACATAAATAGAGATCCTCGCTTTTATAAAATAATAATTTATCAAGGGTGTCAGTGGCAAGGTGCTACTGTGGATATGTCCAGCACTACTAAACAGTTTCCATCAGGAACTTTCCTTACTGGATATTTTGTGAGAAAATATGTACCTGAAGAGGTTAAAAAGAATACATCAGTTACAACTTATCACAACTGGATTTTCTTCCGTTTAGCAGAAATGTATCTTGATTATGCTGAAGCGATGAATGAAGTAGAAGGTCCGACAGATCGTGTTCGTGAGGCTGTTAATACAGTAAGGCGTCGTTCAGGAGTAATAGATCTTCCTGTTAACCTTACTAGTGATAAGAGTTCTATGCGAAAAAGAATTCAACGTGAACGTGCTATTGAGCTTTGTTTTGAGGAACAACGCTGGTGGGATGCTCGCCGTTGGAGCACTGGTGATGACGGAGAACTAGCTGCAAAATGGTTCGGCGGTCCAATGTATCGTGTAGCAATTACAAAAGTAGGTGCTTCTGTTACTTATAATGAAGAAACTTATTTTACACGTATTTATAAGTCAGCTAACAACTTGTATCAAATACCAACGGGAGAAATGTACAAAAATCCTTTATTTGTTCAAAACCCTGGTTATTAAACGTTTTAAGTCACATTAGAAAATATTTATATTATGATGACCATAAAGAAAAAACTAGAAAAAACGCTTGTGTTGCTGCTTTTCCTGTTATCAACATTCACATATGCTCAAAACAATTCGCCCCTTAAAGGAAAAGTAACAGATAATTTAGGGAATCCGATTGACAATGTAACTGTTTCTGTAATAGATGAATTTACTCAGGCATCAACAGATAAAGCTGGTAATTTTTTAATCTCAGCAGGTACTGGTAAAATTCTTCTATTCAGTAAAATAGGATTTATTCCTAAAAAGTTTGAGGTAAAGGATAATTCATTTATTGATCTGAAAATTGAAAAACAGACCGTAGAACCTGAATATCAAGTCGCTTATGGTAAAAGATCAAAATCGTCTCTTACTGCGGCTATTTCAACAATTTCAGCTGATGAATTAAGTAAAGCACCAGTTTCAACTTTAGGAAATGCTATTCAAGGATTGAGTTCTGGACTTACAGTTTTGCGTACTGTTGGAGCTGAACCGGGATGGGATCAACCTAGCCTTTATATTCGTGGAGTGCAGTCTTTCAGTGGTGCTACAAGTCCATTGGTATTAGTTGATAATGTTGAACGTGATTTTTCACAATTAGATCCTGAAGAGATTGAGTCGTTTACTGTTCTTAAAGATGCGGCGGCTGTATCCATGTATGGAATGCGCGGTGCTAATGGTGTAATATTAGTAACAACTAAGAAAGGATTTGTTGGGAAACCTGTTATTTCACTGACTGCTCAGTATGGTGTACAATCACCAACTAGACTTCCTAAATATGCAGGGTCTGAGGACTATGTAAAATATCACAATATTGCTTTAAGAAATGATTATAATAATCTATCGGATGAAGAGTTTAATTCTTTATTTTTAAGCGATCCTCGAAATGTTCCGTCCAACTATAATGGCAGCAATCCAGGATTGTACCCTAATACAGATTGGTATAAATCCTTCCTTAACAGTACAGCTCCGCAACAGAGCTATAAGTTGTCTTTAAGAGGTGGTACTGAAATTGCTCAATATTATGTGATGTTAGGAATTGTTGATCAAAAAGGTTTGTATAAAAGCACAAATGAGAATCCAGGAACCTTCACAGGTAATGAATTTTCGCGTTATAACTTCAGATCTACAGTGGATGTAAATTTGAGTAAAAATCTAAAAGTAGGAATTAATTTAGGTGGTAGAGTAGAAAATCGTCATGTACCTTCTACTGGTGCAGGAACAATTATTTCAGCTTTATCAAAATTACCACCTACAATGCCTGTGTTTAATCAGGATAATTCTATAGCAGGTTCCGCAATTTATAACTACAACCCTTATGGTATGATAGCAAAGACCGGATTTCAAGACCGGCTTAGTCGTTATTTACAAGGTACAACGACTGCAGACTTGAAGTTGGACATGATTTTAAAAGGGTTATCTGCTAATGGACTATTTGGATTTGATGCATATAAGTTTTCAGCACGATCAAAGAGTCAGAAGTATGCTGTATATCAACAAAATCTTGATGGATCTTATACCAAATTTGGAGAAGACTCTAGCATTGATTTAGGTTATTCTAATTGGGGATCTGATTTTAGTTTGATGCTTAATTATATGTTAGGATTATCTTTTGATCGCAATTTTGGGAAAAACGAAGTTGCAGCTGACATCAAATATATGCAATCAAGTCAATCAGTTGATGGTGATAATGCAGACTATCGTAACCAAGGGATGTTTGGTCGTACAACTTATACGTTTGATAAACGATATACTGTTGAATTTGGTTTTGCTTATAATGGATCAGAAAATTTCTCAAAAGGTTCACGCTTTGGTTTTTTCCCTACAATATCCGGAGCTTGGGTGTTATCGAATGAGAGCTTTTTGAAAGATAATGAACTAATAACCTATCTCAAGTTAAGAGGTTCTTATGGAAAAGTAGGTAATTCAAATATTGGAGTAGGATATCGTTTTCCTTTTGAAAACAAGTACTACAGTGGAAGTGGATATTACTTTGGAACATCAGATACAGATGGATCTTATGAAGGCAGAATTTCTAGCCCTAATATTACATGGGAACAGTCACTTAATTCAAATATTGGTATTGAACTCGGCTTGTTGAGAAAGTTGGAAATGGATATTGACTTTTTTAATAATAATCGTACTAAAATAATTACCGGAAGATGGAATATTTTGCCAAGTATAGTAGGACAGGATTTACCCTATGTAAATAGTGGATCTGTGCGAAGCCAAGGTTTTGAAATCTCTTTGAAACACAATAACCGACTTGGTGATTTTTCTTATACTGTTCAAGGAAACATATCCTTAGCGAAAAATAAAATTACCTCTCAAGAAGAAGTTTCTGGAATGAATTCATGGGAATATAGAACAGGGAATCCTGTTATGCAACAATGGGGGTTACAAGTGAGTTCAGATAAGTTCTTTAAAGATCAAACTGATATTGATAATTGGGCAAAATCAACTTACGGAGCTGTGAAACCTGGAGATGTAAAATATGTTGATCAGAATAAGGATGGAGTAATTGATAGTCAGGATAATGTACCGTTGGGCAATCCTTCTGTTCCTGAATGGAATTTTGGACTAACATTAGGCTGCGACTATAAAGGGTTTGATTTTAATGTTTTATTTACTGGAATTGCAAACCGTAGTTTGTTTATGTCAAACAATGTTCTTTGGGGTATGCAAGACAATAATAAGATTACGACAGAAGTTGCAGAAAACTCTTGGGGAGTTAGTCAAAATCCACTTTATCCTAGTTTAACTACGCAACTGAATTCACATAATTATCAACCATCTTCACTTTGGATTAAAAATGTGGATTTCTTCCGGATTCAAACAATGGAAATAGGATACAGTTTACCTAAAAAAATGCTTTTAAAGGCTAATATTAGTAATATCAGATTCTTTATTAATGGTTACAATTTATTTTCTTTCGATGGTTTGAAAAAATATAATTTGAGTGCTGAAATCCCGAATGCTGGTGTAACAATGTACCCAGAAGTAAGAGTTATAAATATTGGTGTAAACCTTAAATTTTAAGAATATAAAAACTAATATGAAAAAATTAATAGTAACATTATTTTGTGCCGGATACTTATTTCTGACACAATCATGTGCCGATTATTTAGACAAAGATCCTAGTTTGGATACTAATTTAAATTATCAGGAAATATTTTCAGATGTGCATTTTGCTCCAGGATTTTTGAATAATATTTATAACACTGTGCCTGATGGGTTTTCCCGTTTTGGAGGAGCGATGCTTGCTGAAGCTTGTGATGAGGCAGTTTGTTCTAATTCTGGTTCAAATATTCAGTTGTTTAATAAAAATGCAATAAATGCAACAACAAATCCGGATGATGTTTGGGATAATATGTATAAAGGTATTCGTAAATGTAATATATTCCTAAACGAATTACAACCTGATGGCATAATCACAAAAACCAATAGTATTCCGGAAGTAAAGGATGGTGTAAGAATACGCGATTATTACAAAGGTCAAGCATTCTTTTTGAGAGCTTTGTTCCATTTTGAACTTCTAAAACGTTATGGGAATATTTTTTATGTGAGTAAGGTTCTCGATCCGTTTAATGAAGAAGAATTATTTGCTGTGAATCAATTACCCTTTAGTCAAGTTGCTGATTCTATTGCAAATGATTGTGATTCTGCTTCAGTATATATGCCAGCAACCTATCCAGATGATAGTTACAAAGGTCGTCCGGTTAAGATGACCCCATTGGCTCTAAAATCCCGCGTATTATTGTATGCAGCAAGCCCCCTTAATAATTCGACGAATGACAAATCGAAATGGAAACGTGCTGCTGATGCTGCTAAAGTTATTATTGATTCTAAGAAATATTCATTAAATTCAACATTTACAACGACATTTAATACGCTGTATAATCCGGAGATAATTTTTGCTGCCAGGGCTTTTAACCGAAATGATATTGAAGTAAACAATTATCCGGTAAGTTATCAAGGGGCTGGAAATATGAATCCAACTGAAGATTTGGTTGAAGCTTTTGGAATGGCCTCTAAGACTTATAAAAATCGTTATCAAAATTATAATTCTGAAGACCCTTACAGTATTAATAATGCAATAAAAAGGGAAAATAGATTTAAATATACGGTTTTCTTCAATACAAGCAAACTTAAAGATACCATTGTGTCTACATACGTAGGTGGAAAAGATGGTTTATTTTCTACACCTACTGCGACCAAAACTGGTTATTATATGAGTAAGTTTGTTGATCAGACACTTGATTTGGCTAAAGGGAATACCAGCAATCGTGCTTGGATATATATGCGTTATGCTGAAATTCTACTTAATTATGCAGAAGCACTAAATGAGTATGATAATGTCGCTAATTTTTCAGCGATAACTTCTGTTCTTAATTCACTGAGAGCTAGATCTGGTCTCCGAAATTTTGATGCAGCAGATAATACACTCCTGAAAGATCAAAATGAGATGCGTAAATATATCAAACTGGAAAGACGACTTGAACTTGCTTTTGAAGAACATCGATTCTGGGATTTGCGCCGTTGGAAAGATGCTGAGACTGTATTGAATCAGCCTGTAAAAGGAATGCGTATAACTAAAGATGATTCAGGGAATTTTACATACACTGTTTTTGATGCTGATGCCAGGACTTTCGACACAAAAATGTATTGGTACCCTATTCCGCGTAAAGAGATTTTAAAATATCGGAATGCAGGAAAAACAATTATTCAGAATCCAGGTTGGGAATAATAATTTAATAAATATTAAGATGAGAAAATTAATTAATACCGTCACTTTATTTATAAGTCTATTTGGATTGATTTCTTGTGAATCATCTGATGATATAAGTAAAGGACTTGATCATGAGGTGCCTAGCTGTAAATCAGTTACACTTTCTTCAAATGGGAAAACTGTAGCAATTGATGATAATATATCCTCTCTTTTGTTATGGGGGGTTGTTCCTGCATCTAACCTGGAAAAAATATCCCTTCCAACTTTGACAGCAACTAAAGGATCTACTATCAATGTTAGTGTTGAAATCAGTGATAATGTAGCTCTTAAAACTGCTGAATTAAGTTATTCAAATTGGTTGTTTTCAAAATATATTAATTTTGCTAATCCAGAAGGAGATATTCCTGCAACGCCTAAAAGCTATACTTTTACTGCGCAGATTGTAGTGCCAGACAATGCAGTTACAACTCCTTGGATTGAAGATTATTACTATAATGATGGTTCGTCTGTAAAAATCATTCAATCTTATCACAAGCTGTCATTAACGGTTGTAGATATGAATATGAATAAACGTATTATACCAATTTTTGTTAAAGTTGAATAAACTATGCATTGAGATATAATCACAAACAATTTGTAGAAAAGTTTAAAAAGAGGCTGTGTCAATTTGATACAGCCTCTTTTTTGATTACCACAATATGTGCTTTATTGTGTGTTTACTCCTAGTTATATTAGCTCATTGAACAGATGATAAATTAAATTTTTATCGAAGTGTTTGCTTTAATATAATTTAGTTTATTAACTTTGTGTTATTAAACTAAAGATACTCTTTAATGAGACAAATAGCTATTTCTTTATTCTTTTTACTTTTCTTTGCAGGAGAGATCTTCTCGCAGCCTAAAGAGGTGACAATTAAACTTATACATACTTCAGATATTCACGGAAGAATATTCTCTTACGATTATATGAATAATAAGCCAATGAAAGGGGGAATGGCTCGTATTAGCTCGTATGTAAATAATCAACGACAGAAATATCCAGAACATTTATTACTCTTGGATGGAGGCGATTTATTGCAGGGAATGCCTTCAATGTATTACTATGATTATAAAGACACTATTTCAACACATATTTGTGCGGATGTGATGAACTACATGAGGTATGATGCCATAGCATTGGGAAATCATGACGTGGAAACTGGTCATGCTGTTTATGACCGATGGATCAGTCAGTGTCATGCTCCGGTTCTTGGGGCTAATATACTTCGTAATGATGGTACCTCTTATCTACCTCCTTACAAAATGTTTGTCATTGATGGTGTGAAGATTGCCGTTCTGGGAATGATAACCCCATCGGTTCCTGAATGGGTACCGGAAGATAGGTGGGAAGGATTACATTTTGATGATATGGAAGTTTCTGCAAAAAAATGGATGAAAATAATCCGGGAAAAGGAACACCCCGATGTTGTTGTCGGACTCTTTCATCTAGGAGTGGAACCATACAAATTAGATGAGGGATTCAATGAGAATTCTTCCTTGGGAATTGCTATGAATGTGCCCGGTTTCGATGTGATATTAGCGGGACATGATCATACTGTGTACTGTGAAAAGCTGAAGAATGTTGCCGGTGATTCCGTACTGATTGTTGATCCAGCTTACGGAGGAGATGTGGTTTCTGATATTTTGTTGAAAGTGAAATTGAAAGATGGCAAAGTGGTGAGCAAGCATTCAGAAGGTAAGCTGGTGAAGATGAAATGCTATGTTCCTGAAGAAGCCTTTTTAAAGAATATTGCTCCTAAAATTGAAGTTGTAAAATCCTTTATTTCACGACCTATAGGAGAAATCGATAAATCGATTTCTATTGAAGATGCGTTCTTTGGTCCGTCGGCTCTTATTGATTTTGTTCATGGTCTTCAGTTGAAGGCTACCGGGGCAGATATTTCTTTTACAGCTCCTTTGTCAGATGATGCAAAGATTAATAAAGGAACAATTCGGGTAAACGACTTGTTTAAGCTTTATCAGTTTGAAAATTTGCTTTATACAATGGAACTTACGGGTTTAGAGGTAAAGAATTATCTGGAGCTGTCTTATGCTATCTGGACTAATCAGATGAAGAATCCGGATGATCATTTGTTGTTGATTAAACCGGTAGATGGAGGAAGTGATTATGATTTTGTGAATTATAGTTATCGCTTTGATTCGGCTGCGGGTATTATCTATACAGTGGATGTAACAAAGCCGAACGGAGAGAAGATACAGATTAAGCGTATGGCAAATGGAGCCCCCTTTGATCTGAAGAAAAAATATAAAGTCGCGCTTAATTCCTATCGTGCCAGTGGAGGGGGAGGGCTCCTGACAATGGGGGCAGGTATTTCAGCTGATTCGCTGAGAAGCAGAATTATTGCTGTCTCAAATAAGGATTTGCGTTACTTTATGATGGAATGGATTGAAAAAAAGAAAAAAATATCGCCTCGCACATTGAACCAATGGGAGTTTATTCCTCGAAAATGGGTAAAAGCTGCTGCGAAAAGAGATAGAAAATTGTTATTTGAAACTACTGAATAAAATGGCTGAGTCACTGAAAAAAATAGAAGGAACAAAGGATGAAATTTATAAATCATTGATTCCACAGATTAAATCACTAGTTGAAGATGAAGAAGATCTGATTGCTAATTTGTCGAATACTATTGCTGTATTGAAGGAAGCTTTCGATTTTCTTTGGGTGGGTTTTTATTTTGTGAAAGGAGACGATCTGGTTTTAGGCCCTTTCCAGGGACCTTTAGCCTGTACGCGCATAAGATATGGCAAAGGTGTGTGTGGTATAGCCTGGAAAGAAGCCCGCACATTGGTGGTGCCTGATGTGGAAGCTTTCCCTGGACATATTGCCTGCAGCTCTCTTTCTCGTTCAGAAATAGTGGTCCCTTTGAAAAAGGAAGGGGTAATATGGGGAGTACTCGATATTGACAGTGCCGAACTTAATACGTTTGATGAGATAGATAAACAGCATCTGGAACATCTTTCTTCCATACTTGCTAATTTATTTTTATCAATTATTCTTTAGATACTTTGACTGATTTACGACCAATAGCCTGATATAGATCAGTGTAATTAAAAAAGCTTGCGTTGAGAAAGTTCTATTATTAATAATTTGAAAATGAAATGCATTTTATTAAAAAAATATAGTAAAATTGAAGTGCAATTAAAATAAAGTAGTATCTTTGCCTTGTTGAAACATTCGACGACACTCCTGCGGTGAGCGAGAATGTACTCCAAAGTCTATTTTTTATTATCCCAAAAAACTCATTTTATTTCGTCCACGCTTCAAGATGAATGATCTCACTAATTGTGTGTTTTTATTTGTTTATGTGTCGGGCCAAAGAAAAAAATAAAAAACTTATTTTATACGTATGTATAACATTATCCAATTAAACGACAAAAATCTGTCTGAACTACAAGCTATTGCACAAGAACTAGGAATTAAAAAAGCAGATTCTTTCAAGAAAGAAGAGCTTGTGTATAAGATTCTTGATGAACAGGCTATTGCAAGTGCAACCAAGAAAGTGGCTGCCGAAAAAGAAAAAGAAGAGCGTCGCGACGATAAGAAGAAGCGTTCACGTATCAATGTTGTGAAGAAGGAAGGACCTGACAAGGTTTACACGGCAAACAAGGACAAAGCTGAAAAGATTGAACCAAAAACGGTTGCTCCTGCTGCACCTGCCGATAAACCAGTTGCTGCTTTGAAANAAGAAAAAGCTGTTATTGCAGAACAGCCAACTCAGGAAAAACAGGAATTGTCTGAGAAGAAGCCAGCGAAGAAAAAAGCTCCAAAGAAGAAGACTGCTCCAGCTAGTGTGGAAGCAACTGTAACTCTGGTAGAAAATATTCAGACTCCAGTTCAGGCACCAGCTCAGGCTCTGCAAGCAGAACAAATTGCTCCTGCTGCTCCGAAAGAGGGTGAAGCACCTGCCGTTAAGAAAGTGATAAAGAAACCTATTCCTGTTTCTGAGAGAAAAGAAGCTGCACCGGAAGTTAAAAAAGAAGATGCAGCACCTGTAAGCAAAGAGGTTATATTACCAGAAGTGGAACTTCCATTTGATAACGAAGAAGATTTTATTCCTATCGAGGATATGCCTTCTGAAAAGGTAGAACTGCCATCTGAGCTAATAGGTAAATTTGAATCAACCAAAGTGGTTCCTCCTGAAGCTCAACAACAAAAACCACGTATCCGTCTTCGTGAAAACGATTCGCGAACTAATGCTAATCAAAAAAGTAATAAGCAACCCCAACGCCCCAATCGTTCGGCAGAAGGAGAAACTGAAGTTCCCAAAGTTCAGGAACGTAAGGTTGTAGAACGTGAAAAGGCTTACGAATTTGATGGTATCTTAACTGGAACCGGTGTACTGGAAATTATGCAGGACGGATACGGATTCCTTCGTTCTTCAGATTATAACTACCTCTCTTCACCTGATGATATTTATGTTTCTCAGTCACAAATCAAACTTTTCGGACTTAAAACCGGTGATGTGGTTGATGGTGCTATCCGTCCTCCAAAAGAAGGTGAGAAATACTTCCCGCTGGTAAAAGTAGAAAAAATCAATGGCCGTGATCCTGCGTTTGTCCGTGATCGTGTTCCATTTGAACATTTAACCCCGCTTTTCCCTGACGTTAAATTCAAACTCTGCAAAGGTGGATACAGCGATAACCTGTCTACCCGCGTGGTAGATTTATTCTCACCGATTGGTAAAGGACAACGTGGCTTGATCGTGGCACAGCCAAAGACCGGTAAAACTATCCTTTTAAAAGATATTGCAAATGCAATAGCAGCCAACCATCCTGAAGTTTATATGATTGTACTGCTTATTGACGAACGTCCGGAGGAAGTAACAGATATGGCCCGCAGCGTAAATGCAGAGGTTATAGCTTCTACTTTCGATGAACCGGCTGAACGCCACGTGAAGGTTGCCAGCATTGTGCTTGAAAAGGCAAAACGAATGGTGGAATGTGGTCACGATGTTGTGATTCTGCTTGATTCCATTACTCGTCTGGCTCGTGCATACAATACCGTTTCTCCTGCTTCAGGTAAGGTTTTGTCTGGTGGTGTGGATGCCAATGCGCTTCATAAACCAAAACGTTTCTTTGGTGCTGCCCGTAACATTGAAAATGGTGGCTCATTGACTATACTTGCTACAGCATTGATTGATACTGGTTCTAAAATGGACGAAGTAATCTTTGAAGAATTTAAGGGTACTGGTAATATGGAATTGCAATTAGATCGTAATCTATCCAACAAACGTATCTTCCCAGCTGTTAATATTGTGGCATCAAGCACTCGCCGTGACGACTTGTTACTTGATAAGCAAACACTTGACCGTATGTGGATTTTACGCAAATATTTGGCGGATATGAATCCTATTGAAGCAATGAACTTTGTGAAAGATCGCTTAGAGAAGACCAGAGATAATGACGAATTCCTGATGAGCATGAACTCTTAGAAAGGATATAAATATAGAGAAGAGTGAAGGATGCTACTAATGTGTTCTTCACTCTTTTTTTATTAACAAAAACAGGCTTGGCAATGTATAACAACAAACAGATTTGGAGTGTTAGTTATCCTATCTTTTTAAGTTTGCTGGCACAAAACGTAATCAATGTAACCGATACTGCATTCCTGGGTAGAGTAGGGGAAGTGGAACTGGGAGCAGCGGCTATGGGCAGTCTGTTTTATATTTGTATCTTCACCATCGCTTTTGGATTTAGTACCGGTTCTCAGATTATTATGGCCAGGCGAAACGGCGAACAAAGATTCAGGGATGTGGGACCTGTCATGGTTCAGGGAAGCTTCTTCCTGTTGGGCATGGCTCTCTTTCTTTTTTGCATGTCACGATTGTTGGCTCCAGGTATTATGAGATTTCTGGTCTCGTCCGATAAGATATTTAATGCTACCATGATCTTTCTGAACTGGCGTATCTACGGTTTCTTTTTTGCTTTTGTCAATGTAATGTTCCGGGCACTATATATTGGAATTACTCGTACAAAGGTATTAACCGTTAATGCAGCCGTGATGGCACTGGTTAATGTGATTCTTGCCTATGCGCTGATTTTTGGGCATTTTGGTTTCCCTCGGATGGGAATCAAGGGAGCAGCAATTGCATCAGTTATCGCTGAGGCTTCCTCTGTTTTATTTTTTATTATTTATACCTATCTCACTGTCGATTTCAGAAAGTATGGCTTGACTCAATTCAGATCTTTTGATGTGCATTTATTAATCCGCGTGTTAAGTATTTCCAGTTTTACGATGATGCAGTATTTCCTTTCCATGGCTACATGGTTTGTCTTTTTTGTGGCGGTGGAGAGGTTGGGGCAAAGGCAACTGGCAGTGGCCAATGTTGTAAGAAGTATTTATGTAGTAATGCTCATTCCTGTTAATGCTCTTTCTACCACCACGAATACACTTGTGAGTAATGCTATAGGCGCGGGAGGTGTGAATCAGGTAATGCATATCATGAAGAGAATTGCAAGGCTGTCTTTTCTCATTGTCTTTTCGATGGTGGCCTTGGTTGCTGTTTTTCCTGAAAATGTTTTATCGGTATATACCAATGAAGCGGCTTTGATACGAGAGTCGGTACCCTCCATTTATGTTATTTCCATCGCCATGTTGGTGGCCTCAGTCTCCAATGTGTACTTCAACGGAATATCTGGAACCGGAAATACACGGTCAGCACTAATGTTGGAGGTTATTACACTGTTCTTTTATACCGGATACATATTTCTGGTGGGGGTTTATTTCAAGGCTCCTGTTGCTATTTGCTTTTTCATTGAGGTGCTTTATTATTCACTGCTGCTGATAGGAAGCTTTATTTATCTGAAAAAAGCAAATTGGCAGAGCAAAAAGCTCTGAATTATGCAATATTTTTGTATTTTTGCGGACCTAAAGAAGTAATAATAACAATAATAAGATATGTTCGATAATTTAAGTGAGAGACTGGAAAGGTCTTTTAAGATTTTAAAGGGTGAAGGTAAAATTACCGAAATCAATGTTGCTGAAACGCTGAAGGATGTGCGTAAAGCCCTTCTGGATGCCGATGTGAACTATAAAGTAGCTAAGACTTTTACAGATACTGTCAAGGAAAAGGCTATGGGACAAAACGTTCTCACTGCTGTTAAGCCTAGCCAGTTGATGGTGAAGATTGTTCACGATGAACTTACTGAACTGATGGGTGGCGAGACTGTAGATGTAAATCTGAAAGGCACTCCTGCTGTTATCCTGATGTCTGGTTTGCAAGGTTCCGGTAAAACAACATTCTCTGGTAAACTTGCCAAAATGCTGAAAAGCAAACGTGGTAAAAACCCGTTGTTGGTTGCTTGTGATGTTTACCGTCCTGCGGCTATTGAACAGTTACACGTTTTAGGAGAACAAATCGGAGTTCCTGTATATAGTGAAATAGACAGTAAAGATCCTGTTAAGATTGCTCAGAATGCAATTATTGAAGCGCGGTCAAAAGGATATGACCTGGTAATTGTCGATACAGCCGGACGTTTGGCTATCGATGAACAGATGATGAACGAGATTGCAGCTATTAAGAATGCAATCAAGCCGGAAGAAATCTTGTTCGTGGTTGATTCAATGACCGGTCAGGATGCTGTAAATACTGCTAAAGAATTCAATGATCGCCTGGATTTCAACGGTGTGGTACTTACCAAGTTAGATGGTGATACCCGTGGTGGTGCTGCTCTTTCTATTCGCTCGGTAGTTAACAAACCAATAAAGTTTGTAGGTACAGGCGAAAAGATGGAAGCTGTTGATCAGTTCCACCCAGCTCGTATGGCCGATCGTATTCTGGGAATGGGTGATATTGTTTCATTGGTGGAACGTGCTCAGGAACAATACGATGAAGAAGAAGCTAAGCGCCTTCAAAAGAAAATTTCAAAGAATCAGTTCGACTTTAATGACTTCCTCAGCCAGATTGCCCAGATCAAGAAGATGGGTAATCTGAAAGACCTTGCATCTATGATTCCTGGTGTTGGGAAAGCAATTAAAGATGTTGATATTGATGACAATGCCTTTAAGGGTATTGAAGCAATTATTCACTCTATGACTCCTGCAGAAAGATCAAATCCGGAGATTATTAATGGATCACGCCGTACTCGTATTGCGAAGGGTAGTGGTACAACCATTCAGGAAGTGAACCGATTGATGAAGCAATTTGACCAGACTCGCAAAATGATGAAGATGGTTACCAGCACTAAAATGGGTAAGATGATGCCTAAAATGAGAAAATAAAAAACAGATAATATTATGCAATTAATCGATGGAAAAGCAATCTCGGAACAAGTGAAGCAGGAAATCGCTGCTGAAGTTGCCGAAATCGTTGCAAAAGGAGGTAAACGGCCTCACTTGGCTGCAATCCTTGTTGGTCACGACGGAGGAAGTGAAACTTACGTTGCAGCTAAAGTGAAAGCATGCGAAGTTTGTGGCTTTAAGTCTTCTCTGATTCGTTTTGAATCTGATGTTACAGAAGAAGAATTGTTGAACAAGGTAAAAGAACTGAATGAGGATGCAGATGTAGACGGATTCATTGTTCAGCTACCTATACCTAAGCATATTTCAGAACAGAAAGTTATTGAAACCATTGACTATCGTAAAGATGTGGATGGATTTCATCCAATAAATGTAGGGCGTATGTCTATTGGTCTACCTTGCTACGTATCGGCTACTCCTAATGGAATTATGGAATTGCTGAAACGTTATAAGATAGAGACTAGCGGAAAGAAATGCGTAGTACTGGGACGTAGTAACATTGTAGGTAAACCAATGGCTTCCCTTATGATGCAGAAAACTTATCCAGGCGATGCTACAGTAACCGTATGCCATAGCCATTCAAAAGATTTAGTTAAGGAATGTCAGGAAGCTGACATTATTATTGCAGCACTTGGTCAGCCTAACTTTGTAAAAGGTTCAATGGTAAAAGACGGTGCGGTAGTAATTGACGTAGGTACCACCCGTGTACCTTCTACAAAAACTAAGTCAGGATTCAAACTCACCGGAGATGTTTGCTTTGATGAGGTAGCTCCTAAATGTTCATTCATTACTCCCGTTCCAGGTGGAGTAGGACCTATGACTATTGTTTCTCTGATGAGAAATACTTTATTGGCAGGAAAGAAAGAAATATATAAGTAAATAACTTTCTTCAATGAAACATCTGATCCTTTTGGTGACTGTTGTTTTCTCTTTTTCATGTGCTTCCAATTCCCCAAAAAAGGAGGCTCACGACAGAGATACAACTGCTACCAAAAGGATCACTCTTTTATTTGCAGGCGATTTTATGCAGCACCAGAAGCAGATTGATGCGGCAGCTACCGATAGTGGGTATGATTATCAGGACTGTTTCAGTGAGGTGAAAGAAGAAGTGAGCAAGGCCGATGTGGCTATAGGTAATCTGGAACTGACATTGGGAGGCGAACCCTATGCCGGTTATCCTGGCTTCAGTGCTCCCGACGAATATATGCACGCCATTCTGGATGCCGGGTTTGATGTAATAACATTGGCGAATAATCATTGCCTTGATAGAGGGCGTTCAGGTCTTGAAAGAACTATTCGTAAACTCGATTCATTGAAAGTGCCCCATGTAGGCACATACCTCAATAAGGAAGAGCGTGAAAGCAAATATCCTTTATTTATTCAAAAAAATGGCTTTTGCATAGCTTTACTGAATTATACCTATGCAACAAATGGTCTAAAGGTGAGAGAACCCAATGTGGTGAACTATATAGATAAGAATGAAATCTTACGCGATATAGAAAAAGCCCTTACAAAGAGCCCCGATGTTATTATAGCCTGTATGCATTGGGGTACAGAATATAAGTCTGTTCCTGATAGCACTCAGATAGAATTAGCCAGCTGGCTTTTTGCTCATGGTGTAAATCACATAATAGGTACCCATCCGCACGTAGTGCAGCCTATGGAGATGCGTTATGACCACATTAATAAGCAACAGCATATTTTAGTTTATTCGTTGGGCAATTACCTGTCGGATATGTCTGAGTCTAAAACAGACGGAGGAGTCATGTTTAAGCTGGAGTTATGCAAAGATAGTGCGGTGCGGGTAGAAAAATGTGGCTATAGTTTGGTATGGACTTCCCGTCCCAGGCATAGTGGAGAAAAAAATTATAAAATAATTCCGGCAGCCAATCCGCGTGAAGAGTTGCCCTCCAGATTATCTAACCGACTGAAAATCTTTGTGAAAGACTCCAGAGAGCTCTTTGCAACGCATAATAAAGGAATTGATGAATATATTTTTTGATAATTTTATTGTAGCAAAAATTTGGAGATTTAAATATTATGCCTATCTTTGCACCGCATTAGGAAATAAACATGGTGGACGTAGCTCAGCTGGTTAGAGCGTCGGATTGTGGTTCCGAAGGTCGTGGGTTCGAAACCCATCTTCCACCCTACTAATAGCAAAAAGGTCTTGAATTTATCATTCAAGACCTTTTTTATTCCCGGAAATGTTGGATCAGTTTGCGGGGCTCACGGCGAAATCCAGGATCACCAGTAAAATCATGTGTTAGTCCATTGTCTAAAGTTCTAAAAACGTTTTCTGGATCACCAGTAAAAGTATAGGGATTTTATCGGTGGCAAAACTTCGAGACAGATTATTTTCTGAATTGAAAGAGGAGAAATTGCTTTTAGTTTGATTTTAACTCAAATAACTTTCTCGTATANTTTGAACCAATCCAGCCCATAATTACCCAGACCCAAATCTACGGTATCAATATATTCAAAACCGCATTTCTCATACAACAAAATAGCTGGAATATTCTTTTCGTAAACATCCAAACGAATAGATTTCATACCTGATTTTTGAGCCAGTTCAAACGAAAAATCCATCAAAGTACGACCAACTCCATTTTTCAGGAATGAAGGATGCACTACAAAAGTACGTACCACAAAAATATAACTGTAATCTGTATCTAATTTCCATTTAACACCATGATAGGCTTCTTCAGGCTGATGATCTAAAATAATAGAACCAACAATCTTGTCTTCATGCCTAACAATAAAAAGATTATTATTCTGAATGCCAGTAACCGCATTTTTACGAACAGGATAAATACCTTTTATCCATCCNGGNTAATTNNTAGTAGCAGACAAGTAATCATTCAGATCATCGTATAGTTTTTCTAATTCGTCAATATCGGCAGAATTGCCAGATTCTATTACTAAATTCATAATTATAACTATTTAAGCTACAAAGGTATAATTTCTAACTAAATAAAAGAGGCTTATCCCGAAATCCTGAGAGATTGAAGTCTTAAACATAAATTTTGGATAATCTGAATAAGAAGAAAGAAATGTCCCTTACTCCCATAGAAATTGCTGTATTATTTGATTTTATTCGACAATAAATAAAAACCATTCTCCAATAAATAAAAATCATTGGAGAATAAATCTGAATGATTCACCAATGATTTTTCAAAAAGGACGATTAAGAATAGTTGCAAAATAATCTCTCTGAAAGTTTCAAGTGATATTGAAGAATATGTCTTGAGGTTTTCAAAAAGTGTCAAGACATTTAAAAAACAGATCGCTACAAGATAGACTTGCAGCGATCTGCGTTTATTTTATTTTTTCTGTCACAGTGATTTAGGACGTATTCATAATCCTTTTGATTATACTAGCGTTCCAGTTTTACTAATGTAACGCCATGAGAAGCTACTTTTGTTTTAAAAAGATTCCCCTTTACATTTAGCTCCTTTTGTCTCCACAAGTCTCTTACATTTGAGGCTGCAGGCAGTCCTAATTCAGACCAGTTGATCTCTGTTGTATCTGTTTTATCACCTAAATTAAAGATGCCGACAGCATAACTACCATCTTCCATCTCTTTTGCCCATACTTGCCAGTCTCCTTTTTCAAGCAAGCGCTTGGCTTGTTTTCCTAATGGATCCTGATTTACTCCGATTACTTCATCGTTTGTAAGAAGGCTCAATGTGAAATCGTCCATTCCGGAGATATCGCAACCAATAAGTAATGGCGATGACAATAAGCTCCAAAGACTGATATGAGTATATTGTTCGTCAGGTGTTAAATGAGTAGGGTGTAAATTATCTCCCCAGCCTACACGGCCAACGATCAGCATATCCGGATCATTCCAATGTCCGGGTTTAGCAAATGGGTATAATTTGTCCTGATTGAAACCAATACTTTTCAATGATTGCCATGTATCAGTAATATCTCCTGTGGTTCGCCAGCAATTGCCGTCTACTGCAGCACCCCATTCCCAAACATCTTTCATTCCATATTGGCACAGACTGTAAACAATATCTCTTTTCTGATCACGCAACGCTTTCTCCATTATCTGATAAGGTTTCATGTAAGCTGATGTAGAGTTATCGTTTTCTTGTGCAAAAACATCCCCATAACTGCACCAGTCATATTTCAGATAATCGACTCCCCAGTTTGCATAAGTGCAGGCATCTTGCTTTTCATGTTGGTAAGAACCTAAATAATTTCCGCAGGTTTTGGTTCCAGGAGAAGAATAAATTCCAAATCTTAGTCCTTTCTGGTGTAACCAGTCTCCCAATGCTTTCATATCAGGGAACTTCTCATTAGCCAGAATTTCGCCAGAAGAGACGCGTTCTCCACTTTCCCATGAATCATCAATGTTGATATATGTCCATCCGTGATCTGCCAATCCTTTATCCAGTAATGCCTGGGCAGAACTCTTAACTTTATCTTCAGTAACGCTGAGTCCCCAGCAGTTCCAGCTATTCCAACCCATTGGAGGAGTTAAGGCAAGCAAGTCGCCAACTTTTATGGTGAAATCTCTTTCTGCTTTTCCTAAGCTATTAGTTACAATGAACTTCATCTTATAGTTACCGCTTTCAGAAATAGAACCTGTGATAATTCCGGTTTCTTCATTCAGGCTAAGGCCTTTGGGCAGATCACTTACAGCATAATGCAAAGGTTTTTTTCCTGTGGCCGGAATTCTGAATATAAATGGTGATTGCGGGCGTACCCCGAAAACCTTTGCCCCATTAATTTGGGGGGTGGCAGGAAAGGAGGGCGTTAATATATATGGGGTAGCAATTTCCAGCTCTTTGATTTTCCCTGTATGTGATTCGACAAACGATGCCATCAAACATGTTCTTTTGTTCACGGGAATGTTAAGTGTCTTTGCTTTTTGTCCAAAAGCTTGTAAATTGATATTTTCAGAAATTTCTTTGATTGTTTTGTCGTTTTCCTGTTCAGTATCTAATACTTTAATTGAAAGCCGCCCTTTTACAAAAACATTGGAACTGTTTTTTAATGTAACGGTATAGTTGTTCTTTACAGCCGATTGTTCAAGTGTAACGTAGTCAATCAAATCAATATTACTGATATAAGGTGTGCCTTCATAAATTCCGCCGCTACCGGAACCATCATAAACTCTGATAGCCAGAACATTTTCCTGATCCCATTTTAATGCTGGATTTTTCACAGAGATTTTATAATTCCTTAAGGCATCGTAATAGCCCTGGTATCCGGATGGGCTTCCCGGAAAAGAACCTGTTTTACCAATCAGTGTACCGTTCAAATAAGTTTCATCTGCATCATCTATTTTGGATAGATTGAAGCTAAGGGAATCTTTCAGATAGGATTTCTCTAACAAGGAAGAAGACAGATAAAAGTGGATGCGGTACCAGGCATATCCGTCATAACTACTAAAACCTTGATTTTCCCAGATACGATCTGTACGAATGGTAGTCCATTGCGTGTCGTTTAAATCTTTTTCTTTCCATAATATGTCATTCCCGGTCTTGAATCTGGCTTCCGGCAATAAGATTTTTTGTTGTGCACACAAAGGAGGAGAGAATATTGCTGTGCAGGCAAATGCAATGCAGATAATAAATTTATTCATATGTATATAATTTAATAGTTAGATACAAAACTATTAAATTATATACATATATCATACAAAATTCCCTAATCAATTTTTATTAATTAAAATATTTCCTTGTTTTTATTTATGTTTCCTTATTTACTTCTGAATAAAGACTATTTATTGTTTACCACCTTGATGGTTTCAGAATAACCATCTTCGTATCTCACTTTCAGGATGGCTATATTCTCATTATTTAAATCCATCTGGCATGAATACCCAACAACTTGTTGTTTTGAAAGAATCTTCCCCGATAAGGAGATTAGCTCAATCGTGTTTATAGTTTTATCACTGGAAATATACACTTGTCCATTGGCTGTATATGTTTTAGTCTGAGAGCATGGAAGAGATGTTATTCCGGTTGGATCGTATTCAATTATATTTAAAAACTGGCTCCAGATATATGCCGACTTATATAAATTTAGTGTTCCTTTGGGGACTATTAATTTACAGGTGTTTTTATTTATCCCACTGAAGATATATATGCCGTGTTCAAGAAATTTATATAAATCCAGCGGAGTAGGACAGAGTGTTTTTATCTCTGATAAATTACATCCTTCAAATAAAGTATTTCCTACGGAGTTGAGATCAGCCGGAAGCGTTACACTAGTCATATTAGGGTTATAGCTAAATGCAGAAGTTCCTAAACTGGTTACTGCTTCAGGAATATTGATACTGGCTAAATTGGCTTTCTGAAACGAACCTGTTCCTATTTGTTTCAATGTTTCCGGAAGGTTAATACTTGTCAGGCTGGTGCAATTTTGAAATGAAAAGCTTGATACAATAGTCAGCGTTGATGGAAAGTTTATGCTCTTTAAACCTGTACAATCTGCAAATGAACCATATCCTGTATCATTTAGTCCTTCCGGAAGATCTATGTTTGATAAGCTGCTGCAACCTTCAAACGCACTCATTCCAATGCCATGTAATGTTTCTGGAAAATTGATCTCTTTTAAACCTATACAGTTGTAAAATGCATTGTTTCCGATAGAGATCATTGCTTTCGGAAGACTGAGACTTGTTAAGCCCATGCAACTATTAAAAGCATCGTTTCCTATAGAAATAACTGTATTTGGAATAAGAACGTTTGAAAGGCTTGTGCAACCCTGAAACACATTGTTACCAATAGTCTTAACAGTCTCAGATATTTCAATGCTTGTTAATCCGGTACAATTTTGAAATGCACTGTTTCCTATGGAAGTTAAGGTTGCTGGAAGAGTGATGTTGGTCAAACCGGTACAACCCTTAAATGTACCATCTGCTATTGCTGTGAGTGTTTCTGGAATTGTAAGATGAAACAAGTGATTCTTCCCAGTAAATGTGGATGCCGGTATGGAAGTAACATTTGTATCGTTCAGATCGATTGAAATTAAACTAGGCATATCAGACTGTATAACAGCAAAGTCGTCATTATTCAGTTCTCCTTCTAAAATGAGTGCATTAATTTCATTTGCTGCATACCCAGCCACCTTTATTTCTGATGACAACGTTCCGGCTGTATAAATATTTAAGTGAAGAGCTGTTCCATCTCCCTCAATAATCACTTTATCTTTCCAGTATTCTGCAGTTCTGTAACTCTCTCCTGATCCTTTGGGGATATAAAGAACCTGCACATCGCTAAAAGAATTGGTCTGCATAAAGGGAGGTGTTTGGGATTCTATTGTTAAAGAAGATATATTGCATTTGTAAAAGGCGCTGTCATTTATGATGGTTAGTTTTTCTGGAAGAGTAACGTTCTTAAGATTTCTACAGTCACAAAAAGCATTATTACTTATGTTGGTGACTGATGTCGGAAGAATAACTGATTCCAGACTCTTTTTTCCAAAACGTTCACTACTATTGATTGTGTAAAAAGCATTTACCGGGACTTCATTCGTATTGTAATTATTATATGCAGTGATTGCTGTACTCTTCATATCAATATTTGCTAATACGGGCATATTCTCGTTCATTGTTACAAAGTCTCTCTGATCTATCTCTCCGCTAAGGAAAAGATCTGTAACAGAGCTTAATTCTTCAGCAGTGAGTAAGGTGCTAAGTGTACCGGGAGTGGTTACATTGATGGTTTTACTAACCTGAGGACTTCCTTCGCTTTCAATTATCGATTTCTCGTTCCAGTATTGAGCTGTTTTGTAATAATCGCCCGATCCTTTGGGTACATAAACAACCCGAATTTCTCTTAATGCATATTCTTGTATAGTAGGAGGTGTTGTGGCTTTAATGTTAATGGAAGTAAATGTGCATTCATTAAAGGCATACTCGCCAATCCATTTAACAGCAGCCGGAATCTCTATTTTTTTTAATCCTGAGCAACCGTAAAATGCGTGATTGCTTATTTTAGTTAATGTTACGGGAAGGTCGATGTTGGCTATGTATCTGCAATAGCAAAAAGCCAGTTCTCCTATGCTGGTTAGTGTTGCCGGAAGAACAATCGATTTTAAAGCTTTCTTTCCCAGATAAGGTGAATAAAAAGCTGAGTTTGGAATCTCATTTGCTGCATAACTGTTATACGCCACAATATTAGTGTTTTTTATATCTATATGTGCCAGAACAGGCATCCTTTCGCTCATGGTAACAAAATCTCTCTGGTCAATCTGACCAGTAACAACCAAGCTGGTTGTAGTCATTAATTCATCCGAAGTGAGTTGCGAATCGAGTGTGCCGGCTTTGGTAACGGATATGGTCTTACTGATTTGTGCACTAAGTGGCAGAATATTTATCAGCATTACCAATAATATAATTGTTAGTTTTTTCTTCATTATTAGATTTAAATAATGGAAATTAGTTTTATAAAGATCTGATGTGAATTAGAGATTGTATCCCAGTTTTATTTGAATTCTGTTAATGTCGGCTTCATAATTTATCAATTTGTTATAAACAATCTGTCCAAATATTGAATGTTTGTTTTTTAATTGACGAGTCAATCCTATACCACAATTTAATCCATACATATTTGGAGGAACTGGTTGGTAATTATCTGTCGTTTCATGAGTTATATGATCAAAAGTAATAGCCTCACAATAAAATGAACTGGAAGAATGAAAGAGTAGTGAATAACAGATCCCGGCTTCAATAAATGGTTGCCATTTTCCTTTCATATAGGTGTATTTTAATCCCATGATGCCAGTAGAGATAAGTGAATTGAATTTATATCTCTTGTAACGATATGGTAACATATCAAAGTCCAGGCCCGAACGGTCTGTTATTCCTTTTATTTCAGCTAGCGAAACGTCTATCTGAAAGCTGAGAGATTTCATCATACGTGGACTGGTAACACTAAACTGACCTCCGATTACGGGCGATAAGGATTTTGCGGAATTAAATATGGTTAAATCCGTATTCTTAAATACATAATCAACAAGCTGAAGTCCCCCATATAACGCTCCCCCAATTTCAATAAATTTCTTTTTATAATCATTTTCAAAGACAATACACTCTTCTCCCGGAGAACACATTTGTGTATGATACTTTTTTGTTAACCTGATCATGTCGCCACGATCAAATTCTGTTTTATCGATATTCTTTAAAATAGATTCGCAATCCTGAAATGTATATATCAATGCACCTATGTATTTCTTGTCCTCAATGTACTTGTTGTCTACGATTTCATCTGATTTTTTTGTGAAGCTTATCATTTTACCATCCTTATCCTCAATAAAATAGTAACCATTATTTAGAGGGTAATAGTAGAGGTCTTTCAAACCTTGAACCAGATATTCAAGAAATACTTTTTCTGTTTTATTATCTATGGTAATAGTCCGGGAAACATAATATTTCACTTCATTAATAAACATATAACCAAAAATATCATCTGGATAATAGATTTTTTCATTTGCATCTTTTGATAATTTGAACCGACAATAGCTGGAATTCATTTTATCCGTTCTGAAGTCAATAAGTCCCCTGATAGTATCATTACTATTAGTTATAATGTAACCGGACTTATAGTTGCTTTGCGCTTTTACTGTTATTGTAAGACAGAACAGAAGAGTGAAGATTGATATATATTTCATGTCGGTTTATTTTAGCTTGTTGCTGTTTTTAGTAAATAGTTCCTGACTAAACAGATAAATTTTATTGTTGAATGTGATAACCATCACTTTACCGTCGTCTGATGGATAGACATTGGATATGGAAGGAGCTCCGTTGCTCAGCTCAAATTTCTTTTGTTCACCGTTCTTTACTGAGATAGTGGCAAAGACAGACGTCATTATGGTTGGAAGCTGATCTCCGGTTATGAGTATGGAAGTTCTGTTTCCTGTATAGTTTGAAGCAATATTATATTTTAATCCGGTTGAGAAATCAATATATGTAACTTCTTTTGATGAGCCTAACACAATGCCCGGATAGGCGTTGCTTGCAGCATAAAAATAATCCCTGAGATTATAATAGCTGGTCATGCTTTTAGTGGATGCGTCAATTGTAAACACATTGTTTATTTCCCCATTTTTATCAGTTAAAACAAATGTTTTCCCTTCATTGCAGATTGCTATAGTCTTCACTATAAGTTTTTGAGGGTTCGAAGGATCGTATAACGAAGTATCTGCTGAAAATAACCGGCATGTATTATTGTCCGCAGAATTGATAGCATACAATAAACCATTGACGAGGGTTAAACCATAACCGTTTTCGGCGAACTCAATGTCAAAAACTGTACTGCCTTTTAATGTTGACGACAAATCAATTTCTTTTATAAATGCCCCTGTAGTGGCATCATAGATAGCTATCAAACTTCCGCTTTTTTCAGAGATATAGAGGCAATTGTTGTATCTGTTGTATGAAACCGTGCTGTACTTATTCTGATTCCATGCAATGTTTCCTGTGTTTGTGAGATCATTGGCTGAATATTGAATCAAAGTGGAAGCTCCGGCAGTATAGGTATAAACCCAGCAATACTTGCTGTCTTTGGTAAAGAGTATTTTTTGAGCTGTATTTGTTGTAGTGTTCACACAATTTATATAAGCTTTCAAATCAAACTGACCATTCAGTATCTCTTCTTTGGGAGACTCCGCTGTATAAGAAATGGTTACTGGTGTAAAAGCCGGTATTTTTAGATTGGATAGATATACCGTTCTCTTGTCGGCTGAATATTCAGGTGTTAAATCTAATTCCTCACTTAATGAATTGATTGATTTTATTGTTGCATCGTTGGTGAATGTGATAAAAGGAACATCTTTATAGAACTGAGTCTTATTATCTTTGCCACAATAATCTGTAACCCAAAAAGGTGGTCCGGCTTCCTGAACAACTTTGATGTTATGAGTCTTTCCGTATTCGTCCACCAGATTGATAGTGGCGGTACGTTCCTCAAATGTAAAATTTGTATCGTAGTCGATAAATAAGATGGAAGATGATTTTGTGAGTTTTACCCAATCATCATTACATTTGGCTTCATAATTTACATTCGTACTTATTGAAGCGAATACTTGCCCATTTATTTTTTTGACATAAATATTACTGGCTTTGATATCAAAATATGAATCTTCTTCAAGCGAGGTCATCTTTAGATTTACAACCTTACGTGCTCCTCCATTAAATTCTATATCTTTTATCTGAGTGGTAAACTTCTCTTTAGAGAAAGTAAGAACAGCGGCTCCTCCTGATGGTAAGGATATGCTATATTTACCATTTGAATCTGTCTGAATGTTCTCTTTTCCGGCTCTGGAATTAATCTGTATTGTAACTTCTGGTAAACCGTCTCCATAAGTGTCTGTTATAGTTCCTGAAATGGTAGCTGGATCATCTGCTTCCGTTAAGACGCAAGAGTTTAAGGAGAATAGAAAAAGAACTCCAGTTAAAAGGAGATAAAGGTTACGCATATAGTTGTATATTTATTTTGTGTTATACTGAAGCAAATGTAATAAAAACATTGATTTAATAAAATATTTTTATAAATATTTTTCTGAATTAGATATTACAAAATGTTGTAACATAAAAAAAAGCCTGCATAACGCAGACTTTTTTTCTGAAAATGAATCTTATAGTTTCTATTTATTCCTCGTCAGCAAACATAGGATCCCATGCCGGAAGGCGTATAGGCTTTTGTTTCAGAATGTCCACCACTTTTGTAGGAACATACTTTTTATCGATTACCAGACGGAACATATATTCATTGAACCATTCGTCGGTCATAATCAGATGTCCNTNNTANCCNNTNNNNGCNCCCCANCTGTTCTCTACCATCCATTTCTTTGGTTTTCCATTTTGGTTCAGATCCACAGCCATCAGTGTCATTGCATGAGATGATCCACTGGCGAAGCTTTGTACCCGTTGTTTCTTGTTCATTCCAAAAGTTGTTCCCATTAAAGATTCGTAGTCATAGTTTCTGATATCAAGTAATCCTCTATCAGAATTGAGGAATTTGGCTACATCGCAGGAAAAGTACATCATGGTACTGTCTTTGATTGATTTGATAGCCATCTCTTTGATTTCGTCAACTGGGAGATTTATATACGTCCAGTTCTTTCCATCGTAACGGTGACGGTCGAAGTCAATCTCATAGCTCTTATGATACTCGCGGGTAGGATCGTTCATTATCATCACATAATTGTTGGTGAGATCATCGTTAATGTATTCTTTAAAGAACGACATTGGAGTATACTGTTTAGTATTTACCGGATTACCCTTTGCATCAGTACGTGTCCATGTAAACTCAGTGGGAGGAACTCCTAAGTTAAGAGCCAGCATGTGGTAGACTGTACACAACATTTCAGTTTTCTTCTTTTGCAGATTAGCCTGTTTTACACCTTTTGTAGCCTCTTCACGTAATTGCAGTCCAAATTCGCGGAGCTTTGTAGTGAGCAGATTGGCCATTTGGGAAGTGTTGTCACTGCTGTTAGTTTCAGGCATTATTTCTTTTGGAATCAATCCGTATTTTCCTACAATGTCTGAAATACCAGTGAACTGTCCGCCATCGCTCAATGGATTCTTAAACAACCATTCCACCATTTTATCATCCATTGGCTTTTTATACGTGTCGATTACCCCCTGTAAAAAGAGGTTCGATTTTTCCAGCTGATCCCAGAAGAAGCAGTAATTTTGTGAAAACTCAAAAGCTCCCAGATTGTATTTGGTAATCATTCTGGCTCTCATTACGTTTAGTCCGGTGAAAAGCCAGCAACGCCCCGACTTCTTTTGGTCGGCAATTCCTTTTGATTCTACTTTGTTTGAAAAATAAGTGTCCAGACCTTTCAGATTATCCTGATTTAAAGCCAGCTTGCGGATGTCACTACCTCCTATGGCATTGCGGATTGCCCTATCTGAAGCTGTTTCCTGATAACTCTGTTTGATACTTTGCAGCATATCTCCCGATATTCCTCCATCGCTTTGCTGAGCATTGGCATAGATTGCAAAAGTCAAAGCAAAGACTGAAATAATTTTTTTGTTCATAATAGTAAATGTACAATTGCGTTTTTTATTAAAAAACAAAAGTAATTATTCCAAGGATGAGCTACAAATATTTTGTTAAATCATTATCAGAGAATCTATGTTTTTTGCCGGTTACTTCTTTAGCCGTGCATGATACAAAGCGGGATAGACCCGTTTACCATCGACTATTTTGCTCTCAAAGATAATCACTTCAGAAACGGTAAACTTTCCCGGTCTTTTTATAGGAAACCCAGAGAGGCTGGCTACACTTTCTTTAGGACGGGAAAGCAGAGATATATGAGGCCGGAATGGGGGCTTTTGTAATTCATATCCGTTTTTTATTAGTTCATTATGGAGATCGCTCCAGAGTTGATTTAATTTTCCTACACTTCCACTCACTCCTGCCCATACTGTGTGTGCCCTTGGAAAAGAGGGAAAAGCTCCGAGCTTGTCAATGTTCAGTCTGAACATTTTTTTTTCTGCAATCGTGTTTTCTACTATTTTAGCCAATGGTGGAACAGATTCCGGGAGCATTTCTCCCAGAAATTCGAGCGTGATGTGAAAATAATCAGCTGGTTTCCACGAACCGTTTATTCCCTGCTTTCTCATTTGAAATTGTGATTCCAGAAGAGATTCCTTAACATAAACAGGCAGATCAACTCCAATGTATACTCTCATAATATTATGTTTTATTTTGTTATCAGGTTGCTATTGGTACATAATAAAAATGGGCTGAGGCTTCAGCTTTATCAGTTCCAGAGGCGTCAGCAAATGATGAGGCGGACGTCTCAGGTCGTTCTTGTAAAAGAGTTTGAAGCCGGTAAATTGTACCGGTTCCCGATAGATGTAAGCAATATAGGAGTCGTATTTAAGCCACGGTGGGCCAAAGCCGTCCATATTCATCACAATCTGTACCTCAGGATGCAACGCAATTCTATTGTAGCTTTTAACCATCCGTTGCGTAAAACGGTGTACAACAAATATTTTCGGAGGAAGATTGTTTTCCCGTACCAGCTTTGCCAGATAATCTGAACAATAATTAATGTCATCTGCTTCGAACGATCCTATTTTTGTTCCCGGCCTGCTACCGTCTTTCATGGAGAACTCCGGATCAATAGCCAGATGTACATGAGGCATTTTCAGATATCTCTCCAGCAAAGGGATTTCCTCTTTTACATTGCTCATTCCTACCTGTACATCCAGAAAAACGATGGCATTTCCCATTCTGGCAATCGATAATGCCGAATCAATCTGTGTTTTGGGCATGCGCAACCGGTATTTCCCGTCTTTTTGTGGAGAGCCTTGTGCCACTACGGCAATGTAATGAATGGCAGGCAGCACCGGTGTCTGTGGATCGGCATTTTCCCATGCTTTTAGTTCGTTTCTTAATTTTCTCCACAATTCATTCGGCGGATATTCACCCAGAACTCCCATTCTTTTTGAGTAGAGATTACCATAATAGGCCACAATTCTTTTGAAGGGCAAAATAGCTCCTTTCTTTGGGTAAGGCTGATGTTTCACAGGCCACAATCCTTTTGTGTCGCCGTTTGCCAGAGCTTTTAGCTTTTTATTATATGCGAGGGTATCAGAATTGGCTGATTCCTTTTCTGGTTTTGAAGCAGACGATTTGCTTATTCCCTTCTCTTTCGGGGATGGTTCTGCTTTTTGGATGCATCCGTTGAGAATGCAAAACGCAATTATTATGGGGATAAGTTGCTTTCTCATAGATTAAATTGCTAAAAGGTTTAACCATGCTTAAAATTATAAAACAAAGAAAAGTGGCATAATGTTTTAGCATAATTTACGATAATTAGAATGTCGTACACTTTCCAGTAATTATTACTCTAATGAGAAAACATATAAAAAGAGATAAACAAGATAATTAAGCACAAAAAAATCGCTGTTCAGAATTCTTGAATAAGTTTTTGAACAGCGATTGGATATACTAAGTATTTTTTATTATTCTTCGCTAAACATCTTGTTTTTAACAAAGTTCATGCCCTTCTCGTTTAATTTAAAAACATCCCAGCCATAATTACTATCAATCTGACTTGAAGTCATTGATCCATATACAGATAGGATTTGTATTACTTGGGGAGATATACGATCTTCATTGTTCAAGAATTTTAATATGGATAAGTTTACGCTTCCTCCATTTTTGTAAGCCATCCTGATTATTTTCTCGGCTTTTTTTTTCTGCGCATTCATAGTAAATAAATTTGTTGTGTTAGTTATCAAGGTATTCAGGTACAGAATAATAGCAAATGTTTCTATTTCTATCTAATGGAAATAGATAATTTCTGTTTCTTTTGTAAATGTATATTTTTTTATTGATAAAACAAAAAAATATGAAGAATTTATATCAATATGTCTTAGCCACTCAGACTTTTAGGGATAAATAATATATTTTGCTATGTTTGAGCTATGAAAATGCAATTTAAGAATTAAAAAATAGATATTGCAATCTCCGGTCTGTCATTGGCCAATAAATAAAAACCATTCACCAATAATCTTCATTTATTGGAGAATAAATGGAAATTATAGGCCAATTGGTGACCTTTCCTGGAATGGGTTTACAGTTTTAGTTGTTATTACTAAACTGACTTTACAATATTTTTCTTACTCCTAAATTCGGTTTACATTATTTCAATGGGTAATGTAGACCGGAAGTTCTGTTGTCAAGAACGGGAAGGATTCGATATCCTTCTCGTTCTTTGAGTTACTACAATGGTATAACGTTTCCCATCGTTCTGTTGTCGCATACAAAGTTAGTATTCTGTTCTGTTGATTCCAACTTCTTAGCATACTTATTCTTCCAATGTTTCTTCAATATTCCACTTCTCTGACGAGCTTCCCGGGGAGTCATCATATTTATGCTTGCATGAGGCCTTTTGGCGTTATAGTACTCTATGATTCTTTCAACAACCGGACGCACATCATCAATAGTTTGAAAGCGGTATTGATTCAGCCATTCCTGCTTTAAAATACCGTTTACCCGTTCAGCCAGAGCATTCTCCAGAGGATCTCCGTTCTCGGTCATACTGATTTTAATTCCATTCGATACAAGCAGATTAATATATAAATCATATGCATATTGTACGCCCCTGTCAGAGTGATGAATCAATCCATCAAGATCTGTATCTGTATAATCTATTGCATTCTCAAGGGCTTGCTGAGTGTACTTATATTCCAAAGTGGGAGCCAATACCCAGCCTACAATCTCGTGCGTATAGGCGTCGGTAACCAATGAGAGAAAACAAAATCTAACCGATAACGGGATATATGTAATGTCCGATACCCACAACTGATTTGGGGCTGTTGGAACATACCCCCGTATCAGATTAGGATACAAACGGTAATTATGATAAGAATTCGTTGTCCGGGTATGCCGGTGACGTATTCGTATCATCAATCCCGAATCGTGCAAAAGACGGTAGAAAGCATCCCGCCCCAGGCGGAAGTCTTCCCCAAAGAAGTTGCGGCACATAACAAACAGTTTCTGACAGCCTGCCCGGGGAGCCTCTTTACGGATTTCACGGACATACTCCAGTATGCAGCATTTAAATTGCTCAGACTCAAAATCAAAATCTTTATGCTGCTAAAACGCCTGACGGCTTACGCCAAACAGTTTACATAGCGGAACCAGCTTATACTCCGGTTTCGCAGTATGCAGCACCTCTACTGTTTGGCGCCAGTTTTTTTTCTTATCGGAATCTGAAGCTGTTTTTCCGCCAGCGTAATCATGGTATCAAGCGCATCGGCTTTCATTTCTGAAAAAGCCAGATCTTTCTTTAATTGCTTAATCTGCTTTTTCAAATCCTCAATTTCCTGAGATTCTTTCTTTTTAGGCATAAGCGATAACGGTATTGGTTGAGGATGTGGATTCTCTATGCCAAAATTACACATCCATTCGTTAATACGGTTAGCATCAGTCAACTTATATTTCTTTTTTAACGAGTATTTACTTGATCCGTCTAAATACTCTTGGATGATTTGCAGTCGCATTTCATCAGTCATTCCTTTAAATGTCCTCATACTTTTAAATTTTTACGGTTTCAAAACTGTAAACTTTTTCCAGTATAAGACATGGTTGGAAACTATTGGTGAATTTACCTTGAAGGAATAATTTTTCTGTCTATCTCCTCTATAAATAAATGTCTTTATTTTTATTTGACGCGCTTATAATTTCAAGATTTATGTGTAAGTTTGCATACTATAATTGATATAATCTATGATATTTTATTTTTCGGGAACAGGAAACTCTGAATGGATAGCCCGACAGGTGGCGGCTTATCAGAATGAAAAGCTAATCTCCATTGCAGAAGAAATGATTGACCTTAATAATACATTCCAATATACCTTGGGAGAGTCTGAAATGATTGGTTTTGTCTTCCCGGTCTATTCGTGGGCTCCACCTGCAATTGTGAAAGAGTTTATAAAGAAGATCTGTTTTACCAACTATAATAGCCATTATTGTTTTTTTATCTGTTCTTGTGGCGATGAAGCCGGATTGACTCAGAAGATTATGCGTGAGGTTATCTGTATGAAAGAGTGGGAGTGGAAAGCTGCCTTTTCGGTTATTATGCCTAATAATTATGTTTCTTTACCTGGTTTTGATACGGATCCGAAAGAGTTGGAAAAGAAGAAACTGGATGATTCGGTTGGAGATGTTCAACGAATAAACGGTCTATTGGCCAGTCGTACTGAATACTATTTTGATTGCAAAAAGGGGAGTTTTGCTTTCCTGAAGAGTCGGATTATAAATCCGCTGTTCAATAAATATCAGGTTACGGCAAAACCATTCTATGCTACCGACGATTGTATCTCTTGCGGATTATGCGAAAAACATTGTCCCATGCACAATGTCAAGGTCGATGGCAAACCAGTATGGGGTGATAATTGTACCTCATGTCTTGCTTGTTATCATATTTGCCCACGTCATGCGATCCATTATGGTAAGGCCACGCTAAAGAAACATCAGTATTTTCATCCGGAGCATAAATAAGCACTAAGGTTCTGAAGTGTAAAAAATATCTTTAGCAGAGAACATTGAAGTTTCATTTTTTGTTATTTGTTTTATAAGTAAAAGAAATATTACACATAACAAATGTAATGAAACAAAGAATAGACTATATTGATTTAGCAAAAGGTTTTTGTATCTTGCTTGTCATATTGAACCATACTTTTGGTCCGTTGAGTTTTGGTGAACCCAATAGAATATTTTCATGCTTCAGAATGCCTTTGTATTTCTTTTTGTCTGGTTTGTTCTTTAAGAAATATGCCGGACTTGTAAATTTCACCTTGAGAAAAACCAATAAATTATTGGTCCCGTTTGTCTTTTTTCTGGTTATTACTTATCTCTTTTATTGTGTAAAGTGGTTGATAGAAGGACAATCTGGCCTTATATTACAACTTCCTCTGAATATTGAAAAAGGATTCAAACTGGAAGAAATCTACATAAACGGGCCATTATGGTTCCTTGTCTGCCTGTTTGAAACTTCGGCAATATTTTATTTGCTGACTGCTTTTTGTAACAGGTTGAAAATAAACGAAGAGAGTAGGAAGGTGATTATGGCCGTAATCTGTTTTTTAGTTGGACTAATAGGTTTTGAATTAGGTATCCATAAGATAGATCTGCCTCTTTGGATAGATACATCCCTCACTGCCGTACCTTTCTATTATACAGGATCTTTTCTTAGAGAAAAAACGAATATTCTGTTGCCAAACAAATTAGATAAGTTTATTCCGGTTTTCTTGCTGATTTTTGGAACGATAGTTTACTTTATGGCCAAACGGGTAACAATGGTATTAAATGAATATCAGGGGAGTTATATCTCATTTTATGTAGTAGCTATAAGTGGAACATTGTTTGTATTGCTGCTTTCAAAATTACTGTTGAAAGTTCCTGTAGTATCATTCCTGGGCCGATACAGCGTAATTGTATTATGTACTCATATGATTGCGATATCTATTCTAAACAGATTTTTCTCTTCCTTTATTATTTCTAATGGCTGGGTGTCATCTTTATTGATATTGTTTTTTGTAGCTCTCATTTCAATTCCGGTAGCGAAATTCTTCCTGAGATTTTTTCCAAAATTTGTTTGCCAGAAAGATCTGATAAAAGTAGATTAACCAGTTATTGAATCAATCTGAGATGATCTTTATTTTCAAAAGAAGAAAGGTTCAGAAGGTATGTTATGTGCGTAATAGTGCTTATTTTACCTTTTGTGTGATAATATACCTTTCCTTAGATTAGTATTGCCTGATTTTTAATTAATTTTGTATTTCCTTTTCAAAACCAATAATTTGAGGAGGCGTAGCTGTTGTTTTGAATTTGAAGTAAAATCAAAGGATTAACTGAAGATAACTTATGGAGAAGCGGGTAAAATATTTAGATTTAATAAAATTCTTTGCGATATATTGTGTTCTTTTAGGACATGCAATGCAGTTTATTGGAAAGAATTTCTGGTCTAATCCGGTTTGGGAATTTATCTATTCATTTCATTTGCCTTTGTTCATGATAATCAGTGGATATTTTTTTTCTTCGTCTCTTCAACTTTCATTTGGAAGTTTTCTTAGAAAAAAAACATCTCAACTGATTTTGCCCCCGCTAGCGTGGTATTTTATTCTATGTCTTTTATATTGTTGTATTAATCCCTTTATTAATGAGGAAATAGCCTTGAAATTTTCCGTTCATGGGCTGATAAGTAGTTTCTGGTTTTTAAAGTGTCTGTTTGGTTGTTATCTCATCGTATATCTTTCCATGAAATTGATTAAGAATCAGTTGGCTGCATGTCTGATTACATGCATTGTTTTGTGTTTGATTCCATTTGGCGATTTGCTTTCCATTAATTTTTTGTTACCGTTCTTCTGGATTGGTTTCTTTTTTCAGAAATACAGAGTGTCTGTTGAGAAGAAAACATTGTTTTTGTGGAAAGGGTGCCTGGTTTTATTCGCACTATCTTTGATTTTCTGGAATGGAAATTATACTATCTATAATAATCCGATAGAATTGCTCTCATTTACTCCCTTCCATTTTGCTTTTGATTGTTTTCAGGTTATGTTATTCCGATTCTTTATAGGTCTGGTAGGAAGCTTCTTTTTTATTTTTTCCATACAGATGCTTTATAAAAGATATGAAAATAATAAGCTGATAGATATATGCTGTGTTATGGGAAAGTACACATTAGGTATTTATCTTCTTCAAATGGTCCTGTTTGAAAGATTATTTTTTGCCTTGGCATTATATTTAGACTTTTTACCTGTTTTGGCTCTAACGTTTGTAATTCTGGGAATATGCCTTTGGGGCATTAAAATGATTGAGAGAAATAAGTATACCCAGCTGTTGTTATTAGGCTCCTTACGGAAAAATGAGAGCTACTTCGGTTATAAATAGCAACTATAGAAAATCCACCTTACCTGTTTTCATATCATAGATTGCTCCACAATCATTATTTCATTTAGCTCTTCCATCTCTTTTGTTCCCTATCTTAACATCATCAATGCCATTTGTTATCCTTAGTTTTCTTCAGATTACCCACAATAGTATCACTTTTAATGCAATAATGTATGTTTTTTAATATGAATGTACATATCTCTATTCCTGAAGTGAGTCTAAATCTGGATTTTTGCAGAAAAGATATCTACGACTTAAATTTTTAAAAAAGATGAAAGTATTAAAATTGTGTTTTATTGTGGCATTTATGCTGTCTGCAATGACAATTTCGGCTCAGGAAACAGTTAAGAAACAAACAGCCAAGGCTCAGATTACAGGTGAAGACTTATTAGGCTTGAAGTCGGGCGCAGATCCGAAGAAGGCCAATGCCGGAGTAGCCGGATCGTCCAGAAAGAAAGGCCGCCCAGTTATTTTTATTATAGGTGACTCTACGATAAAGAATGGAAAAGACGATGGCAGCAATCACCAATGGGGATGGGGACACTTCTTTACTGACTATGTTGATACAACAAAAGTATCGGTAGAAAACCATGCGCTGGGTGGGCGCAGTAGTCGCACGTTTATTACTGAAGGGCTTTGGAATAAAGTTCTTTCTGCATTAAAACCTGGTGATTATGTACTTATTCAGTTTGGCCATAATGATAGTGGATCTCTAAACATAGGGCGTGCCCGCGCTTCACTAAAAGGAAATGGCGATAACGATACCATTGTAATAATGGAGGCTACCGGAAAAAACGAAACCGTTCATTCTTTTGGTTGGTATATGCGTAAATATGCGAAAGATGTAAAAGCTAAAAAAGCAACCCCCATCTTATTATCACACATACCTCGCAATATGTTTACTACCAAAGATAGTGTAGCCGTTATCCGCAATAGTGACAGCTATGGACTTTGGACCAAAGAAGCTGCCACAATGGAGAAAGTTCCATATATTGATCTGAATAAGCTTGTAGCCGATAAGCTCGATAAAATGGGAAAAGATGCTATTCAGCCATTGTATTATGGTGATCATACTCATACTTCGAGAACCGGAGCAATACTAAATGCACAGACTGTTGCCGAAGGTATCAGTAGGCTGAAGAATTGTAAACTTAAAGCTGCTTTGAAGAAATAAAATTAAAATTTAGCAGAACACCTTAACTCTATAAAATCCCGGTACAAAGTCTCATCGTGCAATAGTTCTTACTATGTCGATTTACATAAAAACTACGGTAAAAGTAAAGCTGAAAAAGCTTTGTTTTTACCGTAGTTTTATAAAGAGAATGTACTATAAATACTTTTTTAGTGATCTCACTTTCAACACATCCTCTTTTTCTGTTTTCTTAGATTGCAGGATTTTGTATATTGTACATTTAAACAATGTATTTGTTTATAATAGGAATCTGCTTTAGAAGAGCTGTGCTGGCTAATGATAAAATAAGTACAGTTAATACTATGATAGGCACTGATAGTATAGGGTTTACAGACAATGTGTTTATTCCGAAATGACCAAGAAGGTAGATAAATAAAGGATGAAGTAGGTAAATGCCAAGTGTACACTCTGATATATTAGTGATTATTTTTTTTGTTTTATCACTAAATTTTATCTTAGATACCCTGTAATTAAAAAAGGTGAAAATACCGAGTGTTGCCATTGCTACATTGGGAGTTAGGTTGTCGTAGAGTAACTCTGTTGGGGTTCCTTTGATGTGTGAAACTATGGCAGATCCAAGTAAGGTTATAATAAAACCAGCTATCCCAACCATATAAATGTATGTTCTGGCTTTCTTATTTAAGTTAATCATCCGCTTGAAATAGTATCCGGCAATGAAATACCCTATAAAGCCTAAAGGTATAAGCATAGATGTTTCTGTGAAGAACTGTTCGTAAATCATTTCAGTAGATTCCAACTTTCCTAATTGGTAAATAAATAGAAAGGCTACGTATATGAATAGAAAGTACTTCACAACTTGTGCGTCACTAACTACTTTTCTTAGAATGGGAACTAAAATATACAGTCCGATAATCATCTTTAAAAACCACAAATGAGTAGTTCCTTCGCTTTCTAATAAACTATCTGTAATATTATTGATAAAATTATTCGAACCCGAAAAGATAAAGTTATAAAATAAGCTCCAAACAATAAACATAAGGACAAACCTTAGAATTTTCTTTTTGTATAAATCAGAAAGAGTTAGTTTATGAGAAGCGTCTAACAGAAAAACACCACTGATCATAACAAATGCAACAACAGAAAACCTAACTAGGCTTTCATAAAAATTAAAAGTCTGCCATTCAAAAGAGTGTACGTTAACTTTGTTCCAGTTATCGCCGGAAACGTGTATTGTAATTACTGATATTGCGGATAAAATGCGGAGCAAATCTAAAGAAAGATCTCTATTTTTCACTATTAATCAATATAGGATAATCGTTAGTTATACAAATAATGGTGGCGAAGATAAGCAAAAGTAAACTAATCTTCATTATTGATAGAGTAATTTTATATATCCTCTAAAAATAAATACCATATTTTTATTTGACGCGATTATAATTCGAGGATTTATATTTAAGTTTGCTTATATTAAAGAATTTGCGATTTATTCCAATTAATATAGAGGCTACTTTTATATATGTTGTAATAATTGTAAATGTAAGAATATGATCATTCAACGTTATTGATTCTACTTATGTTGAGCGTTCTGATGATTATTAAGAATCTAAAATACGGATTCAATATCTCCAATTGGCCTGCAATATTTGATAAGATATTTAGCATGTGCAAATAATGCGGCTTAGATATAAAGTATTTATACTTAATAAAGTCAAACTTATGAAGTAAATATTATCTTTGTTTTGAAATTGATTTGAATATCGTTCAATATTCTTGATGAAATGAATAAAATAAATAATGTATATAGATATGTGTGTTGTTCGTTATTCTTTGCAATTGGAATTAGTCAGATTATAGCTCAGGAGAATGAAACAGGCTTCATAAGTGATTCAATAACTCTTGAGAATAGATTTCCAACAGATCGCGAACCGGAACAATTTGCTCAATATCCGGGGGGAGATGTTGCATTGCTCAAGTTTATTAAAACGAACTTAAATTATCCGGAGCAATCAAGATCCTTTGGTAATCATGGGAAAGTCTATTTACGCTTCATCGTTTCAGAAAATGGAGAAGTGAAAGATCCCCGGATAATACGTTCTCCGCTTGATGTTTATTGCAACAAAGAGGCTCTTAGGATTATAAAGATAATGCCCAAATGGATCCCCGCCAGAACCAAAGGGGTGAATGTTCCTATGGAATTTGTAATTCCAATTGAATTTATCGCCCCAAAGAGAATAAAGTAGCTTTTGAATACTAAGAAATAATCATAAAGTGATTATGAAAAACATTTATATTTTGATCATCTCGGCAGTTATGTCTTTTGTTTCCAATAATGCAATGTCTCAGGAAAATGAAGATATGAGCCTTGAACTGAATTCTTTGTCCAATGAATCAGTAAGAGTTAATGTTGACATGGATGATGTTAACGACAAAATTACTCTCAAACTTAATTCCAAAGAAATGCTCTGTCTCAATGATTATAGAGGACTGGAAGAAGATATGAAGATTCTGGGTAATAAGTTTATTATCATTCAGTATAAAACCAGAGGTGGGAGTGGTGTTAAAATGATAAGAACGGCACTTGTATGTATCTCTAATGGCAAATTATGCAAAGCTTTAGATGTTTTGTCAACGGAGAGCTATGAATTTAAAGACACTTACGACAAAGCTACGGATTCTTTAAAATTGTATGATGAGAGCGGTTTATGTACATTAAGATTTGTTGATTTGCAAAATGATGGGCAGGGTTTTCTGTTGCATGCAATTCAATATGAAAAAGTAAAGTCTAAGTATAACAAAGAGAGTAATTACGAAAAATCGGATACAATAAAATTCTTCTTTGATGAGAAAAATGAAGTTTTCTATACAACCTATGTTAGATTGGAAGGAAGCTATAAAATTGATGGCGAGATGAACTCACGGAGGTTTTTTAAAGGGCAAAAGTACCCTTCTGTTGATTTAAAGAATAACCAATATATTTTCATTGACAAAGTTTGGTACAATAAGATGCGCGGCAACCATTTAGTCGAAATCCTGGGTTCTTGTAAATAGGTAATTTCAGCTTTATCTATATATGTGGCTGCAAACATATATAATCCAATACGGTAAACATATACAAGACTGTCTCTCATATACCTGTTTATAGAAATAAAGATTGCAGCCAACAAGTAAAGAATGAAACTTAATGATCCATAAGCTAAATTATGTAACTTTCAATCAGTGAATTAGCTTATTCTATTTAAAAATACTAAACCAAAGTATGTTTTGTTAAGGAATTTGCGGGCGTTCTGTTTTATCTCTAAATTGCGCCGTTTTTCAATAGGATATAATTAATTAAGTAAGAGGACTTATGGAGAAAATAGTCATAGTTGTAGTGATTTCTATTTTTGTAATCGGAATATTGTTAATGTTTTCATGAAATACCTATATCAATTTATTCATAGTTCTTATTTTTTTGATATATATTTGTAATCCATTGGTTGAGTTGAATAATTTTATTCCATTCAGCCAATGGATTTTTTATAATTGGTGAATTAATTATTTAACCATAAAGGTGTTAGTTTATGAATAAAGTGTATAAGTATTTGTTTTGTCTTTTATTGATGGGCATGGGAATAACTCAGGTAAGTGCTCAGCAAAAGGATAAACCGGCAGACCAGAAGGTTGCTGCCGATGAGAGAGGTTACATAGTAAAGGTGGGCGATGTTGCTCCCGATTTTGAAATGACTCTTACTGATGGTAAGAAAGTAAAGCTGTCTCAGTTCAGGGGAAAAGTGGTGATGTTGCAGTTCACTGCCAGCTGGTGCAGCGTTTGCCGAAAGGAGATGCCTTTTATTGAGAGTGATATCTGGCAGAAGAACAAAGATAATAACGAATTTGTGCTGATGGCTATTGATCGTGACGAACCGCTGAAAACTGTTCTTAGCTTTAAGGAGCAGACAAAGATTACTTATCCGCTGGGGTTAGATCCCAAAGCCAATATCTTTGCAAGGTATGCTGATCGTGAAGCTGGAATTACCCGCAATGTACTTATCGATAGAAATGGTAAGATTGTGAAGATGACTCGCTTGTATAATGAAGAAGAATTTGCCGAATTGGTGAAAGAAATTGAAAAAGAACTGAAAGCAAAATAAGCATTGAGAAGATAAAGCTGACTCTATAATAGCGCATAAAAGATTGCCTGGGTAAAGTGAAAACATTTTGCCCGGGCATTTCTATTTTAAGAAAAAAGAACCGGCAAACAGCTAAATAATAAGGCAAAAGCGCATAATGTAACGTAGAGAAAAACATTTGTTATATTGGATCTGAAAATGTAATGCAGAACAAAGTATGTGTGTTATAATATTGTTATTTGAAATCTGATAGTGAGGTATATTTGTAAAAAAACAAATAGCCTCATTAGAAATTTTAAATAGAAAAACTGTTATGAATACGCAATTTCAAAAAGTGTCGATGCTCGAAAAGATCGGCTATAGTTTGGGAGACTGTTCTGCCAACCTAGTGTTCCAAATGATGATGATTTATCAGACCAAATTTTATACGGATGTTTTTGGTCTTGAAGGTGCTATTGCCGGAACAGTAATGTTGGTTGCTCGGATTGCCGATGCTTTTGTTGACCCAACAGTGGGAATTCTGTCTGACCGGACAAAGACCCGTTTTGGAAAATTCCGTCCGTGGGTGTTATGGACTGCTTTACCTTTTATGGTATTNTATNTNCTTGCTTTNACCAATCCGGGNATNNAAGANAANGNTTTAGTGGCGCTTTACGCAACAGTCTCTTATACCTTGCTGATGTCTGTCTATTCATTTAATAATACTCCTTATTCTTCATTAGGAGGAGTAATGACTAGTAATATCAGGGAGCGTACAAGCATAACATCTATTCGTTTTGTGGCAGCTACCATTGCACAGTTTGTTGTGCAGGGATTAACGCTTCCGCTTGTAAGAAAATTCTCTGAAGGAGGAGATATAGCGCATGGATGGTTCTGTACAATTAGTCTGTTTGCTGTTATCGGCTTTATCTTTTTAGTTATAACTTTCTTCTCTGCTCGTGAACGCATTACGCCTCCTGCCAGTCAGAAGACCAATATCAGACAAGATCTTAAAGATGTAGTGGCCAGTCTTCCGTGGCGCGCAATGTTCATTCTTACCTTATTCATTTTCATAACTTTGGCAATGTGGGGTAGTGCAATGAATTACTACTTTGAAAATTATGTAGATGCAAATGCTCTTTATGCTTTCCTTGGTAAAATGGGGTTAGTGGCAAAAACTTCTTCTAATGGTATTGGGCATACTATTCTGAATGCTTTTGGTCTTATAGTAAGTAGTCCCGATAAAGCCTATGAGGTAGGTTTTGGAGTATTTAATATGCTTGGAGCATTAGTGCAGTTCTTTGGCGTTATTTTCCTATCGGGCTATTTATCTAACCGTTACGGAAAAAAGAGTGTATTTATTGTCTGTTTAGCTTTGACAACCTTGTTTACAGCTCTTTTCTATTTCCCAGGAAAGGCAGATGTAGGAACTATGTTTTTATTGAACTTCCTGAAGAGTCTGGCTTATGCTCCAACTGTACCTTTGTTGTGGGCAATGATTGCCGATGTTGCCGATTATTCTGAATATGTAAACAACCGTCGTGCTACGGGACTTGTTTTTGCAGGTGTTGTATTTGCTTTGAAAGCCGGATTAGGTATTGGTGGAGCTATTCTGGGCTTCTTGCTTTCCGGATTTGGATACGTATCGGGAGCTGGCGTTAATCAAAGTAGCACTGCAATAAATGGAATAGTTCTTTCATCAAGTCTTATCCCTGCATGTACGTTCTTTGTAGCTGTTGTATCGCTTTATTTTTATCCCATTACAAAGAAGTATAATGAGAAAATGCAGCTGGAATTGCAGACAATCAGAAGTAAATCTAAAAATTAATTTATAACTTAATATCATGAAAATAAAATTCTTGACGTTTTTATTCATTATTGCAGCTGTTTCTATGAGTTGCAAAGGTTCTGAACCGGTAACCTATTCAGATTCAGCTTTAAAAGATATTGTAGGCAAATATTTCCTTATTGGAGCAGCGGTCAGTACCAGGCAGGTTGCCGGTCAGGATGTAAATGCTTTGCGACTTATTAAAAAGCATTTCAATTCTATTGTTGCCGAAAATTGCATGAAATCTGAAGTGATTCATCCTACAGAAGATACTTATAATTTCACTGATGCTGATGCATTGGTGAAGTTTGGAGAAGAAAATGGAATGAAAGTTATAGGACATTGTTTGATATGGCATTCGCAATTATCTCGCTGGTTTTGTGTAGATAAAAATGGAAATAATGTATCTCCGGAAGTGCTGAAAGAACGCATGAAAAATCATATTCATACAATTGTAGGCCGTTATAAAGGTCGGATAAAAGGTTGGGATGTGGTTAATGAGGCAATTGAATCAGATGGTTCCTGGCGCAAGACTAAGTTTTATGAGATTTTAGGTGAGGAGTATATTCCTCTGGCTTTTCAATATGCACATGAAGCTGATCCGGATGCAGAATTGCATTATAACGATTATGGCATGGATGCAAAAGGAAAACGTGACAAGGTTGTAGAGATGGTTAAGAAACTGAAGGCAAGAGGACTTCGTATTGATGCAGTGGGCATGCAGGGACACATGGGCATGGATTATCCTCGTTATGAAGATTTTGAAGAAAGTATCAATAGCTTTGCTAGTACTGGTGTGAAGGTTATGATTACAGAGTGGGATATGAGTGCTCTGCCTTCTGCATATACCGGAGCTAATATTGCTGATGTGTCGGCTTATAAGAAGGAACTGAATCCTTATCCTAACGGGTTGCCCGATTCTGTTTCTTTGGCATGGAATAATCGTATGGAGAAGTTTTTTAATCTGTTTATCAAGCATTCTGATGTTATTTCTCGCGTAACTGCATGGGGAGTAACTGACGGTGATTCATGGAAAAACGGATTTCCGGTAAGAGGAAGAACTGATTATCCATTGCTCTTTGACCGCAATTACAACCCTAAACCATTTATAAATAAGATTTTAAATAGCTCAAAATAAATAGTGATGAAGACAGTAAGATATTTAGTTGAAAATGATTATATGGCAGATCCTGCCGTACATGTGTTTAACGGTAGATTGTACATATATCCTTCCCATGACTGGGAATCAGGAATTCCGGAAAATGATAACGGCGATCATTTTGATATGAGAGATTATCATGTATTCTCTACAGACGATGTGATGAATGGAGAGATCAAAGATCATGGAATTGTGCTGAAGGTAGACGATATAGCATGGGCCGGACGTCAGCTTTGGGATTGTGATGTGGCATGTAAAGATGGGAAATATTACATGTACTTTCCGCTGAAGGATAAAAATGATATATTCCGTATTGGTGTAGCTGTGAGTAATTGTCCCGAAGGTCCTTTTATTCCTCAGCCGGATCCTATAAAAGGCAGTTACAGCATTGACCCTGCCATACTAGATGATGGCGATGGAAATTATTATATGTACTTTGGCGGTCTTTGGGGCGGACAGCTTCAACGCTATCGGGATAATAAAGCCTTGGAAAGTGCTTCTTTCCCGGCCGATGGCGAACCTGCTATTCCTTCACGGATTGTAAAATTGAGTAAGGATATGCTGGAGTTTGCCGAAGAGCCTAAGCCTGTTATTGTTCTTGATGAAACTGGTAAGCCATTGACTGCAGGCGATAACGAACGCAGGTTCTTTGAAGCTTCGTGGGTGCATAAATATAACGGGAAATACTATTTCTCCTATTCTACAGGTGACACTCATTTGTTATGCTATGCTATTGGTGATAATCCTTATGGACCTTTTGTTTACCAGGGAGTGATATTGCCTCCGGTAGTGGGATGGACTACTCACCATGCAATAGCCGAATACAAGGGAAAATGGTATTTGTTCCATCACGATTGCGTTCCTTCGGGTGGTCAGACATGGCTCCGTAGTCTGAAGGTTTGTGAACTGGAATATACAGAAGATGGGAAAATAAAAACGATCGCTGTTTAATCAATAAATTATAGATTTGGATGAATTGTTCTGGTAAAAAAGTACCCTAAAAATTTATGCGCGGGCAACTATATCATTTTTTTGTATTCTTACGGGGTGGTATAAAATTGCCCGCGCTTAATAATCAATTTATTATCTCCAAAAGTAAAATAGTAGGACGGAAAAATTGGCGGGCTTTTCTTGTTTCATGAATGTATTTTGAGTTAAAAAGTGTTTTATAGCTGATTTATAGTCTTTTATTTTTGTACTTTTTATGTTCACGAGCTGTTTCTGCAGCAAAAAGATTCTATATTTGAACAGCACGTTTACATTCGTTAACACAATGGCTTCCGCAAAATTAGGAATCGAAGTTTTCTGTATTACTTATCTCTAATTTACTGTTTAATACCTAAAATTTCTGACTTTGAAACTCCTTGCTGTCAGACTTTAAATGTCTTGTTACTTTTTAAAAACGTCAAGACTTATTCTTCAACATTACTTGAGACTTTCAAAGAAATCATTTGGCAACTATTCTTAATTGTCTTTTTTGAAAAATAATTGGTGAATCATTCAGATTTATTCTCCAATGATTTTTATTTATTGGAGAATGGTTTTTATTTATTGGCGAATAAAATCAAATAATTCAGCAATTTCTATGGTAGCGGGGTTGTATAAAAAACGAGAGTACCACATACTGTAATACCCTCGTTCTATTATTTAATACTTATCAGATTTGTTCAGCTTTATAGCCAGCCTTTTCAACCTGGCGGATAATCTCGGCAGCTTCTTTCTCTGTTTCTATAGTCAGAACTTTGTCTTTAGTGCTTACGTCTATTGACCATGCTTCCGGTTTTACTATTTCGTTGAGGCTTTTGCCAATAGTAGCAACGCAGCCACCACACACAGCACTGGTCTTGAATTTTAATGTTTTCATTTTTCTACTTTTTTTTATAAGTTATAGTTTATTTCTTCTCTTTTTCCTGAATGTCGGATACTAATACTGCTGTACATTTCACTTTATCGAAAGATTTAATCAGTTTCGCAGGAGTCGTTTTTTCTGCATCGTACTTAATCACCACAGTGCGTGATGGTACGTCTGTCTTTATCTCTTTTACTCCCTTTTCAAAACGAAGCATGTTAGTTATCTTTGCTTCGTGAAGTTCACAAACCATCTCTTCTACTTTAAGCGTAGCACTTTTAATATCTTTTGCTGAAACACTTGTAAATACGAAAAAGATCGCTACGATTGAAAGAAAAATTTTTGTTTTCATAATCTTATTTTTTTTATAATTATTCAGTCATTCTTGGTAAATTGAAACGTATTCCTACATAAAACTTGCTGCCGTGTTGCACAGGGCCCCATATCATTGTGGAATCAAAATTAGGTCCATAAGGATCATTGGCAGCAATGATTGGATTCTTCTGTGTAAAGCCCGTCAGATTCTCTGCTCCGGCATAGATGGAACCTAAGCGGAAGAAGCGGGTAATCTGTGCACTTAGCTGCGGATAACCTTTATAACGCTCACTCCATGATGCTGTTCCGTCTGCATTGCTGTAAGGTGATGGCATACGTCCGCCGCCGTTAAACTGAATAGTTGTGTCGAACTGCCATATTTTCAACGGTGTTTGATAAGAAGCCGTAATCAGTCCTTTGTATTTCCCGGTAAGCGGCTTTTCTTTTAATACTCCGTTGTAAGTAGTCTTCACATCTGTCATACGATAAGCTGCAGTGAGGGTAAAACCTTTGAAGAAAGGATAGGAGGCTTCCACCTGGAAGTTCTTTGCATACGATTTTCCGTCGAGATTATAAAAACTCACAGCGTGAGGATCTGTATCCATATCGGCAACCACTTGCTTAACAAAGTTGGTATAATAATACTCAGTGTTAATGTTCAGCGTCTTGCCGGCTATAGGCAGATAAAAAGAGGCGCTGGCTCCGTAGTTCCATGCTTCTTCCTGATTCAGATTATCGGCAATATTCACATTACGACTGCTTGCAAGAAGGTAATTGTTTTCGGCAAGCACATGGTTATTGCGATATCCTTTTCCGGCAGAAAGACGGAAGTTGACGTACTCATTCATATTATACTTGACGTGTGCACGCGGAGTAACAAAGAATCCGTACTGGCTGCTGTAATCGCCTCTAAGTCCGGCCATCAAAGTCCACTTTTCCGAAGGTGTATAAGTGTACTGAGCATAAGCTCCCGACACAGCTTCTTTTGTAAAATCACTCGATTTGCCCAAAGAAACATCGTGAGTAAGTCTGTAATCCTGATCATAAGAATCATAGTTGAAACTTAATCCTGTAGAAAGATTATGCTTCTTGGTGAAATCTGTCTCAAACAAAAGAGATGCATATCCGTTTTTCTGATTTACATCATAGAGCTTTCTTCCAAAGTAAGAATCCTGATTATGTACACTTCCCGAAAGAATCAATGCTATGCTACTGTTTCTTTTCGGATCGAGGATAAAGGCATTCTTTGCAAACAGTTCCACGCGGTCAGTATTAATCCCTATTCTATATGGATTGCTAACATCGCTCATCTGTTCGCTGGCTCTTTTCTCACTCAATCCCTTGATTCCTGCCTGAAGCATGTAGTTGCCATTGTGATACATCCAGCGATTCTGCAGATTGTATTGCTCCATAGTGGGAGAGTCATTGAATCCGTCGTGGTTATCATCCCGCTGAGTAGTTTCATTCTCATAATGAGCAAATACCATTGTGCTGAGGTTCTTGTTCAGCAATACGGAAGCATCACTGTTGGTTTCAATACGTCCCATAGAATTCCCGTATAGATTGGCCGAAACAATATCAGCAGTCTGTGGCTTTTTATACTCCACATTAATCTGTCCCGTGATTGCTTCGTATCCGTTCTTTACAGAACTGGTACCTTTGGACACCTGAATGCTCTGCATCCACGGTCCGGGAATGTATCCCAGTCCGTAAGGTGATGCAGCTCCGCGGAAGTTAGGTATATTCTCTGTCAGCATCTGCACGTAAGTACCCGACAAACCAAGCAATTTAATCTGTTTGGCACCTGTAGCTGCGTCACTGTATGATATATCTACCGAGGGATTTGTTTCAAAACTCTCACCCAGATTACAGCAAGCAGCCCGAAGCAACTCAGTAGAGGTGATGGTTTGTGAGTTCAGAATGCCGGTTCTTGATTGTACCAATCCTAGTTTCCTGCCGGTAACCTGAACTTCCTTTAACTCAATTCCAGGTTTGAGCTTCACTTCCAAAGGAAGTTTAGTAGCAGAAGAGATACTTAACGTTGCCGGCTCATAACCGATAAAGCTTACAATAAGTTCTTTACTGCCCTTTGCCGGCTTTATTTCAAATTTCCCGTTGACATCTGTTGTGGTTCCAACGGTACTGTTTTTCCACGCAACGGTTGCCCCAATTACATGTTCTCCATCTGTATCGGAGACTATTCCTGTAACGGACTGTTGCGCATAACTGCTCGTGGCCATTATAGCCAGGAGTAATGCGATATATATTTTCATTATTTCTGTGTATTTAAAGTTGATTTAATATCATAAACTCTTAACTGCCACAGTAAACCATGACAGCACGAAGCTGATAATTAAATCACTAATACACAAAAGAGGTTGAGGTAATGCCGCGAAGAATCGGGACCAGGCGGGAAGCCATAGTCGTCATTTAGTGCAACCTCAGGTTGAGATGGTTGATAAGAATATGGAGAAAAGACGTCTGCAACCAGATTCAGTATAGGAGTAACAGAGATAGAGGCGGAAGCCTTCTCGAAATTATCAATCTTTAGAATCGTGGTTTTGTGGCAGTCGTGACCTTTGCAACAGTCATGGCTTTTGCAACAAGCCATTTTCATCTCCTGCTTTTGCTGGCAGCAATAGCTTGTAAGCGGTACGCCTGCGCCTATATAGACGAATGCAAGTACCAGCGTATAGATGAATATGTTTTTTAGTTGTCTCATTGCAATCTGTGATATTGGTTGCAAATATAACAGATAATGCTTGATTTGGTTTTTCTTTTAACTTCTTTTATTTGATCCTGATTTCGTTTTCAAGAGGCTTTTCTCACCTGAATAACTGTTGGTAGTAGCTAAACATTATAGACTGCATTATTGTTGGGATATTCAATACTATAACAAAACTCCGTTGTCTGGATTTAATTTACATATAATCCAGACAACGGAATTTATTAGATATAACCAACATCATGTCATATCTTATTTCATAGGCTTGTTTTTCATTCTTGGAGTATGTTTCATCTTAGTAGAATCTTTCATCATCTTCATAGTTCCTTTTTTCATTTCCTTCTTTTCTACCAATGTCATACCGCATTTTGGACATTTTCCCGGTTTATTCATTACAACTTCAGGATGCATTGTACATGTATATTTCATAACATGATGCTTACTTGTTGTTGTGGTGGTAGTAGTCGTTGTAGTAGTGGTGGTCGTTTTCTTTTTATTTTGACCATATACACTATTAAAAGAAGAACAGGCAAAAACTAATCCTAAAACAAGAATCAACGAATAAATCTTTTTTGTTTTCATAATAATTTATTTTTGTTGTTAATCAATATCGGAAAGCAGATCATTAGACTTTTGTCTTGAAGAGGTCATAAAGATGAAATAACCCTCTTAAGTTTTTCTTTAACTTCTTTGGCAATATTTTCAAGACTTGAATTATCTATTGCCATCATAGAAGCAACAGGATCAACTGCAGCTACTTCTATTTCATCTTTAGCTAGTTCCTGAATAATCACATTACAAGGGAGCATAGTTCCAATTTTGTCTTCGCTTTGCAGCGCTTTATAGGCATATGAAGGATTACAAGCCCCTAAAATTTTATATCTTCTGAAATCTATATTCAGTTTTTCTTTCAGTTTTTCATGTAAATTGATTTCAGATAATACACCAAAGCCTTCACTTTTTAATGATTCGGTAACCTTGATTACCGCTTGATCAAAATTAATACTCAGTTTTTTGCTAATGTAATATTTCATTGCTTCATAATTAGGTTTCACATATAGATAACAATAACCTTAACTCCTTTGATTTAGAAACTTACAAACTTTAACGATATTGACATCTTAAAAGCTCCATTTAACATCTGGAGATTCATTGATGACTGAGAATTAGAGACATTCAAACTACATATCCATTCCTGGCATACTGCTAGTTTCTCTTGTCTTTGATTCATCCTGATTCATCATGCTTTGTTTACCTTCCAACTGTGCACTTGCATCAATAGAGAAAGCTCCATTGGTTACAATTTCTTCTCCAGATTTTAGTCCGCTAAGTACAACATATGCTCCCGAGAGCGAAGTACCAACCATGATCTCCCGCATCATAAAACTCGGAGTAGAAGTTCCGGGAACTTTAACATAAACAATGGAACGCTGCCCGGTCCATAATATAGCTGATTGCGGAATAACCAACTGATGTTTATATTGAGTCAAAGAAACTTTTAGATTTCCAGTAACAAACATTTCCGGCTTTAATTTGCTGTTGCTATTGTTTATTTCCACTCTTACTCCGGCAGTGCGTGTAAGAGGGTTGATTAGAGGATCTATAAAAGAGATAGTTCCGAAAAAATGCTTTCCAGGAATTGCCTGAAGAGTAAAATCAACCTTACTACCTTGTTTTAAGAATGGTAAATCGCCCTCGTAGGCCTGAAAGACAGCCCACACACGAGATAAATCAGCTATCTGGAAAAGCACCGTGCCCTGATTAATATAATCGCCTTGATTTACTTGTTTTGCAATAACTCTGCCATTTGTAGTTGCCTTTATCTCTATTGTTGAAGATACTTTTCCGGATTTTTCTATTGCTGCTATTTGTTGATTTGTGAGATTCCATAAACGTAATTTCTCGCGTGCAGCATCAAGTAAATAAGACTTTTGCTGAGAATCATTCATTCTGACTATTTCCAATAATTCCTGTTGTGCAGTATATAGTTCAGGAGAATATATTGAAGCAAGCGTTTGCCCTTTTCTTACAGATTCTCCGGTGTAATTTATCCAAAGACGTTCCACCCGACCGTTTACTGTGGCTGTTTGTGATTGTATCAGTCGTTCATCGGGCTGAATCTTTCCATAAAGACGCAAGTCCTTTACTGGATTTTCATTGCTAACAACTGATGTCTGCACATTAGCTAATGCCAAAGCTTCTTCGGACAACTGAACGACATTAGGATTAATAGCAACAGAGCTGTCTTCTGATGAGCCACTTTCCTTTAAAGGTATTAAATCCATACCGCAAATAGGGCACTTACCAGGTTTATCCATTTGGATTTGAGGATGCATAGAACAAGTCCAGATCGTGTGTTTATGTTCATTAACCTCTTTTTTTGCACTTTCCAGTTTGCCATTGTGATCGGAAGGATGGAAAAATAACCATCCTAAAGCTAGCCCGACTAATAGAATCAGTAGATACCGCAAAGAACTCTTTTTCAAAGTCTCATTGATCCATTTATTATATTGCTTTTCCATTTTATTTCTTATTTATAATCAGATCATTATTTGCTATTATTTTTTCAAATTCAGCAACAGCTGTATTGTATTCTGCTACAGCTTCTACCTGTTTTAAACTGTAGTTTAATAAATCCCGCTGTACCTGCAACACATCCGTTAAGCTTGCACTAGAGGTTGTAAACTCACGAAGGATTAATTCGAAAGTGGTTTGTGTCATTTTATACTGTTTTGCATAAAGAGCAATCTTACGTGAGGCATCGGCTATTCGCAGGTTTATAGCCACAAAGTTAGCCTGCAATTCATTCCGGGTATTTTGATATTCCAGTTCAGCAGATTGTTTCATTAATTTGCTGTCTTTAAGCTGAGCTTTGTACTTTTTCCTGTAAATGGGCAAAGTAAACTTAACCATAGGCATTATCATATCCATTCCATTCATACTGCTCATTGTATTCATATTATTCGGATCTACCGGATTTTTGCTATTAATCATGTACTCCAAACCAATTCCTATCATGGGATAGCCCATCTTCTTTACCATTTCTCCTTTAGCTTCATAAGAGGAACTTTCTGCTTTCCACATGGAAAGCATTGGATTTTGCTCTACGACTCTTTGCCATGCAACATCATTATTAACAATGAATGGTTTAATTAGCAGGGAGTCTGGCACAAATGTAGGGGTAGCAGACGCACGCCCCAATAAAGCATTAAATGCTGCCATAACTGTAGTAAACTGAGATTGCGTAGTTTCCAAAGTGTTTTCCAGTTCTGCCCTTTCTATCTGAATACGTAGCACATCGGACATACCTACACTGCTTCCACTCATTGATGAAGAGGGCATAGTTCCTCCCATGGATGCCGACTGACCAGAAGGTGTTGCCAAGGATGATGACACACTTCCCGATGAAGCACCTCCCATTCCAGACATTCCGTCACCTCCCTGAGTAGCCGGCATTGCCTGAGAAGTCGATGAAACAGCAGAAGATCCCGACGAGTAAGAAGATGAACCACTTGATTTTCCTTTAATGCCAGGAGATTTGTACCTATAAAGAGCAATCTCCTCCAATGATTTCAGTAGTTTAATATTCTCCCTTATATTAGTAAGTTTAGCCTGAATACTGTTTAATTGGTACCATTGAGCCTGAACATTGTAAATCACATCAAGACTGCTGACTCTGAATTTCTCGTAAGAGGCATTTGCCATCCATGACATCTCAGCTTTTGCAGCTTTCAAGGTTCCAAACCATGGAAACATCTGCATTAAATTCAGCGTTCCTATTTGCTTACCATTAACCAGCTCCATTGATTTTAGATAGAAACTAAATCCTAATTCAGGATCGGGTAGAGATCCTGCAGGGGCTATGCGCTGCAAGGAAGCCTGATAAGCCGCAAAATCTGCACGCACTTTCGGATTGTTCTTAGCAGCCTGTTCCACATAAACGGCAAGACTATCCTGTGCCCTGAGGTGGTTGGCGTTTGCTGCCAGTAACATGACTGCCAAGCAAATATATTTAAATCTTATAGTCCTTTTCATCTGATTGAATTGAATAGTTAGTTTCAAGTTGCTCGGGCAGTTGGTTATGCTTTACTGCATGTTCTCTCCACCAGCACTGAAGGACAGGTACCACAAACATAGTCATAGTTTGAATCAACATTCCACCAAATGTGGGAATAGCCATCGGTACCATTATATCAGAACCTTTTCCGGTAGAAGTGAGCACCGGCAACAAGGCAATCAAAGTAGCTGCCGTGGTCATTGAAGCAGCACGTACCCTTCTGAGGCCGGCCCTCACTACCGCTTCACGAATTTCATCTTTATTGGTTGGTTTCTCATCAAGAAACATCTGATGAATATAGGTTCCCATTAAAACTCCGTCGTTGGTAGCTATACCAAAGAGAGCAATGAATCCTACCCAAACAGCTACACTCAGATTAATGGTGTGCATCTGAAAAAGATCACGCATATTCATTCCTGCAATGCTAAAATTAAGGAACCACTCCTGTCCGTATAGCCAGATGAGAATAAATCCTCCGGCAAAGGCAACAAAGACCCCAGAAAAGTGAATGAATGATGCCGTTACTGACTTGAAGCGGAAATAGAGAATCAGCAATATCAGGATTAAACTGATTGGTATTACAATAAGCAATCTACTGGTTGCCCGGGCTTGTTGTTCATAGTTTCCGGCAAATTTATATGTTACCCCTTTAGGAAGCATTATCTTACCTTCTTTTATCTGGTTATCCAGTATTTTTTGTGCTTCATCTACTACATCGACTTCAGCCTTACTGGCCAATTTATCAAAGATAACATAACCTACAAGGAATGTATTTTCACTCTGTATCATCTGTGCCCCTTTAGCATAATTGATATCTGCCAGTTCATTCAGAGGCACTTGCACTCCATTAGAAGTCGGTATCAGTATCTGACCAAGTGATTGTGGATTGTCTCGCAGTTCCCGTGCATAACGTAACCGAATAGGAAAACGTTCGCGACCTTCCACGGAAGTAGTAAGTTTCATTCCACCCACAGCTGCACCAATAATCTCTTGCAGATCGGAAACCTTAACTCCATAACGGGCCATATTTTCTCTGTTCAGCTTTATTTCCAGATAAGGAGCACCTACAGCTCTGTCATAAAATACAGATGCCGGTAGTACTGAAGGAACCTCTTTCAAAGCTTGTTCCATCATCTTTCCCGCTTTCTCAATTGATTCCAGATCGGGACCATAAACTTTCAGTCCCATTGGCGCCCTCATTCCGGTGGAAAGCATTACTATATGGGTAGCAATGGGCTGGAGTTTCGGAGCAGAAGTGAGCCCGGGAAGATGTGTTACTCTAACAATCTCATCCCAAATATCATTTTTGTTTTTTATCTGTGGACGCCATTGGCGATAGTATTCTCCATATCTATAAGGAATCAGGCTGTCTTTGGGTATTACACGGAATTCTTTTTCCGGGTCGTACGTTTTACCTCCAATAAGCATGAATCGTTTTTTGTGATCTACTTTAAACCTTGCCCTCTGACCATTTTCATCCAACATATATTCCGGACGATAATTGATTGTATTCTCATACATCTGGATAGGAGCAGGGTCGAGAGCAGAGTTTACGCGTCCCCATTTACCTACAGCTAATTCTACTTCTGGAATTGTTTTTAATCGCCTATCTAGTTTCTCTATATTCTGAAGATTCTGTTCCACTCCGGAATGTGGCATACTGGTAGGCATCAACAGGAATGATCCTTCATCTAGGCTCGGCATAAATTCCTTTCCTATACCGGGAAATTTGGCGCTGGCACCACTCCAAAAAGATGTTTTTCGAAATGTGTTCCAACCTATAGTTTCAAAACCTTTAGCTACAAAGCCGAATGTCTTATCAAATCCCAGCCAAATCACTATGCCAAACAATAAAGTAAAGACAGGAATAGCAATAAACTTCAATCTGTTAGCCAGACACCAGCGAAGAATCCTTTCATAGTGAATAACCAACGACCATAACAAGGCTAATATAGCTGCTACTATGCCTGCCACGAAAAACATATTAAGCAGAATTCCGTTTTGAGGCCCCAATGGCAGCCATTCTGATGATAAGATATAGACAGCAGTTATCAGTGTTATCCCTATATTTATATAATTGGGGTAATGCTCTTTACATGGTTCCCATTTATAAGCCAGCAGATTATTTATTCCTATGGCAGTTAAAGCAAGCGCAGGTATTACACCACTAAAGGCAAACAAGAATATACCCATTGCTATTAGCAGAATGTTTGCCACTTTGCGGATGCCTCGCCTAGGTATATTCAGCGAAAATATCCAATAGGCTAATGTGGGAAGCAAAACTAAACCTAGAATAAAGGCTGAAGCTAAAGCAAATGTTTTGGTATAAGCCAGCGGATGAAACATTTTACCTTCCTGTGCCTGCATGGCAAACACCGGAATAAAGCTTATAATGGTAGTAAGCATTGCAGTGCTGATTGCTCCGGAAACTTCCGTTACAGAATTATAAATGAGAGTTACAAGATATTCTCCATGAGCTTTTCCTCTATTCTCGGGGAAGTCAAGGTGACGGACTACGTTTTCCATGAATACGACTCCCACATCTACCATTACACCAATGGCAATGGCGATTCCCGATAGAGCCACAATATTAGCCTCAACTCCTACATATCGCATGATGATGAAAGTACTTAGCACGGCAAGTGGCAATATACCCGCTATTACTATGGAAGCACGCAAATTCACAATCAATACAATAACCACAATGATACAAATTAAAATTTCGTGCGTCAAAGCACTTTCCAGTGTGCCGATTGTCTCTTTTATAAGTTGGGTACGATCATAGAACGGAACAATGGTTACTTTGGAAACCCTCCCGTCGGGCAATACTTTTTGAGGCATTCCGGCTGCAGTCTCTTTAATTTTATCTTTGACATTATTAATAACCTCCATCGGATTTGAACCGTATCTTGCAACAACAACAGCACCAACTGCTTCCATGCCCTCTTTATCCAGCCCTCCGCGACGGGTTGCCGGACCGTAATTTACCGTTGCAACATCTTTTATCCTGACAGGAACATTGTTTCGTGAAGTAATTGCAGCATTCTCAAGATCGGCAAGGTTTTTAATATAACCCAATCCACGAATAAGGTATTCCACTTTATTAATCTCTATAGTCTCGGCTCCGATATCGAGATTACTCTTTTTAACCGCTTCCATTACATCCATCACTGACACTCCGAAAGAACGCATTGCATCGGGATTCAGATCTACCTGAAACTCCTTCACATATCCACCAACAGATGCAACTTCTGAAACACCTTCAGCACTGGACAATGAATATTTCACATAATAATCCTGAATGGTTCGTAACTCTTGCGGATCCCAACCGCCGGTAGGTTTCCCTGTCTTGGGATCCCTTCCTTCCAGTGTGTACCAAAAGATTTGTCCCAATGCAGTGGCATCAGGTCCTAGAGATGGTTGAACACCTTCGGGTAAAGTTCCTGAAGGTAATGAATTTAGCTTTTCAAGTATTCGGGAGCGGCTCCAATAAAATTCTACGTTATCATTAAAAATAATGTAGATAAAGGACATTCCGAACATGGAAGTGCTGCGTATGGTTTTAACTCCGGGAATGCCAAGCAGAGATGTTGTTAATGGATAAGTAATCTGGTCCTGAATATCTTTGGGTGATCTCCCCATCCATTCAGTGGCAATAATCTGTTGGTTATCGCCTACATCAGGAATGGCATCAACAGCTACAGGGTCACGCGGAAGTAAACCGCCNTGCCAGTTAAACGGAGCAGTAGCCAGTCCCCAAACAATAATGACAATTAATAAAATGGATGTGACAAGCCTGTTTTCAAGAAAATACTTTATGATTCTTGTCAGCATATGTCTTTTGTTTTTTTCTTTAATATTGAGTATCAATACTAAAGAAAAAAACAAATGCATTGTTGTTATTGTTTAAAAAGCAAATGGAATAACTTATAGAGTAAACAAATATACGTCATCTGTAAAAACACGAAGTAAAAACATCCGGCTATTTTTTGTAACCGGATGTTGGTAAATGCCTGATTCTAGATCCTGAAAACCATTGAGCAATTTCTTTGCGGTTATTCGCCAATAAATACAAAGCATTCTCCAATAAACAAGAATCATTGGAGAATAAATCTGAATGATACACCAATGAAAAGCAATCACCAATGATTTTTCATCTATTGCTTTTCCAGGAACCGAGAGCTTGTAGTGTTATACTTTATTTGATCTTGATTTCGTTTTCAAGAGGCTTTCCGTCTATAAAATCTTTTATATTCTGAAGGGTGGTATGAGCAATATTGTTCAATGCTTCTTGCGTGAAGAATGCCTGGTGAGAGGTTACTATAACATTATTAAATGAGAGTAATCGGGCCAGTACATCATCGTCAATAATCTTGTCCGACTTATCCTCGTAGAAATAATCTCCTTCTTCCTCGTATACATCTAGTCCGGCTGCACCAATCTTTTTATTCTTCAACCCTTCAATCAGCGCGTTGGTATGAATCAATTGTCCGCGCCCGGTATTGATAAGCATCACCCCATCTTTCATTTTGCTTATAGAGTAGTCATTGATGAGGTATTTTGTTTCGTCTGTTAGCGGACAATGAAGAGAGATAATATCTGAACTATGGTAAAGTTCATCCAAAGTGGCATATACCACCTGATTCTCTCTGGCAAAGTTATAATCGGGATAAGGGTCGTAAGCAAGAATGTTCATACCAAAGCCTTTCAGTATGTGGATCAGAATTTTAGCTATTTTCCCTGTTCCGATAATACCGGCTGTTTTTCCGTGCATATCAAATCCCATTAAACCGTTAAGAGCAAAATTTCCATCACGAGTGCGCAGGTACGCCCGGTGTGTTTTTCTGTTCAGTGCCATCATCAATGCAACAGCATGCTCTGCCACTGCGTAAGGAGAGTAAGCCGGTACACGTACCACTGTCATTTTCCCATGTGCAGTGGCAAGATCTACGTTATTAAAACCGGCACATCGCAAAGCCAATAACTTTACTCCGTACTGAGCCATTGCATCAATAATCTCGGTATCGGCAATATCATTTACAAAGATGCACACTGCATCGGCATCCTTGGTCAGGATTACATTGTTTTTGTTGAGATGTCCCTTAAAGTATTTAATCTCGTAATTGAACGCTTCGTTAGCCTGGTTAAAAGAAGCTTCGTCATAAGGTTTAGTATCGAAAAAAGCAATAGTGTATTTTTTCATGTTTATCTATATTGTTAGGTTTAATAAACAAGTAGTAGCGATGAATGTTTAATCTCATCGCTTTTCTCTTAAAGGTATAACTCTATTGCAAATATACTTTTTTTTGAGTTATAATGATCTATCTTTCAGAAATGCATTAAACTCTTTTTTGTAACTGTCACTGACAGGGATATATGTTTTGCCAAACACAATGCGATTACGGTCTATTATCTTGATCTTGTCTACCTGCACAATGAAGGAACGGTGTACCCGCATAAATCGTCCCGAAGGAAGAAGCTCTTCCATTGATTTGATACTCATTAGTGACAGCAATGGTTTGGAATCGTCGTCGGTGCAGATTTTAATATAGTCTTTCAATCCTTCAATATAGAGGATGTTATCGAGCTTAATCTGAACCAGCTTATAGTCGCTTTTAACAAAGATACTGTCTATCTCTTCTTTTGCTGCCGGAGCGGCGGGCGTAGCCTGAGACGCATTTTCCGATACCAGAACAGGTGCTGACGGACGGCGGACTATTTCAAACCATCGCAAGGCTTTGTTGGCTGCCTGTAAGAAATCAAGGTAACTGATGGGTTTAAGCAAATAGTCGAGAGCATTGACTTTGTAACTGTCTAAAGCATATTGGTTGAAGGCTGTGGTGAAAATAATGCGCGCCTTTTCACTTATCATTCTGGAAAAATCCAGTCCGTTTAGACCGTGCATCTGAATATCGAGAAAAATGAGATCTACCTCACTACTCTGAATTTCATTCATTGCCTGTAATGCACCCAGATACTTTCCTGTTAATTTAAGAAAAGGAGTTTTCAGCACATAACTTTCCAATAAATCGAGTGCCAAAGGTTCATCGTCAATAATACAGCAGTTTAGAGTCATAGCTTTGTTTTTTAGTTTGTTATATTATTATCCGTTATTTATAACCAATTTGGAAACATATATATTGTCTTTTATTTCCTTTTGCCAGGTATAGTGGTTGGGATATAATAGATCAAGTCTTTTTTGTAACGATTCTAATCCGATGCCGGATCCACTCTTATCATTTTCATTCTTTGGGAAATAACTATTACTGATCTGGCATTCTATTGTACCATTCTCATGCTCCTCAAGCTGGATATTGATAAAAGAAGGAAAGCTATAGCTAATTCCATGCTTAAAAGCATTCTCAATAAGGGTAATGAAAAGCAAAGGAGCTATTTTTGTTGGGCTGTTCTGAGGTATATTGAAGTTTACATCGATCTTAACATTGTCTGAAATACGAATTTTCATAAGTTCAATATAGTTCTTCATGAACTCAGTTTCTTTTGCAAGAAGCACAAAAGTTTGATTGTTATCATATAGCACGTATCGCAATAGTTTGCTTAAATCGTGTACAGCCTGCTGAGCCTTGTCAGGAGAAAATGCTATTAATGCATAAATATTATTCAGTGTGTTTAATAAAAAATGAGGATTCAGTTGATTCTTCAGATTTCTCAGCTCAGCTTCAGCCATACTCTTTTCAGCTTCGCGACGCGCAGTTTCCATATCTGTCCAGCGATAACTTACCCTGATGGAAACACATAACCCCACTGTCAGGATTAGTGATAAAAAATCACGGAAAAAGAAAATATTTTTGTGGTGGAAATTCCCTTTTATTTCTTCCATATGAGGGTCTGGTGGCATTGGAGGCATTTGAACTGATTGCCTGGAAGAAGCCGGAAGCGCCGATGTAGGACCTGATTGAGTTGCATACCCCGGCTTTGCTGATGGTATAGACGAGGTCGTTGTTGATACTTTTATTGAATCGGGCATTTGGGGCCTATATTCAGAAGAATATATAGGCTTTGGTGGAAAGTTTATCTGTTGCCAGAAATGTAAACCAAGGCTTACTGCCGTTACAAATATAATATTGATTATGATAAAGCGTTTAAGCTGCTGACGAAAAAAGTAATGAGGTATTAAATAGAAATAGTTCGCATAGAACACCACAAAAAAGGAGATAGGTACCATTGAATGCCGAAGATAGTCTATCCAGTTTATAGTATTGGTTCCCTGTTTATTCATAAAGAAAAAGGGAAAACTAAACATTAAGCCCCAGCCTATCAGGTGGATAAGCAGTTCAAGGAGACGGGCATTTTTTTGTTGTTGCTTCATAATTGTTGCAAATATAATAAATTGAAGTCGGGATGAAACTTTTCTATGTAATTATTCATACCGTATAGCTTCAATAGGATCAAGATCTGCGGCTTTCTTTGCCGGATACCAGCCAAAGAATACTCCTGTGATAGAACAAACTCCAAAGGAGAGGAATACGCTCCATGGTTGAATATAGATAGGCCATTTAGCAATGAGTTTTACTCCAAATGAGGCTCCAACGCCAAGTATTACACCAATAATACCCCCAGTGATACTTATTAGAATAGCTTCAATAAGGAACTGACTCAGAATATCTATACCTCTGGCGCCAACGCTCATTCGTAAACCAATTTCACGGGTGCGCTCTGTAACGCTGACGTACATAATATTCATAATACCAATACCACCTACAAGTAATGAAATACCGGCTATACAGGCTAAAAGAATTGTCATAAGGTCAGTGGTGGAACTCAGCATAGTGCTGAGTTCCTGCTGACTGCGGACATCAAAATCGTCTTTGTCTGCATCTTTGAGTTTGTGATTGTGACGGAGTGTTGTTGTAATTTCATCTGTTGCTTTGTCTGTCATGTCTTCGGTCTGGGCAGAACAATAAATCTCCTGTAAGTGTGTTATGGCCAATATTCTTTTTTGTATGGTGGTATATGGAGACAGTACTACGGCATCCTGATCCTGTCCCATACTGTTGTATCCTTTACTTTTCAAGACTCCGATCACTTTAAACGGAATCTTATTGAAACGGATTACTTTTCCTACCGGGTCTTCTCCTCCGGTAAATAGATTATCCACAATTGTTTTTCCTATCAGGCATACTTTTGCAGAAGCAATTACATCCTGATCGGAAAAGCTTTCGCCACTCTCTACTGATAACTGACGAATGTTCAGGTATTCCGGTGAAACACCATAAATGGAACTTGGATAGTTGTTGGTTCCGTAAATAAGTTGTCCGCTGCTATTCACCACAGGAGAAACGGCAGCAAGGTATTTACTGTTGTCGCGCAAGGATTTGTAATCTTCAAGTTTCAGTGTTTCCATGTCACTTGCTCCCATACGTACTCCTCCGCTTTCCATATTTCCCGGATGAATCATTATCATGTTACTTCCCATCTCGGAAATCTGGCTCTGAATGCTTTTTTTTGAGCCTTGTCCAATGGCAAGCATAGTGATAACTGATGCCACACCTATTATAATTCCAAGCATGGTGAGGAACGTTCTGAACTTATTATTGTCCAGAGCCCTAAGTGCTATCTTAAATAAATTTGTTCCGTTCATTTTTTATTCTTTTTCAATGGGCAAAGCATCCAGCGCTTCTTTGGCAGATAATATATGCTCATTTATTTTATCCTCCACAACACGACCGTCTCTTAAAATAATGTTACGGCTGCAATATTGTGCAATTTCAGGATTATGAGTAACGAAAATAATAGTTCTTCCTGCTGCGTGAAGTTGCTGAAAAAGTACTAAAATATCGAATGATGTGCGTGTGTCCAGATTACCGGTAGCTTCATCGGCAAGGATAATCACCGGGTCGTTTACCAGTGCACGGGCAATGGCTACTCTCTGCATCTGTCCACCGGACATCTGATTGCTTTTGTGCATCAGCCGGTCGCCTAGTCCTACTTTGATAAGAGCCTCTATGGCTTTCTCTTTTCTTTTGGTTGCCGATATACTTGCATTATACATCAATGGTAATTCTACGTTTTCTATGGCAGTTGTTTTGGGTAGCAGGTTATAGCTTTGAAATACAAAACCAATCTTGCGATTACGTAGTATAGCCCGTTCAGCCTTTTCCATATCACGCACTTTTACTCCATCCAGGTAATATTCTCCTGATGTGGGAGTATCAAGACAACCCAATAGATTCAGAAGTGTAGACTTGCCGGAGCCACTGGTTCCCATGATGGTAACAAACTCACCTTCGGTGATGGAAAACGACACGCCCCGTAGGGCATGTACCGTTTCCTCTCCGACAATGAATTGTCGCTTGATGTTGGTTAGGTTTATAATTGATTTGCTGGTCATTGCTATTTTGTTTTATTTGCTCCCGGGCGTTTTGGCATGAACGGAGAACTTTCGCTGTCTTTTTGTTTGTCTCCCTGAGTAGCTTGAGCCGAATCCTTGCTTTGTCCGGGCATTTGTCCTGATGTAGCGTCTACGATAATCTCTTGTCCGGCTGAAATGCCCGATACGATTTCTGTCAGAGTACCATTTGTTATTCCTATTACTACAGGTATTGCTGTGAATGTTTTACCTTCTCGTTTCCACAAGATTTTGTGAGTGTCATCCACCTTGATTCCTGCTGCTTTGACTACTTTATCTTCTGCCCCAATTAATTCCTCAGGATTAAAGCGCAAGGCTTTTGATGGTACGCTCAGCACACCATTCTTCTCCAATGTATAAATTGTGATATTGGCTGTGAGACCCGGTTTAAGTTTTAGGTCAGGATTTGGTGCATTGATCACTACCTGATAAGTAACTACATTGTTTGTGGTAGTTGCTTCCTGACGAACTTCTGTAACTTCACCCTCAAATGTGTCATTAGGATAGGCGTCAACAGTAAAGCTTACACGTTGTCCCTTTTTTACATTACCTATATCAGCTTCGTCTACGTTAGCAATAACTTTCATTTTCTTCAGGTCATTGGCAATGATAAAAAGAGTCGGTGTACTAAAGCTTGCAGCAACTGTTTGTCCAGCTTCTACCGAACGGGAAAGAACCACTCCGTCAATAGGAGAGGTAATAGTGGCATATCCTAGGTTTGTCTGAGCTTTGTGCAGATCATTCTTACTTATATCATACGAATTTTTTGCTTTTTGATAATTGTAATAAGCCGTTTCATAATCACTGTCACTAACTAAATTCTTTGTATGGAGTGCTTTTGTACGATTATAGTTTTTTAGTTGATAATCATATTCCGTTTTACACGAAGCCATGCTGCTTTTCTTTGAAGCAAGTTCTGTGAGCAATACAGTTTTATCCAATTCTGCAAGAAGCTGACCTTTTTTTACTACGGAGTTATAATCAACAAATAGTTTACTTACAATACCTGAAACCTGAGTACCAACCTCAACCGAAGTAATTGCATTGACTGTTCCTGTAGCGGTAACCATGTTGCTGATGTTCCCGTTTGAAACTTTTGCTGTTTCAAAGGCAACTTTATTTTGAGGAGCAGGTCCCCATAGCATCCATGTGGCAATTCCTACGACAAGGATACCGATAACAGATACAATGCTTATTTTCTTTTTCTTATTCATAGTGTAATCTTTTAATTTTTCAGTGCAATTTGCTCTCCTTGGTAGAACTTCAATAGCTGAATGTTGAGGATAGCCATATATTTTGCTTGTAATACTTCTTGTTGCGCACTTAGCAGACTATTCTTTTCAGTAAGCAATTCCACTGTGTTTTTCATTCCAAGATTAAATTGCTCATCTATCAGTTCGTAGCTGATTTTTGTTGATTGAAGTTTTTCAACTGCTGCTTTAAAGCGATTCTGAGAAGAGACTGCATCAAGATAGATTGTTTCGATTGTTTTAAACAGAGTTTTTTGCTCATTTAGTTCACTCAGTTCACTATCCAGTACTTGAAGTTTTGCTTTCTGAACAGCACTCTTCGTTTTTCTGTTATTGAAGATTGGCACACTGACTGAAAGACCTAGAGAATTATTCCATCCATTTTTTACCTGCTGCCCAAAAGTAAAGTCGGTTCCTGTTGTGTGACTGGTACCTATTCCCGCTGTAAGACTTACTGTTGGCATGTATCCTGATTTAGCAATTGATACATCCATATTTGCCGATTGAGTAGTGAGTTTACTACTTCTAATTTCGGGCATGATTGTTAAAGCTGTGCTATATACATCCATTTTATTAGGTAGAGCAATTATTACTGAACCATCATTTAATGAAGGAAGCTCAAGATCCATTTCTTCGTCTCCGCTTAGCTCCAGTAATTGTTTAAGTTGTAACTTGTAATCTTTTAACGTATTTTCAGCAACAACTAATTGATACTTATCAGTGCTATACTGAGATTCAAGTTGGGCAACATCACTTTTTGATTTAGCGCCGGCCTTTAATAATTCTTTAGCACGATTAAGCTGAGCCAGCGAAAGTTCCACTGTACTCTTATTGGTTTTTACAGATTCATATGCATATAAGATTTGTACATAGTCCTGTAAAAGAGCAATCTGAATGTTATTCTCAGCCTGACTGATAGATAATTCCTTTATACTGTTCAGTATAGTGGACTGTTCGATAGCTTTAGTGCGTTTGCCACCATCATAAACAGTTAAGTCAGAATTAAAACCATAATTCCCGTTGTAACTGTTACGCGCTGAACCTTCTGCATTGTTCAATGGGCGACTTACGTAATTTTGACTAGCAGAAAAGGAGAGGCTTGGAAACATGGCAGCCTTTGCTGTTTTAGTATCTTCCTGACTTTCCTGAAGGGTAATTTTACTCTTCTTAATTTGAATGTTTTGCTTCATTGCATAATCAATGCAAGTTGCCAGGTCCCACTTTTTAGGTTGTTCCTGAGACCATCCCAGGTGTGTGATGAGCAATAAAAGCAAGATCATTATTTTTCGGCAGCTTTTCATACATTACTTTTCGTTGATAATATTGCAAAAGTATGTGCTGGTATGGAGAAATAAAATAAAAATATATGAATCAGATAATTATGTCGACAGATGTTTTGTTTTTATCGATTATTTACTTTTCTTTGTTGTGTTAAATATCTAAAGTTATGCTTAAAAGAAATATTATTGTACGCATATATTACTTCTATGCTGAGGGCTTTCGTTCCATGACTTTAGGCAAAACCTTATGGGCGATTATCCTTATCAAGCTTTTTATAATGTTTTTTATTTTGAAGCTATTTTTCTTTCCCAACTTTCTTGGGAAGCAAAAAACNGAAGNGCANAAACAANATTATGTAGGNAATGAATTAATNAATAGAGCTAATCCTAATAAATAATTATATGTTAGAAAGTATAGATCCTTCTTTAATTGATTGGTCAAGAGCACAGTTTGCTCTCACTGCAATGTATCACTGGCTTTTTGTTCCCCTTACGCTGGGACTGGCCTTGATTATGGCTATCATGGAAACCTTGTATTACAAAACAGGTAAGGAATTCTGGAAGAAAACAGCTAAATTCTGGATGAAGCTGTTTGGTATTAATTTTGCGATTGGAATAGCAACCGGAATTATCCTGGAATTTGAATTTGGAACCAACTGGAGTAACTACTCTTGGTTTGTAGGCGATATATTCGGAGCTCCGCTGGCTATTGAGGGTATTCTGGCTTTCTTTATGGAATCTACCTTTATCGCTGTTATGTTCTTTGGGTGGAACAAAGTAGGNAAAGGTTTTCATCTGGCTTCAACATGGCTTACCGGAATTGGAGCCACTNTTTCTGCCTGGTGGATTCTGGTAGCTAATGCATGGATGCAGAATCCTATAGGAATGGAATTTAATCCGGATACGGTTCGCAACGAGATGATGGATTTCTTTGCTGTCGCTTTTTCTCCCGTAGCTTTAAGCAAGTTTCTTCACAGTGTACTCTCCGGCTGGATATTGGGAGCAATATTAGTAGTAGGGATAAGTGCATGGTTCTTGCTTAAAAAGCGTGATCGTGAATTTGCAATAGCCAGTATGAAGATTGGTGCCATTGTAGGTCTGGTATCTTCTTTACTTGTTGCCTGGACTGGCGATAGTTCTGCTTACCTGGTGGCGCAGACACAACCAATGAAACTTGCCGCCATGGAAGGTTATTATAACGGACAGCAAGGTGCTCCTTTAGAGGCGGTAGGCTTTCTTAATCCAGATAAAAAATCGTATAATGATAATATCTATCCTTTTATTGTTGATATAAAAATGCCCAGGCTGCTCTCTTTTCTGGCTACGCGCAATTTGAATGGTTACGTTCCGGGGATTAAGAATATAATTGATGGCGGATATAAATTAAAAGATGGAACAATAGCTCTACCTGCTTCTGATAAGATTGCAATGGGGAAAACCGCAATTTCGGCCTTGTCTGCTTATAGGGCTGCAATGAAAGCAGGAAACAGGAACGATGCAATGTTTTGCCGTGAAATATTAAAGAGCAATATACAATATCTCGGTTATGGATACATAAAGGATGTAAATGATCTGATTCCAAATGTACCGCTAACTTTTTATGCTTTTCGTATCATGGTTATATTAGGAGGTTATTTTATTTTATTCTTTGCCGTGGTTCTATTTATGGCATACAAAAAGAATCTTGCAGAGATGAAATGGATGCACTGGGTTGCTATGCTCACCATTCCTTTGGGATACATTGCCGGACAAGCAGGATGGGTGGTTGCTGAGGTGGGCCGCCAGCCATGGGCAATACAGGATATGCTTCCTATATCAGCCTCAATCTCTAAACTTGATGTTGGTTCGGTGCAGACCACTTTCTTTATCTTCCTGCTACTCTTTACAGTAATGTTAATAGCGGAAATCCGTATTATGCTGAGAGAAATAAAAAAAGGTCCGGAGGCCTGAGAAAAACAATATAAATTGATTATTTAATTCGTCATTATTATGAATACAACATATATATTATTGCAGCAATACTGGTGGTTTATTATTTCCTTATTGGGAGGATTACTGGTCTTTCTATTGTTTGTTCAAGGGGGAAATTCACTACTCTTTTCTGTTGCCCGTACCGATGAGCAACGCAAGATGCTTGTAAACTCCACCGGACGAAAATGGGAGTTCACCTTTACCACGCTGGTTACTTTTGGAGGAGCCTTTTTTGCTTCGTTTCCTTTGTTCTACAGTACTAGCTTCGGTGGTGCTTACTGGCTGTGGATGATTATTCTTTTCACCTTTATCCTGCAGGCTGTGTCTTATGAGTTTCAGTCCAAGGCCGGAAACTTACTCGGTAAAAAGACTTATCAGACTTTTTTGGTGATAAATGGAGTAGTGGGACCAGTTCTTCTGGGTGGAGCCGTAGCTACTTTCTTTACCGGATCTAATTTTTATATAAATAAAGATAATATTACAGACCAACTGATGCCGGTTATTTCCTCCTGGGTCAATGGCTCTAACGGACTGGATGCGCTGCTGAATATCTGGAATGTAATTCTTGGTTTGGCTGTATTCTTCCTTGCCCGTGTTCTTGGTTTGCTTTATTTTACAAATAATATTGATGACGATGAGTTACAACCAAGGTTTCGTAAGGCATTACTGCCTAATGCCGTTTTGTTCCTGATTTTCTTCCTTGCTTTCGTGGTGCGTTGTTTACTGGCTGATGGTTTTGCCGTTAATCCACAAACCCGGCAGATTGTGATGGAACATTATAAGTATCTGAATAACTTTATTGAAATGCCAGTGGTACTTGTTCTTTTCCTTGTGGGTGTTGTATTGGTACTTTTGGGAATTGGGAAGACTATCTTTAAAAGTAGATTTAAAAATGGGATCTGGTTTGCAGGAAGCGGAACTGTTTTAACTGTTCTGTCTCTATTCTTGTGTGCCGGATTGAATAATACCGCTTATTATCCTTCTACAGCTGATCTGCAGAGCTCGCTCACAATAGGCAATAGCTGTTCCAGTCTCTTTACACTTAAGACAATGGCTTTTGTTACTATCCTAATTCCATTTGTTGTGGCTTATATTTTCTATGCATGGCGCGCACTTGACAAAAAGAAAATTGATTCGAAGGAAATGGAAGAGGAGGGACACTCTTATTGATATTGTTTCAATTGTATATTGAATATAGTGATTACAAATAGTGACTTTGAGTTTAGAGCAAAAAAAAAGGAGTCACGCCTGACTCCAACCTTTGTTAACCTTAAATCTAATACTATGAAAAACACATTTGCAAAGGTACGGCTTTTTAGGAAATCTCCAAGCGTTGCTTTATAAAAAGTATGTTCTATAACATGATTTAATATTTTGAACTTCCAAATGTTTAAGAATGTAAATAATTTGAGTGGAAAGAAATTTGATTTCAGAAACCAGTGAAATGGTGAATGAAAGAAAGTTTGTTTATGGGCAAAAAAAAGGAGTCACGCCTGACTCCAACCTTTGTTAACCTTAAATCTAATACTATGAAAAACACGTTGCAAAGGTACGGCTTTTTGGGAAACCTGCAAGCGTTCTCTAATAAAAAGTGTGTTTTATAACATGTTTTATCATTCCTGTGGTGAAATGTTTAAGAATATAAATAATGAACGCTGATTTTGCATTGATATACTTCTCTGAGAACAAGAGAATGGCACTAGCTTTTTGTGTGGCAAGATTAGTTGTTTCACTTAAAAATGCAATACCTTTGCAGGACTTTTATTGTAAGTTGTCTTTTTGTATTAAGCAAAGACACGATTAACTGAATAATAGAAATAATGGAAAATAGGGAGTATTTTGATAAGTACGAAGAGAGTTTGACAGATCTCTTAGTGCAACTATGTACAGGATTAGGTGCAATGAATGGACAGCTTCTTGCTGCTGAGGAACTGGAAGAGAAATGGAAAGAGATAGCACCTGAATATATGGTGGATGCAGTTCCTCAAATACAGGATTATCCTACTGTTTCGGTTGCATGGGCTGGTTATCTTGGAATTGGCCTTGCCGTTCTTTGGGATAAAGAGTGGGCGAAGTATAAGGATGATCCGGATTTATACAAGTTCTTTGTACGGCCACGTGGATTTGATTGCATGGACGAATTTATTATAGAGGAGTTACTTGGCATTGGATTGGAATCGAAAGAATTTACAGAGATTGAAGGGGTGATACGTAGTTGTGCCAGAACAGCTGTTGATATGATCCGAAAAGAGAATATTGAACCGCAAAGTCCTGACGCTTTTTATGTGTTTGCTCGTTCCGTAAGGTGCTTTTCAAAGTTGGTGTGTCTGTTGCACTGAAGCGTCTGGGGTACAAGTACGAAAAGGTAACGGTGACTAACCCCTTGCAAAACTAAAATCAGCCTGTCAGAGTTGCAGGCAAAAAAAAGGAGTCACGCCTGACTCCAACCTTTGTTAACCTTAAATCTAATACTATGAAAAACACGTTGCAAAGGTACGGCATTTTAGGAAACCTGCAAGTGTTTCGATGAAAAATGTATGTTTTATAACATGAATTAATATTTTGTATTCTTAAATGTTTAATATTGCAAAATGGTGAGTACGGAAATGAGTATGATATTAATGAGATGATAAATTGTTTTTCTCCGATTATAGATAAAGATACCACTCGTGTGGTAGTGGGCACAATGCCTAGTGTGGATTCTCTTCGTTTCAGTGAATATTACGGAAATTCCAGAAATCAGTTCTGGAAGATTCTTTTTTCTATTTTTGAAGACAGTCGCGTGCCGTTGAATTACGAAGATAAAGTTGCTACGGCCAAGTGTCATGGTATCGGACTATGGGATATTCTGGCTTCCTGTAAGCGTCAGGGGAGTCTGGACAGTAATATCAAAGAGGAATCATTCAATGATTTTCCGGCTCTGCTTAAAGAGTACCCCAATGTACGGATGCTTATATTCAATGGACAGAATAGTTATAAGTACTTTCTGAAGGCTTATGGACAGTTGCCTGGAATAGAATATCGGGTAATGCCTTCCACTAGTCCGGCAAATGCGTTGAAGAACTTTGAAACCAAAAGAAAAGAGTGGGAAGATGCCATGTGTTTCGTTTATAAAAAATAAACACTTTGAATCTCCAAATATTAAACTATGTTATGGAACATACTTTTTCTTGGTAAATGTTTGGAGATGTTGCAAAAGTCCGTACCTTTGCAACTGTGTTTTTCATAGTATTAGATTTAAGGTTAACAAAGGTTGGAGTCAGGCGTGACTCCTTTTTTTTGCCCATAACTTAGCCCTATAATCACGACTCGTTAATATTCTTGTGGAATAATNTTAAAATCATTATTTCTGCATCTTGAAAAAGAAGAAAGACAATCCCAACCCTCATAGAAATTGCAAAATTATTTGATTTTATTGGCCAATAAATATAAACCATTCTCCAATAAATAAAAATCATAGGAGAATAAATCTGAATGATTCGCCAATTATTTTTCAAAGAAGTCGACTAAGAATAGTTGTCTAATAATATCTCTGCTTAGTTATTTGAAAAGAATCAGCCTTATTCAGACCAGTTTTTCAGTTTTCTTGTTAAGCGTTTAGAGCAAGAGGCGAATATGGTGTTTTTTCTTATTTAAGATTGCAAAAACAGATGCATAAAAAAGGAAAGAGGATATTTTTCTTCTCTTTTCGTAATTTCTTTGTATTTTTACCCCCGTAACATTAATAACTAAAGATTATGTTTTCAGGAATCATTGAAGAATATGCNGAAGTAGTNGCTGTGGTTAAAGACCGCGAAAACCTACACATTACCATGAAGTGCTCGTTCGTTAACGAACTTAAAATAGATCAGAGCGTGTCTCACAACGGTGTTTGTCTTACGGTAGTGAGTAAAACGGACGACACATATACTGTAACCGCCATGAAGGAAACCATTGACCGCTCAAATATTGGTTTGTTTAAAGCAGGCGATAAGGTGAACGTGGAGAGAAGTATGATGATGAATGGTCGTCTGGACGGACATATTGTTCAGGGACATGTGGATCAGACTGCAACTTGTGTGGCTGTTGAAGATGCCGACGGAAGCTGGACGTACACTTTTAAGTATGCTTTTGATAAGGAAATGGCAAAGCGTGGATATATCACAGTAGATAAAGGTTCGGTTACGGTGAATGGTGTGAGCCTCACGGTTTGTAATCCTACAGAAGATACTTTCCAGGTNAACATCATTCCTTATACTTACGAGTATACCAACTTTCATACCTTTAAAGTGGGTACGATAGTTAATCTGGAATTTGATATTATCGGTAAGTACATCAGCCGGATGATTCAATATAAATAATCTCGGGAAGTGAAACAAATAATCTTGTAAAATCCTGAAATGATGAATGATTTTCTGGAGTTAGTCAAATCCCGTCAGAGCGACCGAGCTTACGACACCACTCGTGACGTGGAGCCGGAAAAACTGGAGCGCATACTCGAAGCTGCCCGTCTGGCTCCTTCGGCCTGCAACGCACAGCCCTGGAAGTTTGTGGTGGTAACTGATAAGGAACTCTCCAAAAAAGTGGGAAAAGCTACTTCCGGACTGGGGATGAATAAGTTTGCCAAGGATGCTCCCGTGCATATTCTGGTAGTGGAAGAGTCGGCAAACATCACTTCTCTGCTGGGTGGTAAGGTGAAAAATAAGCACTTCCCACTCATTGATCTGGGTGTTGCCGCTGCTCATATAACTCTGGCCGCCGAAAGTGAAGGATTGGGTTCCTGCATTCTGGGCTGGTTTGATGAAAAGGAGATTAAATTGCTCACAGGCATTCCTGCTTCAAAACGATTGGTGCTGGTTATTACCATTGGCTATTCTGCAAAGGCTAAAAGGCCGAAAATACGGAAAGAGAAAGCAAAGGTAGTTACTTACAATAAGTACTAGCAGCTCCTTGATACTTACACTAAGCAGAATAATTTTAGTACTAAAGAGATTTGTAAAAGCGTCTAATAAAAAAGATCGTTTGATGTACATCAAAGATTACTTTAGATGTATATCAAACGATACTTTAGATGTACATCTAAATGGTTCTTAGATGTACATCAAACAAAAAATATCTCAGGGAGTTTTTGTTTATTTCCCCAGTTTAAATCCAATCTTTGCGCCGTCGTACTGATTAAGCATGGACGAGATTGTTTTTATACTGCTCTTTGTGCTGGCTTTGCTCAGGTAAGAAATCAGTTTCAATAGCTTATTTGCTTCAAAAAGAAGTGATATGTCACTCCCGCTTGTTGCCACAGTGGCGTTTAGATTCATCAGCTGAAGATAACTCAAAACCATTGAACCGGTATTCTTATCAAAGGTATAAGTGCCGGAATAACTCTTTTTGCCTACGGTGGTAATAAATGAACCGTCGGTGTTAAAGGTAAAGTTACATGCTCCTGCCTTAATGCCCACCTTGGCACACTGCGCATTCATCTTCTTTTCCAAAGCAGAGGTAGCAACTGCTGCACCTATTTTCTTCACTACATCCTCGCTTTGCAAAGCACATGACGTGCCTTTATACTTCCAGTTACCTGTAATATCCAGAGATGTTGTAGAGGTTCCGGTCATTGCATCGGCAATTCCACTGAGGGTTTTGTTGTTCAAAATATCGCCTATAGAAATAGACTGGGCTTTCATAGATCCCGAAATAATCAGCAACAGGCAAGCTATCAGAATGCTATTCCGTTTCATAACTATTTGCCAATTTTAAATCCAACTTTTACCCCTTTGCATTCGTTGAGCATAGCAGAAATAGACTTTACAGTTTCCTCTGCATTAGTATTGGAACTCATTGAAGAAACCAGTTTCATCATTTTGTTTGCATCAAAAAGAAGAGAGGTTGTGCCGTTCTGAGCACTTACGTTTCCGTTAATGCTGACAGTCAATTGCTGGTAATTCAGTACCAGTGCACCATTCGCTTTGTTGTATGTGTAGCTTCCAGTAAATTTCTGGGTTCCCACTGTGTTTACAAAGGTTCCTTTGGCAGTGAAGATAAAGTTGCTTGAAGCCGGATTGAAACCTGCTTGCTTGCAGTAACCGTCCAGTTCCTGTTCAATCTTGTCAGTTACCACCTTTGATCCCATTTTAGTTACCACATTGTCGCTTTCAAAAGCACAGGCTGCTCCTTTGTATTTCCATACACCCACAATGCTTTGAGGTTTTGTAACTGCGGCAGCAGCGCCACTTACCTTGCTAACGGCGTCATTAACTGTTTTGCTATTCAATACATCTCCTAAAGACTGAGCTTTCATTGAGCTCGAAAAGATTAGCATGCCAAATAAGGCTGCTATCAGAATACTGTTTCTTTTCATTTTTACTTTTGATTAATACTCTTGTTTATATTATCTATATAATCTAAAATTTCCATACGTCCCAGTTTGTTTTCTGAGGAAGAAACGAAGTAGGGGGGAAGTTCCTCCCATTGATCGCGAAGCTTTCTCACATAACGGTTGATGTTGTCTTTCAGCTTACCCGAAGTTAGCTTGTCTGCTTTGGTAAAGATGATGGAGAAGGGTATTCCATTTTCGCCCAGCCACTCCATAAACTCCATGTCAATCTTCTGAGGTTCAAGTCTGCTGTCTATCAATAGGAAAAGATTCGTCATCTGTTCCCGTTCCAGAATATAGTCCTCAATCAATGTACGTAAGCCTTCTTGTCCGGCTTTTCCGCGGCGAGCATATCCGTAGCCCGGAAGGTCCACCAGGTACCATTCATCATTCACTATAAAGTGATTGATAAGCATTGTTTTTCCCGGAGTAGCAGAGGTCATTGCAAGCCCTTTGCGTTTGGTCAGCATATTTATCAGACTGGATTTTCCCACGTTGGAACGTCCTATAAATGCGTATTCGGGTAAAGTACTCTTGGGGCATTTAGATGCTTCAGCATTGCTGATAACGAACTCTGCGCTTAAGATTTCCATATTTCTTGTTTTAATTTATTTCTATTGTTTTTTGAGATGAGGAGTAGTCCGGCAAAAGTCAGTGCTCCATTGAACATCAGCATTTCATAACCAAACTTGTATCCGCTATATTTTTCCACTAACAGATTTGTTAGATAACAGATCAGGGGCGATGCAACAGCTACATAAGGCACATAATTATCTTTTGGCTGCAGACTGGTAAAGAGTCCGAAGGCAAACAAGCCAAGTAGGGGGCCGTAGGTATAAGATGCTATCGTATAAATGGCGTCAATTACACTCTTATCGTTCACTATCTGGAAAATACAAATCACCAGTACCAGCATTACGGACATGCCGAAGTGTACCCTGCGTCGTTTTCTGGTGGCCACTTCTTCGCTATCTTTCTCTATTCCCAGAATATCCACACAGAAACAAGTGGTCAGTGAGGTGAGTGCGGAATCTGAACTGCTGAAGGATGCTGCGATAATTCCGATAGAGAAGAGAATCAGCACGGAAGGGCCGAGATATCCCTGTGCGGCAAACATGGGAAGAATATCATCCGACAGTGCCGGAAGGGTTAGATTCATTTTCTGAGCCAGCACCAGCAACAGGATGCCCAGGCAAAGGAATAAGAAGTTTACCGGAATAAAAGAAAATCCGTAGCAGTACATATTCTTCTGAGCCTCCTTCAGATTCCTGCAACTCAGGTTTTTCTGCATCATGTCCTGGTCAAGTCCCGTCATAACAATAACGATGAAGATGCCACTGAAGAACTGTTTTAAGAAGTTTTGCCGGCTGTGCCAGTCGTTGAATTCAAAAATCCGGAAGTGTTCATTGCTCTGGAGGGTGGTAATCACACCTCCGAAATTCAGATGAAGAATCTGCACCGTTTCAGTAATAATAAGGACTAATGCTGCCAGCAGACAGAAGGTTAGCACCGTATCCGTCCAGATAATTGTTTTAATTCCGCTTTTCTTGGTGTAAAGCCAGATAAGCAGAACGGTTACTGTTGCAATACTCCAGAAAGGAACATGCCATTGCTGAAACACATAGGTATATAAAATGAGGCAAACCAGATAGAGTTTGGCAGCAGCTCCCACCATACGTGAAAGCAGGAAGAAAGAAGCTCCGGTTTTATAGGCACGGTTGCCGATGCGTGTACCTAAATAAGTATATATGCTTGTCAGATTCAGTTTGTAATAAATAGGCAGAAGCACATGAGCCACGACCAGATAGCCGAAGAAAAACCCGAAAACAGTCTGCATGTAAGTCATATCAATGCCCCTGACCATTCCCGGAACAGAAACAAAAGTTACCCCTGAAATAGAGGCTCCAATCATTCCGAAAGATACTACATACCATGGCGATTTATTTTCTCCTTTGAAGAAAGCAGCGTTGCTGCCTCCTTTTCTTCCCGTGAGGCGGGCTATAATCAGCAGAATTCCGAAATAAAGAACTATGGTCAGTAATATATAATAACTGTTCATAAATTGCAATTTGAATGCGCAAAGGTAGGAATTTATTTTCTATCTTTGCGATGTCAATAGAGAAATGTATATATGAACCAACAATATCCATCGGCATTACTTGAGAAGGCAGTAGGAGAATTTGCCAAATTACCGGGTATAGGCAAGAAAACAGCTATGAGGCTGGTTCTTCACCTTTTACGTCAGGAGTCGTCGGTAGTAGAGGCTTTTGGCAATGCCATTGTTACGCTGAAAAGAGAGGTGAAGTACTGTAAGGTATGTCACAATATTTCTGATACAGAAACCTGTCAGATCTGTGCCAATCCTTTGCGGGATGCTTCTGTTATCTGTGTGGTGGAAAATATTCGTGATGTGATGGCCGTGGAAGCCACTCAGCAGTTTAAGGGATTGTATCATGTGCTGGGCGGAGTAATCTCGCCCATGGATGGCATCGGACCAGGAGATCTTCAGATAGACAGTCTGGTGAAACGGGCGGAAGAAGGAGGTGTGAAGGAGATAATCCTGGCTTTAAGTTCTACCATGGAAGGAGATACGACAAACTTTTACATATCAAGAAAACTCGTGCAATATGATGTGAAAAAGTTTGTCGTATCTCCTTCCATTGAGTTCCACAATGGAAGGAGATACGACAAACTTTTATATATTTCGCAAACTGGCTAAAACAAGTGTCAGGTTAAGTGTTATAGCCAGAGGAATTTCTATTGGCGACGAGCTTGAATATACAGACGAAGTGACTCTGGGACGCTCCATTGCCAACCGGACACTCTTTACGGGAACAGTATAATTAATTAAAAACTAAATGGACAAAAAGATTAAAGCGGTAACCCGCATCTTGCAAGCACAGTACGGACTTTATATCTGCATAGCTGTTATATTGGTCGTTTTATATCAGTCGGATATTTTTCTTGAGGGAATTTATGCTGCAGATTTCAGTATGCAATACATTCTGGAGACAGTAGGTATTCTTACTACCATTGCCCTAATCCCTTTCTCATTGAAAATATTTAATGTAAAACTGGATAAAGAAATTAAAGAGGCCGGGACTGAAAAGGCTCTGGAACTCTATCAGCACTGGAGTAATATCCGCCTTATGCTTCTTGCCGTTGTTACTTATATGAATATATTTATTTATTATATGACTCTGAACAGTATCGGAGGTCTTTGTGCCTTGATAGGAATTACCGCTTCCATATTCTGCCTGCCGGGCGAGAAAAAAATGCGTGAAGAGTTGAATCTGGTTATAGAAGAAGAAAAAGAAAAGGAATTATGATTATAGCTGTTGATTTTGATGGAACCATCGTTGAACACGAATATCCTAAAATAGGAAAGGAAATTCCCTTTGCTATTGATACGTTGAAAAAACTTCAGGAAGAACAACATATCCTGATTCTGTGGAGTGTTCGTGAAGGACAATTACTGGAAGAAGCAATAGAGTTTTGCAGAGAACGCGGACTGGAGTTCTACGCTGAAAACAGAAATTATCCTGAAGAACATGGCCGTGGAAAAGGTTATTCCCGCAAACTGAAAGCAGATCTTTTTATTGATGATCGTAATCTGGGTGGTTTGCCGGACTGGGGAGTGATTTACCAGATGATAAAAACCGGATCCTATAAATGCGGTGGCTTTGATATTCCTATTGATAATCAGAAAAATCGTAATGGAAAAAAGAAAAATATCTTTTTACGTATAGGCGAAGCTATCGATAAAAATAAGGGAGAGTTCTAAATTAATAGCAATGAAACTGTCTGTTGTTATAGTCAATTATAATGTGAAGCACTTTCTTGAATTGTGTTTGTGCTCTTTGTTCCGTGCAATAGACCAGCTTCCAGCTGAAGTCTTTGTCGTGGATAATGCTTCTACAGACGGTTCGCTCGAATATCTTACTCCTCGTTTTCCGGAGGTACATTTTATTGCCAATAAGGAAAATGTGGGATTTGCCCGTGCCAATAATCAGGCTATTGCCCTTTCCCGGGGAGAATATGTATTGTTGCTCAACCCGGATACGGTTGTGGGAGAAAATGTAATAACAGATTGTCTTCACTTTATGGATGCTCATCCCGTTGTGGGCGGAGCAGGAGTGAAGATGATTACCGGAGACGGAACCTTCCTGCCTGAGAGTAAAAGGGGATTTCCTGCTCCAATGACTTCCTTGTATAAGTTTACCGGACTCAGTAAGCTATTTCCCCATTCCCGTTGTCTGGGAAAATACCATCTCCGTTATCTCAATGAAAACGAGAGTCACTCCATTGATGTTCTGGCCGGAGCTTTTATGCTTCTGCGAAAAAAATCACTGGATAAATGCGGATTGCTGGATGAAGATTTCTTTATGTATGGCGAAGATATAGACTTATCTTACCGTATTACGGAGGCTGGGTATGAAAACCACTATCTGCCATTTCCTATTATTCATTACAAAGGAGAGAGTACCAAAAAAGACTCTTTTAAATATGTACGTGTCTTTTATGAAGCCATGATAATCTTTTTCCGGAAACACTATCCTCATTACAGCACATTCTTTTCCTACATTGTGAAGGCAGGCATTTATCTCCGTGCATTAGTTGCTATTCTGAATAGAGTGCCAAAACAATTATTTCCTGTTACTGGAAAAAGAGACAGTGCTTCAGAACTATCCTTTCTGGTAATGGGAAGTAAAAGTATGATTCACGAAGTAAGGGCTCTTTGCAATAAAAACGGTTTAAAAGGACCACATCGGTATTTTGTTGCCGATGAGCATCTACAACCTGAAGGGCATCTGGAAATTAAGCATCTGGAGAATAAGTTTACTCATGTTATTTATGACAGTGATTCTTATTCTTATGAAAATATTATCCGCCTGATATCATCTTCTCCTGAAAAAGGAGTCGAACTGGGCCTTTATTCCGTGCATACCGGAGTACTGGTAACTCCTCAAAACAGCTATCAATGAAACACAGTTATTTAAGTAACGATAATATCTATCTTCGTGCGCCGGAGCCTGAAGATCTTGAAGTGATGTATAACATGGAAAACGATCCCTCTTCCTGGGATGTAAGTTCTTTTACTGTGCCCTATTCCCGTTATGTGCTCAGACAATACATCGAAGCTTCTCAGTGTGATATCTTTGCTGATAAACAATTGCGGCTGATGATAACTTGCAAGGAGAATCATCAGATAATTGGAACCATTGATCTTACAGATTTTGTTCCAATGCATAGCAGGGCAGGGGTTGGCATTACAGTGAAAAAAGATTTTCGCCAGCAAGGCTTTGCTCACCAGGCATTAGAACTACTGATTAGTTATTCTTTTGATTTTTTACATCTAAAACAACTTTACGCTTATGTGTCTGTAAGAAACGAAGCAAGCCGTAAACTCTTTAGTTCTTGTGGCTTTACTCAAGTAGGGGTTCTGAAAGATTGGCTCCGTGTAAAAGATGGGTACGAAGATGCTTTCTTTATGCAGCTTGTCAGTCTAGTTTAAGGAAGGTATCACAGGGAAACGTGACCATGTTTCATATTTCCCGCCAAGGCTGCCCAAAGCTTTTTTCCACATGTATTTTATTTCATCAATCATCAGGCTCGATGCTTCTCCTTTTCCTATCATCCAGGTGTTTGCCGCAATCTCGTGATTCAGCTGACCGTCTTGCCATCCTGAATAACCAAGGAAGAATCGGATGTTTCCTTCCACCTGGTTGCCTTGAAGTATATAGCGTTTTATTTCATCAAAATTGCCATTGAGATACAATCCGCCTCCAATGGCAAGAGCACCTTCAACATTCTTCAATGTGTGCAAATAAAATAGCGTGTCCGTTCCCATCGGTCCTCCNTTATANAGAGGAATNTCTTCNNAGTATTTAANNTCNTTNACAACNTCATTCAGTTTCATNGGTAGNNNNTTNTTCATNATAAGCCCCATGGNTCCTTCTTTTGTGTGGTCAATAAGAAGAACAACTGAACGACCAAAATCCGAATCACGCAAGAATGGCTCCGAGATAAGTATTTTTCCCCGGGAAGGCATCACGTTGTTTGATTCAATTTTGAAATAATCCTGGTTNTTTCCCATCATAATNNAATTGTTATTATATTAAGAGCTTGTGGATTTTCACTCCCCTAATATAATAACAAAATAATCATCTCAAATCTTTTTCCTGTTATTTTTTAGTTACCGGATTATTTTTTTCAAATAATAGCATCCTTTCCTCTAACTGAGCATACTGATGATCTTTTATAAAAGAAGTGCAGGCCCTGAGTCCTTCCTGATTACTTCCCGTAGTATCCAGTGAAATGGCACTTACGCCATAATACATTAATTCTCTCATCAACTCCCCACCGGTCATTCCCGGATAACCGATAGTGAAGTAGAAACCGTTTGCAACAGGTTCGTCCAGATCTTTATCGTATACAATATAAAATCCGTGGCGCAGGAAGATGTCTTTTAACTTGCGGGCACGTTCACCGTATACACTGACTTCTTTCACAAAATTGTATTTTCCTTCATTAGCCGCTTTCAGCATGGCAGCCATGGCATATTGTGCAGAGTGGCTTACTCCCGAAGAGAGTGCATAAAGTACCCGGTGTATGAATGCGCTTCCAAATGTTACTTCTCCGAATCGTTTTGTGAATCCTGGATAAACTCTGTTATATAATGAGTTTGAGATACAACTTACACCAATTCGCTGACCTGCATAACTGAATGCTTTTGATCCCGAGATCAGTAAAATATAGTTGTCTGTATAATGTGCCACCGTTGGCTGGTAAGGGGCCTGATACGGTACGCTCAGGTCGGTACGGAAATCCATGGCAAAGTAGGCCAGGTCTTCCAGTACAATTACATCATATTTGGTTGCCAGTTCGCCAATAATCTTTAGCTCTTCTTCTTTCAGGCATACCCAGCTAGGATTATTAGGATTAGAATAGATAATGGCCGAAATATTTCCCTGGCTGAGGTAACTTTCCAGTTTGCCACGCAGCTTCTCACCCCGGTAATGGTAAACATCAAAAGTCTCGTGTTTCTCGCCCATTACTTTCAGTTGTTGTTTTTGCACAGGAAATCCCGGATCAATGAAAAGAATGGTGTCTTTCTTTTCGTCGCACTGGCTGCATACCATAAAAGAGGCATAAGTACCTTGCATGGAACCGGTAACCGGTACACATCCTTCCGGACTGATATCAACATTAATAAAAGCCTTCACAAATTTAGCGGCTTCATTCTTTAACTCAGGTAGTCCGTTTATATCAGGATACAGACTAGCTATGCCACTCTGCAAAGCTTCAATTTCAGCTTTTACTCCTACAGCCGAAGGAGAAAGACCCGGAACACCCATTTCCATCTTGATATATTCCACGCCCGAAAGTTCTTCAGCTTTTGAGGCGATTGCTTTAACTTCACGAATTGTTGCCTTTGATAAATCGGCGATATGCATCTCATTGATTGCTTCATCAACGAATTTGCAATCGATTGGAGTCTTTTTCATCTTCTATTTATATTTTTTTTCTGTAGTTTTAATCGATGTGCAAATATACATAATAATTCTCACCCCCTTAGTTTATGGTTTCCAAAAAAAATGTGCAGCATAACTCATTCATAATCAGAATTAGTATAAAAAAGTTTAATATTATTTTCTGGAAACGCTTTCAGAATCAAAAAAAAAATCTACCTTTGTAACCGCAATCGAGAGAGAAAGCAACGATACAAAAAAATAATGGTGCGTTAGTTCAGTTGGTTAGAATACATGCCTGTCACGCATGGGGTCACGAGTTCGAGTCTCGTACGCACCGCAAGAAGAGTATTGCAATTTAAAGTTTACTCTTTGTTATGTCATACAACTGGTGTCTTGCAGACACAACAAATTAAAATTAGGTAGAATCTTGTAGATGTGGAATCTATGAGATTTTTTTTTGCCATAAGTTTTCAATATTTAAATAAAAGTTTACGGCATTTTACTTTTCTCTATCCAGATATTCTTTCTTGAAGATGTTGACACAAAGGATAAAAACAGACAATATCAGTGGACCGAAGATTATTCCCATAAAACCAAACAGGGATAATCCGATGATTACTCCAAAGATAGTAATTAACGGATGTATGTTTGCCAGCTTTTTTTGAAGGATAAAACGCATCAGGTTATCAATATTTGTAGTAATAACAATGGAATATGCTCCCAGTCCGATGGCATGTTCCAGATCGCCCGTCAAAACGAGGTAGGCTATTAACGGAGCCCAGACTAGTCCGATTCCTACTACGGGAATGATGGATGCAAAACAGCTCAGAAAACCAAAAAAAATAGGGTTGGGTACTCCGAATATAAAATAGCCTATCATGGCAGTTCCTCCCTGAATGACTGCCACTAACGGAATACCTATTGCATTCGATCTTACGATTCTTTTGATACTCACCAGTACATCCTTTTTATCTTCTTTGGTAAAAGGGAGTATTTCATAGAAATAAATCTCCATTTTTTTTCCCTCCATCAGCATAAAAAAGAGCATCAGCAGCATTACAGCAATATTGATTATAAAGTGACTTATATTTCCTACCAGAAGTTGCCCTAGCTTGGGCAAAGAAGAGGCTATAAACGATATGTTTTCTTTATTGAGTACATTATATCCGGTTTTCTGATGAATAAGGTCTGCAAGATTCTCAATGGCCGGGATGTAGGTCTGAGGATTAAGATTGATATTCTCCAGTTTGATAACGAGAAGCCATACTATCAGCGAAATGGGAATAAGAAAACAGAGTGCTGCTTCGCCTAATATCAGTGAAGCAGCTATGCATCGCTTCATGTGTTTCTTATCCGTCAGACAGAACATTTGCCTTCTTAACAAAATATAGATGGTTAGTGCTCCCAGTATTCCGTTTATAAAGTGAGAAAGGCGCATAAATATCATCACACCTAAAACCAGAATAATGATAATTAACGAATATTTGCTGTATTGTGCTTTAGCGTTCATAAAATCTGAATACGAATGGTTATCCTTGAAAATAATTCAGACGGAACGATTGATACTTCAGTCCATAATTCCGTTTTATAATAGAGAAACAAAATATATAGAATAATGTTTTTACAAGAAAATACAGATACTCTTTATTTCGGATCATAACACTCTGGTTTTCTTTATGTTTTTTTTATCTCATTTTAAAATGTATCTGTTTTAACTCATTCTTTTTGTCTTCCTATTTTATAAAAATTGAATACGTATTTATAAAAATTTATTTAAATTAAATAGTTGTTATTACTATTATTTATTGTTTTTTAAGAACCAATTTTTTAAACTTTATAAGCAATTTGAACTGAAAAACGAAAAAAAGCAATATATTTGTTATGTTATATTAAGTATGCGCTTAAAAATAGCATGCTACAGACTAATAGAATACGACGGATTCACAAAGAACTAATTAAGAATGAAGCGAATACTGGTAACAGGAGGAGCAGGGTTTATAGGCTCCCATTTGTGTACGAGATTAATAAATGAAGGGCATAATGTTATATGTCTGGACAATTTTTTTACGGGAAACAGAAACAATGTTTGGCATTTAACCCCTAATCCTCGTTTTGAACTTGTCCGTCACGATATCATTAACCCATACATTGCAGAGGTGGATGAAATATATAACCTGGCATGCCCGGCTTCCCCCATTCATTATCAGCACGATGCAGTGAAAACCGTAAAAACCTCCGTAATGGGAGCCATTAATGTACTGACTCTTGCCCGGCAGGTCGGTGCCAAGGTCCTTCAGGCTTCAACCAGTGAGGTTTACGGAGATCCTATAGTGCATCCTCAGACAGAAGCCTATTGGGGAAATGTTAATACCATTGGTATCCGTTCTTGCTATGACGAAGGAAAGCGATGTGCGGAAACGCTTTTTATGGATTATTACAGACAGAAGAGGCTTACCATAAAAATCATCCGTATTTTTAATACGTACGGTCCTAATATGAGTATGCACGATGGGAGAGTTATTTCCAACTTTATCGTGCAGGCTTTAAAAAACGAAGATATAACTCTTTATGGAGACGGTAGCCAGACCCGTAGTTTTCAGTATGTGGACGATCTGATTGAAGGAATGGTGCGTATGATGAATTCCGACGATAAATTTACTGGTCCGGTGAACATTGGTAATCCAAATGAGTTTACTATTAAGCAACTGGCAGAAAGAATAATTGAGTTAACAGGTTCAAAGTCCCGGTTTATATACAAAACGTTGCCTTCTGATGATCCGAGACAACGTCAGCCAGATATTTCTCTGGCAAAAGAAAAACTCCACTGGCAGCCTCGTGTGCAGTTGGATGAAGGGCTATTGAACACGATAGATTATTTTAAGAGAATCATTTAAAAATCCGGTTCTAAATAATTTCACCAATAATTAAAATGAAATAATGCCAATTAAGAAAATGAAGATGGAGATTATCCCCTCGGAATATAAAATTTTAGTAGTTGATGATGTGTTGTCAAACGTATTACTACTCAAGGTTCTGCTCACTAATGAGAAGTTTAATGTTGTTACTGCCATGAATGGTACTCAGGCATTGAAAATGGTTGAAACTGAATTACCTGATTTAGTCCTGCTGGACGTTATGATGCCTGATATAAGTGGCTTTGAAGTGGCACAGCAATTAAAAGCAAAACCGGGATATGAACAGATTCCTATCATCTTTCTTACAGCTTTGAATTCTACTGCAGATATAGTGAAAGGATTTCAAACAGGTGCCAATGATTTTATTTCCAAGCCTTTTAATAAGGAAGAACTGATCATCCGTGTTACCCATCAGATTTCATTGATAGCTGCCAAGCGAATTATCTATAATCAGACAGAGGAACTGAAACGTACCATTAAAGGACGCGATAAACTCTACTCTGTGATAGCACACGACCTTCGCTCGCCGATGGCCTCCATTAAAATGGTATTAAATATGCTCATGATTAATCTTCCGGGTGAAAAGATCGGAGAGGAGATGCATGAATTACTGGATATGGCAAACCAAACAACAGAGGAACTTTTTTCTTTGCTGGATAATCTATTGAAATGGACCAAAAGTCAGATTGGCCGGCTGAATGTTGTTCCTCAGGATTTTGATCTTGTGGGAGTGGCAGCCGGAGTTATAGAGGTGTTTGTCATGGTAGCAGAGCTCAAGAAGATAAAGATTAACCTGCAGGCTCCCGATCAGATTGAAGTCCGTGCAGATATTGACATGATTAAGACTGTTGTCCGCAACCTGATCAGTAATGCCATCAAGTTTAGTAATACAGAGGGCGAAATTCTGGTTTCCATTAGTGAAAGAGACGAGCAGATTCTTGTTAGTGTAGAAGATCACGGACGTGGTATTAAAGAGGAAGATCAGGTCAAACTGCTTCATGTAGATACCCACTTCAGTACTTTTGGAACCAAAAATGAGGAAGGTTCCGGACTAGGACTTTTGTTGTGCCAGGATTTTGTGAGAAAGAACGGTGGAGAGCTTTGGTTTACCTCAAAAGAGGGCGAAGGTTCTACCTTTAATTTCTATCTGAACAAAATGTCATAGTTTTTACAACTCCTTCTTTAGGCCCAGTTCCATGATCACCGGGTTGTGATCGCTGAAGTCAAAAGAAGGAGAGCAATATCTTCTTCCCGCTAACTCCTTAGAATGAAATATATAGTCAATACGTAAGAGTCTATGGAGATAGCGGAAAGTAGATTCAAATCCTGATCCCGCACTCTGAAAACCATCCTGTAATTTCTCCTTCATCCGGTAATAAGAATAAGAGGTAGGAGTATCGTTAAAGTCCCCACAAACAATGGCTGCACTTCTTGTTGTATCAACCATTTGATAAAGCTTATCAACCTGATCGGCACGTTTCTGTGCATTTGCTCCCATTCTGAGCATAGTCTCCCTGATTGCTGCCGCTTTCGATTCGTAATATCCGTCAATAGTAATTTTGCTCAGCAAACCTTTAGTCTGGTTAAAGTTGGTTGTCTGCAAATGGCAGTTGAATACCCGTACGGGCGTATGCCCTACTTTTATGTCCACCCACATGGCTTTGTTTTTTGAAGAATCAAAGAAAACCCCAGCCTTGTTTTCTATCGGGAACTTACTGTATATGGCCAGATCTAATCCAGGCTGCTTGCTTTGCTGAATGGCTACATAAGGGTATTCCCTGAACATGGTGTTTATACTGTCAATGCTAAAGAATGAGTTTCCAGAGAATTCTTGCAAACAAACTACATCCACCTGATAATCCTTCATAAGTTCGGTTACTTCTCTAACAGAATAGATAGAAGGGTCTTCGTGAAAACTCTGCACGTTAAAACTCCCCACTCTTATCAGTCTGTTTTTGGCTATTGGAGACGGCTCTTTAAAAGAAAACTGATACTTGGCCGAGATATACTCATAATTGGCAGCAATAGCTATTACAGGAATCCATACCCACATTTTCCACCGGATGGTCCAATAGAGCATAATCAGCAGATTAGCTATCAATAAAGGCAGTATCCCCAGCCCCAGAAGAGGTAAAAATATTCCCTGGTGCGGATTATGGTGCGAGCCAATTCCCACAATAATGGTAAAAACTGCAAAAGCAGCTGTGAAAAGAACAGATAAAAAGTCGAAATACAAAAAGGTGGCTTTCTTACCCATTCCTAAAGATATTTATTTAAAGTTTCAGATAACAGATCCAGTGATACGGGTTTAGGTATAAACCCATTGTATCCGCAATTTAAGGCATTCTTTATATCATCGTCAAATACATAGGCACTTAAAGCAATAATGGGTATATCCGGAGAAACCTCCCTGATCACACGAGTAGCATCCAGTCCATCCATATTGGGCATTTTAATATCCATTAGTATAATGTTGGGCTTGTGCTCCTCAAACATAGTTACTGCTTCTATTCCGTCGCGTGCACGCAAGAGCGTGAATTTCTTTCCAATCATTACATTCAACAGTTTAAAGTTGCTGTCGTTGTCTTCAGCCACAAGAACAATTATATCTTTTTTCTCTGAAAGTTCCACCTTCTTATTCTCTGAAATCTTTTGATCTGTTTCCTTGCCTTTGGTATTGTTGTCGGACTCCGTTTCTTCTTCAGGAACCACATATGGATGTGTAAATATAAACTCAGCACCCTTTCCTTCGTCGGATTTGGCACAGATAGTTCCTCCCAGCTTTTCAATAATTGATCTGCATATGGAAAGCCCCAGTCCGGTACCTTGTGCGGTAGTGTTCAGCTTGGCAAAACGCTCAAATACTTTGTCTGACTTTTCTTTAGAAAAACCTACTCCGGTATCCTTTACGTAGCATTCAACAAAGTCCCCTTTGAGCTTGTATCCAAATCTAACGCTACCTTCCCTGGTAAATTTAAAGGCATTTCCAATCAGGTTTGAGAATACTTGAATCAGCCTGTTCTTATCACTGTAAATCCATATATTGGGATCGGAATCATCCAGAATAAGCTGAACATTTTCCGGGCAACGGAATTTGTGGGCATCCAGAACCTCCAGACACATCACATTCATACTAACCGGTTGTTCAACGAACTCCATTATCCCCGATTCAATTCTTGAAAGATCAAGAATCTCGTTAATCAGCTGCAGTAACCGGTTGTTGTTTGATTCCACAATATCATAGTACTCCATCCTCTCTTTTGCATCCTGCGTATCTGCAATTACCCTGGAAAAACCCACGATGGCATTCAGCGGAGTACGTATCTCGTGACTCATATTTGCCAGAAAAGCAGATTTCAGATTGTCTGAGTTCTCAGCCTTATCTTTAGCCTTAATTAGCTCACTTTCAAGTTCCTTCATTTTTGTAATGTCAGTCTCCAGCGATATAATCAAAGGAGGTCTGTCTCCATTATCAGCAAGAATTTTCAGCTTATGAACTATGTAGTTATTTCCGTTTCCGTCAGTCGTTTCCTTGTCGTAAATAATCGGCTCATTGTCCTTCATAATAGCTAAGTCCTCATTTCTGAATGTTAAAGCAACATCATCCGGATAAACATCAAAATCAGTTTTTCCTATTACATCCGTTGTTTTCATTTTTAAAAAAGAAACAGGATTCCGGTAAATATACCTTAAATCATTCCCCGTATCTTTTACAGAAATGGCAATTGGCAGATTCTTCAATACGGTGTCCATAATCTGGTTCACCTCCTTCACCTCTTCTTCATGCCTGATTTGTTCCGATATGTCACGTCCAAATGTCCAGATCGTATCGTTTCCTTCAGAATCCCTTACAATATAGGAAAAGAAGTCAAAAGCCAGAATCCCTTTCAGGTGAGGGAAAGGCTTTTTCTCAATATATCGCACAATATCTGTTACGTTGATAAATCTGCTGTGCATTTCCATCCACTGTTTCTTCAGGTTCTGATCAACAGGGAGATCATTCACTTTTATGGTAGATAAGTCCATGTCATTTGTGAGCAGATAATGTCTTCGGAATTGCTCATTTGTAAAAGTGAGCGTACCATCAAGCTTCATAGCAAAAATATCTTCCGATGCATAGTTAATAGCTTTTGTCGCATTTCTTAGGCTCTCATCCAGTTTGATAATATCAGTTAAGTTCTGAGAGTATCCTTCAACTATCTCATCATCTGCAGATAATTCTTTGCTTAATACTTTCAGTCGCAGGAATACCGCTTTATTTTTCCATTGAATGCTGTATTCAATCGTTTTAGCATTTGTATTGCGGGGAATACTATTGAGCCATGACACAAATCCCGGACGGTCATCCTTATGCATTATACTCAGATACTTCTCCAGCGAAATGGGTTTATATCTTTCATTGTTCGACATTGCACCGGTAAATCCTTTATAAAAGAAGGTCTGCGTTTTGAAATCATATTTCCATTGACCTATTTTTGCTGCTTTCTCTACTTCCTGTAGTTTGTTGTTGGTTTTCTCGAGCTGAATCTTAATCAAGGTTCTGTTGGTAATATCCCTATACTGGCAAAGCACCAATCCCTCCTCAAACGGATGCATAATGCACTTAAAATAGTAAGTGCCTTCGGCAAGAGGCAGTTTATAGTTTTTAGTGGAAACAATCTTATTTTTAATCACCTTCTCAAATTCCTCTCTTAGAGAAGCAGATGTCTCTTCTGGCAATATTTCCAGAAGATTTTCGCCTAATAAGTTCCTTCTTTCTTTAAAGAACCTTTGATTTGCGTGTATCACTATATCCAGACAAACACCTTCGTAGTCGACCAGAAACATGGTATCCGCAGTCATTTGCAAAATCTTATCAGAGTATAGGGTATTATGTAGAAATTTTTTCATTATTACTTTTCTTTGAAACAGAAATGAAACAAGTGATCACCTAACAAATGTACAAATTAATAATGAAAAACTGCAAACTTTATCAGATGAATTATACGGATCTATTAGCTTTTTCCCATATTCCGTTACTTTTTTTATTTTTTAGATAAGAAATTCCTTTAATAACATTGATGTTCATAAAAAGAAAATAGTAAGGAATAAACAGCAACTTGTTCTTTATTTGTCTGGTCGACAGATAATATCCCCATACCCCCGTTAAATAAAATAATAGCTGAATAATCAGTAAAATAGTGTATGTGCTTGTTTCTTCTACAGCAATCAGCAAGATATTGAGTGGAAGCATCAGGAAGAGTAAGACAGGAGTGACCGACCACCTTAGCACCCGGTGTGATATGTACTGAAAGCTTAATATTCTGTAGCGGAAAATATTTAATAGAGAACGCAGTCTCCATATCGATTGCAAACCACCCGCAGCAATGCGAACCTTTCTTTTCTCCTCTTCCTTCATATCAGCGGAAGCCGATTCTATTGCGTATGCCCTTTCGCAGTAAGCAATCTTATATCCTTTTTGAGCGATTCGGAGCGACAGAATAAAATCATCCAGCAAAGTATCCCGTTCCATTGCTTCAAATAATTCACGTCGAATGGCAAATAGTTCACCCGCTGCACCTACTGCCGAATATAAGCGAGAATCCAGTGCTTTCAGTGTAGATTCATACTTCCAGTAAATACCTTCACCACCACCGGCAGCATCATCCTTTTCTTTGGCAGCAATACGCTTTTCGCCCGCTACACATCCCACTTTAGGATCTGTGAATTCACTTACAATCTCCATAATAGCTTCACGGTTAATCATCGTGTTTGCGTCCGTGAACACCACAATGGGAGAGGAGATCATCCTCATTCCCCGGTTCAGTGCAGCCGTCTTTCCCTGACGTTCCGGCTGGAACAATACAGTAACCTCCGGGTAAGCTTTCAATAATTCATTTGTTTTGTCATTACTGCCATCCGTTACCCATACAATTTTTAGCTTATCATCAGGGTAATCTAGCCCTCTGCAGTTGTCCATCTTTTCTTTCACTATCGCTTCCTCATTGTAAGCCGCGATAAAAAGAGTCACCTCCGGCAACTCCTCAGATAGTACCCCTTTTTCAGATTTCAGGAATAGTTCCTTAATCTTTACCATCAGATAAAGCACCATGCCATAGCCCAGATAAGTATAAAATACAATTATCAGGCTAAACCAGAACAGTATTTCTATGAATTTCATTGTTTTCGTACTAATGATTTATATATTTCAGTTACTTTTGCAGAGACCCTTTTACTGTCAAAACGTTTTTCGATAAGTGCTTTGGCTTCTTTCTCACATTTTTCTTTTAGCAGAGAATCCTTGAAATAGGCTATATAAAGTCCTGCAAGATTTTCAGGATTGTTATATTGAGCAACCAATCCATTTACCTGATCAGTTATTACCTCTTTGGTTCCATCTGTAGGGGTAACAACTAATGCCTTTCCCATCGCCATTGCTTCCAGTAGTGCAATCGAAAGTCCTTCCCATAAACTGGGCAAACAGAACACGTCTATTGCATTCAGTAAATCCGGAATATCATTTCTGAAATCAGAAGTTTTGATCATATTTTCCAGAGAATTCTTTTTTATATAATTCATCGCTTCCTCTTTTAAATCTCCTTCACCAACAAAAAGACCTTTAATTTGGGGATCTTGTTTATGAGCAATCGCAATACTTTTAATGAAATTTATTGGATCTTTCTGTAAAGTAACTCTTCCTATAAAACCTGCAATAAAATCATTATCATTAAAGCCAAATTCCTTTCTAATGTCTTTGAAAGAATTGTTTGGATTAAACTGTGACAGATCAATCCCATTTTCAATCACTACAGAGTCTTTCAGTCCAAAAGTCTGAATGCCTGTTTGCCGGTTACTCTCAGAAACACAGATAATCAGATTGCTCAGAGCGCAGATCATCTTTTCGCTTTTGGCTCTTAAATAGCTAATTATGATAGATTGATCCTGATGAAAGCTCCATCCGTGAACAGTATACACTAAAGGGACTTTAATCATTTTTGCTATTAAAGCCACATTCGAAGCCGCTCTGCTTCCATGAGCATGAACAATCTGGATTTTTTCTTTCTTTATAATTTCACTTATTTGTTTGATAATTCTAAGATCGAAAGGATGGGAGGTCTCTATTACATAACATTTCACTCCGCTAGCCCTGAGAGTATCAATCATTTGTCCGGGAGTAAACGCTAAAATAATTGGATTTATAGTATCATCAAAACCTGCAACTAAATCAAGCAAATGAGATTCCCCTCCTCCAACCTGACCTTGTCTTATAACTTCTAATACATTTATTTGTTGCATTAATATTTTCTATTTTATCAGATTAGAGTCTTCATCTTTAATCTCTTTTACGCTTGTGAAGTATTTGCTATATCCCTTCGTATATTTTATTAGTCTGACTTTAAAACTGTTAAATAAAGATCCATCAGAGCCTACTGTTCCATAACCAGTAACAGCTCTTGCCCGACGTTTTTTAACAAATGCTATTTTACCATATTTTTTTAGTCCAAATGCCATAGAACCATCTTCTCCTCGTTTTATGTCAACTCTATAACCTACTTTCCGACCATATTCTATTTCATAAGCAAATACCAGCCCACGTACACTGTATTCCGGTCGTTTGAACGATTGAATAAAGAGATGAATATCCCTTAGAAACTCGTAAATTTTAAGTCCCCACCAAGGATGGTCTTTATCAGGAATATAGCTCCATAAAGAAGAGACAGCAACGATGCCGGGTTTCATAAGTTCGTCAACCAGAGTTTCAATATACTTTGGAGGGTACATTGTATCAGAGTCAATACAAATATAATATTTCCCCTTAGCATGTTCCAATCCGCATCGTCTTGCATAACCACAACTTTTCTGTAGTTCAGTATAATATTTCAGTCCCACACTCTCAAAAACTTCAGCAGTCCGGTCTGTTGAATTATTATCAACTCCAATTATTTCTAGTGGATATTTACAAGTCGTTTCACTTAGCGACCATAAGCAACTTAGCAGTCTTTTTTCTTCATTATGAGCAATAACAACCACAGAAACTATCGGATTTTCACATACTAACTCTTTTAGTTTCTCATTAACCTCTAATATAGCTTCTTTAGAAGCTTCGCTAAAAGGTTTCTCATATACAGGTAAGTATTTTGTGTACCAGTTCATTCGACTTTTTTTTAATACATAATTATTTTTTAGATTCAAGTAAAGAGTCAAAAAGTTTCTTCCATTGTAGAGCTATATTTTCTATTTTGAAACGTTCTACATTTATTCTTGCCTGTTTTCCCATTTCCTTTCTAATATCTTCATGTTCTATAAGATAACAGATTTTATCTGCCAATTCTTGAATATTGCCATTTTCAACCAATAAACCGTCAATGCTATCTTTGATTATATCTTTGGGACCACATGGGCATGCAAATGATACAGCTGGAATTCCGCAAGCCATAGCTTCAGTAATTACCATTCCAAAACCTTCATATCTTGAACTTAGTACAAAAATAGAACTTTCTGTATATTTATCTATGATGTTTGATACAGCATGTTCTAAGAAACAAGATTTCTGAATATTTAATTGATTTATTTGATCTATATATTCTTTAGCATCTCCATCTCCATATATTTTTAAAATCCAATCAGGATGTTTTTTTGAAATTATTTCCCATGCATCAATCAATAAGTCAAATCCTTTCTGATAAGCATATCTGCCTACAGCTATTACTTCCTTATTTGAACAATCAGATATTTTATCAGGGAAAAAAGGCAGAGGATTATTTATTACCTCAATATTGCTTAATTCTATCCATTTTTCTTTGTCTTCATAACTCAATGTTATAAACTTATTTAATTTATGAAGTTCCTTTAATAGTTGTTGCATCCAAAGTTTGGAAACAAAACTTTTAATTGATTTCAGCTTTTTATCTTCTTTAAAATCACGAAAATTATTTCTGTTTACATGAATTTCGCCAACCTTTATACTTCCATCCTGTATAGAATTTATAAAGTTAATTTCTCTGCGCAACATTGAAACTGTAATATCGGGTTTTATTTCAAATAAGCAATTTTTTAGCTTCTTTTTATAAATGCGTTGTTTGCTGAAGTATAAAACAGTCTTTTGTAGAAATGATTTATTCCATAATTCATTAAAATTTATATTTAAGTTTATTACATGAATCTTTGGNGACANTGGGTANTATGGCTGNTTATCCTTACCATCAGTNAGAATTANATAAATNTCNTATCCNAAAATATCNNCAAAATAATTTGCTTTTNTNGTTAAAACTCGTTCCATTCCACCTGAAATATATAAAGAAGGCAGACAATAAGCTATTCTTATATTTTCCATATTATTTATTCTTTAAAACTTCGTCCACAACTTTTTGCATTTGTATTTTCCAGGATAAATTCTTTATTGAATTTCTTATTTCCAGAGGAGTACATTTACATTGATCATAAAATGAAATGATTTTATGAATATCAATAGATGATTCATCAGCTGCTGCTTTTAGAATATATGGTTTATCTTCAAAATCAGAATCAATTTCAGAGTATATGAAAGGAATTCCGCGGGCAGCATATTCCCTGTTTTTAAGTGTTTTTATATGTGTTAAGTGGCTTCTGTGACGTGCAAGGCTAGCTATTCCAAAGTTAGATTCTTCAAAAAGGATGTCTAATTCATCACCAAACTTAGTCCCATGGAATATGATGTATTTTTCTATATTGTATTTCTGAATAATAGGTTTAAAAACAGACATTTCTGCAGGAGCAACTCCACCTACAATATGGAAAAAGACTTCTTTTTCATTTGGATATTGATAATATTCACCAATCCCTTTTATTACCCGATCAAAACCATGCCAGGAATGTACTTCTGCCACCCCGATTAAATGAAAGGAAGATGAATTATCTTTTTGAACTTTTTTAAGTTTTATCTGATTAAAGTCAATCCCATTAGAAATTTTTATTGTTTTAGCTCCGAAGATGAAATTTTCTTCAGAAAAAGTAACGATGCGAAATATTTTTTTTGCCAGATATTTTCGGAAACACCTGTCAGTTGAGAGCTCTATTTGGAATTTAAGAGGGAAATCCTTGTATTCCTTATCATATGGATAAGTTGGAATTTCCATCACGGTTTTGATATTATGCTTTCTAAGTTTATGCAGAAAATGAATTGTGAACGGATTTGCGTTATGATCGGAACGCATATAAATCAACTCTATTTTATTTTTAATAGCATAGCGAATAATTGAATCGTAGCAAATGCGTTTTTTTATTGGAGCAAGTTTTCCCAATCCATAGTCTTCCAGTACATCCTCATTAATCATACGTCTTCGATGCCCGTCAGAATCAACAGTGTAATAACATAAATCTACCTCGTGTCCGGATTCTCTTAACCCGTTAACTTGGTAGTGTATTTTTTTGCTGATACCACTGTATTCTGAGAATCCATGGAATATTAAAAAGAGTATTTTCATGAACTATTTTTTTATTATTTTCTTTATATCCATCATTTTTCTTCGGCCTATTAGCATAAGTTTTTGTATGGGAAATGGCATAATGCTAATGATATATAAAAAATAATTAATGGCTTTATGATTTTTAAAACTTTTCAATGTTAAAAATGAGATTGGATACGCAAGCATCTCCTTTAGCATCTCTTTACTGATAGGTTCCTCTAATTTCTGGTTATATATTATTGATGTTAACTGGAAGTTATCACTCATTACAATAGTAAGCAAAATTTCATAGATTGCTTTATTTTTAAACTCGTTCAAATAATCCTTTTTAAACTGAATAATCTCCTTACATTCTTTAACTTCTTTGTTTGTTGTTTTTTTATTGCTTATTTTGTTTGTTGTAGATCCTGGTATTGTATAATAATGATAAGTGATTTCAGGAAGAAACCTGCAAGATTCTGCTTTTAGTATAACTTGAAATGAGAATAGTAGGTCTTCATTTAAATGGTGAGGAATGCATCTAATTCTATTTTTTTTTAGAAAAGATAAATTGTATAACTTATTACAGGAACAAATATAAACAAGTTCTTTCTTTTTTATTCTTTCAGAATAATACATCTGAGTCAATTCAAGTTTCCCTTTGATCAGTAGATCCTCACAGTTAAAGCCATATGAAATATTTCCTTTACAATCTATCCTGTCAAAAGATGCTGCTACAAAATCGACAGGGCTCTCTTTCATTTGAGTATAGAGAAATTCAATGCAATTAGGAGTGATTTCGTCATCACTGTCCATAAAGAAAATATATTCTCCCTGGGCATTATCAATTCCGCTGTTCCTGGCAGCTCCGGTTCCTATATTTACAGGGTGTTCTATAATTCGGACATCTTTCCCTCTGGGGTGATTTGATATTACTGCTCGGGCAATTTCCATGCTACTGTCTTTTCCTTTGTCATCAATCAATAAAAACTCAATGCTTTCAAATGATTGATTAAATGCAGATAAAAGAGCTCTTTCTATGTAAGGAGCTACATTATATACAGGGATAGCAATAGTTACTTTATACATTTTGATTACTTTGTTTTAATGAATTAAATAAATCGATCCATTTTTCCATAATAATATCAGGCATATATCTTTTTACATTTTCTCGTGCTTTTTTTCCCATTTCAATTCTTGTGTTCTCATTTTCTATTAAATAACATATTTTTTCGGCCAAAGCTTCAATATTACCATTTTTAACAAGAAATCCATCTTCTCCATCTGTAACAATATCAGACGGACCATTGGGGCAATCAAATGAGACAACAGGAATGCCACAAGCCATAGCTTCGATAAGTACCATGCCAAAACCTTCATAACGGGAGCTCATTACATAGATCGAACTCTCAATATATTTATTATAAATGTCTGAAACAGGTTTTTTAATTATTAAAGAGTCGCTTAAACCTTCTTTTTTGATAGTTTCTTTTAGGGCATTTTTTAAAGATCCATTTCCATATATATGTAGTGACCATTCAGAATGTTTTTCTGCAACAAGTTTCCATGCCTGAATTAATAAATCATATCCTTTTTGCTCATCAAGTCGTCCTGCACTTATAATTTGTTTGTTTTTGCAAGTACTCTTTTCTTTTGGATAAAAAGGTAACGAATTTGGAATGATAGTAGCTTCTTTAGTTTTAGCCCAACTTTTAGCATCCTTTTGAGTTAAAACAACTAATTCATCGAACTTTTTTACGAAATGTTCCGTTTTCCAGGAAAGAAATCTTGCGATAATTTTAAAACATAGATTTTTTTTTGTATACAAATATTGATTACCACTATATTCTTTTGCTAAATGAGCCTCAATAATTTTTATACTTCCATCAGGAATCGAAGGTAAAAAGAATATAGGATATATTGTTGTGCATATTGTTATGTCAGGATGTAAGGATATAAGTGCATTGGTGATTTTGTTTTTGAATTCTCGTCTTAATTTCCAATATGTTATTTCACGTTTTAATCGATTAAATTTGTAACGTTGATAGAAGTTAATCCCTAAATCAATATGTTTTATTGTTTTATAAAGCGAATATACAACCGGATGAGTGTTTTGATCAGTAGTTATTATATATACATTATAGCCTAGTTTTTCTGCAAAGAAATTAGCTTTATCAATTATAACTCTTTCAGTACCAGCCATATTGACTAAAGAATCTAATACATATACAATTTTCATGAATTTATATTTGCTTGATTAAATTATTACTTTATATATTCTTGAAATAGATTAGATGTTAAATTAATCTTTAAATTTTCTATAATAAAAATAAAATTTAGAAGGTAAAAATAGAAGAATAAAAAGGCCAATATATTTCATTCCTAAGTGTTTTTTATTACCGAATACTTGTTTTTTATTTCTTTTTAGAAATGCCATAATTTCAAAATAGTAATAATTGCAATCCTTTTTACTGGATTTTACTATTACACTTAGCATCTGAATGCAGTATATTATTTTTTGCCTTTTTGCTAAATATGCTAATTCAGGATATTTTTCTTCAGTAAGGGATTCTATTTTATTAACTCTATATAAAGTACCACTAAGATATTTCTCTAAGTATTTTTTAGGGTATGTTCTTGATGCTGAGTGATTTCTATGATTGTATATATATAAAGGATTATCTTCTATAACTGTTTTTTGTGCAAAAGTGTATGCTTGATAATTGAATAAAATATCTTCATCGTTTTTCCCTGATTCAAATCTAATGTTGTTCTTATCTAAAAAATCTTTATTATAAATTTTTGTCCATACATAAATATCCAATTTTTCCCTTGAAAGAATCTCTTTAACTCCTTCTTTATTTGAAAAAATATGTTTTAAGTATGAATGTTTCTCATGTGTTAAATTCCCATTTTCATCTTTTTGAATAAAGGAACAAGAAGATATATCGGAATTGGATTGTATAATATTATTTATGAGTACTTCAAACATATCAGGCTTAAGTAAGTCATCATTGTCTACAAATCCAATATATTGACCTAAAGCAGAGTCAATGCCTATGTTGCGCGCTAATGCCTGCCCTTCATTTTTTTTATGGATGACTTTAACTCGAGAATCTAATTGAGAATAATTGTCGCAAATCTTACCTGAATTATCCGTTGAACCGTCATCAATTAATAGAAGCTCAAATTGAGTGAATGATTGAGCAAGAATAGAATCCAAACAATTTTCCAGATATTTTTCTGCTTGATATACGGGTACTATTATACTTAGTTGAGGAGGCATTTTATTTTTTTTAATGTATTGTATTACAAATATAATTATAAAAATCTATAATAATGTTTTTTGGGAGGGATTTGTTCTTGAAATTGAATTTTATATAAGTGAAAGTGTATTAATTATCATGTATATTTGTATTGTGATATAAGATATTTATCTTTGCACTCAATCTAAAATGAGATGTTATTAATTACAAAGCACTCAATAAATCAAGATTTACTATTAATACAGATATTAATAGTATCTTCATAGCATTCTTATTTACTTAATTTATTTATTAATATTTACTTTAGGATGTAGCAAGTGTTACTTCTGCAAACTGAATAAAATAGCTCTAAAACTATTAAATGAAAAATCCACTTTTAAGTATAATTGTTCCAGTATACAATGTTGAGCCTTATCTGGTTGATTGTTTAGAAAGTATAATAAATCAATCTTTTGAAGATTTTGAATTAATATTAATTGATGATGGCTCTACAGATTATTCTGGCCATATTATTGATAATTATGCAATTAAAGATAAACGTATAGTTGTTATTCACCAAAAAAATCAAGGTTTGAGTGGGGCTAGAAATGCTGGACTTGATCTTGCTAAAGGGGAATATATCACATTTGTAGATTCGGATGATAAAATACAAGAAGATACTTACAAAAAAAATATGGAAGTGTTGCTCAAGGACTTTAATATTGATGCATTGCAATTTCCCACCTCTGGATTTTTCGATAATACAAAGATTGTATATAACAAAATTTTTGTTGGGGAAAGTGATGTTTTTACTAATTGGTGGGAAGGCAATATATTAAATTTTTCTATGTGTAATAAAATATTCCATAATAAAATATTTAGTAATATTCGGTATCCTATTGGTCATGTGTTTGAGGATTATTTTTTGGTTGTAGAGCTCTCTAATATCATTAAAAAAATATACATTTCAAATAAAGGGTGTTATTTTTATCGCGTAAGAGAAGGTTCTATATCTAGTGGGGTATATTCGTTAAATAAGAACTTGGATTTATTTACGGCTCAATTTAATATATATAAGAAATTGTATTCTTATGAGCATCTTAGACCGTCAAGATTAAGAGCTTTTTCCAGAGTCTATAGGAGATTACTAACAACTAAGTTGGCATATCCTGATTCTAATCTGACAATTTCTTTGAGGGAGCTAAAACAGTATATACCCTTATTCTCTGATATTAAATTATCAAAGGATAGAAATGAATATATTTGGATTTTATGTGTGAAAACTTTGGGGTTATCTACTTTTATGTATTTATTTTGCTTTTATCTTAAAACTAAAAATAAGTTATTTAAGTCTGGATAAAAGATTATACAATGTTGCATATTTTCTTATTCCAATCATTTTTATTAATATAAGCTTAAATTTTTCTTTGTATTTTAATTGAGAATAGAGTATTGTTATAATATTAAAATTAAAGGTTTCAAATCTTTTTTCATATCCGCTTAAATCGTTATTTGGGTTATCTATTTCTGTACATATAAAAGCTGAAACAAAACGATAATAATTAAATATTCGTTCCTTGTTATATGACTTATAATATTTTATTTTATCATTAACTTTTAACCAAGCATCATAAAGGTCTAGTTGCTTGTTAAGGGGTTGCTCTCTATTTAGTGAATGATCTCCGTTGCTAAGAGAATTTTCTCTTATTGTATAAAAATAGAATCCTTTCTCTGATGTGTATAAATGTGATACTTTTTCTGAGACATCTGGTAATATGAATAAATCTTCATAGACTTTTCCATATGGAAAACGGATAGTTTCGAATATAGATGCTTTATAAATTTTACTCCAAACATTGGGGCCTTTATTAGATTGCAAAGCCCAATATGAAAAAATGTTATTGCATCCATATATATGATTAATGGGATCAGTTACTAGCTTTATCTCTTGATTATATACTTTTTGATAAGGATACTCTAATACATCAATGCTTTTATCTTTTAATAGGATATCCATATTATCTGAATATATATATTCAGATATGCTATCATCTGAATCAACAAATGTGATATAATCTCCTTTAGCAATATCTAGTCCGGCATTTCTGGCAGCACTTAGTCCTTGATTCTTTTGATGAATTACAATAATTCTATTATCTTTTTTTGCATAATCGTCACAAATAGCTCCACAATTATCCGGTGAACCATCATCAATCAATATTAACTCAAAATCAGTGAAAGTTTGACTTAAAATGCTTGATATACATTTATGTATATAATCTTCTACTTTATATACTGGTACTATTATGCTTAATATTGGATTCATTTTCTTATCTTTTTTATCATACGATAGCTAAAATCTCTGATTCCCTGTGTGAATGTATACATCATTATGAAACTAATTATTGAATATATTGATGTAGTTATAAGAGCATACAATATCCATAATTTGTAAGAACTTGTCGGATTAATCTTTATTATTGACTTGAAAATGATACTAGATAAAATCCATGCAGCTGTTAGAATTAAGAAATATTTAAAAAGTGTAATCCAGTAATTCCATAAAGATGTTTTGAATCCTTTGCTGTATAGAAAGCAAGGTTTCCAGATACATACTATAAGTGTCATGCTTACCAGAGGCCCCATTAAAACACCTTCGATACCCCAAAAATGTCCACAAATTATTGCTATACTAAGATTAAGAGCAGCCTCTGTTAAAGGAGCCCATATATCGCTGAATAACCCATAACCATAAAGATACTGATCAATAGTGCCTCGCGTTTGCATTATAAATGAATTTGCAAGAATAAGGATTAGTATTGAATTGTTCATAACATAACTACCTCCTAGCCACAAAGAAATAAAAGGTTCTATCAGATGGTACAAAGAGAAAATAAATATTCCGGCAACAAAATAGCGGATTGATGTTAGCTCCCAAAAAACCTGTTTTATCTTCTTTTCATCACCTTCTGCAACAAGGTTGCCAACACCTGCTCCTGTGCTTCCTAAAATATTGTTTATTAACCCACTTATTTTATCTGTTATTAAGGTGTAATTTGAATAAAATGCAACCGATTTTAATGATGAGAAGGCGAAAACCAGAAAAGGGGATGTTTGTGATAATACAAAGGTAGCTATTTTATGCACAAAAAGCTGTTTTGTGTATTTCATAACTTCCGGATATTGTTTGAATAGTAATTTCCCTTTCTTTATATTGGTAGATAACCAGGGATATGTCTGATCAATTTTCTTATTAAGCACTATACTAAATAAGAATCCAAAAGCCAATTCTATAGTAACCCAATAATAATAGTTCTTTGTGTAATATGCCAGAGTCATCTGAACTAAAGATTTAATTACGAGAGATGTTTGAAGATAGCCTACAATCACATAATTTTTTTGATCAGCCCCTAATAATGTTTCCCTATAGTTTATAAAATAGCTGATTAAAGAAGAGGCAAGAAAAGAAAAATACGCAAAGTAAATAAGGCCTAAGTTAAAACTGGCTTTAGCAAATATTAAGGGGATAAAACATGCTAAAACCATTCCTGCAGCAAGAATAATTAACCCTATTTTTTTATAGATATAGCCAAAAACAGATATTATTTCATTTATTTCATTGCGATTATTTTCATAGATAGGTTTATAGAGCACATATCCTATGGCACTTCCAACGCCTAATTCTGCTAAATTTAAGAAACCGAGAAGGTTACCTATAGTGCTTGTTAATCCAACGAAATCAGCACCCAGGCAGCTTAAAAATATTTTGCGGGAGAAGAAGGATAGTGCCAGAGTTATAAAATAGAAAATTAGGTTGACTCTAGCGTTTAAAATACTTTTGTGTAATCTCGATTCTTTCATTTATTTTTTATTAAAAAATAAGTTCTTTCCATTGTTTGTAAATATTGTCAAGATAAAATTGTTTTGAATACTCCAAGGCAGTATCACCTATTGTCTCTAAATTGTTCTTTTGAGTTATTAATTTCATTTTTTCAGCCAGATCTGCAATATTTTCATTCTCAAAGAAAACTCCAACTCCTTTGTTCTCAAGTAACTCTTTGGTAACCGGAAGATAAGATGATATAATAGGTAGTCCGTAAGACATGGCTTCCACCAAAACCAGTCCGAATCCTTCCCATCGTGAACTTAACACATACACACTGGCCGATTCATAATGCTTTTCCACTTCTTTGGTGAACGGATATAGAGTAACTCTCTTTTCTAAATGATGTTTACTGACCAGCGAACGAAGCATATCCTCTTCCGGTCCTTCGCCAACGATATCTAATGTCCAGTCTTGATTCTGCTTTGCAAAAAGGGCAAAGGCATTAATTAATATATCAAAGCCTTTATGTAAAGGAGAAAAGCGTCCAATAGCCAGGAACTTTTTATGTTCGGAAGAGCCTTTTCCTTTAGGTTCTATTGTTAAAGGATTGTATATTACTTCTGTCTGTACATTTAATTCTTTCAGGAATCGTTCCTGGTCGTATTTGGAAAGAACAATAACCTTATCGAGCTTGGGCATTAAGTGTTTAAACTGATTTTTTTGTTTTCCTACATACGATGTCTTTATAGAAAAAAATGCATCATAGGAATTGTGCATCCAGCCAATGGTCTTTGCCTGGATCTGTCTTTTAATGCTTGCCAAATGAAATGACAGAAAAACATGTACACCCACAACTACATCGTAGTTTTCTTGATTCAATGTTTTAATAAGTAAGGAGCGTTGAGTGTGAGGAAAAGAACTATATCCATACCATTTAGAGAAAAGCTTATTTTGTGGCAATATGGTTTTGTATAGCAGGCTGAATGCTTTGCATGGAATATTTTCGTAGAAAGGTATCTTTGGATATTGTAAATTTATATAATGAATTTCAGTCGATTCCAATCCATACATTGTAGTATCATTTAATGACGGATCATCTAATGTTAATATAGTAATATCGTGTTCTTTAGATAGCTCTTTTGCTATTACAGCTAATACCCGCTGAACTCCCCCAAATGTAAAAATAGTATCACAATAAAAACATATTTTCATATAAAGCAATCTCCTTGTTTCTGCTGCCTGTTGATAACTTTCTTAAACTATAAAACAAATATAGCATAATCATTTAATAAAAAGGAACTATTTTTGCGCCTTTTTTAAAGAAACAGTATTATTATAAATTTTAAACTTAAAACAAGAGTAATGAAAGAGGATTTAGAGAAAGAAATGAAAGAGGTGCAAGGTGAGATTGATTTTCATACAAAAAATCTGCATAAAAGTCTGACAAGGCAAAAAGAGTTATCTAAGAAGTTAGGGCGCAACAATAAAACGATTCCGCTTGAGTGGACAGTTTCTCCACATCTTTTTTTTTCATACCATTGAACAATGGATTGTTGATGGTTGGTTGCTTACAAATGGTGGTGTGAATCGTGTACTTACTGCGCATATCTTCTGTCAGTTTATCCGTTTTCAATCTTCCAAAGGAGGAAAAGATCAATATCTTTCGGAAAGTACGGTGTGTCAATACATGAAAAAAGAGCATTTGAATGAGGAGTATTAGTTGCTTTTTTAAATAAATAATTTAAATTTCAGGAATTTTTAAAGATATAAACTTTTACATTGCTAATAATGAATTAGTTACAATCTATTTAATTACTTCAAAAATACAGACAAATAGTTATAATCATTTTTCTTATAAATGTTGAACTTTGTATTCATAATTTTAATGAATAATAAATGAAAAACATTACAGTATTTAGCGGCTTTAACAAGCCTCTTGGAAACAAAGTTTTGCAGGAATTCTTGCGGGAAGTAAAAAATGGCCGTTATCGGACTGAAGTTGAAAAGATCCGTTTGCTAATCCGTGAAGAAAATGAGGAGGAGGCTCAGCGGCTGAAGAAGTTGCTGGCCTCTGTTACTATTTGTGCTTTGTATATTGGCGGGCGAAGGGATGTGAATCTCACCGAGTACTGCGGAATGGTAGTTCTTGATATAGATGATCTTTTATCTGAAGAGGTGATCAGGCTGAGGTCTATTATTGAAGCCGACAAACATACGTATGCTTGTTTTGTGAGTCCCGGAGGACTGGGATTGAAGGTGTTGGTTTCTGTTGCCCGAGAAGATGGTTCATTGCCTGTTGGCATAGAAGAAATTAAGAAGTTTCATCGAGAAATGTATAACAGAGTGATGCGTTATTACACGACGTTAACCTTGGCTACTATTGATGTGTCTGGCAAGGATGTGGGCAGACTTTGTTACGTGAGCTATGATCCGCTTCTTTTTCTTAACGAACAGGCTGATATATTTATGGCCGGAATAAAGGATGTGAAAGAAGCTTTGCCAAAGAAAGCTGCAAAGGGGGCGTCCGATGATGCAAGGTGTGTGACTGAGACTTTTGCGAAGTGTGTGCGTTATACCACGAAAAAACAGAGTTACAAGGAAGGAAACCGNAATGTGTTTATAAATCTGTTGGCTAATAATTGCAATAGGAGAGGGCTGGCTAAGGAAGATACGGAGCGTTTCTGTCTGGCAAAGTATGTTGATATGGAAACAGAAGAGTTGCTTTCTACCATCCGCAGTGCTTATACTCATGCTTCCGAGCATGCTGTAGCAAAGAATACCCGGAACACGCAAGGCATTTTTGATGACGTGGAAAACTTTCTGATTGAAAATTACGAGCTTCACTATAACGTGGTTAGTACGAGGATGGAAATTCGTAAAAAAGATTCGAGAAATGATTTCGAGAATCTAACGGACAGAACGGAAAACTCTGTATGGAGGGCGGTAAACAAGTCGGGTATTAAGTGTAAAATGAACGATATCCGTAGTCTCTTAATGTCCGATCTGTTCCCATCTTTTAATCCTTTTATTGCTTATTTTCAGAAACTTCCCCAATGGGATGGATATGATTATATAGCTCAACTGTCTACAACGGTGAAAACGGATGATGATGTATACTGGCTTTTTTGCTTCCGGAAATGGTTGGTGGCTATGGCAGCTTCCTTATTGGATAAAAATACGGTGAATCATGTGGTACCGGTGTTTTGTGGAAATCAGGGTAGGGGTAAAACCCGCTGGACGGTGAAACTTCTTCCACTTCCACTCGAGTTGCAGGTTTACTATGCCACTGCATCTGTTATGGAGCAAGAGAAAGATTTGCTGTTGAAACTCTCTCACCGTGCCTTGGTCAATATTGATGAGCTCGAGGCTCTCAAACCACGAGACATGGCAAAGCTGAAGAAAATTATTACGCAAATCAGTATCGACGAGCGCAAAGCTTACGGGCGTAACGAGGAGACCTACACTCGCCATGCGTCTCTGTTAGCTTCCAGCAATAACCAGAAAGTATTGAATGACCCCACAGGGTCGCGTCGTTTTATCACTTTTTTGGTGAATACTATTAATGATGCGTTTACTATTGATTATTTGCAGCTGTATGCTCAGATTAAGCATTTAATTGATTCCGACTTTCGCTTTTGGTTCAACATTGAGGAGATTGAAGAGCTGGATAATCACAACGATAAGTTTCGGTCTCGTTCTCCTGAAGAGGAATTTTTATTTGTCTATTTTCGTAAACCATTGCCAGGAGAAAGCCCTCTTTTTATGACGGCAAGTGAAATTTTAAAGCGAATTTCGGAGAGAACAGGCATTAATATTACTAATTCGGGGACAAATCTTATTACAAAAGTGCTGGATAAGCATGGTTTTGAGTCGAAAAGACTCAGTAAAGGGTACGTTTATTTCATTTATGAGCTCGATTTGAATGAAGTTGAGCGGAATAATAAAATAATAGTAAATGAACCTCAAATGATTTTAAATGAGGCTGTAATTACAGAACCGGAACTCCCGTTTTAATTGATTTAGTGATAAGAATGATAGCAAAAATACGTATTTTGAAACTTTTTATAGTAAAGGGGCACTCTATAGGATGCCCCTGCCCCCCTATAGAATGTTCAAAATAGCTATCATTGCATACACTCCTATCATTTTTTTTCATTTTTATCAAATCATATTAAAAAAGAGACTTGAGACTTTACCCAAAGTCTCAAGTCTCTTTAACAAGAATGACCAGACATTTTGGAGAGCAGATTTTTACGGTTCTCCCAGAAAGGAGACAATCAGTTCCACTTGCCTGGGTGTAAACAACCGGTCCATTTTACTGAAACCGGTAGAAAGCAGCCGTTCACTTAATTCCCTGTTGCGCTCTATCCACTTTATCAAAGTTCGCTGAGCCGAACGGTCACATAGCAGAGGATTATATTTCCTCGACAACTCCGTTTTTGAATAACTTCTGAGTTCAAAATTTTCGTCCATCATATTTATTATAATCTATTTGTTTTACTTTTTAAAGATAGTGAAAAATCTCTTAAAAAGCAAATTAAAACAAGAGTGAATGACATAAAAAATGAAAGAATTAATAATGTGGTAACAGACGAAAGAATACAACTTTATGCAGCTTTATACACGTTCTGCATCGTACTGCAATATTCAGTATATCGTCCAGTTTCGATGTCGTATCTTTGTTAAGTCGAAAGGGAAGGGCCCCCCTGATAAAGTTATTAAACCATTAAAAAAACAAAAACATGAGTGTAAAGTATTCAGTAGTAGAGAGAAGTAATCCAAGAAAGCCACAAGATCCTAAGAAGTTTTATGCCCAGGCACAAGGTAGCGGGGAAATGGATTTTGATTCCATGTGCGATGATGTGTCCAACCGTTGTACGGCAACAAAGGCAGATATTTCTGCTTCCATTTCAGGAGCATTGATTACCATTCAGCAAAGCCTTCGTAAAGGAGAAGTGGTTCGTTTCGGAGACTTTGGAAGTTTCCAGATTGGCGTTCGCAGTAAAGGTGCCGGTACTCAGAAAGATTTTAATACCGGATTTATCAAAGGAGCAAGAATTGCGTTTCGTCCGGNCAAATTGCTCACCACGATGCTGAAAACCCTGGAATATAGTCAGGTAGCCAAGCTGTCAGTAAAACCTCCGGTAGTTGTAAAACCTGAAGCATAATGAAAATACTCAATGAGCTATTGAATGTATTCACCCTGCTACTTCCCTTTCTCAAGAAGAAAGATGCCAAGGAAATGCAGGATTTCACCGAACTGGTAAAGAGCCAGTTCGACTATCTGATGGAGCAGATAACCCGGTTTGAGACTGACTATTTTGAGCTCTCGGAGAAAGTGCGGCAGATGTATCAGGAGATTATCACCCTGAATGCTCAGCTAAGCCAGTCACTGAAAACTCAGTGTGCAGTGCAAAGTTGCAAAGACCGGCAATAAAAGCAGGCATAAAGAAAAGATGAGAGTAGTCAATCTGATAGTAATCCATTGTTCCGCTACCCGTGAAGATAAAACCTTCACGGAGCGGGATGTGGACGCTGCCCACCGGGCACGAGGTTTTCGCTGTGCCGGTTACCATTTCTACATCCGCAAAGACGGAGCCATCAAATCCATGCGTCCGCTGCAAGAAGAAGGAGCGCACGCTCTGGGCTATAACGCCCATAGTATTGGCGTCTGTTACGAAGGTGGACTGGACAGGAACGGTAAACCTGCTGATACCCGGACTCCCGAACAAAAACATTCCCTGCGGGTGCTGGTGCTCACCCTGCTTAGAGACTTTCCCGGTTGCAGTGTAAAAGGCCATCGGGATCTTAGTCCCGACCGTGATGGAGATGGGGTGATTGAATCCTGTGAGTGGGTGAAATTTTGTCCCGGATTTGAAGTCATGAAGGAAGGTTGGAGAATATAAAAGAATTCCCTCCAGTTAGTGAAATACTGACTGGAGGGAATTTTATTTTATTTAGTACATTTAGGTGTACTTTTTATTCGAAAAATTAACATTTACTTCTAATAAAAAATGCAATCAACATTTTTAGTGAAAAATGGTTAAACTATAAGTTAATATTCAATTAAATTATGAATAGTTAAAATAAAACAACTTATATTTGCATACATTCTTGTAAAACAGATATAATTAAAGTACTCTTCTTTACTTCAATTAATAAAATGAAAAAGAAACTTTTACACTTACTCTTTTTATTGATAATTCCTGAAATGGTTTGTTCACAAAATCTCGTTATAAAGAATAATATTCTATACGATGCAAGCGCAACTCCCAATATTGCTTTGGAAACCGGTTTAGGAGAAAAAACTACATTAGACTTGAATTATGGATTCAATCCTTTTACTTTTGATAATTATAAAAAATGGAAACATTGGGTAGCACAACCGGAATTCCGGTTCTGGACTTGCGAACGGTTCAATGGTACATTTTGGGGAATCCATGCACTTGGTGGACAATTTAATGTCGGAAATGTAGAATTACCTTTCAAGATATTACCCGACTTAAAAGATCATCGCTATGAAGGTTATTTTTATGGCGGAGGAATCAGTGTTGGCCATCAATGGGTTTTAGGCAAACAGTGGAATCTGGAAACAAGTATTGGAGGAGGGTATGCACGAATTCACTATGATAAATATATATGTCCTAAATGTGGTCCGAAGTTAAAAACGGGCAATCAAAATTACTGGGGAGTGACAAAAGCAACAATTTCTATGATTTATGTAATTCACTAATAGTATATTAACTATGAAGATTAAACTTTTTATCATTATATTTTCACTATTATCAGCTATTTATATTGCTCCGGTAAAAGCACAGCAAAATTTATCAGATAAGCCTGTTAGTGTGATGTCGTCTGATGTAAGTAAAGTTGGTTCTCAGTTACTTATAAATATTACCCTTGATTTAACGAACCTGAAATTACAACCTAACCGTTCCATGAGTATTGTACCTGTACTCTATACAAAAGATAACAATAAGGTATTATCTAAAATACTGGTTAATGGAAGAACGAAACATATTGTTTACACACGTAATACTCAAAGAAAAAAATACAAGGATGTTGCCATAGAAGTAAAACGCATTGATAATGTTTTTCAGCACGTTAATTACCAAATCAGTGTCCCATTCCAGAAATGGATGCAGCAAGCAATTTTATCTCTTCGCCTGGATTTATGTGGATGTGGTGGAAACTCAGAAGAAAATGCTCAGCTAAAAGTTCTGGCCCTGGCTGATCTGAATATAAAAGAAAATGATGAAAATAATTTTATTCCTGCTGTAGCTTATCTTGTTCCACAAAATGAAGCCATAAAAAAACGTACAGAAAAAGGTAGTGCATATTTAGATTTCCCGGTGAATGAGACTATAATCTATCCTGATTACAGACGCAATCCTGACGAACTAAAGAAAATAAAACAAACTATTGAAATAGTCAAGAACGATAAAAATACGAATATCACTTCAATTACAATTCATGGATATGCATCTCCGGAAGGCAGTTACCCGAATAATGAGCGACTTGCAAAAGAAAGGGCTGATGCATTAAAACTTTATGTTCGTAATCTTTATAATTTTGATAAAAATATAATAACTACAACCTATACTCCGGAAGATTGGGAAGGGTTGTCCCGTTTTGTAACATCTTCAGGCATAAAAACCAAGAAAGAAATACAGGCAATAATCGACCAGAATATCCATCCGGATATGAAGGAACAGAAACTGAAAAAGCTGGAAGGTGGTGAGCTTTTCCGCTATTTGCAGATTGAATGCTTTCCGGCATTACGACACTCGGATTACATGGTAAATTATGTTGTACGAGGATTTAGTATAGAAGAAACAAAGGATGTAATAGGTAAACGTCCTCAGCAGCTAAGCTTAAAGGAAATGTTTATGCTTGCTCAGACTTATGTGAAAGGTAGCAGTGAGTTTAATGAAGTATTTGAAATCGCTGTACGTATGTTTCCGGAAGATCCAATTGCAAATTTAAATGCTTCATCAATAGCCTTAATCAAGCATGACTTAAGCTCTGCGAAAAAATATCTCCAAAAAGCTGATAACGAGTTACCGGAAACAATTAATAACCTGGGTATACTGGCTATGTTTGAGGGGCGGAAGGAAGAGGCTCAGTCTTTGTTTGATAAAGCGCTGAAAGCCGGAATACCGGAAGCGGCAACTAACCTTAAGGAATTAAATAAGGAAAAAGAGTAAGTAACAAGATAGGGCCTGAGCTGATATGGCTTGTTATAATATATCAGAATAAGTATGTAGATTACCCTTAATAAAGAAATAATGGATAAACAATTGCAGCAAATTAAAAATAAAATTGGATTTGTAGTTCTAATTATAACAGTAAGCGTGCTATCTGCCTGTTCGGCTGTTGTTGATGACAAATCTGATTGCAAGGATGAATGCCGTATTCATTTTAAATACGACTATAATATGAAATTTGCCGATGCCTTTGCTAATGAGGTAGAACAAGTTGATCTTTATGTGTTTGATGATAAAGGTAGTTTCGTGAAAAAACTCACAGACAAAGGAAATGCATTAAAAAATGATGGTTATTACATGAAGCTCAATCTTTCTCCCGGTAAATATCATTTAGTGGCATGGGGAGGACTAGACGGAGAATCTTTTTCAACGGATTCATTAACCAGTGCTTCAACTTTAAACGACTTAAAGGTTGCACTAAAAAGTACCGATCAGAAATCAGATAAAGATTTGCATCCGTTATGGCATGGTGAGGTCAATGAAATCAATATAACAGGTACATTTCAGGAACAAACTATTTCCTTAACCAAAGATACTCACAGAGTGCGTGTTGTATTACAGCAGATCAACGGTGATTCTGTTGATAATAAAGCTTTTCGGTTTGAAATTACGGATGACAACAGCCTCATAAACTATGGTAACAGCCTTATTAGTAATGGAGTAATCACTTATTCACCCTACATAACCGGGCAAAATACGGTAGGAGATGTTCAACCTGTTACCACGGCATATGCTGAAATGCACACAGGACGTTTAATGGCTGATAGTAAGTCTCGTCTGCGGATCTATAAAGTGGCAGATAATAGTTTAATTGTTGATATTCCATTAGTAGCATACCTTATGCTTACCGAAATGGAAGGACATAAAAATAGTATGACAGAACAGGAATATTTAGATCGTCAGGATGAATATTCATTGGTGTTTTTCCTCGATAAGAATCAGTTCTGGCTGAAAGTTCAGATAATTGTCAATGGTTGGACAATACGTTATAATAGTTCAAACCTTGGTTAGAATATGATAGCAAGAGCAATAAATAGAAATAAAAAGATCATAGAAACAGTGATTATTTCATTAATGATTACTGCATGTAATAGCATTTATGATAAAAACGACAATAAAGGATCTTTAGATAACCAAAACGGCACTTTTATTTCTCTCAAAATTAACACTTCCACTAACACACGCTCTACTCCTACAGGAGGAGAAACAGGAGATGGACAGGAAGACGGACAGACAAATGAAAATGCAATATCGGATCTGACTGTATTTTTTTATCAGGGAAATGATATAAATCAAGCTATTGCAGCAAATGCTGCTATAACCGGTGCAACTTACTTTGGATCTTCTGATATAACGGAAAATGTAACTAAGCCGCGGCAGGTTGAAATTCTCAAAGGGACTTACCACGTGATTGTAGTAACCAATGCCGGCGATTTAACTGGTAAATTTGGAACTAATGCTAAAGTAAAAGATCTTTGTGATTATTTACAAAAAACAGCATGGGTTAAGAATGGAAACACCTACTCGCAATTTGTGATGTCTTCTACCTCCGATGTCTCAGCAAATATTATTGAGGCGAGCCAAGCCAGCCCTAATCTGATTAGTGTTGAGGTTGGAAGGATAGCTGCCAGAATTGATTTTATCCCTAATAAAGATAATGAAAATACTGACCTGAACAATTATCTGCTAAAAGATAATAGTAATAATTCTGTCGCTAAGATTGTTATAAATAAAATCAAGTTGTTTAATGCACTTAATGCCGGTTCGTATATATTAAAACGAGTGGCTGCATCTGTATCCGGTGCTCCTGCATATTTAGGAAATGAAGAACCTGTTTCTGGGGGAATACAAACCAATTATGTGATAGATCCATGGAGCTCTTTAAAAACGAAAGACAACCTGACCGGACAACATTTTAGTTTAACCCTTGGTGGCTCGGGAACAGATTATGCCTCTTCATTATACGCAAACAATTATAGCAGCAATTTCAGTTTTAGTAATGATGATGCTATAAAAAAGTCCAACCTTGTAAATAATGGAGTGAATTATTATATTCTGGGTTACACATTAGAGAATACAACAGACAAAGCTTATCAGTTAAACGGATATTGTACAGGTGCTATGTTAGAGACAACATACATACCGTTTAAGCTAACCAGTTACAATTACACAAATAGGATTAATGAAATTACAGACAACACTAAAGCTGTTACATTTTTTACTTATGGTAATGGGAATGCAACTTATAATTCAATTGAATGTATCGTATTTCAATCGCTGAAAAGCTCTTCTTTGACGAATGATTTTTTTACACAGATATTTACTTCTTCCAATACCTGGCAAGAAGTACAGGATTATATAAACCGTTTTAATGAAAATGATCTTTTAGGTTTTAAAGTTTATTTGCAAAAGAAAATAGGCGGGCAATCACTTTCAAACCACCTAAATGAAACTATTTCATGGAATCGTTTCGTTCTGGAAGCTTATGGCTATTCCTTTAATGACGGTGCTGCAGTTATCAATCAGAATGGTAAGGATACCAGATTTCTTTTAAGTCAGTTAGGCATAAAATGCTATGAAAACGGACTTTGCTATTATCCGTTCTGGATCCGTCATTCAAATAATGGCAATACAGACGAGGGGATTATGGAATTTGCAGTTGTCCGTAATAATATTTATAAGCTAAAAGTGAATTCCTTCTCTAAAATAGGATGGCCTTCTCCCTACGATCCCGACCCTGAGGATCCGGTAGAAAACCCTTCTATAAATATACTTGTGACAGTTACTCCCTGGAGAGTCATTACACATCCGGAAATAATACTATAATTAAAGTAAATATGAAAAAAGGCCATATATATATAACATTGTTTTTTCTTTTAGCCGTTGTATTTTCATCATGCAACAGCGAAGAAAAAAATATATCTGGTGCAGAAAAAACAAGCGTTCATTTGACATACCTTATAAGTACCAGAAGCAGCGGTGATCCCAATGCTTCGGATAATGAAATGATAAAAAAAATACTTCTTTTTGTTGTAGATTCAAATAACAAAGTCGAAAAGAAAGTAACGGAAAGTTTAGTATCAACACAGCAACAGTATGAAACTGAAATGCAATTAACAACCGGTACTAAAACGATCTATGGATTTGCAAATCTGTCGGCTGAGAACATTGCAAATGCAGGGCTTGATATTGAAGAGGGAGCGTCGATGCCTGACTTATCCAATGCAACCGCGACTTTTACCAATGGATATACTGCGACCTCGGATAATTATATTCCAATGAGCAATAAAACGACATTTACTGTTGAAAATAAAGAAGATCAGACATTTAGTATTGAGCTGCTCCGTATGTTGTGTAAAATAAAACTTAATTTTAAGAACGAAACAGGACATACCATTACATTAAAAAATATTGTTATAGATCCTGTAACCACATCGGCAGTCTATTTATTGCCCCGGTTAAACAACAATACAGCTCCGGTATTTCCGGATAAATTCACAACAAACAGCTATACTTATAATTTTAGCGAATCTCCAGGTTTTGTTGATGGAGGAAGATTAAACAACTTTCAGTTTTATATGAATGAATCTAAAGTCCTGAACAGTGGATGGTTTAAACTGACACTTAATACTCTGAGAGACGGATCGACAGAAGAAATGCGCATGTCATTAACCAGCCTCTCTTTTTTAAATCGGAATGATTATCTTCCGCTTGATATTATACTCACAGATTACAAACTTGATATGGAAGTAATGTCATATCCTCCCATAGGCGGCTATCCTGCCTCTGTTACTACAAATGCAGATGGCTATCATTGCATATTTCCGGGTGGAGGTCCGTTTATTATAATTCCAAAGCTCAAAAAACTTTCAGATGGTTCAACTATACCATTAACTGATTCTGACTGGACCTTCACTTTTACAGATGCCTCCACTACGATATTCGACAAGGTTCCGGCATTGAAAGATGGCGAAATCAAAGGTTCTTTAAAGTCGTCTGCTACCGGCGCTGCATTATGTAATATTTCAGTAAACGTACAAACGTCTGCCAGTGTAACTCGCACACTTTCGTATAAAATGTATATCAGCCAAAATTAAATGAACATTTTATGAATAAATACAATAATAAGTTACCAATAATAATCAGTTTAATCTTATCTTTTCTTTTTATTGAAGATATGCAGGGGCAATATACTATTGTGCATAAATCAGGAGCTTTCTATTCTGACCTTATGACAAACGAGTATGGAGCATCTGTTCAGAAAACACATTTAAACCGTTATACAATATATACCTTACCCTCTTCAACAGTAACATTAACCGTTCCGCCAGAATCGGGAGGAGTTGCAGCACCGCATGCTTATTACCGGTGGTATAATTACGCTACGGATGGTTTACCAGCAAATGTAACTCCTAAAGTTGATTACATTAACGGAACAAACGGTAAATATATTCTAAACAATAGTACTTTAAATGCGCAGCAAGCGGATTACAGTTTCAATGCGGGAGGAGCTGCCGTTATTGCCTGTGATGTATCGGCGTATAAGGATTTTACCTATAACAACAATAATCTTACGGAACCAACACTCTCTTACAGATGTATTTTTGATATCAGGGATGCGAAAGAAATTGCAGACAAACTGGCAAATTTAGCTTCCGATAAGTATCTGGAAGAGAATACTGTTTATGTACCATCTGTAAAAATGGGTACTGAGAATCCAAGAGTTTGCTTACAATATGAGCGAAACAACTATTTTGGATATACTACAGCTGGTAAAACAACTGTGGCAAACGGAACATTCACCATTACAGGTACAAGCAGCAATAGTGGAAGGCTATTGTATATTGAGCCTAAAGCAGAAGGAACGACTCAGGAGGTAACCGTAACAATGACTTGTGGAACTCAGACATACCGCATTGCCAGATTTAAAATCATTTTTGAAAATAAACTGCCAATGAAATATGATGACTTAAAGGGAACAAACCGCTCTGTCAGTTATCTTGATTCCAATTATGTTTTATTGACGAAACTCGATTTTGACTACGATACGGCACCTGCTACCGAAAGTAATAATATGTGGGCGAAGCCTCTTTCCTGGGATATCTGTTCTTATGGATTTGCTTCCAGGGGATTGTATCTTGCAGGTTATCGTACAGCACCAGATTTATGTACCGCCGATTGGAATGAATATGGCTTCTATAAAACAACTAATGTTTTTACCAATGGATATAAGTGGTGGAATCAGGCCGGACAAAAAGTATATGACCGCAGGTACTATGACAGTAATAAATCTGAAAATGGATATTTTTTCTATGTGGACGCCTCCAATAAACCGGGTACTGTTGCCAAGCTTCAATTACAGGATAAGCTTTGTCCTGGTACTAAGCTATTCGTATCTGCAGGAATATGCAATATGACAAGGGTGTACTCGGATGCTGACGTGAATTTTATATTTAAAGGAGTTGATGCTAATGGAGCAGAAACAGAACTGCATAGATTTACGTCTGGTGATATACCTAAAACTACAGCATCCGAGGCAGAATGGTATCAGACATACTATTCATTTAGTTATAATACAAATATAGATTATGATCATTATATTTTACAGATAGATAATAATGCATCAAGTACACAGGGCGGAGACTATGCAATAGACGATATCCGTATTTACAGAAGTAAGCCTGCGGTGCAGGCTAATCAGGTTACTTTACCCTGTGGCAGCGAATCTTCGAAAGTAAAAATCCGGGTAGAATATGAAAAGCTGCTTTCTGCATTAAATAAAACAGAATCAGCAGCCGGTTCAGGAGAAGAAATAGTAGTTAAATACAAATTCTTAGATAACTCAAAGAACTCCATTGCTTATAATTATAATACGGATAGCGATCCGGATACCAATTATGGTTCGGTAAGAATAAGTACAGATTTTACAGCCATGAAAGCAATGACATCATCAACGGAAGCTCCTTATACATATAGTAAGAACCCTGTACTTGCTTTTACAGAAACAGAAGTTATTGATGGAACAACTTACCGTTATATTACCTTTCAGACTCCTAATAATAATGTCCTGAAAGAGAATAAAACATACTATTCGGCAATAGCCAGCTCTAGCGGGACTTTTGGAACCGGAATATGCGATATGATCAGTGATCCGTTTACAATCATTCCACCGGCAATAGTTACAGTAGATGGCGTAGAGTGGAACGAAGGTGACGGAATCTGTTATGGACATGACCTTGTTATAAGTGCTAAACTTAAAGACAGAATAACACACGAAAATATAACTTGCCGGTTTGATTGGTATATGGGAACAAAAGAAGATTTTGAAACGATACCGACCGGAGGAATGTCTGTTAATTCAGCCCTGACTAAATATCGTGAAGTATACCCTAATCCTGCATCTTCAGATACGTCTTTGTCTCCTGTGGCTGGAAACTTTACTCAAGATGCATATAATATACTTCAGAACTTAATGAATAACAATAAATTAATACTTAACAAAAAAGAAATTACCCGGTTGATAAAAGGAGGTGAATATTTACTTGCAGTTCCGATATTAGCAACAGCTGAGGTAACCTCTGCAACAACAACTCTTGTACTATGCAATGAAAATATACCTATAAAAACAGGTAATGTTCCCAAGAACCCCACTATTGCTTTAAGCGGAGAGGGATACTATAATCTTTTGTCCGTGAGAATGGGCTTAAAACAGTTCAATGATTTAAAAAATAACTCAGCCAAAACCTTAAAGGTGCCTGTTATTGATTTCAGGAATGAAGATCAGACAAAAAAAAGGGATCTTATCAAAGTTACTGATACTAATGTATATTTAATCGGAACAGATGATCCGTCTATTCAAAACGTTGATTCACTAAATCCTAGTATACAGGTTGCAAAGCTGGATACGATTCATGTTACTTCCGATATTAACGATGTTGATTTTCTGGCGCTTAAGATTCCAGCAAACTCTATTGCAGTTAAAGAAGGATATACTTACAAACTAGAATTTCATTTTAACCAGAAACTATTAGCTGGTGATCAGGTGGCATGTGATGGGGTTATTGATTTTTATCTGAAAATAGTTCCTGAGTATCTTACATGGACAGGCAGTAATGGCGATAACTGGAATAATGATAGTAATTGGAAACGTTCTTTAAAAGCAGAACTATATAAAGGTAATACTGATAGCTATGCAGACGATACTAATAGTCATGGCTTTGTACCGATGAACTTTACTAAAGTAACAATAGCAAATACAAAGAAAGCTCCATGGCTATATAAACTGACAGGTTCTCCTTATCCATTCCTGGAAAATACAAACTATGCTGACAGCATTAGTAAAAAAGAGAATACAGCTACTGCAAGTATAGAATATAGTATGATGGTAAAAGCAAACGGTGATAATTACGATTGTGAGAATTTTTATGCTAACACTTGTAATCAGATTTACTTTAAACCGTTAGCGGAAATGAGAAATACAAACTATCTCTCTTATAATAAGGCATGGATAGATTTTGAACTGATTTCCGGCCGTTGGTATATGTTGGCTTCTCCGCTAAAAGGAGTGGTAGCGGGAGATATGTATCTTCCTACGGCTACGGGAAGGCAAGAGACTGAAGCATTTAAACCGATAACCTATAGTACTTCAACAAATAACCGTTTCAATCCGGCTGTTTATCAACGAAGCTGGGATCATAGTATTTCTACTGTTTTCAAAAATGATGGGAGTTCATTCGACTCATATATTTCAGCTAACTGGAGTCAGGTGTATAATAAAGTAGATGAAGGATATACTTCAGGAAAAGGATTCTCTATTCGTCCGGTTTATGGTACCGAAGGAACAGATAAAGTTTTGTTCCGTTTGCCTAAAGATGACATAAGTTATTCTTATTACAGTTATGATGGAACTGCTTCCGGTAATAATACTTCGATTACGCGTACTGATAACGGAAGACTATCTTTTGAAAATAATGCCTCCGATATCTCATTAACTCTTGCAAATGCAACAGGAAGCAATAATATATACCTGGTTGGGAATCCTTTCGTAGCCACCCTGGATATGAAAAAGTTTTTTGATGCTCATCCTAAATTTGAAAGACGATTCTGGATATTAACAGGAACAGGACAAAGCGCTGTTGCAATTGCAGAAGATGGTACGTTAACAACTTCCGGCAGTGAAACATTAACAGGTTCTGTAGCTCCAATGCAATCGTTCTTTATTGAAAAGAAATCATCTGTAACAGAGAATCCTACTGTAACTTTTACTTCAGACATGACCATAGCCAAACCTGCAACAAGCATAATGGTTCGCTCAGGAAATTCCAATGTCACTCAAACAGACAATTCATCAGTGTTGCGGATTACAGCAGAACGTAATGGCAATACTAGCAATATCCTGATAAAGAAAGAAGATAATGCTTCCAATGATTACGATGCAAAAGAGGATGTACCTGTATTAATTGACTCCAATCTGGCAGATAATCCTACGCTTTATAGTATGGCTGGTAATCAGGCTGCAATGATTAACGTTATTTCTTCTCTGAAGACCATTCCCTTGGGAGTTTATAGTGAAAATAATGAAAACGTAACATTAACGTTTAAGGGTATAACGAATTTAGGTCAAGATATAAAGCTTTACGATGCGTTGTTAAATAAAACCATAGAACTAAATAAGGAAAATACACAGGTTATAGTTCCAGGCAATAATTATAACAGATATTTTCTGAATCTTACTGATATGGATATGAATGGAAAAGACAGAATTATGATCTATTCTCCGGAAAAAGAGAAAATAGTTGTAACAACCTCTTCATCGGATAAACTTCAGAATATCAAGATATACAGCTTAAGCGGAACAATATTGAAGGAATTAAACAATCTGAATGTGACAGAAACAGAACTGTCATTACCGAGCGGAGTTTACATAATCTGTACACAAAGTTCAGATAGCAACAAAACTCAGAAGATCTGTTGCCGATAATATTGTTACACTTAAAAAAACGGCTTATCAAAAAATAAGCCGTTTTTTTATATCTTTTCAAGATAATTTTCTAATGTTTCAAATGAAGCGTTTTTAAGAAGTACATGTTTTTCTCTGTCGAGAAGATACAAAACTGGCATTTTTGTTAAATCGTATAGCTCCTTGTTGCGTATATTCAGCTTTTTATCATAACCATTAATCCAGTTTAAAGGATAATCCGGCAAATGTTCTTTCCAGATACGCAGATCTTCATCGGGATAAATAGAAAGTATTGTTATTTTCTTATACTTGTTTTGTAATACAGTTAAGGCTGAAGAAGAATTTATTTTGTTCTTTATTTCCAGACAATCCTCGCAATCCGGGTCATTAAAAAAAAGTAATGTGTATTCGCTTTTTAAAGCAGATAGAGTATAACTTTTGCCAGATGCAAGAGTATATATAAAGTTTTCAGCCATGCTGCCCGGACGGTTTTTTAATGCCATGGCGAGCTGTTGTTCATAAGAGCTTTTATGTATATTATCAATTACCGGTGATTTAACCATACTCTCTAAAAAAGGAATATACAATTCTTCATTATGCATCGGTGACTCATAATTGTATAGATATTTTTTAGCCAGTTCACCCAGATAAGAATATAGCTGAACATTAATTTCTGCTTTTTTCATTAATATTTTTATGCCGGAGCAAGCTGCAGAATAATTTGTATGTGGTAAGACACCTATAAAATCGGCAAAAATCGGCTCTATGATTTCTGATTTATAATAAGTATCAGTAAATGGAAAATGATCCCAATAATGTTTTGCCAGATACTCTGCACGTTTCTGAGGAATAACTAGCATAGAAGGTATTTCAGGCAAATGAAATATTTGCTCTTTCGTTTTTGATATTTGCATTTGTTCCTTCTTATTCCCGATACATCCGGCAGATATAATTGTTATGCATATCAAAATTACAATCTTCTTCATCATATTATCTAATATTTATCTTTTACCTATAAAAAAAGAAAGATATTTTCTCATAAAAATAATAATAGGATATGACATTAGAGTAATGATACAAGTTATTAATATGGCTTCAGATGTTGTGTAAATGATTTCCCCCTTAATATGTTCGAAATGCTTTAATATATAGTTTATTGTACCAATAAACATCCAATGAATGCCTAGAATTACAATATTTCCTACTGATATAATGTTTACAAACAAAAAATGGATATTATCTAAAAGTTTACAAAAACTTAAAGTCATAAAAATGCCAGTAATTCCTATAAAATAATAAATAGACATAGTGTAAAAAGATCGATAAGGATCAATGTAAATGTTGAATTTTTGAAGCCAAATGATCAAAAATATTAAGACTATAGAAATAGCAAAAGATGAACCTTTATTTATCTTTTCCAGTATCTTATATTCTTTTAATAAATATCCTACAACAAAAAATGGTAAATCCTTTAATATGCACTGAAATGTAAATGTTGTTGGATATCCGCTTACATTAATGAACAAACCTGAAAGAATACAAAATATGGACGTAGCAATTATTAGATAACGTGATTGTTTGCTGTGAAGGAAATAATCAATAATCATCTTTATAAAAAATAAAGTTACAATAAACCATGTGACTCCATTTATTATGCTAGGTAAATCCAAATAGCTATTTCCTTTTCCAATTTGTTGTCCAATCAAAACTCCGATAGCAGGTTTAATTATACCATCTGATAAGGTCATTACATTTACTCCTTTTGATGATTGTTGAAGTAACCAATATGGGTAAAATATAATATTAAAAAACAGATATGGTATAATTAAAGTATGCCAATATTTTGCTAAACTGTCTTTGAAAGATTTTGTCCCCTTGTGAAGATACCCGGATATAGCAAAAAACAGGGGCATATGAAATGAACAGATAACTTCTTTTGGTAAATTATCTATATTCATTGGAATATGTCCAAAAATAACAAACATAATTCCAATTGTTTTAGCCCAATCTATCCAGTTATACCTATTTCTAGTTAATTTATCCATAATGATAATAAGTTATATATTAGCTATGATTTATGTTTTAATCTTTTTGTTCTTGCTATTTCTTATTTCTGATAATATCAATCCGCTTTTTATTGCTATATCTAATAATCAACATTGTTTTGAAAATGTGAATCTCTATTTTTCACTATTCTGTTCATAAATGATTAAATAAATCCACCTATTTTTTCATAATGATTTCAGGCATATATATTTTTACATTTTTACGAGCCTTTTTCCTCATGTCAATTTTTATATTTTCGTTCTCAATTAGATAACAATTTTTTTTCTGTCATAGCTTCAGTATTTCAATTATCTATAAGGAAACCATCTTCTCCATTCAGGATAAAATAGTAATGCATTAGATTTTGTGAAAGTTCTTATTAAGCTACCCTAGCTTTTTCTGTCTCTCTCAGTTAGAGCTATTAATACTTTATATTTTTTTTACAATATGCTCGACTTTCCAATCTAATATTTGCGCAATGAGTTTAAATATAATATTCTTTTTTCTATATAAATGTTGCTTTCCTGTAAGCTCTTTAGCCAAATGAGATTCTATTATTTAAATGCTTCCATCGGGGATGGAAGGTAAGAAATCTATCGGGCCAATTGTTGTTGATATTGTTAGGTCAGCATGCAAGGATTGTAGTAAATCAGTTAGTTTATTTTTGTAAGCTTGTTTGAAATTCCAATAGATTTTAATTTCTTCTAATCGAGAATAGTTATACATCCTATAAAAAAAAAGTCCTAAATCAATGTGTTTTACTGTTTTGTAAAGCGGATATATACTAGGATTGTTCCCTTGCTATGTTGTAATGATATATATACTGTTTTTATACTTTTGATATTTTTTAAGGCCGTTTTTTATTTGAATACTTTTATTCGCTCATCTAGTGGCTTGAATTCTTTCTCACCAGGACCTTGAGTTGGAACACCAAATGGCATTTCGGCAATCAGTTTCCATGTAGATGGAAGATTCCATTCTTTGGCAGCTTCTTCATCAATCAACGGATTGTAATGCTGTATTGAAGCTCCAAATCCAACTTCTTCAAGCATTGTCCAGATAGCAAGCTGGTGCATGGCTGAAGTATGATTTGACCACACAGGGAAGTTTTCTGCATAAGCAGGAAAAGCATCTTGTAATCCTTTTACCACAGTCTGATCTTCAAAGTAAAGAACTGTACCATAACCAGCTGCAAAAGCTCTGTCAATTTTATTTTCTGTAGCAGAGAAAGCTTCGGCCGGAACAATTTTTCGAAGTGTTTCTTTGACAATGTTCCACAGCTTTTTATGGTTTTCTCCTAACAATAATACTATTCTTGTAGATTGTGAGTTGAATGCTGAAGGTACATGAGTAACAGCATAGTTTACGATATCTTCAATCTCCTGATCGGATACAAGCGATTTGTTACTGATTGTGTAATATGTTCTCCGATTCTTTAAAGCTTCTTTAAAACTTAGTCCCATAATAAGATCTCCTATAATTAGTTTATAAATTTGTTCTTTTATATTGGGAAAATAACAATAATTATTTAAACACGTTTTGTCCCTATGTTTGTAATAGAAAAAAATAGCTTAAAAAGTATAAGCCGAGAGTATTATTATATTTGAGTTACGAAGCAATAAATATTAAATATTCAAGACTTATGCAAAGACAAAGTTACAAATTAAATTTCGCTGGGCAAAATATCTATATTAGGAATTGATGTCCACCTAAAGAGTTGGAATGTTACAGTACTTACAGAGAAGTTGTATCGCAAGACTTTTACTCAGCCCTCTTCTCCCACTGTATATAACTTTCCTGGCGGTAATTATAATTCTGCCTATGAGGCCAGTTTTGCGGACTATGGGCTCATTATGCACTAACGAATATGGGAGTAAACAATATAGTAGTTTGGCTAAATGTTCTTTTACATAAAACAGGTAGTAATGCTTGAAGTTACGGAATGTGCCAAAGTGGAAGTTCACCAATATAGTCATGATCTCACTGTCTGTTATCCGGTAGGAACGATTGTAGCTTTTCTGTTTCAGGGTAGCTGTTATCTGATGTTTTTTTATCTCTTGATCAAAATCTTTGCAGGAATCGTCTGCAATACAGAATGTTTCAGAAATTTTGTCTGGGGTAAATATGCGCTATCAATATTTATTATGCTATTGATTTTTAGCTATAAATATAATTAAGATTAAGCCATTTTCACCCTTTTTTATACGTTTTTTTTCGTCGAATTCAGGTAATAGTAAAATTTGTAGTCATAAAAACTTATTTTATGTACAGTCTTAATACTTTAGATATAAAATAAGCTATGACAGTAGATGCAATAAAAATTAATAAAAAATTAGATATGAAAGATAAATATGTTTTGGGTTTATCTAGTGACCTGAATAAGGTTTCATGTATTAGATATATCTCTAAACTTAATGAACCTAAAAAAGATAATATATTATTAATTACAACTATCTTACTCATGATTTTATTCTCAAAAAAAAGTATTAACAATGTTATTATTGATGGAACTAAAAAAATGAAGGGTAATGGATTCCAGGCATCAATATATTTGTGTGCATATATATTTAACAGAAAACCAATAGAGCATCCAATCAGAATTGATGAGAAGCTTAATAAAATCAATATATATTTTTTCGGCTTGAACAAATTCATATTATTTAAATATCCGACATATACTCCTAAAGTAAAAATAGGAATTCTACTAAAAAATCCAATTCTTAAATCATGAACATGAAGATATACAGGAATTGTGATAGCTATCCCACCCAAAATAAAAAATGCAGTAGCTATTAAAGGCTTAATTTTAAATATTTTAATGTAAAAAGGAAAGAAAAGATAGAATGCAATGATTGCAGAAATATACCATGCAAAATATGGAAGTCCAAACCAATACCCTAACGTAGATAATTTAATGATTGTGACCTTTATATTATCATGAAATAGAAAAGAAAAAAATAATGATATAATAAAAAATGATGGATAAATTCTTTTAAATCGTCTAATATAAAATTGGCACATATTATTTTTAAGGATTGAATAATATAGACCAAATCCAGAAAGAAATAAAAATATATCAACGCCAATAAAGCATCTCTGTTTTAAAATATATAAAGGTGTATTAATCATATATTGAGGAACAGGAGAATGAAAAAAAACGATTAATATAGTTCCAATTCCCATAAGAGAATTTCGATATTTTGATATTAAATTGAATATTTCCATAATATTACCTTTGTGGCGGCAATTTTTTAAATAAAAGTGTAAATATATTATCAGATCATGCGCAGATTAAAACACCTCTTCTAATTTGATAAATTACAAATAATAGAGATGTCATTTTTTTTATTCTTTGGTCATTTAAAAACTTTTATTTTTTCATCAAGATGTTTAAATTCTTTCTCACCAGGACCTTGAGTTGGAACACCAAATGGCATTTCAGCTACCAGCTTCCATGTAGAAGGAAGATTCCATTCCTTTGCTACGGCTTCGTCAATCAGTGGATTGTAATGTTGCAGGGAAGCACCAAATCCGGCTTCTTCAAGCAATGTCCAGATAGTAAGCTGGTGCATGGCAGAGGTATGGTTTGACCATATAGGAAAGTTTTCTGCATAAGCAGGAAAAGCTTTCTGCAGCCCCTTCACTACATCTTGATCTTCGAAATAGAGAACAGTGCCATAGCCAGCAGCAAAAGCTCCGTCAATTTTTCCTTCAGTAGCAGGAAAAGCTTCTGCAGGAACAATCTTCCGAAGTACATCCTTGGTTATGTTCCACAATTTCTTATGATTCTCACCCAGTAAAAGCACCACTCTTGTAGATTGTGAATTGAATGCTGAAGGCACGTGAGTAAGTGCAAACTTTACGATATCTTCAATCTCTTGATCGGATACAAGCGATTTGTTACTTATCATGTAATATGTTCTCCGATTCTTTAAAGCTTTTCTAAAACTTAATTCCATAATATTATCTCCAATATTAAATAAAGTTTAAAACTACACCGCCCCAGGAATAACCCACACCAAAACCTGCTATCATAATAGTATTACCAGATTTTATATCTTTATTTTTTAATGCATGATAAATGGCTATTGGAATAGTTGATGATATTGTGTTCCCAAAATCTTCCAGGCACATATAGAACTTTTCTTCAGGAATAGATATTGCCTGACGAATAAATTTGAGCATGTGTTTGTTTGCCTGATGAAATATGAATAAATCAACATCTTCTTGCTTTAGGCTATTTCTGGCTAAAACTTGTTCTGTCAGCAATGGAACAGCCTCAAGTGTAAAATTGAAAATTTCGCTGCCATTCATATATAAATAGTCCGGAGATTGTAAAACTTCATTCTCTGGGTCTATTTCAATACCTGATTTATCAGGATGTCTGGAACAGCCATTCTCAACAATTAAGTTTTTAGCTCCTTTGCCATCGGTACCAAATACAAAATCATTTATATTTAAGATTCCATTTGTTGATATAAGAGTGGCAGCTGCAGCATCAGAGAATAGAGCTCTATTTCCTCTGTCTTTAGGGTGAATGTATTTATTATATGATTCAGAAGTGAGAAAAAGAATATTCTTTGCAATTCCAGCAGTGATAAGTCCTTTTGCAATTCCTAGTCCATATACAAAGCCTGAACATCCAAGATTAAAATCAAATGCAGCGATATTAGTAGGCAAGTTTAACTTGTCTTGTAAAATACATGCTGTTGTTGGCAGAAAATGATCCGGACTTTGGGTACAAAGAATAATGGTATCTATTGTAGAACGATCAATATTATATTCTTCAAAGAGTTTATTGGCTGCTCTTTCAGCCATATCTCCTGCTGTTAGTTCTTTAGATATGTATCTTTGTTTTATTCCAATCTTTACAGATATTTTTTGCTCTGACCAATCAGGGAAGTCTTTTACTATGTCCGCATTTGAAACAATTGTTTCAGGAACATAATATGATATTGCTTTTATATATGCATTCATGATTAAATTTTTGAGACGACCATATTATATACATCATTAACAGTAATGGCACTTCTGATATCTCCACCAATAAGTTTAACATTATATGTATTATGAACCATTCCAATAATTGATAATGCAACCAGTGAGTCCCAATCTTCAAGATCTTTAAAGTGAGTTTCTGGTGTGAATTCAGAAGGATCTGTCATTTCAAATTGTTCTGAAAATTTGCTGATAAAGTCATTAATAGTATCCATTTTTACTGATTTTTATTTGTTTTATTTTATTGTGTATCCACCATCAATTGTTAAGCTACTTCCTGTAACCCAATTACTTGCATCTGATAAAAGATAAATAGCAGCATAAGCTACTTCTTCCGGACTGCCATACCGTTTGAGTGGATAATTCTCTTTAGCGTCTTTATATAATTGCTCTTCGGAAATTGCTCCGTTAGAAATAATACCTGTATCAACCATACCAGGGCATATACAGTTTACTCTAATTCTTTTTCCGGATAAATCCAGTGCCATACCTTTTGCCATTCCCTCTATAGCACTTTTAGTGGAAGAATACATTGAGTTTCCTACTGAAGACACCTTTGGCCCCATTATAGAAGAAATGAAAATGATCGAACTCCCTTTTTTAATTTTCTTTTTTTCAAGAAGAGCTTGCGTTAATACCACAGGGGAAATAAAATTAGTATCCATAATTGCTTTGAGCTCATTTCTATTTATAAATGAGAACAACTTTGTTGTAACCACTCCTGCACAGTGAACAATTCCGTCTAAATCCGGCTGCTTTTCCACTAAAAGTGTAATGTCATTTTCTTGTTCAAAATCTGCAATCATCATAGAATGTCCATTTCCTTCAAGAGATTGGTATGTTTCTTCAAGACGTAGTTTATTTCTTCCTGTAATTATAATCTTTGCACCCATACGTGAACATTCAATTGCTGTGGCTTTGCCAATACCGGATGAAGCTCCAGTAATGAGTATCTTTTTTTCTTGCAGGGAAAATGGGTTATATTTCATTGATTGTTATTTTACTCTTTGACCTGTTTTAAGATTAAATGTAACTTTAGCCGGATTACCTGAAACTAAAGAATAAGGAGGAATTGAACGTGTAACAACACTTCCTGCACCTATAAACGAATGTGTACCAATATGTACTCCTGCCAGTATAACAGCATTAGCGCCAATCATTACATCATCATCAATAACTACCGGATCAGAATAGCAACCTTGTAAGTCTATCGGAGTATCTAAAGCTTCATAATTATGATTTAAACCGGTAATCATGCAGTGTTGTGCCGTTGAAACATAATTTCCTATAGTTATTTCTCCTAAGATTACAGTGCCTATACCAATACGACTGTGATCCCCAATTCTGATAGCTCCCATTCCATTATTTAACGTAGCATAATCCTCTATAATTGATTTATATCCTATTTCGAAGGAATTAAAAGGAAACAGGTCTCGTCTCACAGTTGATGAGATGTAAGCTCCCTTTTTTCTTTTTATAAGAAAAGGCATCAAAAGATTTCTTACCCACCACCTTGGTCTGGACCTATAAGGATGAACCAAACAATAGTGTACCTTTTGTTTTATTCCTGGATTATTTTTTAACCATTTGTGAATTTTGTCCACCATATATTATTACTTTTTTTATGCAAATATAAAAATATTAATGTTCTCCATGTTCTGTATGAATAAATTTTTTGTTGACTCCTTTCATTCTAAATAGATTGATAAGCATCATAGTAGCAAGCAGAGGAATTTTCCAAAGCGCTTTCTTCAGTTGCTTATTAATAAGGTAGTCGGGTGTTGCCATACATAAAGCCAGAAAAAGTACAAATAACAATATCCACCATTTAATAGACCATTCCCAATCGAGTAATGATGTCGTTACAGATAATAGTCCGATTATTCCAATCAACAACACACGAGGGAGCATCATCCATTGGGCAATTTTATCACAATAGTCTATATTTTTTGAAGAAATAGCATGAGGCAAGTCGGGCAGTGCTTCCCATAAAGAAGCAAATTGTGCGGACAACCATCTGCGTCGTTGGTTCTGAAAGGCATCTTCTTTTTGTGTTTTCTCATCATAAACAAGTACATCTTCCATATAATCAATATAGATTCTTTGTTTCAGAAGTAACATTTCCAATTCTTTATCTTCACCAGCGGACGATACTTTTTTTATATTTTCTTTGAACCATCCATATTCAAAGGTCATTCCGGAACCTATTAAGGCGGATGAAAGTCCGAGCCTTATATGCCCTTTTCGAAAGATAGAGTTGTTGATCTCTTCACTGACTGCATCCAGAATAGCTGTGTTTGTATTCAAGTTTTTTGCTATACGATGTGCCTGAATAACACTTGCACCGGATTCATACGCATTACAGATTTGCTGCAGAAAATTTGGTTGAACAGTGTTATCCGCATCCAGAATCACAATCATATCATATTCACGATCTGCTAACTGATCCATTCCAAAATTTAGTGCTTTTGCTTTCGAACTATTTTCAAAATCAACGATCAGTAAATCTATGGGTAATTGCCGAAGTCTTTGATTTGTGCTGTCTTTCATTTTATCGGAGATTACAACAACGTCATAGCTCTCTTTTGGATACTCTTGTTGCAAGAAGGATTGCGCGGTCTGTTCTATTACCTTATCTTCTTTATAAGCTGGGAAAAGTATAGCGAAACGGTATTTTTTCTTCGCAAGAGGATAGGGGGAGTTCCTTCTTGACATACTTGCAGCTGCAAACACAAAAAGATATCCCACTGAGATTGCCATGAGAAAAAAGAGTATAGTATCTAATGTGTCTATAATAATCAGTTCATCCATACGCTAACCGAGTTTGTGTTCTAATTTTATAAATGCAACTGTTCCTTTTAATATTGCTTTTGCTAAGTCTGCTCTTCTTTTTAAAAGAAAATAAAGAGCGTTTTTGGGAGCAGCAACTAATAGCTGATACAAGACGGCAATCCATCTGACCATCCCGAATCTGTTTCGCCAGGCATACAAAAGACGGTTGCGGGTAAGATAAAAAGTACGCAAAAAACTTTCTTGCCCCGTACTTTGACTCTCTTTGTGGTATATAGTGCATTGTGGTTCGTACCACAAATCATATCCTGCATTTGTTATTTGAGTGCACCAATCCAGCTCTTCGTAGTAAAGAAAATAAATTTCGGGCATATATCCTACTTTATCAATCACTTCTTTTTTTATCATCATAGCTGCGCCATGACAATATGGAGTACAAACCGGAGTCTCGTACTGTCCCCAATCTTGTTCTCCGAAGCCAATCAGGTCATTACGTAAGGTAATTGTTGTAAGTGGTATATATCCTGCGAACTGAATATTGCGAGGAGGAAACGCGAATTTTATTTTAGGAGATACAGCTCCTATTTTAGGACTGCTGTTCAATCGCTCAATGAGAAAGTTAAAAGCGTCTTCTTCTATAAAGGTATCGTTGTTTAGTAAGAAAATGTATTTCCCTTTTGCCTCTTTTATACCTAGATTATTTCCACCAGAAAATCCCAGATTTTTTTCACTGCGAATGGTTATTATATACGGATATCTCTCTTTCAGAATTACAGCTTCATTAATTCTGGAAGCATTATCGACCACAATAATTTCCCAGGAAAGAGACAATACGTACTTTTGGATCGATTCAATAAACTCACATGTATCTTTCAATCCATTGTAATTTACGGTGATGATGGATAACTCAGGTAAGTTGCTCATGTTCTTCTAATTCTTTATCGTAATATTTGCCCATAAAGACAATTGCGAAGCATATAAAATAAAGGTAACAGGTTGGGTATTGTCCTAATATTTCGTTCCCATAGGCGGAGGCTGTCATACCCACTACTCCTGCCAGTAAAGCTGCTAATACTCCTCCTAGTTCTTTGTCCCTTATTTTAAAAAGAATAATATATCCACCTGATATAATTCCAACAAATAGAAGTAGAATATATATTGATAATCCGACTACCCCTGTTTGTATCCATACTCTTACAAGCCATGAGTCACTAGGAATTCCTGAAAATTCATAATCAGGGCTATTTACATCGGGGGTATTGCCGAATCCTATACCTGCGCCGAACGGGAGATTTTTCAAATGTTGTTTTAAATTCTTTTGATTTTCTAATCTTACATTAAAAGAAGCATCATTTGTATCGAAACCAGAACGCATTCTCTTTATTGTTTGGTTGTTATTTCCAATTGTAGTAAAATTAAGAAAACAAATAGCAGATATTAGTATAAATAAAGAAGATAAAGCTAATTCCCATTTTTTGGATAGAAGGATGAAAATAGCGTATCCTGCAAACGGAACAGCTAATGCTCCACGGGTTCCCGAAATAGCCATACCGTATCCTCCAGATATTGCTACAATGAGAAAATAAGCCTTGAGCCATTTGTTTTTTATATAAAAAGCGGCTATGGAAAATACCACGAGTGAAAAACCCATATTTGATCCATAGTTACCGGCGTCTGAAAAAAAAGAAAAATAGCGAATACCTGTGCTTATCAAATGAGTTCTACCTCCTCCGGTATAAAGCCATATTAATTCAGTAGAATCAAATCCATGGTTTTTTTGCCAGTATCCTTTGAATGCTGCTAGAAGGGTTAAAACAGACCATACTAATAACAGGAGCTTAACATTTTTATATTTGCTTAGTATAACAGAAACCAGGATGACCATAACTATTGGGTAAAAAGCCAGACTACGGACTTTAGTGAACCAATCAGCAAATGATGTGATTTTGGGATTTATTAGCTCCAGTATACAGAATATAAACCAAATGAGAGTTATTAAAGTTAAAGGATTTAATACTCTTTTCCATTCAGTTTTTATGTGAATTGTTTTTAATATGAGTGCTAAAAATATGAATGAAATAATAGAATCCATAAACACACTAATAGGAATTGGAAATGAGATATAACGATTAACTCCCATTATAAAATAATTGCTTATAAAGAGAATTATAAAACCCCATAGAGGATTTTTTAATAATAGATACATCGCTATTGTAATAAAAGGAATGAAAACTATAGTGTATCCAGAAATTAAGCCTCTTTGCATTGTTGCTTTGTAAAATATAACAATAAATATTAGTAAGCCTGCATATACAAATATTTTGGGCAATATTAATTTAGTTATATATTTTATAAATGTTAGCATTTTTTTTTATTCAGAAGCTGTTAATCCAAACTGAGAAAATCTATATATTATTTTTTTGAATTTATTGTATGGAGGAAGAAGGCCGGTAAAACTTTCTACAACATTACTTTCTGCTTTGTTCAAGCAAATGACAACAGGAGATTCGGGGCTGGCTAACTTTTTTAATTGATTTAGTAGAAGTTGATCTGTTAATTTCCATGTTTTATTAGCTCTTGTAATTACAAGATTTAATGCAGCATCATTAATTAGTGTCCTGGGAATTGTACACTCTTTTAACGGCGGATATTCCACAATCAGAATATCGGCATCTTCTGTTGATTTGCTCAGATCAGTTACTGATTCTGCCAGCAAGAACTCTCTGGAATCTTTTGAAAAATCTTCGTTCCAGGAGATGTGTTTTACATTTAATCCAATGGAGTTCCAGTATTCTTCCAGTTGTTTCCCTATAAAAGATTTACCATCTCCTGACTCTGTGCTTAGTAGGTTGATAATTCTCTTCCCGTTGCTTGGAAGGTAATTCAGGAGCGTATTACACAAAAATTTTGATGCAATCTGATTTCTGGCTTTGCTGAAGTTCCTGAAACGAACAATTTCATTTCCGGTGAAAGCTCCAATTACCTTACAAGATGTTAATCTTTCAGTCCGTGTCTTATCCCTTAGTGTTCGATCAAGCAATTCAATAATTAATGAAAAACCTAAAATGGCGAGAATACTGCCAAAGAAAACTGTCATTACGATTGATTTTCTATTAGTAGCTTCTGCATTCAGCGGATATAAGGGGGGATTTATTATCTTTAAGGTTGCAGAGGTCATTTGCAGATTTTTCTGCCGTAATCGGGCGGCATTTAAACTATTTAACATAGACATATAATTCTGCTCCAAAAAGCCAATTTCCCTATCCTTGCGTTTCAGAGTATTGCCAATAGGTGAAAAGAAAGTATATTTATCATCAATCAGTCCTTTTCTGGATTCCATTAATTTAAGTTTAGCTTCTGCTTTCTCCATATTTAGCATCTGCTGAAACCATTGTGCCAGAATCTCTTCTGAGCCGATTCTTTCTTTTGTGTACTTTTGATTGCTATATTTTTCTGCAAAATTACTAAAGTTTTCTTCTTCTTCTTTTAACTGTTTCTTATAAGATTTTAAATCCTGGCTTTTAGAAGAGTTTTCATTGTTAAAGGTTTCAATGTCTGTAACTTTGGAAGTCAGATCTGTGATTTTCTGCATTCTGCTAATAAACTCAGCGTTGTTTCGGAGTGATTTAGCATGACTATCCATCCTTTTTTCTAATTCAGTTATCAGTGTTTTTGCACTGTTATATTCAAGAAGGAAATCTTCACACCGTTGTTCCCATGCACTGTTTTGAGCTGCCACTTGCTTTGTCTGTTCTCCATAATTGATAATTCGCTTGCTTAAACTATAAGCTGTGAGAGAATCTTCAGACATACTCAATTGCCTTGATAATTTGGTCAATTCTTCTTCGAAAAATTTGATCACATTGTTAGTCTCTCCAAATCTTAATTCCTGATATTGTTCAACAAATTCTTCATTTAAAATCTTTAGTGTGTTATAAGCAATGCCTGGGTCTCCACCTGAAAATTTGATTTCTATCATATCACTTCCACCAATCCTGTTCACTTTGATTTTATTGAATAATGCACCGTAGCTGTAATCCGGATGATTCCAATTGAACAAACCGAAAATAAAATTTTTGGAGTTGGGTTTTTCATAAGCACGTAAATTGGCGATAGTTTTTTTTTCATCTTTCTTATCGATCAGTCTTTGCACCTCTTTTGGAGTAATTCTTAATAATGCATTGTAAGAGGAAGCCTGGATATAGTTATTGTCCTGGTTAGGATTACCATGCATCATGTTTTCTGCATAAAGACGTAAAGAGACTCTTTCTAATGTGCTTTTAGAAGTTATAAGGGTTAAAATATTATCTAAAGTGGTGTTTTGTTGAGTTAAATTAATTCCTGCTCCGGTGGTGGCTTCAACTGTATAGCCTGAAATAATCCCTGTATAGACGGTTGTGTTGGTATTGTATGTCCGTCCCATATGTTTTGTTGAATAAACAGCCAGTAAGGTAAGCACAATAGGTACAATTATCAGCCACCACCGAATGCGATATATAAATCTGGAAAGATAGAGTAAATATTCCATAACTCAGGGCTTATTTTGTTTTATTTTTATTGATAATTGGAGTACGTGTTAGCACTTCTAGTTTTAAAAGTGAACTGTTTAGTATGGCGCGGGTAGACTCATAATCACTAGCTGCCGTTATTTGTATTTGCTTTTGATTGTTTAGGGTGGTTGCATCTCCTTTACCATTTAGAAAATCATTTTCTCCAACCTTATATTGAGCGTTGGCAAATGTCATGTACTCAGCTTTTAATTTTAATATAGAGATATTAGATAAAATAGATGTATATAATTCAATTATTTGTTGTTTCAATTCATCCATTTTCTGTTCTTTCTGAAGCTCGATTTCCTTAACAATGAGTTTCTGATTGTTTATTTTTCTTTTTCGATCAAACAAATCATCCAAAGGAACCGATATGGAACCGCCTATGTTGTAATAACTCATTGCATTATTATTATATTGATAGTAAATGGGGGTTGCAGAGTCGGAATAACCGGATGTGTACGCTTGTATTCCATAACGATATGAAGACCCTACAGAAAAATACTTTAGCCAACTCTTTTTTTCTTTTTGAAGTAGACCAACTTCTTCTTCTCTCTTTGTATTATGAATTTGTATAACAGGATTTTTCTTCGCATTCTCGAATAAAGAGTCCAATGGAGGAAGCTTTAAACTAGCATAATCTTCCGGACTCATATCGGCTATATTGCTCTCTTGTGCCTGCAATGGTAATACAAAGTATAAGCTAAAAAAAACAAGAATCAGAAACAGTTTCTTTCTCATATTATAAACTTTAGTCAAAGTTACACATTTTCTTTTTGAACAAAAGCAGTTGCTGTTTTTAAAATAATCTTCATATCCATGCCGAAAGAGTAATTTTTGGCATATTGAATATCCAAAAGTTTACGTTCTTCAGCAGACATCTTTCCTGCATCACCTCGTTTTTCCACTTGCCAGAGACCGGTAAGCCCCGCCGGGGCCATGAAACGGTCTATGTATTCGTCACTGGTCAGCAGTTCAGCTTCGTAGAGTGGGAGAGGACGGTTGCCTACAATAGACATATCTCCTCTAAGGATATTGATCAGTTGCGGGAGCTCATCTATACTGTATTTACGGATGAAACGCCCCACTTTGGTTATACGTGGATCGTTTTCCAGTTTTACAAAAGAATTTTTCTTTTCAACACTTTTTTGTGCGATGTACTCTTGTTCCGGAATGATATAATCGTCGGATACAAGGAGCACTTCATCTGATTCTATCGTTTGTTCTTTTTGTGTGTTTTCTGCGTTTTCTGTTATTTCCTGGTCACCTTTATATTGGTTAAGATTATTGAATTCCTTCAGTCGCTTATCTGCATTTGAGTACATGGAGCGAAACTTTAGGAAATCGAACACCCGGTAGTTGCTTCCTACCCGTTTTGATTTGTAAACAACAGGGCCTTTGCTTTCCAGACGGATGGCAATGGCAACTAGAATTAAAAGCGGAGACAGGCAGATAAGGGCAATGCTTGAAAAAACAATATCAAAAATTCTTTTTATCAGCGGTAAGTGAAACTGTTTGATTGATTTCTGATTCTGAAGAGCAGTCTGAAACTGATGCTGCCTGTTTAAAATAAACTCCACTGTATGATCAAAGTTATCCTTGGTTTCATTGGGGGATAATGTATTGCAAATACCGCTTTTTAAATACAGGATGCTCTCGTCTTTGGTTAATGAATCTGTGATAAGAACAATATAGGTGTGATAAAACTTGTTATGCAGATAGGAAATATCTGCCAGATCTCTCTTCTTGTTCCCTTTCTCAAAAAGTATAATAGCAGGCTTTTTATTATCACACTGAGATAACCAACGAGTTGCCTCATATGTATTCTCTGTTACTGCAATTTTGCCTTCTGATAACTGACTAAAATGAGTAATGGTCTGTGTGTTTTTGCCTATATAAACGATATATTGCATTTATTCCTTTATTATTTTTTTTATTCGGATTTTTAATTCCATCGGATTAAAAGGTTTCAGAATGTAGTCGTCGGCTCCTTCTTCCAGTAGTCTGATTCGTTCAGTGGTACTTTCTTCGCTGGAGAGCATAATTACCGGAATGGGACTGAACAAGGCATTGTTTTTCAGATAATGTAGAAATTCATCTCCACGCATCTCCGGCATTCTGATATCCGAGATAATAAGATCGGGCATATTTCCTTCCTGTAGCCATGCAATGGCCTTAATGGGGTGCTCAAAATAAGTCAGGTCGAACTCTGCTGAAAGATAGATGGAAACAACCTTAGCTATGGACTCTTTATCGTCAATTAATAGTATCTTCTTTTTCATTGTAAGTCTGTGTTTTATACGTGTTGCCCAATTCTGGGAACAAAGTTATTTAAATTTAAAAAATTATTAGTCTTTTTTTTCTATTTTTTTGTATAAATGTATGTGTTATCAGCATTTTCACTACTGTACCAATCCTGGCAAATGGTACCACCTGAGGTTGCCCATGATTTAAATTTAGGATAAGCTTTCAGAACACTTTGATTTTCTTCAGGATAATTAAATGTTCCAGGAATCATCATTCCCCAGATCAGATTATCTGTTCCTCTATAATATACACCATTGAGAGACAGATCGTTATTGGATGGAATATTATTGGGACCTCCTCCGAAAAAGGATTGTGTTGCTTTGTCTGTTGGGGTATATCCGGGTAGATGGACTTCTTTTCTGTTCTCTGCTTTAGCATCGGTTACGGCAAAAAAGTTCAGATACTTAACGGCGATATCTGATGGGCTGACTGTGCCATACTTGAAATTGATGGTTATTGTTACTTGTTTGGGAGTGATATACTGAGCTTTTGAAGAAGTATTCAGCAGATCATACCTCTCACTTGCATTATCTAATAAAAAATGGTGCGCTTCGTCGAAAAGAGGAATCACCGCTTTGGCTTGACCGGTTTCTATTCCTGTGGAGCCAATTGTAAAAACTTTGCCGGTTAACCGGTTGCTTGGTGAATCTGTTACAACGGAAACACTGGCAACGCTACTCGCGGGAACACGGTCTAACTGAAATGCGGCGCTCAGTTTTTTTGTTCCCCCTACTGCCATTATTCTCGCGGTGATAGTCATACTTGATACGCTTGTAGTCAAGCTCCATAAATTGATCCAGTAAGAGGTCTGGCTTTCTACAACAAGGTCGTTCATATCATAATCTCCGTATGCCGGCCATAAATCTTCTATGGCATAGGTATAGACGCTGCTTGTGGGTACTTCTATAGGGAAAACGGGATCTTGTGGCGCTGTCCCTGCAGGATAACTTCCTTTTCCGGTACATTCGCTTGCGGGAATTAGTACTGTAGGATCTCCATAACTTACCATGTGAGCCGGGTAGTAGAGATAGATTCCTTTACCGTTGGTTTTGTATTTTGAGCATTCAAGCTCCATATTTCCTGTTAAATAAACGTTTTTTGATCCGTTGCATACGATGTTTTTAATCCGGGCTAATGCAAAATCAGAACTGTAATAACTGCCGTAGTTATAATCACTTCCAGGACCGTTAAATATTGTGGCCCAGGAATTGAAAGTTGCCGTACCTGTAACATCAAACAGGGAATAAGCTTCCATATTTATAGTTGTTCCTTTTGGGTCGAAATCTACACAGGACAGGATAGTGCTGCCATGCAAATAAAACGTGCCAACGGAAGTAGTAATACCTCCGGTAACTTTTATATTGCAATAATTATCAAGGACAAAACCACTGGCTGCATTGATGGTACCTAAAGTTAGTACACCATGGTTTTCGATGGTGCCTGTTTGAGTAAATTCAGCAATGCTAACCGTTGAGCTGTTATTATAGAACAAGCCACCATTCAGACTCATCTGGTTGAGGTAGAACTCTCCGGCATTATATATGTTTCCACCGGTATTTGTGAAATTAATATTGATGTTCTTTTTCTCTGAATTGAAAGATCCGCCGGGCATGATAAACAGATCTGCTCCATTGCCTTTTATAGTCTGGCTGCTACTATTGAACGTGATTTTACCTCCATTCAGTACCACAACTTCGAGCCCATTTTTGAAATCGCTTAGGTCTGATGGCACATTCCATTCTCCTTCTACAAAAAGAGTTGTTGCAGATCCACCCCCAAAAACGATATTCCCGGAATAAGTGCCCCCTGTGATAAGGTATGATTTTCCTGCGGCCAATGTCTGGGAAGATGCTTTCAGGTCGATAAGTGTTGCTCCGTCTCTGACTCCCTGATAGGTTGGGGCTGTAGAACGGGTGGTAACTGCTTTTGATTTTACACCTGTAGCTGATGTATTTCCTGCAAAATTAACTGCGATATTTTGCGCATCAATGGTTCTTTCCTGTACTATCTTTAAACCGTTTGGAGCTGTCTGGCGGATATAAATAGTCTGTAGTGCTTGCGGAAAGTTTACTTCTGAGGTATATGCTTCTCCCTTTTTAGCAACTCCTTTAGCTAGTAAAGTGGTATTGGGATTGAAAATAGGGTTATCATCGAAGACCTCAACGATATAGTAATATGCTCCATTATATTCATCATTTACATTTACTGTCAGATTGATAGAAGATATGGTTGACCAGTCGAAATTTTCAGGAACACCCGTAAAAGGGGAAGGCGCCACATAGTAGGGGTCGTAATAATCTTCTTTGCAACTGTATGTTGATATTAACATTGCAAAGAAGAATAGAATGGTCGTTATCTTTGGGGTACTTATTCTCATAAGATCTAATTAAAAATGGTCGCTAAAAAATGTTAACTACCTTCTAAAAACAAAAATAGAATATTTGTTTGATTTATCAAGTGATTTATGTATTTATTTCTATTCAAAATAACATAAATAAAAAAAGGCAGAAGTTTATTTCTGCCTTTTTTTATGTAGTAGGATCGATTCTTCTTTTAATAAGTTAATCCACTAGTTGGTGAATTATACCAATCTGTACTATTCTTTCCTCCTGATGCTGCCCATGATTCAAACGTAGGATATACATTTTTTATATTTTTATATTCGACAGGATACTTAAAGATTGTTGGAATCATTATTCCCCAAACTAAATTATCATTCTTACTTGTATATTTAGTACCATTTGTTGAATTATCAACTCCTGTTCCAAATAATGTACTGTTTACCTTCGCTGTTGGGTTATAACCTCCCAAGTGAATTTCTGTACGTTGGTCTTTCTTTCCGTCTGTTACAATAAAGAAATTTAGTGCCTGAATATCTGCGCTACTTGTTGTAATAGGATTATTGAAAGTTATAGTAACTTTAACTGATTGTGGTGAAACATTATTTGTTCCAACAATCGTATTTGTTATGCCATTACAATTTAAAAATTTGTGGGCATTGTCAAAAAATGGAATAACAGCTTTAGGCTGTCCTATTTCAACATTAGCCCCGTTTAAAACAAATACAGATCCATCAATAGAACTTTTGGCACCTTCGTAGGTCACACTCTTTATGTTATCGGCCGAAACATTATCAAGCTGAAGAGCTGCCCCTATAGGTTTGGTTCCGCCAGCAGCTCTTAATGTAGCATCGATAATCATTTGATTAACTGTGTTTGAGCTGTTTTTAACATAAGTGGTATGTATTGTTGTAACCAAATCGTTCATATCATAATCTCCGTATGCCGGCCAGGAATCTTCCATAGCAAAAGTATAATCATACCCTGATTCAACTGTAATTGGGAAGATGGGACTTGCAGGATTTTTTGTCTTTGGAGTACTACCTGTTCCTGTACAATCTCCTTCAGGTATACTCACTGTTGGATATCCATAAGCTACCGACTGAACAGATGAACTTGTTTCAAAGTATTTATCATATTCACCATTCTTTTTGTGATCGCTGCATTCTATCTCTAAATTACCCATATATGAAATACATGGTCCACTCTCTGTTGTAACTTTTAAGAAGCGTGCCAATGCAAAATCATAACCAGTTCCAGTTCCAGTAATTTTATTGTTGGATTTAAAATTAGCAAGTGTTCTAGCTTCTAATATAGAAAATGCTGCCATATTAAAAGTTGCATTTTGGGGCTGTAATTTATCACATCCAAAATAGGTATTGCTATTTAAGTTGTATGTTGTACCTCCGGAGTTAATATCTCCATAAACATTGAAATAACAATTATTCGTAATAGTTGAATTAGCTTCAGTAGTTAAACTCCCAATTTCAAACTTTCCATCGTTCAGAACTGTTCCGTTACTATTAATTGTCAGTGATCCCTCACTAGCAGAAATAACTCCTGATTTCGAATTCGTTAATTTTCCGTTAGCCTGTATTGTTATTTTTTTATTTTTGGAAATTCCGAATTTTCCGTCATTTGAAAATTCACCATTATTACTGATTGTTAATGAACCTGTTAGCGATATAGTTCCTGAATTATTTAACTGGGATCCCTGAGCCTGCATGGTAATGTCGTCAGCATGAATTATCCCTTGATTATTGATGGAACCATTGTTGGTTAATGTAAGGTCGACATTCGTATTGAGGCTTTCATTAAAGATTGCTCCTTGCATAATCCATAAACTGGAAGATCCCTTTATTGAAATGTTTCCTCCACTTTTGAAATTAATTTTACCTCCATTTTGGACAATAATTTCCAATCCATCATTAAAACCTGTATCTTTTGATATAGTCCATTCACCTTCAATGTAAAGTTTTGTATTTGTTCCTCCATCATACGTAATGTCTCCACTATATGTTCCGCTTTTAATTACATAAGAATGACCTGAAGTTAGATGGGTAGAATTTGCCGAGTTTTGAATAACTTCTGCATCAACTGGAGTTGGCTTTGTTATTGAACTTATCGAAGTTGCTCTTTTAGAAGTTGTGCTAACAGTTTTAGCAGAAACAGTTTTAGTTGCAGCACTTCTAAAATCACATGTTAAAGAGTTGCTCGATAATTCATAGGTCCTGACAATCTTCAATCCGTCCGGACTTGTTTGACGTACGTAAATTGTAGAAAGACCTTGAGGAATTGAAACAGAAGTTGTAAATGCCATATCTTTTTTGGCTACTCCTTTAGTCAATAACTTAGCTGTAGTATCAATAACCGGGTTACTGTCGAAGACTTCCACTACATAGTAATACTCTCCATTATATTGATCATCCACATTAACCGTAAGATTAACCGATGAAATTGTTGACCAGTTAAAGTCGGATGGAACCCCGGTGATTAATCCATTTTTTGATGCAACATATTCAGGATCATAAAGGTCCTTTTGGCATCCGGAAATAAACAGCGAAGATGTAATTATGGTCATTGCCATTATTTTCTTAAACGTTGTTTTCATAATTGTGATATTTTAAATTGTTCTTAACTATGTGTTCTATATAAAATAAAAAATGTTTTCATTTTATTTAATGCAACAAAAATACTTATTTTAATTAATTTTTTATAGATAAAGTGAATTTAAAAACTAATATTTAACATATTTTGTTTATTTATGTGTCTTAAAATGTGTTTTTAACTAAATTAATTCTTTCTCATTATTAAGGAGATAGTTCTTTTATTCGTTTTTATTTATAAATATTTTCTATCCAATGTTACTTTTGTTTATAATAGATCTGGTTTTTAATAATATATGCCCGTTTTGATCTTTATACTTTGTTTTCTGCCATTTTTATATTACTTTTGCATTTCCTTAATCTGGTATTATTTATTAAAACATATTTTCAGGGATAATTGTTTTAACAGAAATAAAAAATAGTAGGTATGGGTTTTAATATTCCGGAAACAAACAAAAAGCGTGTTGTGATTGTAGGGGGTGGCTTCGGCGGGCTGAAGCTGGCTAACAAGTTAAAGGGGAGTGGATTTCAGGTAGTGTTGGTAGATAGAAACAATTATCATCAGTTTCTTCCGCTGATATATCAGGTGGCTTCGGCTGGGCTGGAACCTAGTTCTATAGCCTTTCCATTTCGTAAGATCTTTCAGCATAGAAAGGATTTCTATTTCCGCTGGGCGGATGTTGAAGGTGTTGATTCTGCAAACAATGAAATTGAATCGTCTATAGGTAATCTGAAATATGATTATCTGGTGATTGCTGCAGGAACGGAGACTAATTTCTTTGGCAATAAGAATATTGAAGATGCCGCTTTGTCTATGAAGACGGTGGAAGAGGCAATGACTTTGCGTAATGTCCTGTTGTCTAATCTTGAAAAATCACTCACTTGTGAGGATATTAAAGAAAAACAGGCACTGCAGAATATTGTGATTGTGGGCGGTGGTGCAACCGGGGTTGAGATCTCGGGAGTGCTTTCTGAAATGAAACACTTTATTATTCCAAAGGATTATCCTGATATGGATTATCACAAGGTGAATGTTTACCTGATAGAGGCTTCTCCGAAATTGCTGGGAGGTATGTCTTCTCAATCGTCTGCCAACTCTGAGAAGTTTCTTAGAGAGATGGGGGTTAATGTACAGATGACTACGAAAGTGCTCGATTATAAGGATGGCAAGGTAATACTTGATAATGGCATTGAGATTCCTACCCGTACTTTTGTGTGGGTGAGTGGTGTAAAGGCTGTAACATTTGATAATATAGACTCTGATATGTTGGGCAGAGGATTCAGAATTAAAGTGGATGAGTTCAACAGGGTGGATGGATTAAAGAATGTTTTTGCGATTGGCGATGTTTGTCTGCAGACAGAAGAGGATTACCCGAATGGACATCCACAGCTGGCTCAGGTGGCTATACAGCAGGGATCGTTGTTATCTTTGAACCTGAAGAAGCTTGAAAAGGGGAAAGAGATGACTCCATTTCATTATCGTGATCTGGGATCTTTAGCTACAGTGGGCAGAAACAAAGCGGTGGCAGATTTTAAACAGATAAAAACACATGGATGGTTTGCCTGGATAATCTGGTTAGTGATTCACCTGCGTTCCATTCTGGGAATTAGAAACAAAGTAATGGTTCTGATTAACTGGATATGGAGTTATCTTACCTACGATCAGTCTATTCGTTTGATTATGGCTGCAAAAAGAGTGAAGAAACCGAAAAAGTGTTGTTGATTTCAAATTGATTAGTTTCTGATACTGTTTCTGGTTATCAGGATATAGCTAATCTTAAACATAAGAAAAAAACAGTAAAGAGGCAGTTTATTGAAAACTGCCTCTTTACTGTTTTTTCAACTACAGATATTTATAGAAAAGTGCTATAAGCAGTTCTCTGTTTTAAGATCGGTTTATTCCTCCAGTAATTTTTTAGCATCTACAAACTGCCCAATACCTGCGGCTACCTTTTTGGCATCGCGCATGGCTAGTACCACAGTTTGCGGAGTGTTAACCACATCGCCACCGGCAAATACTCCTTTGCGGGTAGTCATGCCATACGGGCGTTCTCTGGTAATGACATATCCTTTCTCGTCTACATTGATCCCTGATGTGGTAGATACAATCCGGTTGGCAGGCTGTGAACCGATGGCAAGCAAGACCCTGTCCATCGGGATTACTTTTTCTCCTTCGCCGGTCATGGCTTTGATTGCTTTCAGTCGTCCGCGTTCGCCTATAAACTCTTTGGTATCTGTCTCCCATAAGAACTGAACACCTTCTTCTACCGCTTCGTTGTATTCCGCCTGTAGTGCCGTCATGCATTCTATACCTTTGTAGTAGATTACATAAACCTCTTTGGCACCCATACGAATAGCTGTGCGGGCTGCATCCATAGCTACATTTCCGCCTCCGATAATTCCCACAATGTCTCCTTTCTTTACAGGTACTTCATTTCTGCCTACACTGCCACTGTTGTTTAGCGCCACTATTCTAAGGAAATAGGAAGACTGAATGATTCCTCTCAATGTGCAACCGGGTATATCCATTGTTTTGGGTTTAGCTGTTCCCGAACCAATAAAGATGGCATCAAAGCTTTGCTGGTCAAACATTTCGTCGATTGTGATAGTTTGTCCCACAATGCAGTTTGTTACATATGTAACTCCCAGTCCCTCTATTTTACGGATTTCCTTTCTCACCACCTCTTTAGGTAGCCGGTATTCGGGAATGCCATACATCAGTACGCCACCCGCTTCCGGTTCACTCTCATAGATCGTTACATTGAATCCATTCCGGGCTAAATCTCCGGCAACAGTAAGTCCGGCTGGTCCCGAACCGATAACTGCAACCTTTCCGCGAGTTTTGGAAGTTAGCTTTTCACGGATCAGTCCCATGTTACTGTCAAAGTCGGCAATGAATCGTTCCAGTTTTCCCACCCGTATGCGTTTCCCTTTTTTATTTAAGATACAGTGGCCTTCGCACTGCTTTTCGTGCGGACAAACCCTTCCGCAGACTGCGGGCAGGTTACTCTTTTCATTGATAATGCTCATGGCATTACCCATATTTCCCATTGACAACTGATGAATCCATTCGGGAATATTGTGCTCAATAGGGCAGCCTTGTACACAAAGAGGGTTTTTACAGTTTAAACATCTTTTTGCCTCGTCAATGGCTTCCTTGATATCGAAACCTTCATTAACCTCTTCAAATTTCAAATCTTTTGATTCCATAGGCAGCATATCTTCTTTTATCTTTTTAATCCTGGAATATGAATAAATAAGTTTATTTGCAAACTGTACTTTGCAATTTGTATGCAAATATAGGATGTTTTTGCAATATATAGATTGCAAAATAAGATAATTAACAATAATATTGTGCGTATACTTATTTGCCGATGGGAGACTGAGGAGGTGACAGGCTGATTAAAAGGTTATTATAATGTAAAATAGCAGCAATTCAATTTATTTATTTAAATTTGTACCGCCATTATAACAATAACAATTTTGAATAAGAAAAATGATAGATAAGATATTAAGTGGTTTATACCATAACTGGCGAGCTATTATAACCTGGTCTTTCTGGGGATATGTATCTGTAATGCTTGCGTTGTATCTGATGAATATTGAGCTGAACGTTTATTTCTTTATCATCTTCTTTTTCCTTTTTGGATTATGGGTAGGAAGCTGCCTTTCCTATTGGCTGAGAGATGAAGTGAAATATCGGGACCTGGAATAATTTTTTATGAATTCCTTGTGATTTCTCCGGCAATAGAGGAACTCATGAGATAACGGATTTCTCTGCTGCTGTAGCCATGTCCTAAAAGAAACATTAATTTGGTTACTGCACTTTCCACCGTACTGTCATATCCACTGATAACTCCTGCCTGCAATAGTTGCAGACCTGTGCCATAACGTTCCATTTCTACAACTCCTGAGGAGCACTGGGTAATATTGACAATAATGATTCCACGTTCAGTAGCCTCTTTAAGTTCTCTGATAAACCACTCTTTCTGGGGAGCATTTCCCGATCCGAAGGTTTTCAGTATAACAGCTTTAAGCTCGGGCGAACGGAGGATGGAGGATATGATTCCTTCCTGCATACCGGGGAAGAGGGTAAGGATGATTACATTCGTATCGAACAGATAATGAGGTTTAAAGGGTTTGTTTTCATCCGGTCTGAGAATGCGCGACGGTTCATATTTAATGTGAATGCCTACCCGGGCAAGCGGAGGATAATTGAAAGAACGGAAAGCATTGAAGTTTTCCGCATTAATCTTGGTGGTGCGGTTTCCGCGCATCAGGTGATTTTCAAAGAAGATACATACTTCGGGTACAATGGCTTTTCCGTCGATCTTGGCAGCTGCTATTTCAACGGCTGTAATCAGGTTTTCTTTTCCATCCGTGCGGAGAACTCCGATGGGAAGCTGAGAGCCGGTAAGTATAACCGGTTTGCTTAGATTCTCGAGCATAAAACTAAGGGCGGAGGCTGTGTAGGCCATGGTATCCGTGCCGTGTAGAATCACAAAACCGTCAAAATAATCATAATTATAATTGATAATCTTTACCAGTTTTGCCCAAGCTTGCGGTTCCATGTCTGAGGAATCAATCGGAGGGTCGAACTGATACGACGATATGCGGTAATTAAATTTTTTAAGCTCAGGAACATGCTTCAGCAAGTGGTCGAAGTTGAAGTTCTCTAATGCACCGGTTTCAGCATTCTCAATCATACCGATAGTTCCACCGGTATAGATTAACAATACGGAAGGACATTTTGTGATCATACGGTTGTGTTGTTAATTACAGATGCAAAGATAGTGAATCTTTCAAAATAAGCATCAAAAAACACAGATTACACTGTATATAGAATCTGAATTTATGCATTCTGTTCTAAAAACGGTACAATCTGTGCTAATTTTTCTTTTATAAAGATGGTTTCTGATTAATTTATTAATTAATCTTTCAGTTGTACCAATAGTTTATCTACAGCTGCCGATATGTTTTCCTCTTCTTTTAGCAAAGTAATGAATTTGCTGCCTATGATAGCTCCTGCAGCATGTTCGCAGGCTGCGTGGAAAGTAGATTTGTTGGAAATACCGAATCCTATCAGGCAAGGGTTATTCAGTTTCATTGCCTCAATCCGTTTGAAGTAGTTTTTCTTTTCCGTATCGAATTCCGTTTGTGCACCAGTGGTGGAAGCTGAAGATACCATGTAGATGAATCCGTCTGTGTGTTCGTCAATCAAACGGATGCGTTCCTCGCTGGTTTCCGGAGTGATCAGCATGATGACTTTCAGGTTGTAGCGCTCGGCTATAAGGTGATATTTCTCCTGATAATCCTTGAAAGGAAGATCGGGGATAATCATTCCGTCGACACCACATTCCACACATTTACGGCAGAAGTTTTCAAAACCATATTGCATAACCGGATTAAGATATCCCATCAGGATGAGTGGAATTTTTACATGATGACGGATATCTCTAATCTGTTCGAAAAGAAGTTTTAGCGTCATTCCATTGTTTAATGCCTGCGTTGATGCTTCTTGTATAACCTGACCATCTGCCATCGGATCACTGAAAGGAATACCGATCTCGACCATGTTTACTCCTTTTTTCTCCAGTTCGCTTATAATGCTTGCGGTATCCTCCAGATTAGGATAGCCTGCAGTGAAATATACAGAAAGAACACCCTTAGTGTTGCTGTACATTAACTGATTAATTCTATTCATAGTTTCTTTGTTTTTATACTTATTCTATTTTCTTAATTCATTCACAAACCTTTTTAGCTTTTCCACGTCTTTCATTGCCGGAGCTGTTTCAAAACAACTGTTGATATCTATTCCGGCAAAACGTTCATGGTGAAAAACTTTCAGCTTATCCACACTCTGGGGAGAGATGCCTCCGCTGAGCAGAAAAGGTGTCAGTCCGTGATAGTGAGAGATGATTGACCAGTCGAATTGTTTTCCGGAACCACCGTGTCCCTCACATTTCGTGTCGAAAAGAAAGTAGCTGCAAAGTCCTTCGTATTTTTCCGTTGCTTCCAGATCAGCAGGAGTGGATATTGAAAAAGCTTTAATCAGGTTCATTCCTTTGTCTCGCAAAGATACACAATATTCAGGCGATTCTGTTCCGTGAAGCTGTATGAAATTAAATAAAAACTGATTATTTAGTGTTAATATCGTCTCTTGCTTCTCATTCACGAAAACGCCCACTCTTTTTACCTTCCCAGGTAGATAATGGGGCAGACTGGCCACAAACCTTGAAGAACCCTTATGGAAAATCATTCCCATCATGTCGATGTCCAGTTTTTCCACTTCACGGATGTTCTCAGGATCTCGCATACCACATACTTTGATAAGCATAACTTTCTTAGTTTAGCTGTTTAATAAATTCTCCAAGAGCTTTTCCCGGATTGTTTGTTTTCATAAAGTTTTCCCCGATCAGGAAACCCCGGAAGCCTGCCTCCCGAAGTTTTATCACTGTTTCCGGAGAGGAAATTCCACTTTCCGACACCAGCAGAGTGTCTTTAGGCAAAAGAGCCGCAAGTTGGAACGAATTTTCCACATCGGTAACGAATGTTCCCAGATTACGGTTATTAACCCCCACCATTTCAATGCTGCTATCCACATATTCCAATTCTTTTTCGCTGTGGATTTCCAGTAACACTTCCAATCCCAGCTCATGTGCTTTTGCTGCAAGGAAGCTGCATTCTTCTTTTTCAAGTGCTGCGGCAATCAGCAGAACAGCATCAGCTCCTACAATTTTAGCCTGATAGAGCTGATACTCATCAATGATAAAATCTTTTCGCAGGATAGGAATGTTTACTCCCGGACGTGCATTGCGCAAATCTTTCAGGTCTCCGCCAAAAAACTTGTTATCTGTAAGAATAGAGAGAGCCGAAGCACCGTTTGCTGCATAAGCGGCAGTAACTTCTTCCACACAGGCATCTTTGTTGATCCATCCCTTGGAAGGCGATTTACGTTTGAACTCTGCAATAATGCCAGAGGTAGAGTTGGCCAGAGCCTGTCGCATAGAAATCATCCTGCGCTCTTCTGTAGCTCCATCCTGAAGCATTCCCAGAGAAATAGCCTTCTTCTGTGCGCTGACAGTAATTCGCTTGGCTTCAATGATATCCATCAGTATATCTTTCATCTGTAATTAACTGTTTAGTTCAACGAATTGTTTAAGTTTTCGCAGCGCATTTCCGCTTTCAAGAGATTCACGAGCTATACCAATACAATCCTCGATACTTTTCTCCGGATGAATAACCTGTATGGCAAAAGCAGCATTAGCTACCACGCAGTTCTTTTGCGCTTCTGTAGCCTGGTTGTTCAATACATTATCAAAGATGCGGGCTGCATCTTCAGGAGTATCACCACCATAGAGGTCGGCTTCCGTGCATCGTTTGAATCCCAATGATTCCGGAGTGTAAATCTTTTCACTGGTCGAATCTACCACTTTAAAATCTGTGGTAAGGGATATTTCATCGTAACCGTCAAGACTGTGAACCACGGCAAACTTACTTCCGCTTTCCTGATAAGTGTAACTGTATAGTCTCATTAAGGGCAGGCTATACACTCCCAGCAGCTGATAAGCCGGCATCACCGGATTTACCAGCGGGCCAAGCATATTAAAGAAGGTACGTACCCCAAGGCTCTTACGGATGGGAGCGACCGCTTTCATTGCCGGACTGAAGAGTGGTGCATGCAGATAAGCAATGTTACATTTATCCATGCTCTGGCGTAGCTTGTTGATATCGGAGGTAAACTTTACTCCGTGCTGTTCCATTACGTTACTGGCTCCACTAACAGATGTGGCGCCGTAGTTTCCGTGCTTTACTACGTTGAAACCCGCTCCGGCCAAAACGAAACAGGATGTTGTTGAGATATTGAATGTATTTTTTCCATCACCTCCGGTACCTACTATGTCTACAGGACGGTAATCGGCTAAGTCCACCTCTACGCGCATATCAAGCAATGCCTCCTGGAAGCCAAGTATCTCTTCTACGGAGATGTTACGCATCATAAAAACTGTGATAAGAGATGCAACCTGTGCATCGTTATATTTTCCAAGAGCAATGTTCTGAAGAACATTTTTAGCTTCTTCGCGACCGAGATATTGGTGCTCAAAGAGCTTATATAGTATATTTTTCATTTNNTTNTTTATTAAAATTNTNNTTNNTAANCATCTGAAATTNTNTCGCCAATAAATAAAATCCATTCTTCAATAAATGAAATCTATTGGCGAATAACCAGAAAAGAATTGCTTAATGGTTTTTTCTCTTTATTTATTTAACCAGTTATTAATGATTTCGCGACCTTTAGGCGTAAGCACTGATTCAGGATGAAATTGAATACCCTTCACATTGTATGTCTTGTGACGCAAAGCCATGATTCCTCCCTGCTTGTCTTCTGCAATAACTTCCAGCTCTTGAGGAAAGTTTTCGTTGCTTACAATCCATGAGTGGTAGCGCCCTACGGTGATCTCTTTCGATAATCCGCTGAACAGTGAATCTTCCTTTACTATATTAATAGGAGTTTCCACACCATGAAACACCTCTTTCAGGTTTTCCAGTTTTGCTCCAAAAGCTTCTCCGATAGCCTGATGTCCCAAGCAAACGCCAAGAATACTTTTGGTTGGTGCGTAACGTTTAATCAGGGCGAGCAGGATTCCTGCTTCTTCAGGTATTCCGGGACCCGGCGAAAGAATAATTTTATCAAACTTATCTACCTCATCGAGAGTGATCTGATCGTTGCGGTGAACCTCTACGTCTGTGAATCCAAGTTCCTTTACCAAGTGAAGTAAGTTATAGGTAAAAGAGTCGTAATTATCCAGTATTAATATCTTTTTCATATTTTCTGTGTTTTTAGTTTTTCAGTGTGCAAGCCAGGTCGATAGCCTTTTTCAATGCACCCAGTTTATTGTTAACTTCCTGAAGTTCATATTCATCATTGCTCTTGGCTACGATACCTGCTCCGGCCTGATACCAGAGTTCGTTGTTGCGGCTCACAAAAGAGCGGATGGTGATGGCCTGGTTCAGATCTCCGTTCAGTCCGATGAATCCGATGCAACCTCCGTATGCACCACGCGCGTGGCTTTCTATTTCTGAAATCAGCTGCATGGCCCGTACCTTTGGAGCTCCGGAGAGTGTACCGGCAGGGAAAGTATCAATAAATGTCTTTACCGCATTGGCACCTTCGTTGAGTTCGCCGCTTACGCGAGATACCAGGTGAATTACGTGACTGTAATATTGCACCTCTTTATAGAAATCAACCTTTACCTTGTGAGCATTACGGCTCAGGTCGTTGCGGGCAAGATCTACCAGCATTACATGTTCCGCATTTTCTTTTGGATCGGCAAGCAGAGCTTCTACCAGTTGTTTGTCTTTTGCTACATCTCCTGTGCGGCGGGTAGTTCCTGCTATGGGGTCAATGCTTGCAAGATTACCTGCCACTTTGCAATGTGTTTCTGGAGAAGAACCGAAGATACGGAAACCTCCGAAATCAAAATAGAACAGGTAAGGAGAGGGGTTTATGGAACGAAGAGCACGATATACCTTGAAATCGTCTCCTGTATATGGTTGAATGAAGCGGCGGGAAAGAACAATCTGGAAAACATCTCCCCGCAAGCAGTGAGCTACTCCCTGACGAACGTACGATTTGTACTCTTCATCAGTAATCGGACTTTTTTCTTCTCCTTTAGTGGAAAAATTGTATGAAGCAAAGTTACGATTCTCAAGAATTGTTTCCAGTTTTTCAATGTCGCTGCTTTCGCCATCTTGTAAAAGCTCAACCAGAGTAAGTTCGTTCTTGAAGTGATTAAAGATCAGTACATATTTATAAAGGATATAAAGTAAGTCGGGGGCATCATTCTTAGCATCGTGAGATTCTTGTACGGGTATGTGCTCAAAGTAACGTACTGCGTTGAAAGAGGTGTATCCATAAAGACCGCAGGAATCTTTGTCATCGCCTGTTACATTCAGTTTGCCGATGAAGCTGTTCAGAGCGTCGGCTACTGTGAACTGATCCGTGATATCTTCTTTTAATTCTGAGTTGTCCGGGAAGCGGGATGTGCATACATTACTGTTTACCCCGATGCTGGCCAGAGGTTTTAGTGCAATATACGAGTGACTGTTCACGTTTCCGTGGAAATCCGAGCTCTCGAGTAAAGCCGATTCAGGATAAATATCCCGTACTTTCAGGTAAACACTTACGGGAGTATGCAGATCGCTCAGTACAGTTTTGCTAATAGTTCTAAAATTATATGTTTTCATTTTATCTTCTTTTTAGTCGTTCATAAATCCAATATAAGTATCCATATCCTTGTCTCCACGGCCTGAAACGGTAAGTACTGCCACATCTTCCGGTTTAAATTTCAGTTTGCTTAAAGCACCCAGTGCATGAGCAGATTCCAGGGCTGGAATGATCCCCTCAATCTGGGTCAGTTCAAATGCAGCTTTTACAGCTTCGTCATCATTGATGGCAAGTATTGTGGCACGATGTTCGGTAGCAAGGTTTGCATGCATAGGTCCGATACCCGGATAATCCAGTCCGGCTGAGATGGAGTATGGTTCTTCTATCTGCCCATCCTCGCTCTGCATCACCAATGTCTGTGCTCCATGAATGATTCCCATCTTACCAAGTTGGATAGTGGCAGCAGACATTCCCGTTTCAATACCCTTACCCCCAGCTTCGGCCAAAACAATCTTTACTCGTTCATCATCAATATAATGGTATATGGTTCCTGCAGCATTGCTTCCTCCACCTACGCAGGCAATCAGATAATCAGGATAATCACGTCCTTCCTGCTCCAATAACTGTTTTTTTATCTCTTCGCTGATAACCGATTGCAGACGGGCAACCATATCCGGATAAGGATGAGGACCTACTGTAGAGCCAATTAAGTAGTACGTATCCGAAGGATGACAACACCAGTCGCGGATAGCCTCATTGGTGGCATCCTTTAAAGTCATGTTTCCCGAAGTAACGGGACGAACTGTAGCTCCCAGCATCTTCATTCTCTGTACATTTGCATGCTGACGTTCTACATCTGTTTTGCCCATATAGACGATACACTCCATGTTCATCAGTGCACAGACAGTAGCTGTAGCCACTCCATGCTGACCGGCGCCGGTTTCTGCAATAATCCGCTTCTTTCCCATGCGGCGTGCCAGAAGAATCTGACCAATTGCATTATTAATCTTGTGTGCTCCTGTGTGATTCAGATCTTCTCTTTTCAGATAAATTTTGCAGCCATACTGAGCCGAAAGGCGTTTAGCCAGGTAGAGTGGGGAAGGACGTCCTACATAATCCTTAAGTAAAGCATTAAACTCCTGTTTAAAATCCTCACTTTCGATAATCTCCAGGTAGTTGTTTTTTAAATCTTCCACACACTTGTAGAGAATTTCAGGAACATAAGCTCCACCGAACTCACCATAATAACCTTCTTCGTTGACTAAATACGTTTTCATCACTTTTTATTTTTTAGTTTCTAANTTTGCATAAAAAAAAGAGGCCCGTCGCAGTGCGACAGGCCTCTGANAATATCCTTTNAATTTATTTAGTATATATACATGAGTACTGCTTCCTTACGACTTTCGAGGTTGTAAGAAGCGCCACCAATATGCATTTACTAAAATTGTTTTCATTATGATTTGTTTGTTTATGGCTGCAAATATAATGACTTTGTTTTAAACCGCAAACAAATTACGGTATTTTTTTATTAAAAGATTAGATCCTTGATGCAGTATAAAGCTGAAAGCTCTATTAATTCTATTGTAACTGCAAATATATTGTGTATAATATTTCTTAGGTTTTCTGTTTTAAGTAATACACTAAAGGTACATTGCAGGTTTGTTTTTAGCATAATCTTGGTGAGAATATAACAGGACCTTTTTAGGACTATTTTTGTCTTTTTTATGTTCTCAAGAATAAAATGTCCAATTTTTAAGTTGTTTAATTGAGCTGTTTTTATAATTAATTATCTAATAACCAATATTTTAAATAATTCTCACTTGTCCAACGTGTTTTTTGACCATTTTATTGTAATCTATTACTTTTGTTTATCGCTTAAACAATAAATTATTTAATATCAAACCTTATGAAAACGACAAATGTGCTTAATTCGTCTATCCTGTCTGTTTGCTGTTCGGCAAAAAGTTATTCGCAGGATTTTTCGCAGTTAAAAGATGCTCAGTTCAATTGGAAGACTGATTATTCTGATGCTGAGAATAAAGTACTTGAGTGCGCTAATTATTTAATGTCAACTCCCTTAGACGGAACTAATTTAAACAGAGAGTATGCAGAACATTTTTTATTTCTTTGGGTTTCCGGCACTCCTGATTTTACGTTCAATATATGCAAAACAGCCAGCAAAATTATCAGATCCAATTTATCTCTGTTAAGTATTTATTTTGCATGTGCTGCAAAGTTTGTGCTGGAGAACAGAGATAAGTTAAAAGACGGGAATGGGATTTGTAAAAATGCGATTTCCCTTTTGCTTGATTATTGTAAGAACCCCGAAAACAATGTAGATCAAAGTGAGATATTAGAGAATTTGCTGATTTCTGCATAGTCTTAAGGTGAAATTAAAGATTTAGCATAATTAAAACAAGAAGCCGGCAATTAAAACAACTCTTTTGCCGACTTTCTGTTTTATTAATAGTGATTGTCTATTCTTCAATGATAGTTTTAAACTCATTCCATACTTTCGCTTTCTTATAGGCAGCTAATGAACCTTTTGGAACATATAGCTTACATGTTTTCTTGTCCATGTAATCGAACGGGAACATATGTTTTTTTAAGGGTCTCATATTTTTGCAGTGAATCTCTTTCAATCCGGTACAATCCCAGAAAGCTCCTTCTTTAATAGAGGTAACGCTACCTGGAATAGTAATTGAGGTTAGTTTTGTGCATCCACAGAAAGCCATTTTACCAATTGAAACAACGCTCTCCGGAATAATGATTGAGGTTAAACTGGTATAACCAAAAGCCTTATTGCCAATTGAAGTTACGCTATTGGGAATAATAACGGAAGTTAGCTTTGTGCAATAATAAAAAGCTGTTCTGCCAATTGATAATACATTGTCCGGAATGGTGTAAGTTGTTGATTTTGCATTGGGGTAGGCTACTAATTCAGTTTTGTTTTTATTGAATAGCACGCCATCAATATCTATAAAACCAGGATTTTCTTTTGAAACAATGATCTCTTTTAGCTCTGAACACCAGTCAAAAACACTTCCACCACAAACTGGAATAACTGGAGTTGCTTTATTGCCAATTGTTACAGATCTTAATCCTGTGCAACCGGCAAAAGCCCATTCTTCAATAGAAGTTATAAAATCCGGGATGACACAACACTGTGATTTTGCATTGGGATAGGCTATCAGTCTTGACTTGTCTTTACTTAATAGAATGCCCTCTACGGAACAATATGTAGTATTACCTTCCGGAACTATGAATTCCTTTAATGAGGTACAGTTCTCAAATGCCTGTCGTCCAATGTATGTTATGCTATTAGGAATTGTGATAGATGTAATATTTCTCAAAGAATGGAACATGTAAATGGGTATCTGATTATCTATGGTACCTACATTGTAATTTTGATTTCCGATGGTAACCGGAAATTCTGTTCCGCCTATAATATTCACATTTTCCATATCAAGTACAGATAGCTTTTCCATGCTACGTATTGTGCTAATGTCGTCTCCATTGATATCGCCGTTGAGAGTTAAATTTTTAATCAGATTTTTATTTGTTCCCAGAAGGGTGTTCAGATTACTTGGTGTTACATTCAGAGTAACAGACGAGGCATCCTGGGCATACAAACCTAAACTTAGTAACAAGCATCTTGCTACTAAAAGGCATTTAGAAGCAACATATCCTTTCATGATAAATAAATTATAGCTTCCTTTCCTGTTCCTTACGGTAAGTATAAATATAGTGATCAAACGTAGGAACCAGAAATTAAAAGTTGTACGTTAATATTGTATATATCGTTTTGGTTAAAACAAATAATGAATGAGAATAGTTCGTTAAAAAATAAACGCTGAATAAATTTAAAAGAATCATTTCATGCTGAATTGAAATGGGCTTTATAGTTTTTATATTAAGCCATGAAGAGCAGGGGAGAAGACTGGGAGAAACTCTAAAAAGGAGAGTGGCATAAACAGAGAGAGAGGACCGAAGCCCTCTCTCTATTATAATAGATTATTGTCAGATTATTCAGAAATAAATCAGTGTTGCTACTTCTTTTTAGAAGTAATAGATGTAATTTTCTGATTCGAATTTACCACTGCATTGACTATCATACTTGCAGAAGTCTGAAGACTGGCATCATCCCGTTCGTATTCACAATCAATAGAGAATGTTACTTTGAAATTTCCGCTTGCATCTTTGGTAACCTTAAGACCATCCGTATTTAGTGTTACATGCAACTGTTTGATATCTTTGCTGTACATTTTCTTTAGATTGTTCAGAATATCAGCCTTTTTAGCATTTGCTATCCCATAATACCGGGGTGTTACTGCTTCAAAGAACTCAAGTACGGCATCATTGTCCTTCCCCTCAACAGCTGCATAATAATTAGTAAAGAGAGTCTTTACGTTATCAATATCCTCTTCGCTTGGAGTGGTATTCTTTATATTGTTCTGTGCTGTTTCAGCATCCATCGAGTGTGCTCCCTGAGGATGGGCGGTCAGATAGCTTGAATAAGCTTCGGGTGTATTCTTTTGAACAGCTTGCAACCAATCCAGTGAATCAATCTTAGTGTCGGCTTGAACCAGATAGAGTCCCTGAGGGAATTTCTCTTTATAATCCTTAAACACAGAAACATCTCCGTAATGGCAGATTCTGTCCCAATAATCAGTGTCTTTCTTCTTTATTCCTTCAAGTAATTGTTCAGCCTCCATGGAATGGGTTCCGTCCGGATACAATTCGATAAAGTGCTCTAAGCTGGAAACTGTAGCAGAATCTTTGGCCTCAGTCCATGCATTTTCTTCATTATCCTTAAGGTAGGAGTTATGCACACTGTATGCCACGCCTCCTATGATTGCGACGAATATAACGATCGTGAGAACTGTGATTCTGACACGACGGCGCGATTTTGCACTTTTCACTTCGTTAGTCAAGCTGATCAGCTTATGGCTGTTAGGAGCGTAATTCAATGCGGTGTCAATTTCTGCCAATGCTTTTGCATATTGTTTATCCTGAAGAAGATCACTGGCTTTTTTATATGCGCTTTCTCTTATTCCCTCAACAATCAGTTCTTCAAGCTTCAGGCACTCAACATTATTGGGAGAAACATGCAGAGCAATGTTTATCTTGTTGTAGGCCTCAATAAAGCTTTTACTTTCAAATAATTTTTTAGCGTCACTGAAAGACGGCTCTATACGCTGCAATTCCAGTTCTTTCTCTCTGCTGTCAGATTGACGGTTAACCACCACATCTTCTTTTCTTTGAACTTTTTTCTCATGCAAAGGAAAAGCACACTTAGGACAAGCAACAGCATCCTTGGGAACAACGGAACCACATTCGGGACAATGGGCGATATTCTCAGCTATTCCAAAGCCGCAATGAGGACAGTTGGAAGCCTTGTCTGAGACTGTTTCACCACATTCGGGACATTTTATTAAAGACATATCTATATACGATTTAATTTTGTTATTTTTCGAAGTACAAAATTAAATAAATATTTATTATATACAAATAGTTTATAGATTATTAAGTCTGGTTAATGAACAAGTTACCCTGGAAAAACACACAAAGGAGTGAGGCTATTAGCATTGCCCCAAATAAATATCTGGCAAAGATAATATGGCATGATATGTATACATTATCAGGTTATAAAATAGCTAATAGGCAAAACATACATTCATAAAATCAAATTAGACAATTTTATTCATAAATATATAGCATATATTTGCATCAAACATTTCTGATAATACATGAATAATAGATTGAATAACGTTAAATTAGATAAGTAAGATATATGAAAAACAAGAACTTTTTTGCAGTTGATCTGGGTGCAACCAGTGGTCGCACAATTTTGGGAACAGTAAAAGAAGGAGCTATTGAACTAAGAGAATTAACGCGCTTCCCTAATAATATTATTGAAGCCAATGGTCATTTCTACTGGGATATTTTTGCTCTTTACCAGGAGATTATTAATGGNCTGAAGCTGGTTGCCAGAGAGAAAATTGAAATCACTTCTATTGGTATTGATACCTGGGGAGTGGATTTTGTTTGTGTGGGTAAAGATGGTGAGATACTTCGCAATCCTTATAGCTACAGAGATACACATACTGTAGGCGCTCCTGAAGAGTTTTTCAAGAAAATGCCTCGTGAAAAGGTGTATGGCCTGACTGGCATTCAGATTATGAATTTTAATTCATTGTTTCAGTTGGCTACCATTCAGAAGAATAATTCTTCTGTATTGCCTGTTACTGACAAAATCTTGTTTATCCCAGATGCACTCTCTTATATGCTGACCGGAAAGATGGTAACAGAATATACTTTTGCATCAACATCTCAGATGCTGAATCCTGAGACAAAACAGTTTGAGCCTGAATTGTTGAATGCGGTAGGACTTAAGAAAGACATATTTAATGATATTGTATATCCGGGAACATTAGTTGGAACACTGACTAAATCAGTAAAGGAACAAACCGGTCTGGGAGATATTCCTGTGATTGCTGTGGCCGGCCATGATACAGCTTCTGCTGTTGCTGCAGTTCCTGCTGAGAACAAAAACTTTGCTTATTTAAGCTCAGGAACCTGGTCATTGATGGGTATTGAATCAGAGAAACCGATTATCACGAAAGAAAGTTTTGAGTTGAACTTTACCAACGAAGGTGGCGTAGAAGGCACTATTCGTTTCTTAAAGAATATTTGTGGAATGTGGCTATTAGAACGTTGTCGCAAGGAGTGGGCTAGTGAAAAAGATTATTCTTATGGCGAACTAATCGATGCTGCATTAGCTGCTCCTGCTTTCAAGAGCCTGATTAATCCGGATGCTCCATGTTTTGCTAACCCGGTTTCTATGATTGAGGCAATCAAGAATTATTGTACAAAGACAAATCAGGCAGTTCCACAAACTTATGGTGAAATAACAAGATGTATTTTTGAGAGTTTGTCTTTAAGATATCGTCAGGTTTTGGAAAGCTTGCAAAAGATGGCAACCTATCCTATTGAGAAATTGCATGTTATAGGTGGAGGCTCAAAAAATAATCTATTAAATTCATTTACTGCAAATGCTTTAGGTATAGAAGTTATTGCTGGTCCTTCCGAAGCAACAGCGATAGGGAATGTGATGTTACAGGCCAAATCGGCAGGTCTTGTTCCTGATATTCAGAAGATGCGCGAACTGATTCGCAGTTCGGTAGAAGTAAATGTATTTACTCCGGCTGACAAAGAACTGTGGGATGAAGGCTATGCTGCTTTCTTAAAAGTATATAGAGAAGATATTTAATGTATTTAATATAAAAAAGAAGAATCATGAAAAACGAATTAGTAAAAAAAGCTTATGAAGTTGCAGCTGAGAGATATGCTGCAGTGGGCGTTGATGTAAACAAGGCTTTGGAAGATCTGCAAAAAATCGCATTATCATTACATTGCTGGCAGGCAGATGATGTTGCCGGATTTGAAAACCCTGACGGACAGTTATCCGGAGGTATTCAGGCAACAGGTAATTATCCAGGAAAAGCTCGTAATATTGAAGAAGTAAGAGCAGATATTCTGAAGGCAGCTTCTTATATTCCTGGAACTCACCGTTTGAACTTACATGCTATCTACGGAGATTTTGGTGGTAAGTTTGTTGACCGTGACCAAATTGAACCAAAACATTTCGAAAGCTGGATGAAATGGGCAAAAGAAAACAATATGAAGTTGGATTTCAACTCATCTTCTTTCTCTCATCCAAAGAGTGGAAGCCTTACTTTGGCTAACCCAGATAAGGAAATCCGTGATTTCTGGATTGAACATACAAAACGCAGCCGTGCAATTGCTGAGGCTATGGGTAAATATCAGGGATCTCCTTGTGTGATGAACCTTTGGATTCATGACGGATCAAAAGATCAGACTGTTAACCGCATGTATTACCGTGAATTGCTGAAACAATCTCTGGATGAAATCTTTGCAACCAAATATGATAACATGAAAGACTGTATCGAAGCAAAACTCTTTGGTATTGGTGCTGAAAGTTATACAGTAGGTTCATATGACTTCTATTTAGGATATGGTGCAAAGAACAATAAGATTGTAACTTTGGATACCGGTCACTTCCACTTAACAGAAAGTATTGCAGACAAAATCTCTTCTTTACTGTTATTCACACCTGAAATTATGCTTCACGTGAGCCGTCCTATCCGTTGGGATTCCGATCATGTTACTATCATGAATGATGATACACTTGATTTAGCTAAAGAAATTATCCGCTGCAATGCGCTTGATCGTGTAAATATCGGTCTTGACTATTTTGATGCTTCCATCAACCGTATCGGTGCTTATGTAATTGGATCACGTGCAACACAAAAATGTTTCATGCAGGCATTACTTGAACCGCTTGCTAAATTGCGTGAATATGAAGCTAACGGTCAGTTCTTCGAACGTCTTGCTCTTTTGGAAGAAGCTAAGAGCCTTCCTTGGAATGCAGTTTGGGATATGTTCTGTTTACAGAATAATGTTCCTGTAGGTGAAGAATTCATCGCAGAGATTCAGAAGTACGAGGCAAACGTTACAAGTAAAAGATAAACAAATTGATATGCTGTTGTTTTGAATGGATACCCGTATGCTGTAAAAGCATATGGGTTCATTCATACAGTGGTTATTGATTAAACAGAATAATATGAATACACTAATAGGACTAATTATTATTGCCATAGGCAGTTTAGGACAAAGCAGCTCGTATGTGCCTATAAAGAAAGTTAAGCAGTGGAGCTGGGAAAGCTTTTGGTTGGCACAAGGTCTTTTTGCATGGTTGGTTTTTCCATTGCTGGGCGCTTTGCTTGGTATTCCTGCCGGTAGTAATTTGTTCGAACTTTGGAGCTCAGGTGGTGCTCTCTCTTCTATTGCCTATGGAGTACTTTGGGGAATAGGTGGATTGACATTCGGTCTGAGTATGCGTTATCTTGGTGTAGCATTGGGACAAAGCATCTCTCTTGGAACTTGTGCCGCTTTTGGTACTCTTTTCCCTGCGATTTTCGGAGGAAAAGATTTGTTTCACGGAGAAGGCCTGATGTTGCTTATCGGTGTGTGTATCACGTTGGCAGGTATTGCTATTATCGGATATGCAGGAAGTCTTCGCTCTAAGAATATGACTGATGAGGAGAAAAAGGCTGCCGTGAAAGATTTTGCTCTGACAAAAGGATTACTTGTGGCTCTGCTTGCAGGTGTAATGAGTGCTTGTTTCGCTTTGGGACTTGAAGCTGGTACACCAATAAAGGAAGCTGCTATTACGGGTGGCGTTGAAGGACTATATGCAGGGCTTCCTGTTATTTTTCTTGTAACTTTTGGTGGTTTCCTTACTAATGCAGCGTATTGCATACAGCAGAATGTGAAGAATAAAACTGGAAAAGAATATTTCTCAGTAGATAGTAAGACCTTAACAAATAATGTCTTGTTTTGTGCACTTGCAGGAGTATTGTGGTATTCACAGTTCTTTGGACTGGAGATGGGAAAAAGCTTCCTGACTGATAGTCCGATCTTACTGGCTTTCTCCTGGAGTATCCTGATGTCGCTCAATGTTACGTTTAGTAATTTCTGGGGAATCATTCTGAAAGAGTGGAAAGGTGCAAGCAATGCTACTATCGGAGTTCTTCTATTAGGCTTGGTAGTACTTATCTCGTCTATCATTGTGGTAGCAATGGCACAATCGTAACTTTATTAAAAAATAAGGAGATTATACCAACTGAAATATATATGTTTGTATAATCTTATATCAATAAAAAGAATTTAGAATATGAAATCTATTTTAGAAAATAATCCGGCTCTTGCNAANCAAGTNGCTGAAGTNGCNGAAGTNGCNGGATACCTTTGGCAAAAAGGTTGGGCAGAACGCAATGGAGGAAACATCACCATAAATATCACTGATGTGGTTAATGATGAAATCAGAAGCTTGAAGCCGATTAGCGATAAGATGCAAATCGGAACAACTCTTCCACACTTGAAAGGTTGCTATTTCTTCTGTAAAGGAACCAACAAGCGTATGCGCGACCTGGCTCGTTTCCCAATGGAAAATGGTTCAGTTATTCGTATTTGTGATGATTGTGCTAGTTATGAAATCGTTGCCGATCAACGGGTTCTTCCTACTTCAGAACTTCCTGCTCACTTGTCTATGCACAATTACTTAATTGGTAGCGGATCTAGCTATAAGGCTGCTATGCACACGCATCCAATTGATTTAGTGGCAATGACTCACAATCCAGCTTTCCTGAAAAAAGACGTACTCACAAAATTACTTTGGAGTATGATTCCTGAAACAAGAGCATTCTGTCCAAGAGGATTGGGTATTATTCCTTATAAATTGCCTAGCTCTCTTGAACTGGCTGATGCAACAGTTAAGGAACTAGCTGATTATGATGTGGTGATGTGGGAAAAACACGGCGTTTGTGCTGTTGGTGAAAACGTGATGGAAGCATTTGATATGGTTGATACGCTTTCTAAATCTGCTCAGATTTATTTGACAGCTAAGTCAATGGGCTTTGAACCTACTGGTATGTCTGATGAATTAATGGAAGAATTGAAAGTAGCATTTAACTTGCCAAAATAAGAAATATTTTTCCTATAAAAAAGGAATGTTTATGTAAATATAAGTATGTATTTTCATAAATGTTCCTTTTTTTATTTTAACTTTCCTCCATTTCATTTTTATTTTTATATATTGTCGCTTCAGAAATAATAGCTACTTTTACGGGATTAATATCATAAACAGGTAAGATGGCAAAAGAATTTAATGGTTCTGGGGTTGACTTTAAGTATCTCATAGTGAATGAGATGGATCAAAAATTTGGTCTTTCAGTCAATACAGTGGGGTTTCAGTCTATTAAACCAGATTCTCCCTATCCTTTAAAAGATCATCCTTCCGGATACTTTTTTAATGCCAGTAAAGGACGAGTGCTTCGCGAATACCAGTTAGTATATATAACCAAAGGCAGAGGTCTCTTTTCTTCAGATTCCACACCCGAAACTCAATTATGTAAAGGACGGCTTTTAGTCCTTTTTCCAGGCCAGTGGCATACCTATCATCCTCTTCTGCAAACAGGATGGAATGAATACTATATAGGTTTTGAAGGTCCGATTATTGATAACCTCGTTGAAAATTCATTTTTATCGGTTGATAGTCAGATTCTTGAAGTTGGCTTAAATGAAGAGCTGGTTAGTCTTTTTGTGCGTGCAATAGAGGTCGCTGAGTCTGATAAGGTTTCTTCCCAGCAGCATCTTTCAGGCATTGTTATGCATGCGCTTGGCATGATTCTTTCCATCTCAAAAAATAAAGTATTTGAGTTGAGTGATGCTGATCAGAAGATTGAGCAGGCAAAGATCATAATGAGTGAAAATGTATTCAGTGATGTTGATCCTGAGGAGCTTGCAATGAGGTTAAATATCAGTTATTCATGGTTTCGTAAAATGTTTAAGGATTATACAGGTTATGCACCTGCAAAATATTTTCAGGAGCTGAAACTTCGGAAGGCAAAACAATTGTTGGTTGGCACATCTCAGTCAGTGAAAGAAATCTCTTTCTTATTAAATTATACTTCAACAGAACATTTTTCTTCCTTGTTCAAAAAGCGTACAGGATTCACACCTCTTGAATATCGCACGTATGGTCGTGAAACGGAATCCAATCTTTAAAGATTCAAGTGTGTAAATTAGTTTATAAGCGTGATTAAGATTATAAACCATATTGATGTTTAATTGTTTAATATTGGTATGGATATAAAATCAGCGAAAAAACTATGATGAACCAGTTGTCGTTCAGCGTCCATTTACTAAAACTTAATTATATGAAGAATCTTTTTTTAACCACAATGATCGTTGTATTCCTGGCATTAGGTACGAATGGAATACACGCGCAAACCACAGAAAATCAGCTTAATCAGGTTGAGCTGCACAAACAGTATTTAGGTACATGGAAGTCTGAATACAAAGACACAACTGTCGTGTTTGTATTTACCCCTTACGGAAAGAGTGGCATGCAAGCCAGTTATAAGGTTTCTACTAAGAACAAAATTATTTTTCAGTGCAGGCAGTTGTGGGCATATGATAAGAATAGCGATAAAGTCCTGGGCATGCAATTTGAAAAAACAAATCCAAGTGTAACTACTTATTTATGTTGGTTCTCATCTAAGAATGTAAATGAAACTGTTGGACTTATAATTCGCGATTCTGAGCATATTGAAAAGACCAAAGAACAATGGACAGATGTTTTCAAATCGCGCGATTTGTTTATTCAAAGTCATATAGTAAACAATAAAACAGTATCAGTACGTACCTTTATGCGTGTTAAATAGTGATGCATGAATATCGTGATTTAATTGAAACAAAATCCAGGGTGGAAAATAACTATCCTGGATTTTGATTATAAATGATAGCTATTTATTTTCCGTATTTATAGGAACAATGAAAAGTGGAACAGTTGTCTTTTTTAAAATAGCTTTTGCATCATTTCCCATAATGATATTCTCGAACCAGTTCCGGCTATGAGTCCCTATAACTATAATATCAGCATTTATTTCTTTTGCTGTATCCACAATAGTCTGAGCTATTTGACCTTCCTTTATTACCGTGTTTATAGAGTCATCGCCAAGACGTCTTTTTGTTTCATTCAAAAATCTCAGCAATGATACTTTAAAGCTTTCGATAAATTCAAACTGAAATTCATAAACAGCAGGAGTTCCCACATAATAATTAGGCTGTTCGTATAACACATGCAGTAATGTAATCTCAGCATTCATTGCTTTTGCCATTTTAAAGCCTACTTCAGCTACCACTTCGGCGGTCTTGTCATAATCTATGGCTATCAATACTTTTTTTATTTTGCCTGTTTCCATACTGTTCATTTTTTTAAGTTGTTGTTATTTCAGGTTTAATACATATCTTTACAATACAACAACTAAGCTTTTAAAAAGGTTGAGAAAATTAATCTGATAAGAATCAGTGGTTTGTAGAGCATTGTACCATAGATTAGCCGCTTTCAGCAGATTTGTTTTAATATATTTCCTCGTTCAGAAAAGATTGATCACGCAGGTAGCTGTGTGCCCGCTTTGTGAAACGGATATCGTTTAGCCCCATATAGTATGAATAGACATTTTCTATAGCTAGCTTTTTCTCTTTTGCAGATAGTTTATTCCATGCTCTGCGAGCAGCTCCTATTTCTCTTTTAGGAGTCTGCGTCACCTCGTGAAACTCATTCCAGAATTGATTAAACAAGTCATCGTTTTTAGACTTACGTTTTGTCCATTCGTCAGTAAGCTTATTGGTCCATAAATCATAGTCAACCACCTGGATACATGAAATATTTGTCAGGCTGGTTTTTATGACTCTGATCATATTATCTTTCTCCATCTTCTCAAAGAAACGTCGGGTTTTTCCTCTTTTCCATTTAAACAGTTCTGCCCAGCTTGTAAAAGAGAGGTATGACTCGCCTCTCTTGCAAATAAGATGCCGGCCGCGGATGCAAATATTGGCATCCATATAGTTCACTTTTGTAAGCACTATAAGGAAAGCTTCCAGGTAGCTGAGATCTTTATCCCTCTGGTTTAAACTTGTCATTAAAAGCTTTTTTGGTATTAAAATGTATCCGCATGTAAGAGCGTCAAAAGGTAGCGTTGCACTTGTGTTTTTCATAGTATTCTGTTTTGTATACTGCAAATATATGTAAACAAACAATGCGTGCCAAATAAGTTTGGAAAAATGGCATAAAATGGTATAAAATAGGAAAAATGGTGCTAAATCGGAAATTTATAAAACTTTAATTATAAAATATGCTGGTAAAATTGAGAGACAAAATATGTGACTTATTTTGCGCCACTCTAATTTTTTTATATAACGCTGATTAACAACTGTTTGTAAAATCTTCTAAAAATAGAGTGGACGCATAAGTGGAACAGAATAAATATTAATAAAAATATAGTTATAATTAAAATTATAACCTCTCAATTGATCTCTTTTTGATTAAAGATGCCAGCATGATATCCCTGAAAATATTTGCTTATATCTGCCTGTTATATTTTTCAAATCCCAAATCTGGTCAATCGGAGTGGTATTTGAATATCTAAAAATCATTCACCAATAACTAAAATTTATTGGTGAATGATTTTTAGATATTGCCGAATGGTTCAAAATAATTGGCGAATAATTTCTATTTATTGGTGAAGGAGTTTAATTATTCTACAGTATCGAATCTGAACTTGAATTGGTTATCAAAGATGTCTTTGTCATTGCATAGTAATTTGAACATACCAGCTTCAAAATATTTAGCCTATAAAATAGAAATTACAAGGGAACGGAATACCCTAGTGATAGCAATAAATTACCCATGTGGTTACTTCCGTCTGTCTCCGGATACTTCTGAATATTGGTCAGTCCATAAGCTCCCCGCAAATCAAAAAAAACTTCACCTGGCCCTAATCTTTGTGTTAAGCCTATACCGCCTGTCAATCCTAAGCTTACAGTCTTTATCTGGTCTTTTATATTTGTATCAGAATCCATCGATACAGCGGCAGGATTTCCAGTTTGCGGATTAAAAGAAACGGGAGTATTTCCTCCCTGGTCAGCATAAACAATACTCGAGCCTTTTGTCTTCTGCCTGGCGCTAAGTCTGAAGCCGAGATATGGGCCAAAGTCAGCATAAAACTTTGACGACTTGCTAAGCAGAAAGGAATATTTTCCCATTATCGGTACCTCCAGATAATTGAGGATTGATTCGTTTTTAAAGTTCGCATAAAAATAAGTTCCTGCGGGTACCTGCGAATTGTATGAAGGACCATCGATAGCTTGCATGCCATCTCTTTGTCCGCCTTCACTTGAATAAAGCATATCGGCCCGCCATGCAAAATGTGGTCCTGTATTCCATGTGAAAGTCAAGCCAAAAGCGGTTCCTTCACGTGATGACCAGTTTTCACTTAAAGGATTACCACCACCTCCGGTCAGTTTGGGTATGTTTAGTCCGCCGAAAGCTCCTATGGTGAATCTGGATACACCATTTTTCAATGGTGATTGACTCCATACCATGTTCATTGAACATAACAGGATAAACAGTGTTGCGATAATTTTTTTCATATTATTCCTTTTTCTTGAATAACAAATAAATCTCGCCATATGTTTGGCAATAATTATTTAACCATTTTTGTCAGCGGTGAGTAATTACTAATCAGAATATTGTTTAGATTTTCCTTTATAAAGATCTCTTGTTTTCTATTTAATCGGAACAATAAAAAGTGGAACTGTTGTTCTTTTTAAAACCGCTTTTGCATCATTTCCCACAATGATATTCTCGAACCAGTTCCGGCTGTGAGTTCCTAACACAATAATGTCCGCGTTAATCTCAGTTGCCGTATCAAGAATAGTCTGTGCAATCTGACCTTCCTTTATCATCGTGTTGATTGATTCGTCGCCAAGATGCTTCTTTGTTTCATTCAGGAATTTCTGCAGTGATGCTTTAAAGTTCTCTACATATTGAATCCGGTATTCGTAAACAGCAGGACTTCCAACATAATAATTGGGTTGTTCGTATATTACGTGTAGCAATGTAATCTCAGCATTCATTGCTTTTGCCATTTTAAAACCAGCTTCAGCAACTATTTCGGCGGTTTTGTCGTAATCAATGGCTATCATTACTTTTTTTACTTCGTTTGCTTCCATACTGTTTGTTTTTTATTGTTGTTTTTAAGCTCAGTACATACCTCCATGCAATATAACAAATCTATATCCGGAAAGGTTGAAAACCGATGCATTTCTTCTAAAGATCAGCAGTTTAAGCGAACATAATTGTTCAGAGTTATAGATCTGATGTTTTACTGATATTTCTCCAGATCTGTCAGTTTAGCCTTTTTGTCTGCCTTTTTCAGAGCTTTTTTCATTAGCTTGTTAAAGTTGAACACTTGATTCACAAATGTTTTATTGTATGTAACCTTGTTTGTAGAAAGTGCAGAAATATGAGTTTCATATTTTGCTTGCCCGAAGATTATTGTAAAAATCATATTCAGAAAAATAAAAATGTGCTCTTTTTTTGTTCTATTAAAAATATTTACTTATATTTATAAACTATGTATTTCCATTCTGGGAATTAAATAAAAGATACTATGAGCATAAGCAAGAACAATGCAATAAGAAAAAGACGTTTATTTTTATTTACTGTTAGTATGTTAGGAATATTGCTTTTTAGTCCGGTTCTAATAGGCTGCAGATCAAAAGTCACCGAACTAAATAATATTATACCTGAAAAGGCAAATCCTTTAAAAACTGTTACGGAGTCAATAATAGATCCGATAGAATCACAGCCGGTTTATCCTGGTGGATCCGATTCATTAGTCAGATATGTGGAAAGGCATATTAAATTCACTCCATATATGAGTGAAATAGATGCTGTAGGAAAAATTATCATAAGATTTGTGGTGGAGAAGGATGGAAGCATAACCAGCCCGGAAATTCTCCGTTCGTTAGAAGAACATTGCGATGAGGCAGCAATAAAATCATTGTTGTCTGCACCTCGTTTTATAAAGCCGGCATTTCAGATGGGAGTACCTGTCAGAAGTTATTATACTATATCGGTTAAGATTAAGTTAGAGTAGAAACAATAAAAAAAACTATGAAAAAGACAAACTTGTTAGTACTTATACTCTTTTCATTGAGTATTTCATCCTTCGCAAGCATTAAATTATCTTCAAATTTTCTGAATAAATTTACTCAGATTAATGATACCATACATCAACGGAATAGTGTAACTAAAAGGCATTCTGTAACGGAAGTCTTTCCGCAATTTCCGGGTGAAGCTGATGAATTACTAAAATACATAAAAGACAACCAGGTATTTCCGGATGAGTCAGCAAAAAATAAAGTGCAGGGAAAAGTAGAAATAAGTTTTGTTGTAACTAAAACAGGAGCAATTGAGAAAGTTATTGTAATGACTTCTCTTGATAAATATTGTGATGCTGAGGCTATTCGTTTGATAAAGAAGATGCCCAAATGGATTCCCGGAAAGATAAATGGAGTGCCTGCGGATATGCACCGTGTAATTGTTGTTGATTTTATAAAAGACACGAATAAAAGGGTAGCTACAACTGAAGATATGCGCTCAATTACTACATGCGGTGGGATAGAGAGTCTGAATTCAGAAACAATTTTTACTATTGTGGAACAAATGCCCCAATTCCCCGGAGGGATAGTAGCCATGAATCAGTTTATCGCTGATAACTTGAAATATCCGGAGTTATCAAAGAAAGACAAAACATCTGGGAGGGTTTATGTTCGATTTGTAGTTTCTAAAGAAGGAAAATTGTGCGATGCTCAAATAATACGTTCTTTAGATGCTTATTGTGATAAAGAAGCTCTTAGAGTTATTAGGAGTATGCCCAACTGGACACCAGGTAAGCAAAATGGGATAAATGTTCCTGTTTATTATATTGTACCGATTGCTTTTAGTTTGCCTTTACAATGAAAATACTTTAGGGGAAATGAAAATTACTTTTAAAATATTAATAACAGTAGTTTTATTATCAACACTCTTTATTTGCAGTTGTAGGAATAAGACATCGAATACTGATAAATATAACTTAACTATTGTTTGTGATAGTAGCATTAAGTTCAAGCTTTTATCGAATGCTTTTCTTACTGATGATCATGATACTTTAATAGTTAAAAAGGTAGATTATGATTCGGTTAAAAAAGAAACAACTTTGTTTTGGGATAGTTTGAAAACAGGAGAGTATACTTACCACATTAAATCGGTTTTTGATTTTAATCAGAAGGCAAAACTGATATTGAAAACTGATACTATTATAAATTTAAAAAGTAAAATCATGTATCAGTTTGTTGATTTAATATCTGAAAGTGACCTCTTAGATGCTGAAACTATCGCTTTTGCGTATCGTGCAACCGGATGTTATTATTATCTTGAAAATTATTTGCTAAAAAAGGAACATCATGCTTATTATCTTTCGGGATTTTATAAAGATAATGGCGCTTTAGTAATAGTAAATAAAAGAGTTTCATCTTCGATAATTAATAGTTAGAACCACCTTCAAAAAGAATCGAGGCAATGTCTAAAAAAGGAAATAAAGAACAATGTTAAGCAATGGAGTACAATGACAGGTGAGTTCTTTTTATTTGCTAAAAACAAAGTGTTTTACATAAATAATGATTCTCATTGTGATTGTTTGCCTTATTATACTTTTATAGACCAATATGTTAACAGAGAAAACTAATAGCAGGTTATGTAATCAAAACTTAAGATGAATAAAGCATTAGTAAAATGGACTTTCACAAGTTTGATAATGTTATTTCTTTTTTCTTCATGCAAGAAAAAGGTGCAGGACAATTATCATCCCAAATATACAGCTGAATATTTATCTAAGCAGCTTGAAACTGCTTATAAAGAAAATGATTCGGTTTGCTTGAATGCTTTCTTTGAAGAATGGTATAAGTCTGTAAAACCGAATACTGATGAGTTTATTCATCAAAATAAAGTTTATACGGCTATATATGACATTTACAAAGTTTTTTGTAAGTTAAAGGGAAAAACGATGTATTTTGTTGTACAGAATCAGATCGATTATGTGGTAGCTGGCTCTAAACCTGACACAATTATGAACTTTAGACCACCAATTGAAAAATATAAAGTAGTTTATCTCACAAAAGAATATAAAGAGGCGTTAATCAATTTTTCTTTGGAAAAGATCTATAAAGAGAAAGGAGAACATGTTGCTAGTATGGATCTATATAATGAATCTAGTAGTAGAGCACAAAGGTTATACCATTATATTTATATTTCCGGACCTGGCTTTGGCTTTTCTTGGGCCCTGGAATCATCTCCTGTTCTTTCAAGAATCACTTTTAATAAAGAATTGACGCAAGCTATTGCACATTATTATGGAGATTTTCAAGGAGGTGAAGTTACTTTTGAGAAAGTAAAGGATAAATGGGTGATGAAAGGTATGAAGAAAACGTATATGTCGTAATTTGTAGTAAAAATTGTTCTTACTCCAAAATATTCCTACCTTTCCGCAATAATTCGTTAATTCATAATATCGATATAGCAAAAGAATGAAAAAAGTATATATAATCAGCGGACTGTTTGCGGCTTGTTGTCTTTGTAATGCCAACTCATCAGTGCATGCTGTTTTGAAAGATAATCAGCACGATGTTTCGCTGAAAAGTGTAGATAAGCAGAATCTATACGTAGTAAAAGTACCCAAAGGAGTAAAGGTGAATGGAGATATATTTCACCTTGGTACGGCTGTGAACCCTGAGGGGAGTACTGTTACGTTTAATTCGCAGAGCATGTTGTTGAACGGGAAGCCTGTGTTGCCGGTAATGGGGGAGTTCCATTTTTCCCGTTATCCTGAAGGGGAGTGGCGCAATGAACTTCTGAAGATGAAGGCGGGAGGAATAAATGTGGTGGCTACCTATATTTTCTGGATTCACCACGAAGAAGTGGAAGGAAAATATAACTGGGCAGGACAGCATGATTTACATAAATTTGTTGAGCTTTGCCACGAACTGGGCTTGTATGTGGTGCTGAGAATCGGACCTTGGTGCCACGGTGAAGTACGTAATGGCGGCTTTCCTGAATGGATGGTAAACGGAGGCTTTAAGCTTCGCGAAAATAACCCTGAATATCTGACGAAGTTGCAGAATTGGTATAGCCACATCTTTGATCAGGTAAAGGGGATGATGTGGAAAGATGGCGGACCGGTAATCGGGGTTCAGCTCGAGAATGAATATGGTGGTAAGTGGGAACACTTGATCACACTGAAAAAGATGGTGAGGGAGATTGGCTTTGATGTGCCGCTCTATACCCGAACCGGATGGCCAAAGCTGAATACACCGGCTACTTTTGGTGAGATTATCCCGCTATATGGCGATTATGCTGATGGATTCTGGGATAGGTCACTGAAGGAAATGCCGGGTGATTACGGCAAGAGTTATATATTCCGCTCTTTTCGCGGATCTACGGTGATTGCCACAGAGCAGTTGCCTAAGCAATCGGACAAGGACGATAGGGGTGATATGGCTTATCCGTATCTTACCTGTGAACTGGGTGGCGGGATGATGCCAAGTTATCACCGCCGTATAAGCATTGCTCCGATGGATGTCTATTCTATGGCTCTGGTGCGTGTAGGTTCGGGAAGTAATCTGCCTGGATATTACATGTATCACGGAGGAACGAATCCGGAAGGTGAACTTTCTACGCTGAATGAAAGGCAATCCAGCAATTATACTTACTGGAATGATCTTCCGGTGAAATCGTACGATTTTCAGGCTCCGCTGGGTGAATTCGGACAGATGAACGGACAATATCATTTGTTGAGACGGTTGCATCTGTTCCTGCACGACTTTGGTTCGGAACTTACCACCATGCAACCCTCATTTCCGGTCAATGCACCGACCAATTTCAATGCCGATTCTTTGTTGCGCTGGTGTGTGAGGAGTGACGGACACAGCGGATACGTGTTTGTGAACAATTATCACAGGCTGAAACCGCTTGCTCCGAAAGAAGGTGTGCAGTTTGATATTGATTTGCCTGGTGGTCGATTGACTTTCCCTTCAGTACCTGTAACCGTTCCTTCAGACTGTAGCTTTTTCTGGCCGTTTAACATGAAACTGAATGGTGTTTCGCTGGTCTATGCTACAGCTCAGCCGATAGCGAAACTGACCGATGGAAAGGAGCTGACTGTTGTCTTTGCAAAGAGTGAAGGTATACCGGCTGAATTTGTATTTGCAGAAAAAGGAGTGAAGATTCTTTCTTCTTCTGTAAAAGCAAAGAAGGCAGGCGGACGCATCTGTTTTGCCGATGTGAAGCCCGGTAACGGTGCGGCAATTCGTCTGCGTGATGCATCGGGCACAATGATAAATGTTGTGGTGCTAAGCGATACTGCTTCACTGACTTGCTGGAAGGCTGAACTGGCTGGGAGGGATCGTTTGTTCATTTCCGGTGCAGGACTAACGTGCGACGGTAACCGTCTGCAACTGGATAGCCGGACCACCGACAAGGCGTATGTGGATGTATATCCGTCACTGAAGAAACTGTCATTGAATGGCGCCCAACTAAATGGCACACCCGATGGACTGTTTACCCGTTATGAGATAAAGCAGCAGGATGTGAAACCACTTACTCTCTCTCTTGAGCTGAAAAGGAAGGCCGGAGTGGCAAGAAAGGTTGAGACTGGCAAGGCAAAGGTAGCCATGCAACCGGAGGACTCTGATTTTGAGAAGGGAGCTGCGGTGTGGTCTGTTAAGCTGTCCGGACCAATAAATCCGCAACGTGATATTTACCTGAGTTTCCCTTATGTAGGCGATGTGGCAAGAATTTATTTGGATGGTAAGTTGCTGACAGACAATTTCTATAACGGCAAACCCTTTGAGCTTGGCTTGAAGCGCTATGCTCCGGGCATTTACAGCAAGGAACTGACTATCTCAATTCTGCCTCTAAGCAAGGATGCACCTATCTATCTCCCCAAACAGGCTTGGCCCGACTTTAAAGGGGCAGAAAGCATTGAAATCTTGCCAAAAGTAAATGTGTACGAGAAGCAGCAGATTGTGCTTGTGGCGGAATAAAACTGGGATTCTACGCTTGTGTTTCTTATCGGATAGTGAAGGCAGTCTAAATCAAAATCGTAAAAATAGCTATGAGAAATTATGAATACAAAGAGTAAATTAAAGACCTTTTTTGACTCTGAAAAGGAGAATGCTCAGTACATCGAAATGTATGAAGAGAATCTTGATTTTTTCAATAATTTGCTGGAGAACGGGCATAAAGAAGATGTTGAGTTTGTGATCCCGATTAAGATGTATAAATACGCTGACCCTTTGAATAAGACCGGGGATTACCATAAATCTTTGGTTATATTGTCTGAAATAGAGAATGATTTAGAAAAAATGAGAGGACAATCAAAGTGGTATAATCAATATTATGATGGAATGATATTTTTAAAAGGAGTTTGCTTGGGACGGTTAAAAAAATATAGTGCATCTAACAAAGAGTTTGAGATGCTACTTAAAAAAAAGCCTGATAACAAGGTCTTTAAAAATTGGTATAAATCAAATAAGAAAAATCAGAGATTAGATTTACTAGATAAGATCTCAATAATTGCAATAATATTCTATTTAATTGTACTGTTTGCTGGATATCTGGGACATAAGATTGATAGTCTCTTTATAAGAGATATTGGTTTAGTAATATCATTATTGGCATTTGTTACATCGTATATATGGCAAAAGATTACTTGACGGAAGACTTATTACATGGATTAATGTGATGCCTGAATCAATTGTCTTTTAGCTATTTATAGAGGGCGTTGTAATTACTATTATATAAAAATCCTGCAATAAAAGGACGTACCACTACGCTTCTTTCATTGCAGGATTTTTATTGTTGCCCGGTAAAACTCTAAAATGTATAAAGAACCATCCGAATCTCCTATAAAATTAAATGAAGTACATCTAAAAATTCCTTTTACAGAGATAAATATAATTTTCTTCTAATCTTTTCGAGCCTTAGATGAAATGAAAAGACTTTCTCTATACCAAAGTTTACTGGAAATTATAATGAATGAAATCAAAATCAACAAAGCCATTATCGCCTTCGTCATTGAAGTTAAAGATTCCTATTCGGTCTCCTCGGTAATTTCCCCATTGCAATTGATATATAGATCCGTATGGTATAAACGTCTTTCCATCTACACTATAGTAAAAATGAGATTTTCCATCTTGCCCCCAGCATGATTTTATCCAAATGACGGTGCTATTAATCAATTCACCTTTAGTCCATTTGCCATTTACTGACGTTTCCAGATGTATTTTACCATTTTCCTTTGTAACCCCCATCGAAGCTGACGATTTCGAGAAGTGGCATAAGCCACAATGTTCATTATCAGCTAAACCTGACAGATCAATTCTAGTTGATATCTCACTATTCTTAGTACGTATAGTACGTAATGTTAAGGTATTTCCGGCAGACAATATATCATGTGGATTTATGGTTTTGAATGCTTTCAATCTGAGCCAACCTTTACGCTCCTTTAAAGAATACTTATCTTTACGGGGTTGGTAGTTCCATTCCATTTCTTTGGAAATCGTGTTACTTTCAAAATTTTCATATACCTTGTATGAAACATGTGATGATTTAGCAGGCATTTTTCCTTCCCATTCCATTACACCTATTCCATCAGTTTCAATCTTACCAATAATTGGCCATCCATCAACCCAGGTAACTGGCAACAAACTCATAACCCTTCCTGCCCAATCGCCATCTCCATGATGTGTTAGGAAATACCATTTGCCATTGCTACCTTTGATTATACCACCTTGATTTGGCTCATTTGAACCTTTTACATTACGGGTAAGTTGACGTTCTTCCTTGTAGGGGCCTTCTATCTTTTTTGAACGTTTAGCCATTACATAACGGCCATTTTCTGGTACATATTCACTGAATATCAGATAATGCCAACCATCTTTGCTTAACAATTTATTGGCTTCCCGATGATTACCACTATTTATAAGTATGGCTGATTCCATGTTTATAGAATTCATTTCTTTAGACATTCGAAACAAATACGTTTTATAGCCATCCTTAAAGTTTGTACCCACAAAAAAAGGATTTCCTTCTTCATCCCAGTCAATGCAACAATCATCCCAACCTGCCTCTTTCAATAGATGACACAAAGGTTTCCAGGGGCCTTGAGGTTTACAGGAAGATGTTATGAAATAACCTTCATCAGGAGTGCCGAAAACTAAATAGAAAGTGCCTTTATAATAACGGATCGAACCAGCCCACACGCCTCTGGAATAGCGGTTCATTCTGTCCCAATTCAACTCTGGCGTTATTTGAGTTATGTCTTCAATGGCATGACCACAAACTTTCCAATTCACTAAATCACGTGAATGAAGGATAATCATTCCCGGAGAGAATTGAAAGGTGGAAGATATGGCATAATATTCCTTACCGACCTTAATACAGTCAATATCACTGAAGTCTGCAGGAAGAATGGGATTTTTATAGAAGCCGTTTGCTTGGTCTCCCCACGTTTCCCATTGTCCCCACGTATTTGTATTCTGAGCGATTGTATTGTAGCAATATCCCCCCAATAGCATCATTAAGATTTGTATGTATCTTACTTTTAACTTCATAATTAATTTATTTCTCTGCAAAAAATATAAATGCAAACTTACATAAGAATCTTGATTCATAAGCGTGCTGAATAAAAATAAAGACCACTCCGTCAGTTCACCCATCGAGCATTCCCGAAAATATAGTATCTTTCAAGTGTAACCATAAAAGAACTAATGATGAATAACGTATGTGGTCTTTATAAGCATAAAGATAGTGCGTTTATGTGCATTATCAAAGAACTCAGCCTTTCATTTTTCTTGATCTAAGAAGTTTTATTGAACGGCAATAATTAAAACTAAATTAAAACGAAAACTAATTTAAACTATTCAAAAAACTATTTTAATATCCTGGATTCTGAGTAAGGTTTGGATTAATCTGTATTTCAGACAGTGGGATAGGCCATAACTCATTGACACCAGCTTTAAAGTTTCTTTTCTGTGCCACTGAATAGCCTTTCTCATCTACCTTGAAATCTTTATAATTTGCAGGATCAGTAGTCAATTTAATACCGTGGAACTGACGGTTCAGCTCCTGCGCCGCAATACCCCAACGAAGAATATCGTAATATCTTTCACCTTCAAAAGCCAATTCTACATGACGTTCACGACGTACAATAGTGCGCAGTTTATCTTTATTGGTCTCAGTAACAGCTGGCATTTTAACAGCTGCTCGTCCACGGACTTTGTTTATTGTTGCGTCGAGTAAAGTTTGATCAATAGCTTCTCCGGCTTCTAACCTGGATTCAAGATAACTCAATAGTACTTCTGCATAACGAATCATCGGGAAATCTCCTCCGTAGTTCATAAGGTTACCAGAAAAACTCTCGTCCATAAACTTACGAATGCTATAACCTGTCCATGCACTATATTTACCGAAACGGTCGGCAGAAGAAGATTTAGGGTCGGCATTGTATACCTTGCCTTTGAAAGTGGTGTATCCACTAACCATTAAGGTATAGAACAGTCGTGGGTCTCGGTTGTCATAAGGTTTGTCCTCATTATAAAGCGGAGACTCGTTAATTGTTTTACCGTCTGTGCATTCAAAATCCTGCGCCAATTCGTTAAACGGAGAGAACTGATGCCATCCGCCCCAGGTTTCAGGATAGAGGTATTGCAACATTACATGGCTATAGTCATCTTCCACATAGCAGGAACGCATTATGATTTCCTTGCTGTCTTCACCTGTTTCTGTGAATAGCTCGTTATAGCGTGAATCAATTTCATAAACGCCTTGATCTATAATTTTCTTATAAGTAGCAACTGCGTCGCTCCATTTCTTTTCAGCCATTTGCAAGCGGCCTAGAAGAGCCAAAGAGGCACCTGATGTCATTCGGCCAACTTCACTACTTGAGCGGGTGTTGGGCAAAGCTGCGCTTGCCTCTTTAAGTTCTGTCTCGCAGAATGACCAAACATCAGCTTTGGCTGTGCGTTTAACTTTGTTGGCCTCATCTAAACTGAGTACTTTGGTAACCAAAGGAACATCACCGTAATAGAGAGCCAGGTTTAAATATTCATAAGCTCTCAATGTACGTATCTCTGCTTTATACATGGCTTTTATGCTAGCATCCAAATCAATAGCTTCAATATGATCCATGAAGTTGTTGCAAGTAGCTATCTTTGCATATGCGTGACTCCAATATGCTGAAACTACCCAATAACCAGAATAAACGGTCCCGTCAGTAATCATATCGGGGATACCTTCTTTTTCAGAACCATCTCCAGCCATTAAGTCAAGGTATAGCAAGGCTCTTGGTGTCCAGTAATCTTCACCTGACCAGCCTCCACCATTAGTATAATAGCAACCGGTAAGTGCAAGTTTTGCATCTTTACTAGTCTTCCAGAATGTAGCATCAGATGCTTGATCCAATGGCTGTTTGTCGAATATATCGTTTGAGCAAGAAAAAGTTATGCCGGCTAAAGTGATAACCAATAATGAACTTTTTACTGATTTTATAAATCTATTTTTCATTGCTTAATAAGTTTAAAGTTAGAATTTAAGATTCAAGCCAAAGGTGTATACCGAAGTAATAGGGTAGAAGTTTGGTGCATCACCTGTTGACTGATACATTTCTGGATCCCAGCCTTTATAATAGCTATTGAAGCAGAATAGGTTCTGACCGCTGAAGTAAACCCTCAATTGGCCAAGATTCAGTTTTTGTGTTATATTTTTAGGCAAAGTATAGCCTACTTGCAGACTCTTACAACGTAAGAAAGTTGCATTCCTTAACCAATAAGTAGAGGTCTGAAGCGTTCCGGCACCCATATTTAAAGCTGTTAATTTGATATACTTGGCATTAGGATCAGGATTATCGGAAGTCCAGCGGTTGTCAATCTGCCAGCGTTGGATAGAACCGCTATTATAGAATGCATAAGCCTGATAAGAGCCCATTTGCTGTTTGTAGCCGCCTAAACCTTGAAGTAACATTGAGAAATCAAATCCACCATATTCAGCAGAAAGATTTACGCCATAAGAGTATTTTGGAAGACGTGAACCGATAACTGTTCTGTCATAAGTTGCATCTACTTTACCATCTGGCTTACCGTCGGGACCACTGATGTCTTTGTAACGTACGAATCCTGGTTCTGCAGAATAAGGTTGTGTTGCATAGTTTTTGATATCTGCCTGATCAACGAACAATCCATCGGCTACATAACCGTAAATAGCATTCAAGGATTTACCTACGAATAAGCCACTACCAATATCCTGAGTCAGGCCATTGGCAAGTGATGTAACTTGATTTTTAGTATACGAAAAATTAGGAGAGATACCTATTCTTACTTTACCAATATTAGTACGATAGTTCATCATTACTTCAAAACCTGTGTTCTTTACAGATGCGGCGTTAACCTCGGAAGGTGTCATACCCAGAACGCTGGAGGCTGAAATATGGTAAAGAATATCTGATGTTTTTTTATTAAAAACATCTAGAACCACATCCAGTTTATTGTTCAGAATGGTAAAGTCCATACCTAAGTCTGTAACAGTTGTTGTTTCCCAGCTAATATTGGGATTAGCAAGAGTCGTTACAGCTGCTCCGGAAGTCATAGTACCTCCAAAAGGATAATTTCTTCCTAAAGTCAATGTGTTTTGGTATGGATAGTTACCAATATTCTGATTTCCCAGTTTACCCCATGATGCACGTATTTTAAGGTTGTCAATCCAGGTAATATTTTTCATGAAGGATTCCTCTGAAATACGCCATCCGGCTGATAAAGAAGGGAACAAACCCCAACGACCATTTGATGGAAAACGTGAAGTACCATCATAACGTGCGTTAGCTTCGAATAAATAACGATCTTTGTAAGAATAATTAAAACGACCAAAGAATGAACGTAATCCCCATTCTGAAGCAGAACCGGTAGCGGATTGTCCGGTAGTGGAACCTGCATTCAGCTCATATAGAGCATCGTTCGGAAAGTTCTTACGATAACCTGATCCCCAATCACTTTTGCTTTCTTCCTGAGAAATACCACCTAAAATATCAAATTTATGATCTTTGATTGTTTTGCTGTATTTTGCCAGCAATTGTAAAGTTACTAAAGAATTCCAACCATTTGAAACAGATAAACTGTTTGGAGTATAGGTCTTATTGGCATCATATATCAACTCAGAAACATAATTCTTGTTATAATAATTGTAGTAATTGTAACCTGCTTTTCCACTTACAGAGAAATCTTTGAACGGAGTCCATGTCAGTTCGGCACCACCTAAGAATTGATTACTCTTGTTGTTTGTGAATGAATTGGTATCCATCCAACCTTCAGGGCAATAATTATCCTGATAACCATAGGTGCCATCTGATTTTCTACCTGCAAAAATAGAACCTTCACGTACACAATAACCAATCATGCTAGTCATGCTGTCGCTGCTTCGTGGCTCCTGCGTGTTGCTTACATAACCTCCTAAGTTAGCCTTTAATGCAAGAGTGCTTGTCAACTGATTATCTACATTTAACTGGAAATTGTATTTATCATAGTTGTTCTTTGCAACAATACCATCCTGACGCAAATAACCCAAAGATAGTAGATAGGTGCTCTTGTCACCTCCACCCATGAAACTTACATTATGACTTGTCTGAAAGCCGGAACCTGAAGTAACCAGATTCTTCAAGTGATTTACGTTTGGATAATTATCGGGATCTGTACCATCTTTGAATTTCTGGATGTCATCAGCTGTATAAGTTGCACTTTTGCCTTGATTAACATTGGCTTCGTTCTTCATTGTTGCAAACTCCCAGGAATTAACGAAATCGGGCAATTCAGTTGCTTTCTGCCATCCTGCATAAGCATTGTAGGAAACCTGAATTTTACCTTTCTCGCCACGTTTGGTTTCAATAAGGATAACCCCATTGGCTGCACGTGTACCGTAAATGGCAGCAGAAGCTGCATCCTTTAATACAGAGATGCTTTTGATGTTGTTTGGGTCTACATCATTTATAGAACCGGATAATCCATCCATCAATACCAATGGATCAGAACCTGCTCCTGAGAATGTACCCATACCACGAATCTTGATAGAGGCGCCATCGTTGCCTGGACGACCGGAAGAAAGAGATACAGTAACACCACTAGCTAAACCAGCCAGAGCCTGAGACGTTTGAGTTACCGGACGGTTCTGTAATTCTTCAGAATCCACACTGGTAACAGCACCTGTTAGATTGACTTTCTTTTGTGTGCCGTAACCAACAACAACAACTTCATTCAGAGACTTTAGATCATCTTTAAGAATAATGATCATGTTTTTCCCGGATTTAATTTCCTGAGTAAGAAAACCAATGCAAGAAATCTGTAAAGATGCTCCTTGTTTTACATTGATAGAAAAGTTTCCATTAAGATCGGTAACTGTACCATTTATTGCACTTTTTTCTTTGATACTAACGCCAATTACAGGATCTCCGTTGGAGTCTTTAACGGTACCATTAGCTTTAAATGTTTGAGCAAAAGTGATATTAGAAACAAGAAGTGCTAATACAAAAATAAAAAAAGATATAAATCTTGTAACCGAAGTCACATTTCTTGTTAAGAAAGCTTTGTTTTTTTCTACACTTGATGTGTTTTTCATATTTTTGGCTTTAATAGTTAGACTAATCTCGTGTTCCTTTGGCGAGTGGCACGAGATGGTTGTTTTTTACTATGAATAGGTAGTGCCTTTGGCACTGCCTATTTTTATATTAGAATAGATACTGTCTGTTTCTTGCTTTAAAGTTTTAAGGTTAATGTTTTAGTTATGAATTCTTTATTTATTTTACATTGTTATGCTTGATATAACTTTGTAAAAAGAGAATATTAAGTATTATATAAATGGAACATTCTGTCCATCAGTTTCCATTTTTGGTCCGACGTGGCTCCCGGTTCTGCTTCCTGGAAAATGGACATATATTCTTCCCATTCTGCTTGCAAAGGCAAGGTTGCCAGTTTATTCATTGCTGAAGTCCAGTCAAAGTCAAGAGGTGTTTCTACTATCATAAATAAACGGTTGCCTAATATGTATATCTCCATTTCAAGAATACCAACTTCTCTGATTCCATCCCTTATTTCGGGCCAGGATTCTGATTCACTGTGCCTCTTTACATACTCGGAAATCAGTTCGGGTGAGTCTTTTAAATCCAGAGTCTGGCAATATCTTTTCACCGGGCCAAAATACTCTTTGACCCGGTAACCTGTTTCTTTTGTTTCCATTAATATTTAGCCGTTTATTTTAAGGACTAGTCCAATTTCGTTAGGCTTCTGTTTTGGGAGAGTAATGATCAGTCCTGTATTGTCACGTGTAAAAGCTACTTTTCCGCTACCCAGTAATTGAACTTTTTTGATATTCCCTTTATAATTAGGAGAGTCTGTAGCAAGTGATTTAATAACAACTCTACCATTTTCAGGCCATTCCATCACGATGGCATATAGTGTTCCGTTCTTCTCTGTAAAGCGGATATCTTCAGCTGTATATTTGTTCTTTCCTTCATTGAATCCTTGTGCATTCATCGGATTCTTTTTATCTGCATCAGGACCTTCTCCAAATATCTTCCATGGGCGAGTGCCAAAAATAGACTCTTTGTTTACGTCCATCCATTTTGCAATACCTTCGAGTACAGTAACCTCTTTATCATCAATGCTTCCATCACCGCGCACAGGAATATTAAGTAACAGGTTCCCGTTTTTGCTGACAATATCTGCTAGCATCTGGATAACAGTTTTTGCTGATTTGTATCGGTTATCATCATATACAGATCGATTGTAATGCCAGTCGCCTATGCAGGAACATGTTTGCCATGGCTTCTCTTGCATTTTGTCCGGAGCACCTCTTTCAACGTCCCATACCAGACATTCTTTTTGTTCATCGGTAAGAATCTTACCAAAAATCACCCCGTTTAGTTTGCCGTTATTTCTTTTCATATTGCTGTTATAGAAATGGGCAGCTATGTTTAATCCGGCATCACTTATTGGCCATAATGGGAGAGCGGTATCATCGAAATAGAGTAAATCAGGATGGTACTTATTAATCATATCGACAGTTCTGTCATAGAAATTTTCACAATATTCCTTGCTGGGAACGGATGCTCCATCTGCCCAATCCCATTGAGAGTGGATAGCGCCTGGATTTTGGTTTCTACTACTTAATTCATGATTCTGTGCATANAGTTCCTGCGGATCTAAACCATCCCACCATTGTCCTTTGCCATCTTCTTTAGTAAGTTTTCCATCATAAGGAACTCCGGCAAGTGGACCTTGCTTATCGGCTCCCTGAGCAGTTTCGTACCATGTCCATGCATGAGAGGCGTGGATACTAACTCCGAAAGGTAAACTGTTGTGCTTTGCAGCTTTGGCCCAGCCGTCAAGAATGTTTTTCTTAGGGCCTATCTGGGTTGAGTTCCAGTTATGGTATTTACTGTCCCAAAGGTCGAAGTTATCGTGATGATTACCCATTGCAAAGAAGTATTGGGCTCCGGCACGTTTATAGAGCTTTACCAGCTTTTCGGGATCCCAGTTTTCAGCTTTCCATTCATGGATAACATCTTTGAANCCNGATTTGGAAGGATGGCCATATTTTTTAAGGTGTGACTTGTATTGACGTGAACCTTCTTCGTACATCCCACGGCCATACCAGTCACCATCTTCCGGTTGACATTGAGGTCCCCANTGTGCCCAGATACCAAACTTGGCATTGCGATACCATTCGGGTACTTTGTATTGTTTCAGTGATTCCCATGTAGGCTCAAACTTTCCTGTTTGCATGGGCTCTTTTGTGTTTTGTATGTGGTGAAAATTCTCCTGAGCAAAGCCGGTTGTACCGAACATGGCAATAAATAATGATATAAATAAAGCGTTTTTCATAAGTGTGTTTTTAATTTTTTCAAAAGTAGTTATTCGGGAACTATTAATATTATACTATCTCGATATTTTATAATACAAATTCGATATTAATATTTTTGTCTATACTGATTATCTATATGTTAGCACCTTGTGAAATTTTCTATTAATAACATTATTTCGATAAATAATAATAATATTTCTATCTGCTGATGCTTTAATATAAAATATTGGTATATATTCGCCTTTATGAAAATAAAAAACATATGGTAAGAGAAAAAAAAGAGGGCCTGAACTTTACTTTGCTGAATATAGGACATGCTATTCACAATGCCGACTGGAACTGGACGAACGTGAACAGTCCGTTTTCAAGATTGTTTTGGGTGGATGGAGGAAATGCTAGAATTGTATTGCCTGATGGCACTTATAATCTTACTCCGGGACATTTGTATCTTATTCCGTCCTTCACCTTGCATGGCTATGAATGTGACGGTTATTTTTCTTTGTATTATATCCATATTTATGAAGAACAAATTGAGAATCTTAGTATTATAGAGCAGATGAATCCCGCTGTTGAGGTTAAGGCTACTGAAATTGATATTTTACTTGTAAAGCGTTTGCTTGAAATAAATCCCAATCGTGAACTGAAACGATATGATCCTTCATTCTACGATAATTCACAAACGCTTGTGAGAAATATTTCTGAAAATGCCCAGTTACCTTATTATTTACTGATAGAGACGAAAGGAATTTTGCAGCAGCTCTTTTCCAGGTTTCTTAAAGATGCAGAACAGAAGATTGAAGTTACTGATAACAGAATACTGAAAGCTTTACGCTATATCCGTAAAAACATTGATAAGTCTATCAGCATTAATCAGCTTTCTGAATTGTGTTTTTTGACGGACGATCATTTTATCAGGCTATTCAAAAATGAGATGAAATGTACTCCGATGCAATACATTAATCAGAAGAAGATAGAAAAGGCTCAGGTGATGCTAATCCTTGATGATATGCCGATAAAGGAGATTGGCTATAACCTGTCTTTTGATAACATCTCTTATTTTAATAAGCTATTTAAAAAACTGACGGGTTTGACACCTAGTGAATATAAAAGAAGACTTCACATGTAATTTCTGTTTTTTTTATCATCAGAACGAACTGAAAATAAAAGAAAACCTTATTTTTGCAAATACAAGAGTTCTTTGCTCTGTGAATACTATTGAAAAAACATTTCCATAAATTGATTAAAAGATGAAATCATTTAGTCGGCTATTTTTAGCTGTTTTTCTGTTTATTACAGTTTCAGGCTTTTGCAAAAGTGCAGTTCGGGCTGAGAATGTAAAGGGGGTGGTTCGCACAGGTTATATTTCACTTGACGGACAGTTTGTATCAAAAGGTAATCCGGTTGGGACTGATGGTGAAATTCATAAGGTTAATATTCCTTTGCTTCACTTAATCCCGGCTAAGTCTGGAATGCATAAAGGTACCGTACTTTTAATTCCGGGAGGAGGGTATGAGACTTTAAAAGTAAGGAATGAGTGTTTGGCGACAGCAAGGTTCCTCAATGCGGAAAAGTATGATGTGGCAATCCTTGAACATCATGTGGCTAGCGGTTTGCAGACACGCGACCTGGCATTAACAGATGCGCTTAAAGCATTCCGGTTGCTTAAGAATAATAAGAAACTTCTGGGTTTATACTCTGATCGTTTAGTTATGATGGGATTCTCTTCAGGAGGGCATCTTGCAGCAAGAGCTGTTCAACGGTTAAATAAAAAGGAACAGCCTGAGGGGCTTATTCTTATTTCTCCTTCCTATTTGAATGAGACTGCTGCCGGAACAGTTTATCCTGCAGTATTGCCTCCTTTGGAACCAGTTGCCAGGCTGCTTACAATTGTTCCTGATAATGAAGACAAATCATGGGTTAAGAGTTGCGAGGAATATACCAAAACATGGATTGGCTATGATGGCATTGCATCTTTCTATTCCCAGAAAGAAAATGCTTATGTATGCGGTAAGGATACTATTTCCATGGATGGGAAATTTAAGCTATCCGGCATTCTTAGAAAGTTTCTCGAGACAAAACCAGAGCCTCAGAAGGTTACTTTGAATCCGGCTGCTGTTCCGGTTGAAGGATATAGTCCTAAACGTCATGCAGCGAAGCTGGCTCTTGTAGCAAAGGAAAAGTATGATTTGATTATGATTGGTAATTCTATAACCAATCGTCTTGAGAATCCTCAATACCAGTCAGTATGGAATCAGTTCTATGCTCCTAGAAAAGCATTGAATCTTGGTTTCAGCGGCTATCGTACAGAAAATCTTATATGGAATATCCAGAATGGGGAACTGGAAGGACAATCTCCAAAGGTGGCTGTTCTGGAGATAGGAACCAATAACATTGATGAGAAGAATTATCCTACAAGACATACTGCTGGTCAGCTTGCCGGAGGCATTGAAGCAATAGTTAAACTTTTACGTGAGAAATTACCTGAAACAAAGATTATATTACTACGTTGTTTTCCTGGTTGTTACGGTGGACCGAATCCAACCTCACACCGCCTGATTCTTGAGCGTGCTTCTGATATTGTATCGAAGATAGCTGATGGGAAACATGTTTTCTATTGTGATGTGAATCATGTGTTTTTGAATATGAATGGAGCTATTAATCATGATATGATGGGCGATTGGCTGCATCCCACTCCTGCAGGGGCAAAGGCTTGGGCACAGGCTATGGAACCTTTGCTTTCAGAACTAATGGGCGACAAATCATTGGACACGGATATTCCTTCTAATACGGCGATTGTACCAGTGTCAAAGCTGGAAAATGATAGCTATGACTGGTGGGTGCGTCATTCTGAAGTACTTAGTATGAAAGATTCGATTGATCCAGAAATTGTGCTTATTGGCAATTCTATTACTCATTTCTGGGGTGGCCTTCCACAACTTAAATACGCAAACGGGCAAATCAGAATTCCTAACGGACCAAAAACATGGAATTCGTTGTTTGGAAATCATCGGGTATTGAATCTTGGCTTTGGTTGGGACAGAACACAGAATGTGCTTTGGAGACTTGATCATGGTGAATTGGACGGACTGCATCCAAAGACTATTATTATTCACATTGGCACAAACAATACTAGTCAGACTGAAAATGCACGAATGAATACTGCTCCTGAAATAGTAGAGGGAATAAGGGCAATATGTATGCGTATTCGCTCAAAGGTTCCCGGTGCAAAGATTGTTCTCATGTCTGTCTTTCCCCGCGAGGAAAGTGCCACTCACCCCAGAAGAATATTGATCAATGAGATAAACAAGCTTCTTGATGTATTTGCCAAAGAAAATAATATCACTCTTTTGAATATTGGACCTAAAATGCTTTCTGCAGACGGAACGCTTTCAAAGGAAATAGCGCCAGACTATTGCCATCCATCTGAGAAAGGATATAAGATCTGGGCGGATGCTATCCAGCCGTTTGTTAATGAACCATGATGTTAATATTGAATTTGCGAATGTGCTCATTGGTATAAAAACTGCTGAATTTAAAAGACGAATGGGCTTTTGTTTAATGAATACCTAAACCATGCAGATATTAATTATTAAATAAACTTATTATCACAAGTGATTTTTATCTATATTCTTTAATATGAAGAATAGTTTTTTTATATTTGTCGGATATACTAATTAATCCTAATAAACCAAAAAGCAACATGAAAAAACTTTTTTCAATACTCCTGTTCTGCTCGTGTTTATCGCACGGTAGTACTATGAAGGCGGGTAATTATGATCTGATCCCTATTCCAAATTCAATGGAAAAGGAGAGTGGTTCTTTTGCATTGAATAGTAAATGTGAGTTTATTGTCCAAAAAGGTTTGGATGGTAAATATGCTAAGGTGGCGGAAGATTTTGCCAGACAATTGAATCTTACTTCGGGTGTGAATATAAAAGTATCTTTGAAGGCTGCAAAGAAAGCTTCCCAAAACACAATTACTTTTGTGCAGAGCAAGGGTGTGCCTGCTGAAGGTTATAAGCTGAATGTGAAGAAAGACAGAGTGCTTATCGAAGCTTCTGCTCCCGCTGGTTTCTATCATGCCATCCAGACAGTAAAGCAGTTGCTTCCTGCTGCTGTGTATGGAAAAGTACTGGTTAAGGATCAGAAGTGGGAAATTCCTTGTGTGGAAATTAATGATACTCCTCGTTTTAGTTACAGAGGAATGCATCTTGATGTATCACGTCATTTCTTTGGCGTTGATGAAGTAAAGAAATATATTGATGTATTGGCTGCTCATAAACTGAACTACATGCACTTTCACCTTACAGATGATCAGGGCTGGAGAATTGAAATTAAAAAATATCCTAAGCTGACTACTATTGGAAGCACTCGTAAATATACTATGATCGGAAGAAACTTTGGAAGCTCTGATGACAAACCTTATGGTGGTTTCTATACTCAGGAACAAATAAAGGATATTGTGAAGTATGCGCAGGATCGTTTTATAACCATTATTCCTGAGATTGATCTTCCGGGACACATGGTTGCAGCTCTTGCTGCTTATCCTGAATACGGATGTACAGGCGGTCCTTATGAAGTATGGGGTACATGGGGCGTTAATGATGATATTTTATGTGCAGGTAAAGAAAGCACATTTGCTTTCCTTGAAGATGTGCTTACAGAAGTTATGCAACTATTCCCTTCCCAATACATTCATATTGGTGGAGATGAATCTCCAAGGGTACGTTGGAAAAAATGTCCTATATGCCAGGCAAGAATTAAAGAACTTGGCCTGAAAGCTGATGAAAAACATACTGCTGAGGCTAAATTGCAAAGCTATGTTACTTCACGCATAGAGAAGTTTCTGAACGATAAAGGCCGTAAGATTATCGGTTGGGACGAAATTCTGGAAGGCGGACTTGCTCCAAATGCTACTGTAATGTCATGGAGAGGCATTAGTGGTGGAATTGAAGCAGCAAAAATGAAGCATGATGTAATTATGACTCCGGGACATCCTTTGTATTTTGACCACTATCAATCTCTTGATCCAAAAGAACCGGTCGCTATTGGTGGATATTCTTCGGTAGAAGATGTTTATTCTTTCGAACCTGTTCCTTCTGAGCTGACAAAAGAAGAAGCTAAACATATTCTTGGTCCCCAGGCTAACTTGTGGACCGAGTATATTACTTCAAATGAGCAGTTGGAATATATGCTTCTTCCTCGTCTTGCAGCATTGAGTGAGGTGCAATGGACAAACCCTGAAAAAAAGAATTATGCTGATTTTCAGAACCGCATAGGTCACATTACTGATATCTATGATGCGATGGGAATAAACTATGCCAAACATGTATTTGAAGTTTATGGCTCTTATGCAGTGAATCCAGAGAAAGGATGTATTGAGGCTACATTGAGTGCCATTGGTAATGCTCCGGTTTATTATGCAACAGATGGAACGGAGCCTACTGTTAATAGCACTAAATACATTGCTCCGATAGATATTCCTTACTCTTGTACGCTGAAGGCTATGGTCGACAGAGGTAATATGAAACTTCGTAATCTGGAGAAATCATTTACATTCAGCAAAACTACTGCAAAGAAAGCTGTATTTAACTCTAAACCGGCTAAGGCTTCTGCTAGTGCATCTTCATTGGTGGATGGTATACGCGGAGGAATCAGTTCCATGTCGGATATGTGGATCGGTTTCCAGGCTGAACCAATGGATGTGACCATTGATTTGTCTGAAAGCACTAAATTATCATCTGTTCGTGTGGGTAATCTGGTTTCGAAAGGCGAATGGATATTCCCTCCAAAAGATATTATTGTTTACCTTTCTGCAGACGGAAATGACTTTAAAGAGGTTGCCAGATTGAATCTTCCTGAAGCAAAGAAAGAAGATAAGAACGGTATAAACGAATATACGCTTGGTTTTCCTGCTACACAAGCCAGATTTATTAAGGTTGTAGCACATAACACAACTTCTATGCCTGCATGGCATGATGGTAAAGGTAAGGCGGCAGTGATGTATATTGATGAGATATCTGCTGAATAATATCCGGTAGAATTAATTTATAGGAGAGAGGGTGTCCAAAAAGACATCCTCTCTTTTGTGCTGTAGTTTATTATCCTCTCTTATTGATTTTCTTGAATGTAGCGTGTTTAATCATATTTAAAAGACTGACACGCTTATAAATCTTATCATAAAGTTTTGCATTTGAATCTTCACTGATTATTATTTTGCCGTTAGTGAGTGTTGCTTTATCAAGATCATCTATTGTGATTTTGCTATTATTCATATAGTTGGATAAGTCTAACTGGAACAGTGCTATATAATCATCTGCAGAGTTTATTACAACGCTGTCTTTTGCAGTAAGAGTGAGATCTAATCCTTCATTTACAACAAGTGCAATAGGGGTCACTGCTCCTGAAGCATTGGTGTATTTACCTGAAAGATAGAATACAGGAGACGTTCCGGCATCTTTCTTATTGGATCTGATCATGATTTTGATTTTGTCGTATACCCCCTGTTGAATTTGAGTATCGCCAAGCAGAGAATTTGTATTGAATAAATCTACTAGTTTAGAGCCTTTATATTTCAATTCTACTGCAAAACTCGTCGATTCCGTAGATAGAGAATCACTTACCTCTTTCGTAGCAGTGAGATGAACGCTTGATACATACATCTGGCAAGTATCAAATTTTAAAGTACCCGCAGAAACAGCTCTGGTACCCGGTGAAAATGAATAGGTGCTGTTTACGGCCTGAAGCTGTACTCCAAACGAATTGTTTCCGCTTGCGGTTAAAATCTCGGAAGAATCTTTCTGGCAGGAGGTGAATATCATTCCTGCGGACGCAATCATCATTGCGAAAAGTTTAATAGTTTTCATAATTTAAGAAGTTTAGTCGTTTATTTAAATGCTTGATTTATGTGTAATAAATCCGTTTATCAATTTGTCCGAATGCTATAGTATAGTCTTTAATAATAGCAAAAATAGAATTAATATTGTGAATTCCCAAAATCCGGGAAGCGTTTATTTATCTCTTGCACATGGCTTTAAAGTCGCAATACTCACATTTGCTTACGAATTCGGTCTGGCTGAACGGCTCTTCGGGATTAAAAATCTCCGCAAGCAATTGGGTCAGCAATTCACGGAATTCTTCTTCGTAAGGCGTAAAATCTTCCACAAAAGTTTTTTTGTTTCGCTGACCGATTTCAATGTATGGTTTATAGTCGGCGGAGGCAGCCTGATGAATGTAGAGCAGGGAAGGGGCAACTTTCAGATTCTGCTGGCGGGTCATAATAGCTGCGTAAAGGAATGTCTGGAATATATAGTTCGGTCTATTCTCAGCAGGAGTGAACAGTGCGGCTATGTCTGCAGCTGTTCTGGGAGTGCCTCCGGTTTTGTAATCTACAATGCGCAGGGTTCCGTCTTTGCTGTCCATACGGTCAATGGTTCCGCCTATTCTTGAAAGAATATCTCCTTTGGCTGTTGGGATGGAGATGTCCTCGCTGACCTTTTTTTCCATGTCGACCAGTGTGAATGGAGCGTATTCCTTGTCGTTGCGTAACAACTGACGGAGGTATGACACGATAACCTTCGAGTTGACCAGCTGCACTCCGTTGTATTCGGGCTTCTCGTCAAGAGGAACCTGGAAGAACTCTTCCTTGAATGCTCTGTCCACATACCCCTGCAATTTTACATCGTTGCGGAGCAGTTGCTCAATCTGATCTTTGTTTACCACATTCCCATGCGCTTGGAAGTCCATATAAACCAGTTCTGCCGAACGGTGAAATATGGTTCCGAACATAGCCGAGTCGATTTCCGAGCTGACTTCCGGTTTTGGTTTCAGGGCGGCTACGTAAGTGTAATAGAACTTCAGACGGCAATCCATGTAAGTGTTCAGGGCCGATGGTGAGAACTGCGCGCGTTCATTGCAGCGCTTGTCGTAAAAGTTTTGCAGACGCTTCATAACATCCGGAGTCTTTGGGATAGTAATTTCTGCCGCAACCTGAGGCGATTGTCCGGCTTCCACGTATTCCCGACTAATTTCATGTGGCCACTCAATAAGAATTTGCAGCATGAAGCGTGACCATTCGCCACGGTTCAGTCCGTCACTCGAGGTGTTGTACATCAGCGTAATGTTCTCCGCCCGTTGCATAAGGCGATAGAAATAGTAAGCATACACCGCATTCTTGTGTTCAATGGTTGTCATCCCGAATGCCTTGCGCAGGTTGTAGGGAATGAACGAGGAGTCTCCGCTGCCTTTGGGCAATTGTCCTTCGTTGAGCGACATCATCACCAGATTCTTAAAGTCGAGGTTACGGGTTTCAAGCACACCCATCACCTGCATACCAATGGCCGGTTCGCCGTGGAAAGGTATGTTTGAGGCAGTGAGCACCTTGTTTAGCAAACGCCTGAAGGTCTCTGTCTGAACGGTAAGGTCGCCACTGTCAATCAGACTACCAAAACGGGTTATCACTGTAAAAGACTTGAAGAGCGATTCGCGGTAAAGCTGATTGAATACATCTTCGCTGTTCTTTTCTGCGTGATAGATTTTTGCAACCTCCTTCAATACGCTGGTCAGATAATTGCAAAGGTCCATGTTTCCTAACTGAGGAGTGAAAAGCAATCCCAGAAACTCATCCTGCTTTAATTGCGATGGAAGCGGATAGAAGCGGTTCTTTCTGGTAAGGTCCTTCTCCAGATTATCGGCATTGGATGAAAGCTGACGGGTATATGGGTGTTTCAGCACGGATTGCACGGTGGCATAAGAATATCTTCCGGTTTCTGGACGGAAGCCAACGGTCTGCAGCTCCAGTAAAGCAGTGATAAAACTGTGAACGGGAGTCTGAGCCAATGGGAATCCCATGGTAATATTCACATGCTTCACGCTGTCGGGAATGGAATGCAGCACCGGAAGCAGCAACGCTTCGTTGCAAAGAACCACAGCGCTATCCGATTCCTTTCCGGTAACATTGTTTCGTATCCATTCGGGAAGGTAACGCGCTTGCGCATTTTCGGTGGAGGATGCGATAAACCTCACCTTCTTTGGCTTATCCATCTTATCAAACTTCACTCCGCTAAGGGCAGAAGGAAACTCTTTCAGGTTACGGCGGATAAACTCACCCGCCTCGTGATTCTTAGCTTCGGTGTAGAACGTGTCATAATCCCAGTAGAACAGCGCCTTGTTTGCGTCACGGAGCAACTGGAAGAACTTAGTCTCTACCTTGTTCAGCACGTTGAATCCCACAAACACATAGGTATCATACTTCATCTGTGACGCATCCAGCTGCTCGATAACCGAACGGTAGAGCATTCCTTCGTAGGCGATATTCTGATTAGCCAGTGATTCTTTATAACGATGGTAGATACTACCAAGCACATCCCACAAGGAAATGAATTTCTCTTTCAGAGCAGTACGCTTCTCAATGGAAAAGTTCTGGAAAAACTGTTGGATAGCCGCTTCCTGATCCTCACTAAGAAAATCGAAGCCATCCATCATATTCTTTAAGTCCTGCAGATTGCTGAACATGCGGTCGGCATCCACCAGATTCTTGTCGGCATCGTCAAAGTCGCTTATCAGCAGTTCTCCCCAGAAGTAGAACTCATCCAGCGTCTCCTCACTCTTAGTCTCCTCCCGGAATATCTTATAAAGCTCGCAAACCAGCTTGATGGAGTCGCCAAGCTTCAGCGGATTCTCGCTTCTCTGTGCCGAGAGTTGCTGAAACAACTCGCTAATGCTGAGATAAGCCGGCGACCAGATGGGGTGTCCCTCTGCTTCTTCTGCCAGATGTTCATTGAAGAATAATCCTGCGCGNTTNTTAGGGAAAATAACNGCTACGCGGGAGAGATCGGCTCCGTGCCTTTTATATAAGTCTTTTGCGACGATACTTAAGAATGTTTCCATTGTTTGTTTCTTTAAATGCTCTACACTATATTTGTATTTAGTATAGACTATATTTTTATAAGGTGTAGGCCTTATTTTGTTTTGCTCTACTTTGATTTTAAAATCTTTCGGGTCGTTCTTGCCTAACTTCCGTGGAGTTTCCCGTAAACTCTCTGGAATAATTAAAAGCTTTATTATAAGGCGTCAGATTCCGGTTCTGAAGGTCTTATAAACTCTTCTGGAATAATTAAAATTATAAACCTGTGCGGAAGCTGGGGGATTCGAACCCACGCGAATTTCTCAGGTACGGTGTGGATTTCTAGTCCGCTTCTGTTGTTAGTTTATCTTTAATTACCCAATCTTTTCCAGCTCCCCATCATACACATACCACAGGTATCCGCTGATGTTCTTATAACCCATATCGCTCAGCAAGGAAACATATCCTTTTACCTGCTCATTGTATTTCTTATTCTTCTTACCAAATTTGAAATCTACCACAACAACCTCGCTGTCATTCATCATCACACGGTCGGGACGACGCACTTCAAGCGAATCTTTTTCCTTGTAGATGATAGCACATTCGTTGAATAACTGATAAGTGCCCGAGTACCATTCCTGAACCATTGGGTGGGAGAGAGCTTTCTCGGCAGTCTTGCGAATGTTCTTTTCGGTTTCTTTATCGGGAATCACACCTTCAAAGAGCAAACGCTCAATAGCTGGTTGAACATCTTCCTTGGTTTCAATGGCCGAGAAAAGTGTATGGAGCAGCTGCCCCATGTTAATGTATTTGGAATTATCGTCGCCTACATCTTCGCCTTTGATGAAATCGGCGGAGCGGTTCGACTGACGAAACTCAATATTGTGCAAGTGCGACTCAATCTGTACCGGAACGCTGCTGGGGGGAGTCGTAAGCTTGTTGGTGGTTGCCTTTACCACCTTGACTTCCGACGGACAAAGTGCACCGAATTCGTAAGGCTCTTCCTCATCCCATACCACAGATTCCAGGGCCGCAACCGACCGCAATGCTCTACTGAGCAATTCGGCCACAGTATTCTTCTGATTTTTTTTTGCCCATACAATCAGATTTTTTTCTGCACGGGTAAAGGCCACGTAGAGTAGGTTCAGATTATCTACCCAAAGCTGAAGACGCTCGTTTTGATAGTCCTCTTTATAGATGGATTCAGCCATTGCCGACGAGTAATTCACCGGAACAAGGTCGAGCTCATTGAATGGCTCAACGGTGGGAGTGCACCACACCAGCTGGTTGTTGGTTTCGTTCTCCAGTTTCCAGTCGCAGAAAGGAAGCAGCACGGTGTGAAACTCCAGCCCCTTGGATTTATGGATTGACATGATTCGTATGCCCTCAATTTCTCCCGATGGAATAGTCTTGCTGCAAAGGCGTTCTTCCCAGTGAGCAATAAAAGAGTCCGAGTCTGACGAATTGTTTTGCAGATATTCCACCACCGCATCATAGAACGAGAACAGGTAAGCATCCTGATTCTCTATCTTTTCCATCTGGAAAATGCGGAANAGTTCCTCNATCAGTTCGTAAAGAGGCATCAAAGCGGTAATTCGTTTCTTCTGGAGACAAATTCAGGAGGAAGATAACTTTCTATATCGCTAAGCAGCAAAGTATTCAGCTCCATGTCCTGTTTCAAAACCTCATTCTGATAAGCTGCCGCCAGCTGTGCCCTTGCAATGCTGTTCTCCTGATTGGAGAGATAGCGCAGGCCATCCATTATCATGCAGATGGCCAGCGAAGCATCCAGTCGGAAAGCCTCATCGGACACAATGCGATAGGGCAGATTCTCGTCAAAGAACTGAGCAATCTGCGGAATAGTTTTGTTCTTACGCACCAGAATGGTAATATCATTTAGTTTCACTCCCTGAGCTATAAGGACGTTTACCTCTTCTGCCAGAGATTCCATGGTATATTGCGTGTAATCTTTCTTATCTTCGGGGGGAGCATCTTTATCGTCTCCTTCAAGGAATGAGATTTTTACGTATCCCTTGTCCTCTTTCTTGGGCGATTCCTGGTTCACATCACAATAAGCTTCCTTCAGACTATTGCACTCTTCGTTGAGCTCTTCCCAATAAACATCACACAGATAGTTACAGGCTGAGGTAAACAGGCGGTTGTTGAACTTAATAATGTTGGCTTCGCTTCGGTAGTTGGTGTTCAGAGGCTCTATGCGTATAGGAAAGTTCTCCATTTTATCGCGCAAACCATTCAGAATACCCCAGTCGCCATTTCGCCAGCGGTAGATGGATTGCTTTACATCGCCCACGATGAGGCTGTCCGAGCCTTGAGACAAACCTTCGAGCAGCAATAACTTGAAATTGTCCCACTGCATTCGTGAAGTATCCTGAAATTCATCAATCATCACATTGTGAATGTTTGCCCCGATTTTCTCGAATACGAACGATGAATCGCCGTCCTGCACCAATCGGTGAAGCAATGCGTTGGTGTCCGACAGCAGAAAACGGTTATTTTCCTTATTCAGAATGCGCACCTCATCGTCAATATTGGCCAGAAGCCGCACTTTGTTTACGTGCTGTAACGACAAGCGGCAGGAGTTTACAATGATATTGTTCTTTACCCGAAACTCTTCCGAGCTTTCCAATAACGGAATAAGTTCTTCGTATGCCAGTTGTAAAATGGTATTTTTGTTCGGCGAAGTTTTAGTTGCCCAGTTATCCTCGCTCTCCAAACACTTCTCNACAGTAATGTTACGCACATCATTGCTCATAATGCCGTTATAAATTTTATTGAAGTAACTGCCTATTCCTCGTGCACCGTTCTTTAAGTCGATAGGGGTAAGTCCATGCGCCTCAAGTAATCCGTTAAACTGATCGGCAAAACCCTTCATTTGCTCAATGGCTTCCTCTTGTATGGTCTGAAGTTCCTTTTTATATCTCTTTATGTAGTTCGGATCTTTGAGTTTCTCCCTAAGATCGTTTCCTTTTTCAATATATCCTTCATCGAAAATATTTCGTCCGAAGTTCTTTACCTCGCCCGATACATTCCAGCGCTTATCATCCTTTATGCGTTCATCAATATAATCGAGCAGCCATGCCAGCACTTCCGAAGTAGGCTTCAGCTTTTCAATCATGGAATCTACGGCATCGCTCAGCACTTCCGGGTTATTAAGTTCAATATTAAGGTTGGGGCTCAGTTCAAGTTCCCGCGCCAGATTGCGCATCACCGACTGAAAGAATGAGTCGATTGTCTCTACCCTGAACCGACTGTAATCGTGAATCATGTAGTTCAGTGCCACACCTGCCGCTTTTCTTACGTCAGCTTCCGGTAAATTCAGCTCCGTGCATACCTTTTCCAGGTAAGGAGCGGAGTCTTTGTCCTCTTGCCATATTCCGTAAAGCTGACTCAGGATACGTTCTTTCATCTCGGCTGTAGCCTTGTTGGTAAAGGTAACGGCAAGGATTTGCTGATACGCCCTTGGGTTTTGTATAAGCAGTTTAATATATTCCACCGCAAGGGTAAACGTTTTCCCTGATCCGGCGGATGCTTTGTATACTAGTAGTTCCGGTGAAATACTCATTGTAACTATTTTTGTTTCTGCAAAACTACGATTAAGAATCTTATATAACAAAGAAAAGGCTGTGTAATTTGATGTACTAAAAATGAAACATTAAAGATTAGTGCTTAATCGTAGTAAAATATTGTAGAATTCGATAAATAGACCGATGCAATAAAAATTATTTAGTAAACTAATAACTCATTTTATACCTTTTGTGCTTTAAAAATGATATATCTATGTTTTTAAAACAAGTAGTCGGACTTTGTGATTTTAACGATTTACAAAGGATTCAATATGCTTATTGAAAGATTATTTTGTTTCAATATTTATATGTATTATCAGCGTTCTGAATTTCGAAAGAAATGATTGGTCAGTCGATTTAAAATGAAGAAGGACTTTAAATTGACCTCTGCCAGTCTCATTAAAGTCCTTCTAATATAAAGTATATTTTTCTGAAGTTCAGAAAAAGCTCTTTTGCAGGTTTTTGTATTTGGTTTATTCCTGAATATCCTGATACATAAACCGCTTGATACTCTTCTTGGCCGTTTTTTCAAACTCTTCAGGATGCAGTTTCATCTTCGTAATCTGAGAATAAGCCGGCAACTGCTGATTTAATGAAAAACGATTTGTCTCCATCACTTTCTCAAGATCCTCGTTGCTTAGGCCATTGGCAAAGGCATCATCAAAATCGGGATAGATTAGTGCCACCAGTTTATCGTTTTGCATTACGATAATAGACTCAGATACATACGGCATGTTGTTGAGTATTGATTCAATCTCTTCAGGATAAATATTCTGCCCGGAAGCATTCATAAGCAGATTCTTGCAACGTCCCTTAATGCTGATGTTTCCTTCTTTGTCCATCACCGCCATATCGCCGGTATGCAGCCATCCATTCTCGTCGATAACACCTTTTGTTGCCTCTTCGTTCTTATAATAGCCTATCATCATATTGTCTCCCTTGCAGATAAGTTCGCCGGGAGTGCTTTCCGGATTTTCGGATACAACGGCAACTTCCATACGTGAAGCTGCTTTACCACAACTTTTCTGGTTTAAGTCCGACCAGTGACTGGATGCAATAATTGGTCCGCACTCGGTCATACCGTATGCAATGGTGTATGGGAAATTGATTATTCTCAGCAAAGATTCAATTCCACCGTTTAGCGGTGCACCTCCAATGATAATTTCGCTGAAGTTTCCGCCAAAGGCATCCATAGCTTCCTGTCTGATGGATGCTTTAAGCTTTTCATTGATGATAGGCAACTGAAGTAAAATCTTGTTTACTCTGTTATCAAATCGTGGAAGAATGTTTTTCTTGATAATCTTCTCCACAATAAGTGGCACACAGGAAATCAGTTTAGGCTTAATTTCCGAGAATGATTGTGCAATAATCTTGGGTGAAGGCATGCGGGTAAGGTAATACACATGTGCTCCTGCACATATACCATAAAGGAAATCGTATACCATTCCGAAAATATGTCCCATAGGTAAGATACCTACCAAATTATCTCCCGGACCTATCGGGTGCTTTTCCCAGCAATACTCCACGTTTGATGTAAGACTGCGGTATGGNAGCATNACTCCCTTTGANAAACCNGTCGTNCCTGATGTATAATTGATTACAGCAAGCTCTTCGGGGTTGTCTTTTCGGTAAGATATATCGTGCGGACGGAAGTTGCGCGGATATTTTTTCCCGTAAAGGGCATTAAGATGCTCGTGTGCATAGCTTAATTTCTCAGAACGAGAAACAATCAGCTCAAATGTGTTGAGTATGATAATACCTTCCAGATTAGGCATATGCTCTTCATTCAGGTTTTCCCACACCTGATCTCCCACAAACATGAAGCGTGCTTCTGAGTGGTTCACTATATTGTGTATATTGTCTGCCTTGAATTCGTGAAGTACCGGTACGGCAACTGCTCCGTAAGTGATTGTTGCCAGCACGGCTACCGCCCAGAAAGAGCTGTTTCTGCCGCAAACGGCTACTTTGTCTCCCTTATTAATGCCAGCTTCTTCAAATAGAAGGTGGATTTTTGCTATTTTTCTTGCTACGTCTTTATATTGAAATGTNTCTCCGTTGTAGTCTGTCAGGGCATTTGAATCCCAGTTTTTGATAATGCTTTGTTCGATATATTTTATAAAGCAGTCTTGTTGTTTCATAAATCTAGTTGCACAAATGATTTGTATTTGTGCAAATGTAAGCAGTGGAGTTTTTATAATTGAAAAAACAAAATAAGTTTTAGGGTAAATTAACGAGATCAGATTTATCTATTTGACTTTCCTGTGAGGTGCTCAATGTCTAGTCTTATCACCTGAATTCGTTTAATTGCCTGATTAATATATTTTTCTCCTGTTTCCATAAACTCTGGAGAGTATTTTTTTACCAGTAACAGCATGGCGCGGCGAATTTCATCTTCGGAAGATACAAAGGTGGCTTTACCAAACGCAATGATACTTTGATAAGAAGTGGTGAATTCCTTGGCTACAACCTGCGTTTTTCCTACGACACAAAAGCTCACTTTATTATTNTCNNTNAGGCTACGAAGCTTTTCACCTTCAGTGGCACAATGGAAGTAGATGTGGTTTTCTTCAANNACATAGTTGAGTGGTACGCCATACCCGTATCCATTTACTCCACACATAGATAATATTCCGTATTCTCCGCATTCAAGTGCTTCTCTTACTTGCTGAGGCTCCATAGTCCGCTCTTTCTTTCTTATTTCTGCAAACATCTTTTTCTTTTTAGTTTGTACAAAGGTAAATAACTTAAGTTATAAACAAATATCCCGATGCCTGTAAAAGCATCGGGATACATAAAAACTGGTTAGGGTCTGAAATTGTTTTATATAATGAAAAAGTATCCTTATGCAAGGAATGCTGCGATGTCTTCATCTGCAGTGCTGATTCCACCAATTCCAAAGTTTTCTACCAANACNTTTGTTACGTTTGGTGAAAGGAATGCAGGAAGAGTAGGACCAAGGTGAATCTTTTTCACTCCCAAATGAAGCAGTGCAAGCAATACGATNACTGCCTTCTGTTCGTACCATGCAATGTTGTAAATGATAGGAAGATCGTTTATATCTTCAAGTTCAAATACTTCTTTCAGCTTCAGTGCAATTACAGCCAGTGAGTAACTGTCGTTACATTGTCCGGCATCGAGCACGCGAGGAATTCCGTTGATGTCTCCCAATGGAAGTTTGTTATAACGGTATTTAGCACAACCGGCAGTCAGGATCACTGTATCGTTAGGAAGTTTCTCTGCAAACTCGGTATAGTAACTGCGGCTTTTCATTCTTCCGTCGCAACCCGCCATTACAAAGAATTTACTGATAGCTCCGCTCTTAACGGCATCCACAACTTTATCGGCCAAAGCAAGAACCTGTGCGTGTGCAAATCCGCCAACGATCTTTCCAGTCTCAATCTGTGTAGGAGGCTGACAGGTTTTAGCGTGTGCAATAATAGCAGAGAAATCTTTTGACTGACCATTAACGCGTGCCGGAATGTGAGTAGCTCCTTCAAGTCCGCTGGCTCCTGTTGTATAGATGCGGTCTTTGTATGTAGCGTTTTTAGTAGGAGGCACAATACAGTTGGTTGTAAAGAGAACCGGACCATTGAATGTTTCGAACTCCTCTTTTTGTTTCCACCATGCATTACCATAGTTACCTACAAGATGCTTGTATTTCTTCAATTCAGGGTAGTAGTGTGCAGGAAGCATTTCGCTGTGAGTGTACACATCAACGCCTGTTCCTTCAGTCTGTTGCAGAAGTTCTTCAAGGTCTTTCAGGTCGTGCCCGCTGATTAAGATTCCAGGATTCTTACCTACGCCGATGTTTACTTCTGATAATTCCGGGTTTCCATAATGGCTGGTGTTGGCAGCATCAAGCTGTGCCATAGCATCTACACCATACTTGCCAGTTTCCAGAGTTAATGCGATAAGCTCATTAACGGTAATGTCATTTCTTGTAATTTCTGCAAGAGCGTGTTGCATGAATGCAAAAAGATCTGCATTTTCATTGTCCAGATTCCAGGCATGTTCCACGTAAGCAGCCATACCTTTGATGCCATAATGCACAAGTTCTTTCAATGAGCGGACATCTTCATCCTGATTACGAAGCACACCAACAGTTTTTGCTTTTTCTTCAAACTCACTTTCATTGCCATCCCATGTACATTCATCCGGAGGATTTGGGAGAGAAACTTGCTTAGCCAACTCTTTTTTCAGGGCAAGTCCTTCTTTAATTTTATTGATAATAGCCTGCTTGTCGAAGTTTGCATTGGTAATGGTCATAAANAATCCGTCGAATACAAACTTATCAGCCTCAGAGGATGGCTTGCCAATCTTGCGTAATTCCTGGTTGTACACCGCAACACCACGTACCACAAACAGAAGAAGGTCTTGCGTATTAGCTACCTCGGGCGTTTTTCCACAAATGCCACTCAAAGTACACCCGGTACCTTTTGAAGCTTCCTGACATTGAAAACAGAACATACTCATAATTTTATTGCTTTTAAAAGTTATTACTACTTTGATATGTGCAAAGATATGGGGAAGTAAGGGGGCAATTCTGTAACCAATGTTACAACAATGAAAATAATTGAGCCGTTCTCCGAAATTATTTTTTTATATCCTGAAGAACAGCTCTCAAAGATCTTATTTTGATTTAATTAGTTCGTCGATCTCACTCATATGCAGATGAAGATGATCAAGATAACCGGTTATCATATCTTGTAATGTTCAAATAAAAACGATGATACGGAAAAGTTTATGTAACAAGTAGAGCGTGGTATAGTCGTTTAATTGCGAGTGACTTGTACTATATGGAAACGTTTTTGTAGCAAGTAGAGCTCTTGCTTACTCGAGGGAATATTATCGGATCAGTTCTTTCAGCTTTTCCTTTTTAAGAATGCGGATATGTTTCCGGTCTACCGAGATAAGCCCTTCTTCCTGCATGTGCGAAAGTTCACGGGCCAGTGACGGACGAGACACACCAAAATAATCGGCCATCTCCTGTTGTGAACGATCCATGACGACTTTATCGCCAGCCGTAGCCGAGAGACGGAGGATATAAGATGCCAGTTTTTGCTTTATATTCTTAAAGGAGAGAAAAAAAAGTTTGTCGGAAAGAGTCTTGGCATAGTTTGCCGAGGCATTCATATAGTTTTCCAGAAAACGTTTATTACGCTGGAAGAGTAACAATACACTTTCTTTGGGAATAAACAAAGCCTCGACCTCTTCATTGGCAGTAACCTCAACGGGAAACTTATTCTCAGTGCCGAAAAGGAAAAGAGGAGCAAGGGCACGAGGGGAGGAGATATCTTCTATCTTTATCAGCTTACCCGAGTAATCAATCATCTCTCCACGTACACTTCCTTTCAGAAGAATGACCAGCTTATTGCACACATCACCCTGAAAGGCGAGAATATCTCCTTTTCTGAAGCTCTTAATCTGATAATTCACTCCTTCAAAATTCCGGGAGAGTTCATCGGGGGTAGTTCCCCTAAAGAGCGGATTTTCTAACAGTATGCTGATCATTTATTTTTTTATAATAATAGTTCTCTGGACAAAGAACTTTCCACAAACTTACATATAAATCTTGGAATTATAAGCACGTTAAATAAAAATGTGATATTTGTTTATAGAGGAAATATACAAATATTACTATTAGTTGCGTGTTTACGTTAAGTGTTTTATCCTTCTCTATTAGTTTTCAGACTAAAGGCTGCTCCTTCCTGGCAACTCTTCTGAAATGATAAAACAATATTAATATAGCTGTAACGAATGCCATAACATCAGACACTGCCATGCTCCACCACACACCGGTTGTTCCAAGTAAGTGAGGAAATACCAGTAGACAAGGTAGAAGATAAACCAGTTGTCGTGAGAGTGAAAGGAAAATGCTCACTTTTGCTTTTCCGATACTCTGAAAGAAGTTCGATATAACAATCTGGCTGGCTACAATAGGAAATGCAAGAACAGAGATACGCAAACCTGTTGCAGCAATGTCTATTAACGATTGCTCGCTGGTAAACATTGAAGATATAGCATAAGGGAAAAATACACATGCTATGAATCCTAAGGTATTGATGGTGACACCCGAAGCAATTCCTGTTTTTAAAGTCTGCTTAACTCTTTTCATCTGATTGGCTCCATAGTTATATCCTATGATTGGCTGCATACCCATTGTGAGTCCCATAATAATCATAACGAACAGCATAAGCACGCGGTTTATAATACCGTAGGCTCCGATTGCCATGTCACCGCCACTTTTTTGGAGGATATTATTTATCACGATAACTATTCCACATGCACAGACATTCATCAGGAAAGGAGCCATACCAATGGAAAAGATAGTCTTCACAATCCGTGCTCTTACTATATGAAAGCCTTTCTGGAAGTGAACATAGTTTTCTTTATTCAGAAAATGGTGAAGCACCCATACCATTCCGATGGATTGTGAGATAATTGTTGCAAGAGCAGCACCACGGATTCCCCAATGAAATTTGAAAATAAATATAGGGGCAATGATTACATTCGCAACAACGGTAATCATAGACGAAAGCATGGCTTTCTTTGGATAACCAGTGGCGCGCATTACGTTGTTCAGACTAATCATTGTGTATGATATTGGTGTACCCAGCAGTATAACCTGCATAAAATCACGTGCATAAGGCAGCGTAGTTTCACTTGCTCCGAAAAAGATCAGGATAGGATCCAGAAACAGAAGGAATAATCCTCCGAACAGAACAGAGTTAATCAAGCAAAGCATTAATACGGTTCCCAACACTTCTGTGGCTCCGGTAAGATCTTTCTGTCCCAGGCGGATGGAAGAGATTGTGGCTCCTCCGGTTCCCACCAGCGTACAGAATGCAATGACAAGATTCATCAGCGGGAAGGATATGGCAAGTCCTGAGATAGCAATCGCACCCACACCGTGGCCTATGAATATACTATCTATAATGTTATAAAGTGAGGTCACTGTCATCCCGATAATGGCCGGGATTGAATACTGAAGCAATAATTTACCAATGCTCTCGGTTCCGAGAATGTGAGGGTTGTTCTTAACAGACATAAACGACTTTACATTTTTTTAAGTGCTGCAAAGGTACGAATTATTTGCTGCATTAAAGTATTATTCGGAACTTTGCAGCGTACAAAATTTATTATAGATAATGAAAGAATCTAAAACAATAGCAGCTCTTTTCGACTTTGACGGTGTAGTAATGGATACAGAAACCCAGTATAGCATATTTTGGGGAGAACAGGGACTTAAGTATCATCCTGAACTTCCCGGATTTGATCGCCTGATTAAGGGACAGACATTAATACAGATATACGATAAGTACTTCGCTGATATGAAAGAGGCTCAGGATCAGATACGTAAGGATCTTAATTTGTTTGAGATGAATATGACTTATGAATACATTCCCGGTGTGCTCGACTTTATTGAAGACCTCCGTAAACACGATGTGAAGATGGCCGTAGTAACTAGCTCAAATACAAAAAAAATGGAGAATGTGTATCGTGCTCATCCCGAATTGCCGGAACTGTTTGATTCGATCGTAACAGCCAATCAGTTTAAGGAATCAAAGCCCAATCCCGAATGTTTTATTCTGGGTGCTGAAATACTTGGCTCCACTCCCCAAGATAGTTTTGTGTTCGAGGACTCCTTCCATGGCCTGAAAGCCGGTAATGCTGCCGGATCAACCGTTATCGGACTGGCAACTACAAATCCTCGTGAGGCGATAGAAGGAAAGGCTCATTATATTATTGACAATTTCAAAGGCTTCACTTTTGAGAAACTTATAGAAGTAAAAGCTTAACTCCGGCGGAAGAATATAGTTTTGATGTATATCTAAAGGTGTGTTTGATGTATATCAAAATACTGCTTTGATGTACATCTAATATACTCTTAGATGTATATCAAACGAAAAATACTTCTTGTAATATTTAAAAAATAACTCCTGATTTTAGCCGGATGAACTAATCATAGCGATGAATGTTCTTTATTAGTATTCCGATTTTTGTTATAGCACAATAGCTTTCATTATTTTGAGGTTTTAAAGACCAGTGAAGGATACCTAAACATCTTTTCAATAAATTCCTTTTCTCTTTTAACTATAAGCGCTACATTTGCAGACAATTTTCTAATAATTGGAATTTTAATAATTATAATTATGGCTGGATATATTAATGAAGATACCAGAAAGGTGACAACTCACCGTCTGATTGAAATGAAACAAAAAGGAGAGAAGATCTCAATGCTTACCGCTTATGACTATACCATGGCACAGATCGTTGATGGTGCTGGAATGGATGTAATATTGGTTGGAGACTCCGCTTCAAATACTATGGCAGGTAACGTTACCACTCTTCCTATCACACTGGATCAGATGATTTATCATGGTAAATCAGTAGTCCGCGGAGTAAATCGTGCTATGGTTGTTGTCGATATGCCTTTTGGCTCTTATCAAGGTAATTCNNTNGAAGGACTTGCNTCGGCAATNCGTATNATGAANGANTCTCATGCNGATGCNTTNAAGCTTGAAGGTGGTGAAGAGATTCTTGAATCTGTACATAAAATCCTTTCTGCTGGTATTCCTATTATGGGACACCTGGGATTGATGCCTCAGTCTATTAATAAATACGGTACATATACAGTTCGTGCNAAGGATGATNTTGANGCNGAAAAACTNNTTCGTGATGCTCANNTGCTTGAAGAAGCCGGATGTTTTGCTTTGGTGCTAGAAAAAATACCTGCAGTTTTAGCCGAACGAGTTGCAAAAGAGCTGACTATTCCTGTAATTGGTATTGGAGCCGGTGGTAAGGTTGATGGTCAGGTACTGGTTATTCAGGATATGTTAGGTATGAGCAAAGGGTTCAGTCCTAAATTTCTTCGCCGTTATGCAGATCTTTATACCATTATGACTGATGCAATTGGTCAGTATGTAACGGATGTAAAGAGCTCTGATTTTCCTAACGAGAAAGAACAATATTAATCTTTTTTGCCTATGAATACAATCTCTCCTGCAAAGTTGTGGACTGCCAACTTTATCTGGGCATATGTTAGCAATTTCCTGCTTTTTGTGTCGCTTTACATGTTTTTGCCGATACTCCCTATGTATCTGGTGGGAAGATTTCCCGGTACAACTATCGGTCAGGCTGGTTTAGTACTTGCTCTCTTTGCAGGAGCGATGTTTATTGTGGGTCCTTTTTACAGTTATATAATTGATACATACAAGCGCAAAGATGTTTGTATGTTTTCTTTTTTAACTGTTATTGCCATTGTGGCAGGCTATTCTGTGATTGGAAGTATGCTGTGGATAGCTGTACTGAGGCTGTTTCAAGGTGCGTTGTTTGGTATCACAACTGCTACCAGCAGTACTTTGGCGATTGACATAACACCTTCTACCCGCCGTAGTGAAGGAAATATCAGCTTTTCTTGGGCCGGGCGGTTAGGCATGGCTTTTGGTCCCATGATCGGTTTGTTGCTTTACAGTTATTCCGACCTGAAAACTGTACTTTATGCTTCTATAGCTTCAGGAGTCTTCGGCTTTTTCTCTTTGGCAATGGTTCGTGTTCCGTTCCGTGCTCCGATGGGAACAAAAATCTTTTCCACAGACCGCTTTCTTCTTTACCGTGGAAGAGTTACTGCTGGAAACCTTGTATTGGTTTCCATTATCTTTGGAATGCTGATTTCTACTATTAATGTATATGCCATTTCTGTTAATTTGCAGTATGCTACAATCCGTTTCTTTGGTGCCATCGGCTGTGGATTTATTTTGGCTATGGTGGCTAATCGGATTGTTTTTATTGAGGCTGACTTTCGTGCGCGTATTGTAAGCGGACTAATTCTGATTATCATCTCTTTACTGCTACTTATTACCCATTACGAAGAGGTCTCTTTGATCACTTCCGGAGTGTTGATAGGAATTGGATTTGGCCTTACAGCTTCAGACTTTCTGGAAATGTTTGTTAATCTGTCTGAGCATTGTCAGCGGGGAACAGCCAATACCACATATTTGTTATTCTGGGAAGCAGGGGTGGGGATTGGTGTTGCTTTAGGTTGCAATCTGGTTGAGATGGGTTCTTACATGGCTGTCTTTCAAGCGGGAATAGTAGTAGCCGTGATTGCCTTGCTCTACTTTTTACTTATTACAACGAGGCATTTTATTCGGCATAAAATAAGATAATCGTTCAAAATAGAGAATGAACTGATTTGAGTAAAATTAATAATATAAAAAGCGCAAAGTTAATTCTTTGCGCTTTTTACTGTTTTTGGGGTCATCTCACCCTTAATATATATTCTAGTCAACTCTGATTTGGCATTGCTCCTTACTGTGATGCTTTTCTTAAATTCACCAGGATATTTACCTGCTCCATTGTAAGTAACTTCGATGGTTCCTTTTTTACCTGGCATAATTGGTTCCTTGGTGTAGTCAGGAATAGTACATCCGCAAGAAGCTACAGCCTGGTTAATTACTAACGGTGCATCTCCGGTATTCGTAAACGTAAATACACATTTTACTTTTGGACTGTCTTCAGAGAATTTGCCGAAATCATGAGTTGTTTTGTCGAACGTAATTTCCGCTTGCTTTTCAGCGGAAGCATACGTAACTCCTAAAAAGAGGAGCATCAATAAAAATAAGGTCTTTTTCATTTTAAAATTTCGTTTTTATGACTTGCAAAGTTAATAGTTATTCATTAATAACGACTATGTTTGTTAGGAAATTAACAAACTTAAAAATATTATAGTAGTGATACACAAATAATAAACTCTTTCCCAGGTATCTCTCATATTTGGTTGAAGACATTTTGTCCTCTAAACCTTTATTTCAATCATATTGCGGTTAAGTCTCATTTTTCAGTTTTTGCACTTTATCCTAGGAAATATATTATGCTTATTATTTTACATTTTAATAAGAAAGAATTATTTAATATGCATAATTATTTAGATGTGGTTAATAAGTGTTAATTTGTTGTATTTTCTATTGAATTATTAATTTTATTAACATACTTTTATCAGAACAAGTTGTTATATAATATAGTCGATGGATATTACATACAGATAAGAGCCTCGTTTTATTAGGCTTTTTGGCTTGTAATTTGGTGTTTCAAATTACTATATAACAATTTTTTGTGCATACAACATGTTTTGTCAAAGCCTTTGGATTTTGTTTTATTATATTAATTTTAAATAAAAAAATAGAAGATGAAACCTGCTGAAGATTTAATACATGACCATAAGGCCATAGAAATAATGCTTAGAATTTTGACAAAAATTTCGGAACATATAAAAGCACATGTTGAGCCCGAATTAGAAGAATTAGAAAAGATAATTGATTTTCTGAGAATGTTTGCTGATAAATTTCATCATGGCAAGGAAGANACNATTTANTTCCCNGNNCTTNTNGANGNNGGNATGTCNAATGAAAANAGTCCNGTNGNNGTAATGNNATTTGAACATGAAGTTGGCAGAGGATATATTAAAGATATGGCTTTGACTGTTGAGACCATAAAGAATGGAGATAAGTCTGCAGTGAACAAATTAACAGAATCTATAGACGGCTATGTTGAGCTGATGAAAAATCACATTCAGAAAGAAAATAATATATTATTTCCATTAGGTGATAAATTAATACCTTTAGAAAAACAGAATGCTTTATATAAACATTTTAAGGTTATGGAAGAAAGGCTTCTCGGGCAAGATTTTCAAAAATATTTCCATGAATTACTGCATCAATTAGAAAAGAAATACGGAGTCTGAATTAATGATATTAAACTATTTATATATACAAATTACTTTAAATTTTTTATAGAATGAAGAAACATGTAAAAAGTAATGTCTATTGGGTTGGTCAAAACGATTGGGAATTGAGAAGATTCCCAGGCTATGAATATTCTACTTACAGAGGAACGAGGTATAATTCTTTTATTATACAAGAAGAGAAAACCGTTTTGATAGATACTGTAATTACGAACTTTAGTAGTGATTTTGTTAAGAATCTAGCGAAAGAAATAGATTTATCATCCATAGATTACATTATTTGCACTCAAGCTGAAGAGGATCACAGTGGTGCATTGCCTGAGTTGATGAGTCTCATTCCTGATACTCCAATCTATTGCACAGAAAATGGCCGGGATGTCCTTAAAGGCAATTATCAACAGAATTGGAATTTTATCACTATTAAAGGGGAAGAAAGATTATCTATTGGGAATGGAAAAGAACTGGTTCTTGTTGATTTCCCTTTATCCACTTATCCCGATACTATGTTCTGTTATATGAGCATTGATAATATCTTGTTCAGTAATGTCCTATTCGGGCAGCATTTCAGTTCAGAACTATTATTTAATGATTTGGTCGTTCAGTCTGATTTAAGCTTTGAATCCATTAAATATTATGCAAATCTACTATCTCCATTGAGTGATGTAGTAACAAAGAAGATTAATGATTGTATTAAAAAGAATATTTCTTTAGATATGATTTGTCCAAACCATGGTATTCTCTGGCGAAATAATAATTTGCAGATTGTTACCAATTATTTAATGTGGGCGAATAATTACCATGAAAATCAGGTGACTATTATTTATGATACAATGTATAAAGGTACCAGAGCTATAGCACAGAGCATTGCAGAAGGAATATATTCTGCAGATTCTAGCGTGAATATTAAATTGCTAAATGCATCTATATGTAATAAAAATGATATAATTACGGAAATATTTCGTTCAAAAGGAGTGTTAGTCGGTTCCCCATGCATGAATCGTTGTATACTTCCATCAATCAGCTTAATTCTAGACATTACAAAAGGACTGAAATTTAAAAATAAAAAGGCGGCAGCTTTTGGAAGTTGTGGCTTGAAAGATTTGTCAATAGGGATTGTAGATAAAAAGTTGAAAGAAGCGGGATTTGATATTGTAATGGATCCGATCAGTTTTAAATGTTCACTTACCGATGAAGCGTTAGAAGCAAGCAAAAACTATGGATGGCTCTTCTGGGATATATTGAGCAGAAACGATTAATAATATGCAAAATATAAAAACAAGGCTGTCTCAAGAATAAAAATACTATCATTTGATAGCAAATTATTTAGGAGATAGCCTTGTTCTTTTTTTATTTTCCTTATTAAAGTAGCTTAACCAAACCGGAGTGATCGAGATCTTCTTAGAACTTGTATCCTGCACTTAAAGTGTAGTTCACATTTTTAGGACCATAACTTATACTTCCCAAATTTGTTAGTCCCCATTCCCCACCAGCACTAATGACAAACCGGCTTATTTCCAAGGCTACACCAGTTCCTATTCCGGCATCAAATTTATCTAAATCCATGACATCTGATAAGCCGTCATTTTCAAAAGTGTTTTCGTCATCATACATGTCACTCCAAGATGTTTTACCACCAATTCCATAAGCAAAATATGGACCTGCACTCAAAACAATATTTACATTATCAGATACTCTGAGTCTGGCAGCAGCCATAAGGGGAAGCTCTGCATATACTTGATTAACTGTCATCGTTCCAGTTGACAAACTTTGTTTTTTTCCTTTGGAAGAAATTAAAAGAGAAGGTTGCAAAGCCCAGGTTTGATCAAAGGCATATTCAATACCTATGCCACAAAGAAAGTCAAATTTCGTATCTGAGCTACCTTTGCTCCAATTGCTCATGTTAAATCCGGCTTTTACATTCCATGATATCTGTGAAAATACAGAAGACGAGCAAATAAGCGCAAATAATATTAAAAATAGATTCTTCTTCATTATGTACCTTATTAAGTTGATAATAGAATCTTTATTTAGGGTTCGCTGAAAAAACATCAAACATTTGATCTGCAATCTATTAAGTAACTTTTTTGCTTGCTTCTCTGCACGAAAAAGATTATATTTGATGCATAAAGCTTGCAGACATGATAAAATACGAAAGCACAAATCAACTCAGTATAGAGGAATTTAAGACTCCTCTTCAACGCGAACTGAATCCTGAAAATCGTTGGGTAAAACTAGCCAAAGAAATACCTTGGGAAAAGCTGTCATCTATCTATTGTAAAAAGATGCATCAGAAAATGGGTGCCAGGAGTATAGCTCCCCGGATTGTTATCGGTGCGATGATTGTTAAGCATAAGCTTAATTTGTCTGATATTGAAACGATTGAAGCTATTCGCGAAAATATGTATATCCAGTATTTTCTGGGGTTGTCCGATTACACTTACGAGCCCGTTTTTGACCCGAGTCTTTTTGTTCATATCCGCAAGCGTCTTGGAGTGAAAGAATTTGATGAGATGACTTTGCTTCTGATGGATGAAGAAGATAAAAGGAAAGAAGATGATGAAGATAACAGATCTTCGGGGAATAAAGGAAATACTTTCAAGGAACCGGTAAAAATGGATGATAATGGAAATATAACCCATAAAGGAGACCTGAAAGTAGATGCTACTGTTGCCGATGCGGAAGTTCGTTTCCCTACAGATATTGATCTGCTGAATGATGCCCGTGAAAAGAGTGAGGATCTGATTGATTTATTATGTGCAAGGATGCATTTTGAGAAACCTCGTACTTATCGTCGCATTGCCAGAAGCAAATATCTGAACGTAATAAAGAGGAGGAACAAATCAAAGAAAATCGTCAGAAGAGGAAAACGTGAGCAGCTTCATTTCCTCAAACGTAATCTCTGCAGCATAGATAAACTATTGGATAAAAAGGCTGATAGTATGAGCTATCTCAACAAACGGGAAAAGAAATATCTCTTTGTTATCCGGTTGGTTTATGATCAGCAGAATCAAATGTACAATGCAAATAGCCACAGTTGTCAGGATCGGATTATAAGCATTCATCAACCTCATGTTCGTCCCATCGTTAGGGGTAAATCCAAATCTCAGACTGAATTTGGCGCAAAAATAGGAGTCGGATTGCACAATGGTTATGCCCGCATAGATCATTTGAGTTGGGATGCTTATAACGAGCATACAGATTTAGTGACTCATGTGGAGAATTACAAAAAGCATTATGGCTTTTATCCGGCCCGACTCTTAGCGGACAAGATCTATCTGAACCGGTCAAACAGGATGTTTTTGAAGTCTTTAAAAATAGAAATCATAGGTAAAGCGTTGGGGCGACCATCTGCAGATTCAAAGAAGCCCGAAGTTCGGAAAGCTATGGCAAAAGCAATGGGTGAAAGGAATGAAGTTGAAGCGTGCTTTGGAACAGCTAAAAGAAGATACCGTATGAACAATATCAGGGCAAAACTGGAGAGAACCTCAGCTTCATGGATTGCTGCCGGATACTTCATTCAGAATCTGATGAAGTTCTTTAGAGAGCTTCTCTGTGGCCTCATACAAATATGGCATTGCTTATGGGAATTGGGTAATGAGATTTATATATTTGAAAGAATAGAAAAAGAAAAAATCCAAGCTGCACCAATATTATATTGAGAGAGCTTGGACTTTTTCAGCAGACCCTATTTAATTAAATCTCGATATAATGACTACATAAATAACAAATAAGTCTGTTTTTAGTTTATTCCACTTTGCTGCTATTTAGAAAAAAATATTTATTATCAAAGTAAGCCTGAATCATGAATTTTATTTCTGAAATAATTCAAGTAATGGCTCCTGATTGCGATTTGCAACTTAAACAGATGTGAACTAATTAATTTGTTTTTAATAATAGAACAATGCGGAAAACTGATCTTTATATTGGGATCTGTTTTCCGCATTAAATTTTCTGTTATATATTTAATGAACAGTTATCGTTTGGAGAAATCGGGCTCTTTCTTTTTACCGCTTTTTGATATGAGAAGCACCGGAAATACATATTCTGTCATCCATGCTTCCGAATACCCCAGTTTCTCTTTGTACTTTCTAACGCTTCTGCAGGCACTGAATACTTCATCCTTTTTCCAGTTATCCTTAGTCAGAATCTTATGGATGGTTTGTGCTGTTACCGAGTAAAGCGCTTTTCTAAAGAAATTGGGCAAGGCTATCTTAAATCTCATCTGATCGCTGATGATTACCAATAAATCATTTGAGAAACCTTGGAAGAGGAATAGGTATGATTGTGCATCATTCTGTTTCTTGCAGTTGCTTCTTAAGGATGCGTCTAATTCTTTAAAGAATTGATCGTTTAAACCATATCCCTGCATAAGCATTTTACGGAATTGTGATTTTTCTGCCACTCCCAGTTTTCCATTTTGTGTCTGGATTTTAAGTGTACGTTTAAGCATGGCCATATCTGGTAAGGCATTAATATTAGTAATGCCTAAATTTATTGCCATTGTTGACTGATAATATGCCCGAATAAGAGTGAAATAATATTCAATTCTTGTCTGAACAATTTCTGTTTGTTCTTCTTTTGATTTTCTTAATTTTGGAAATAATTTCATAGGTTCTTTTTAAATTTGAAACGAAGATAATGAGTTCCTGCTTATGAATAGCTATATTCTATATTCTTTTTTTATATTTTTATTATTTTTCTAAATAAAATTTGTCTAAGCTGCTAGATATAAATAATCTATATAATAAGGCTTTACAAAATCTCAGGACAAGGTTTTATCTTTAAGTTTCTGATTTTTATTCTTTATGAACCATAAAAGTCAGAAGCTTATTTTTCCTCCTATAAAGTAACATCTTGGTAAAGTTGGTCCGTAAACAAAATCGGAGTCACGGTTTTTCCCTTTATCCTGATCGGACTGATAAGTATCAAATATATTCTGAATTCCTGTGTTTATCTGTAGCATTATTTGCTGATAAACAGGGAAGGCGTAACTTAATTTGAAATTTATATCGAAAAAATCGGATGTTATTACATTTATATCCTTTTCAATATAACCTGCTGCGTGGGGAACAAGCATACTACCTGTATAAGTACCAGATATTGCTGCTTCAAATCTTTTCACAGGAATAAGTTTAACCGTGAAGTAACCATATAAATCAGGTGTGCGAAGCATCTTCTTCGTTGAAAGATCTTCCATTGAACTCCAATTATTAGCCTCTTTATATCTGCTGTTTTGTAATGTAGCTCCTGTTTCTATCTGCAATAAGGTTGAAAAGGCAGCTTTTCCTTCTGCTGTTACTCCCATAACTTTTGCACCGCTACCGTTTGAACGTTCTTTCAGGATATATCCTTCATTGTCTGTGCCTACATCATTAAGAACAAACACGTCTTTCAGATTTGTGTAAAAACCTTCAAAACGAAAATTCACAGGAACTTCTCCAATGGTATGGTAAAAATCCATAGAAGCACTTAAGCTTTTTGATTTTTCTGGCTTCAGGTCAGCAATTGAATGGATAGTGGAAATTTGTCCGCCAACGGCAGATACATGAAGATCATCGTCATATAGCTGAGGGGCACGGAATCCAGTGGAATAGCTCAGCCGAAAATTTACTTTTTTTGTTGGGTTGTATCTCAGGGTTATACGCGGACTGAAGATAGCATTGCTTATCAGGTTATGCTTATCAAGTCTTCCTCCAAATAAAAATCCCCAGGTTTCATTCTTCCATTCGTTTTGCAGGAATACACTCTCTGTATGGACAGTTTGTCTTATATTGCGGTTATATCCTAGAATCTCGTCATGAAGATTATCATAGGTGTACTCAGCACCACCGGTAAATTGAGCCGGCATAAAAAGACATTTATCCCAGTTGTATGTATACTGACCGCCTGCTGCATAAGTCAGATCGTCAGTGTTACCATATCCGCGTGTATCCTGACCAACGCCTGAATAACTCTTTCTTGCAATACTCTGCATGGATGTGTATAGATTGATTTTGTGCTTATAGTCGGGTGAGAATAATTCAAAGTTTATTCCACCACCATTGATGGAATGTGTTGCTTCTTCTGCTACATCGGCTTCGTGAGGCTGAAGATTTATTTTGTTTCCACCTCGTCTGAAATCGGTTATGTTATGATACTCAAAAGATAACTTCGAATAATTGCTTGTTTTGAGATATGAATGCAGACCGATTGTTTTATTATCTATTCTGGCCAGATCTGTAAACCCGTCCTTATCACGGTCATATCCGTCACGGTATCTGCTTTGTCCAAAGATGAATAAGCCTGCTTTACGGTCGTCAGTAACAAGTGAAGCGTTCAGATTCGTGGTATTCTCGAATGCATTTTTTCCGCCTATGGAAGTCAGATCATGAGAAAACTCTCCTGAGTTACGGGCCGGTTCTTTGGTAATAATGTTTATGGTTCCTGCAATGGCTGACGAGCCATAGAGTGCCGAGCCACCACCTTTCATAACCTCAACGCGTTCAATCATGCTCTGAGGAATCTGCTCAAGCCCGTATAATCCAGCCAATGAACTGTAGATAGGGCGTGAATCTATTAATACCTGACTATAAGAACCGTCCATCCCATTAATCCGAACTTGTTCAGAGCCACAGGTATGACAGGTGTTTTCTACACGTACTCCTGATTGGAAATCAAGTCCCTGAGCCAGACAATTAGAGTGGGTATCTTCAAATAGTTTTGTATCCAGAATATTCACTAAAGAAGGAGCCAGTCGTTTGGTTGTTTCATTCCGGTTACTGCTAATCACAACCTCATCAAGCGAGATTAAATCTGGAGTCAGTGCCACATCGAGCTCTGTCGTTTTCTTTTTGGTAACAGAAATGTTCATTGATAAAGTGCGGTAACCAACTGATTTGAATTCAAGAATCCAGTTGCCTGTTGGAAGATTCTCCATAAGGAAATGGCCCGAAGCATCAGATGTTGTACCTATTGTTGTTCCTTTAATTGACACATTGATATAAGCCAGATGCTCTTTTGTTTTATTATCGGTAATATGTCCAAAGATACTTGCGTCAGTGGGTGTTCCTGTTGGCCCCATACCCATACATGGCAGTAGGGTACAGATAAAACAGGAAATTAATAATAGATATCTATTATTAATTTCCTGTTTTATCTGTACCCTACTGCCATGTATGGGTATGGAGCCAACAGGAACGCCTACTGATGCAAGCATCTTTTCGCATCACTGATATGCCCAAAGATGCTTGCATCAGTAGGCGTTCCTGTTGGCTCCATACCCATACATGGCAGTAGGGCATAGATAAAACAGGAAACTAATAATATGATTTTTTTCATTATTGTTTCTTATTTTAAAATGTGCGAAGATAGTATGCTCTTGTAATTTTAAGAAAAGCATAATTTTATAAAAGCCTTTATTTTAAAATAAGTAGGGAGGAGCTCTTAAAGAGTAAAAACAAGGATTGATTTTTACTACCTTGAAAATACGTTCAGCAACATCTCGTGTTTGTGCGACAAATTGCACATTTAGATAGAATGTTGTAGGCTTTACGAAAGGTAGTAGATGAAACTGACAGATAGCACAACTGCATGAGGAATCATTGCAATGATGTGTAGCGCAAACTTCCTTTGATTCATGGGTATGAAAACTCTTCACAAGTCCCATAGGAGCAATTGTAAAAAGCAATATCCATGCAATGATTGCTTGTCTTCTCAGATAGAGTTTCATACTGCGAAATTAATCAAAAAATAACGCTGAAGCTCTTTATTTTATTTATAGATTGTATTAAAAATATAAAAACGGTCGGAACGTTAATGTGTTCCGACCGTTATATCAGTCGTTATATATCAAACAATCGCTGTTTATTTATTGAAAAGAGATTTAGCAATGCCCATTTCAAGTCCGCGTAATTCTGCTAATCCTCTTAGGCGTCCGATACAAGAATAACCTGGATTTGTTTTTTTCTTCAGGTCGTCAATCATCTGATGTCCGTGGTCTGGTCTCATAGGGATAGAAACTTTACGTTCCTGTTCCACTTCCAGCATGGCTTTCATCATGTTATACATGTCAACATTTCCTTCCAGGTGATTAGCTTCGTAGAAGTTGCCTTCTGCATCACGTTGAGTACTGCGGAAATGTACAAAGTTTACTCTGTCGCCAAAGCGCTTCATTATGCTAACAAGATCATTATCCTTGCATACACCAAATGAACCTGTACACAAGCACAGACCATTCGATTTATTTGGAACTGCATCAATCAGTTTCTGGAAATCTTCTGCCGTGCTCAGAATACGTGGCAAGCCAAGAATAGAGTGGGGGGGGTCATCGGGATGAATAACCAGCATTACATCAGCCTGATCGGCAACGGGAGCAATTTCACTTAGAAAATAAATCAGGTTTGCGCGGAGCTTTTCAGCATCAATATCTTTATAGCGATCCAAAGCTTCCTGAAATTGTGCAATTGTAAAGCTCTCTTCAGAACCCGGCAAACCCGCTATGATATTGCGTTCCAGCGTATGCTTATCTTTGTCACTCATCTGTTCGAAACGAGCTTTTGCTTTTGCTTTTTCCTCTGCAGAATATTCATTTTCTGCTCCTGGGCGCTTCAAAAGGAATAAGTCGAATGCCATGAATGCAGCTCTTTCAAAACGAAGTGCTTTAGAACCGTCGGGCATGGTATAAGCTAAATCAGTACGAGTCCAGTCCAGTACTGGCATAAAGTTATACGTTACTGTTTTAATACCACATTTACCTAAATTACGAAGAGACTCTTTATAATTCTCGATGTATTTCTTGAAATCACCAGTCTGGGTTTTGATGTGCTCGTGCACAGGTACACTCTCAACAACAGACCATGTCAGCCCAACTGATTCAATCAGTTCCTTTCGCTTCATAATTTCTTCTATAGTCCACACTTCTCCGTTAGGAATATGATGCAATGCATTAACTACGCCTGTAGCACCGGTTTGCTTGATATCCCAAAGGGAAATAGGGTCATTGGGACCATACCAGCGCCATGTTTGTTCACATAGGTACATAATTTTATATTATTAAGTTGAATATTCTTAGATAGAAAAAGCATTAAATCCACCGTCTACCACAGCTACAGTACCAGTAACAAACTTAGAAGCATCACTGATTAGATAGTGGATGGTTCCGTAGAGATCTTCCGGTTCGCCAAAACGGTTGAAAGGAGTATGAGCCATAATACTTTTAGCCCGATCTGAAAGAGAATCGTCTGGGTTCTTCATTAATGCTTCATTCTGAGTGGTAAGGAAAAAACCGGGGGCTACAGCATTTATACGAATGCCGTTACTGAATTTTAAAGCCAGTTCGCCAGCCATGTACTGTGTGAAGTTGTTGATAGCAGCTTTTGCCACACCATATCCTACAACTCTTGTAAGCGGACGAAGTGAGGATTCAGAAGAAAAATTCAGGATAACTCCACTGTTTTGTTCAGCCATCTCAGAAGCAAAAACTATGGTAGGAAGAACTGTGCCAAATAAATTCAGGTCTACTACAGATTTCATTGCTTCAACATTAAGGTCAAAGATTGTCTGATTAGGAGCAATTGTAGCTCCTGGCATATTTCCACCGGCTGCATTAATCAGAACATCAATTTTGCCATAAGTGTTCAGAATATGTTTTTTGCATTGTTCAAGTGTCTCTTTATTGGTAACATCGCTCTGAGCAAAGACAGCTTGTCCGCCCTTTTTCTTTATTTCACTTACCAGTTGGCTTCCAGCTTCTTGATTCCGGCCAAGAATCACTACTTTAGCTCCTTGCTGAGCCAGGTACATAGAGATGCCTCTACCCAAAACACCGTATCCGCCAGTGATGACGATTACTTTACCTGAAATATCGAATAAATTTTCCATTTGTTTGTATTAAATGATTATATATTTTTCAGTTGTTATTGTTCGTTATAATAATCCACATTTTCCATCTTTTTGTTTTTAAAAGTTGTATATAAATTGCTATTGTTCGTTATAATAATCCACATTTTCCTTTATCAGGATATCAATGGGCATAAAATTCTCTTTTTTCGGATTCTTTTTCAATATTAAATACTCACACAATGATCTGATACCATTATAACCCTGGAACTGAGGCCGCTGAGCAATTAAGACACTTATAAAACCCTCTTTCAGGGCTTTTGCGTTTTCATCAATTACATCATATCCTACCACTGTGAGGCCGTGAATATTCCTGATTTTCATATAATAGGCAAACATATGGCAGGCTGAATTAAAAACAATTGCTCCTCTGATTTTGTCCTTTTTACAAAGCTCTTCATCCAGTGCTTTGAAATTGTGAACCGGACTTCCAATTTCCATGTTTACATAGTGTACCTTACCTGTGTAGCCAACTTGCTGTAAATAATGGCAGAAACCCTTTTCGCGTGAAATGCATTGGTTTGAGTTCTGGTTACCTGTATGAATCATTCTTGTAACTATAATATCCGCATTATTACCAATGGTATTGAGCATAATCTTAGCGCCAATTGCACCGCTATTGAAAGAATTTGTACCAAAGTAGGCAAGTTGTTTTTGTCCGGGTATATTTGAGTCTATATAATTATATGGAATTTGCATTTCATCGAGCTTTTGCGAAAGTCTGATTACCGACTCAGAAAAGTGAGATGCTATTAATATTGCGTCAAAACTGTTTTCAAAAAGAATATTTGTTGTTGTCTCCAGTGAGTGATTATTGTATTGGTCAAAAAAGAGTTTGTGAATATGTACCCCATAGTCCTCAAATTCATTTCCTGCTTTGTCAATTCCTTTAGAGATACTTTCCCAATATTCTCCCTTTTTAAAAGAAGGAATGATTGCTATAATGTTATATTGCTTTTTTGAAGCAAGAGATCTCGCAATGAGGTTTGGTTGATAATCAACTATTTTAAGTACAGTTCTTACCTTCTTTAGATTCTCTTCAGAAACCTTTCCTCGATTATGAAGCACTCTGTCCACCGTACCCACAGAAACACCTGCCATCTGGGCTATGTCTTTAATTCTTATGTTTTCAGCTTTGTTACTCATGAATTAGTAAACAATAGGACGTGCTATCAATTATTTGTGCTGCAAATATAATACGAATGTTTGAAATATACAATGGTGTGCTCGAACACACTCAACAATTGCTTTAATAATATTGGAACTTTTGTTCCTGCCTTTTACATGATGGAAAGGCTTTTCTATCTGTTTTTTAGTCATCATTATATTTTCTTAAAATCATTCAATACATCCATGTAGCAGATATTAAGTTAAATTCTTATCAGCAAAACAGAATGAAATCTTATTAATTACAAATATAATTCGTAGCTTTGGCGCAAAAATAGAGACAGTGTTTATCATTAATAATTTAGGAAAATGGAAATTTTAAAAAGAACCAACGAAGCAAGACGAATTATTTTAAAGAGTCTGACAAAAAATGTAGGTACTTCTAAGAATAATCTGAATGTTGGTTCGATTAATAAATCTGATATTAAAAGAGTCTTGATAATCAGGCCAAATCATAGATTAGGAAATCAATTATTGATTACCCCTATTGTTCAGGAAGTGGCAGATGTATTCCCAAATTGTAAAATTGATCTGTTTGTGAAAGGGAATTTAGCTCCCATTATATTTAAAAATTATGAGAATCTAGATCAGATAATCCGTTTGCCAAAGAAACATTTCAAACAATTGCTTCAATACATCCTTGGATGGCTGAAAATTAGGATGCGACACTATGACATTGTAATCAACGCAGCAAAGAACTCATCTTCAGGCAGACTTTCAACGAAGTTTGCTAATGCCACATATAAGTTTTACGGTGATGATGAAGATGCTTCTCTATTATATGCTGAGGATTATCAGCATATAGCAAAATGCCCGGTTTGTGGTTTACGTTCTTGTTTGTCAAAACTCGGAGTTTCAGGTTTTAAAAAAGAAATCCCGGTATTAGATCTTAAATTAAGTCCATCTGAACTTGAAGAAGGAAAAAAGATAGTACAGAATCTTGTTGCAAATAAAGAGGCGAAAACAATCAGTTTATTTACCTATGCTACAGGTGCTAAGTGCTATACCGAAACCTGGTGGTCGGCATTTCATGAAAGATTGAAATCAGAGTATCCCAACTTCAATATTCTTGAAATTCTTCCGGTAGAAAATGTATCACAAATAGCATTTAAAGAGCCATCACTTTACAGCAAAGATATCAGGGAAATGGCAGCAGTTATAGCTAATACAGATGTCTTTATAGGTGCTGATAGTGGTATAATGCACTTGGCAAGTTCCTCAAAGGTTCCTGTACTAGGCCTATTCTCAGTTACTAGTATAAAGGCTTATGCACCTTACAATAATAAGAGTAAGGGACTAGACACAGGCGAGTTAACTATCGATCAACTTATCGAAGAAGTGGATAAAATCCTTTTGGCATAATATTACGATATTTATAGCAATTAATCATTTTAGAAGGAAAGAACTATGTCTGTAATTATGAATTTTGCTATTTTCCCTATTGATAAAGGGGAGCATGTGGGGCAATATGTTAAGAAAATCGTTGAGATGATAGATGCTTTGCCCTGCAAAAGCCAGCTTACATCGATGGGTACAATTGTAGAATGCGACACAATGGAAGAGTGTCTGTCAGTTATCTCTAAAGCCAATGCTATTTTAGAGCAGGATGCCGAACGTATCTATTGCACTGCAAAGTTTGACAATAAATGTGGCAAAAAGAATCAGATGGAACATAAGGTGGAGGTTATAAGAGGTAAAATAAATTAGAACTCTATTAGCGTCTTTTACCATTGGCCATTCTTTTAGAATCATTGACCAATAATTATTATTTATTGGCCAATGGATTTAATTTATTGGCGAATGATTTCTAATGATTGGCCAATGATAACTTTTTCTATAATCTTTCCTTGACCTTTCCTGGAATGGGTTTACGTTTCCTATAGTTATTGCTAGAACTTATTGACAATATTTTTCTTATTCCTAAGCCGGCTTGGCATTAAATATTTTATTTCTAAATTCAGTTTACATTATTTCAATGGGTAATGTAGAACAGAAGTTCTATTGTTGTATTTAAAGTTTGTATTCTGTGTTCTTTTCCATTATCAGATCTTTAGTATATTATTTTTGCATGAACAGATTATCTAAATTTAAGATATAGTAATATGTATTTAAGTTAAATATTATAATTATCTTCGCATTTAGTTCTAGGCTGTTTTCTATAATCCGGGAACGCCCTATAATATTGCTGATTGTAATTTTTAATAATAAATATTATACTAAAAATCAAATTATGAAAAAGAGCGCTTTTAATCCTATCCTGAAGACCTTTTTTTTATTTGGAGCTATGGTCTTCATATCTACAGGGTGTTCAGATCAAGAATCATTGTCAGTATTGAATACTCAGTCAAGCGAAGATGTTCAGACACGTTCTGTTACCGAAACTTCAACAGATTCTCTGTTTGTAGCTAACGAGGTACTGATAAAATTCAAAACTGATGCATCTTCTTCGGACAAGGATAGTGCGCTTAGCAAAGTAAGTGGGACAGTTGCAGAAAAGATTCTTACCCATTCCATGAAACAATCTGGCGATAATGAAGGCTTGTTTCTTGTAAAAACCCCGGAAAATGTACAGAATGCTGTAGGGAAGTTGAAGAAGTTAACTGCTGTTGAATATGTTGAACCCAACTATATCTACACCATTGACGAAATGCCTAATGATTCTTATTTTACTGATGGTTTGCTGTGGGGTATGTACGGATCTGCCACTTCTCCGGCAAATGAATATGGATGCGGGGCAGCTGCAGCCTGGGCTGGAGGACATACTGGATCAAACGATATATATGTAGGAATTATAGATGAGGGATATATGTACACTCACGATGATCTTGCAGCAAATGTCGGCAAAAACCCTGGAGAAATAGAAGGTAACAAAATAGACGATGACGGGAATGGTTATGTTGACGACGTGTATGGCTGGAATTTTGCAGATAATAATAATAAGATTTTTGATGTTTCCACGGATGATCACGGAACTCATGTGGCAGGCATAATTGGTGCTTCAGGCAACAATGGAATCGGCGTGGCTGGTGTGTGTTGGAACGTTAAACTACTCAACGCAAAATTTATGAATAAAAAGGGAGGCACTACAGCGGATGCAATCAAAGCGATTGACTATTTCACGGAGTTGAAGAAGTCCGGTGTGAATATTGTGGCAACCAACAACTCATGGAGCGGAGGTGGTTATTCACAAGCTTTATATGATGCAATTGAACGGGCCAATGTAGCGGGTATTATATTTGTTGCGGCAGCTGGGAACGATGGGTGTAGAAACGATGTGTTGCCTACTTATCCGGCTTCATATACCAACAGCAATATTATCTCTGTAGCTTCCATAACAAGTACCGGAGAATTGTCTTACTTTTCTAACTTTGGAGTAAAATCTGTGGATATTGCCGCACCGGGTTCAGGCATATTTTCTTGTATACCACAAAAGATTAAAGGCAAAGCAGTTTCTGCTTATGCCAGTTACGATGGAACATCTATGGCAGCTCCGTTTGTAACTGGCGCAACGGCACTATACTTATCAACTCATCCGGGTGCTAAAGCATCTGAAATAATCAATGCTATCCTGAGTAGTGCTACGCCAACTCCATCTCTCTTGGGGAAATGTGTAACAGGAGGACGTTTAAATGTAAGTGGATTCTAAATATTTTCCGCTCTCTGTTGCATATGCTTTCTTATTAAATTATAACAATGAAACATAAACATAAGTAATAACTCAATTGTTTCATTAAGGTGTTATATCTGCATTATAAATATTAACCCTTTAATAATAAGAAAAAATGAGGAACGATAGTTCGGTTGCAACACTGCTTTTTATTGTAATAGCAGTGCTCGGTGCACTTCTGGCATTTGCTGTTGACAGTACATTTAAGTCTGGAATAAGTCAGACTATTCTGATCGTATTTTTCTTTGCGGCTATATTTGTTTCTTGGTCTACAAAAGTGGCAACGCAGTGGAATAGAGCAATAGTGCTTCGCTTGGGAAGATACCAATCACTTCGGGGGCCTGGTCTGTTTTTTATTATTCCCATAATTGATTCTATCCCTTACTGGATTGATATTCGGGTTATAAGTACTTCGTTTAAGGCTGAAAAGACTTTGACCAAAGACACTGTTCCGGTTGATGTAGATGCAGTGCTGTTTTGGAAGGTTCTTGATCCGAAAAAGGCAGCACTGGATGTTGCTGATTACTATAGTGCTATTGCATGGGCTTCGCAAACGGCTCTTCGTGACGTGATTGGGAAAACGATGCTGGCTGATATGCTGGAGGGACGCGATAAGATCAGTGCTCTTTTGCAAACAATTATTGACGAAAGAACGGAACCTTGGGGCATTAATGTCATTTCTGTAGAGGTGAAGGATGTGCTTATACCTCAGGGACTAGAGGCTGCCATGTCAATGCAGGCTCAGGCAGAGCGGGAACGTCAGGCTAGAGTTATCCTTGGTGATTCGGAACGACAGATTGCAGCCAAGTTTGTTGAAGCTGCTGATACTTATTCTGAAAGCCAGAATGCTTTCCATCTTCGTGCCATGAATATGCTTTATGAAGGCTTGAAAACAAATGCCACTATTGTAGTTGTGCCAAGCACGGCTGTTGAGACCATGGGACTTGGCGGTCTTGCCGGAACTGTTGCTTTTGCTGATGTAGTAAAAAAAGATATGGCTGGCAAACCTAAATACACTCCTCCTAGAGCTAGCGAGGATTAAGTGATAATCTAATCTTTATCCTGACTATGCTTCCTTATCATCGGAACAAACTGAACTCCGATGATAGGGAACATATCGATTTCTTCGTTAAGACTTTTGGTGAGGAGATAGAGTATTTGCTCATAGACACCTACCGGAATAACCATTCTTCCTCCGGGTGCGAGTTGCTCTGTAAGAATCTCAGGAATATATGGAGGAGCAGCTGTTACAATAATTGCATCAAAAGGAGCAGCTGTCTGGTAGCCTTGATATCCGTTGCCGAGAATAAAATGAATGTTGCTGTACTTTTGAATAATCGGGTTGGCTTGTGCAATGGCATGAAGTTCAGGAATAATCTCTATTGTGTAGACCTCGTCTGCAAGTTCGGCAAGTATAGCTGTTTGATATCCTGTCCCGGTTCCTATTTCAAGGACTTTGTGGCTTTTATTTAGCGACAGCAGTTCTGTCATCTTTGCAACAATATAGGGCTGGGATATTGTCTGACCACAATATGAGGGGAGTGCCTGGTCTGAATAAGCATACTCACGGTATTCAAATGGCACGAAAAGATGTCTTGGGATTTTCTCAAGAGCAGCGAGGAGAAGTTTGTCTTTTATACCTCTGAATTCGATCTGTTGCATTATCATCAAATGTCTTTCATTGTCTAATTGCCTCTCGTCTTCAACTGACATGGTTATGTCCTCCTTAATTTAAATAGCTGTGTGAGTAGCTGATACTATTATTACAAAATAAAAACAATGGAATCGCTCTATTTGTTTTAGCGTTTTTTGAAAGTAAATTCAAGTGTGATATGTTGTGATGGGAAATGTTTTAATAAAGTTGAATTAACTATGAACTATCATAATTTATAGTTAAAGCTATCTTTCTTGGATATAATCTTGAAATACTGGATATTATAGATATATTTGCAGAAACGGCCTTTTATATTTCTCTGATACAAGTTCTATTTTAGAATACTTACATAATGTTTAATTTAAAAGTATATCGTATGAAAAGATTGAATAATTGGCACCTTATACTTGTTGCCACCTCTCTGTCTCTTGGGATGGTTAGTTGTAGTAATGTTGCAAAAACAAGTAAGTATACTGAAATTTATAAAAAGAATGTAGTTGCAGTCAGCGCTTCAGAATTGGGTGAGTATGAACAAGACCGGGCTGCTGAGAAGCATATGGATATGACACAGTTCAAAGCTACAGAGCAGGATCTTGCTTATGCTTATGGAGGGAAAACAAACCCGGCTCAACGTTTGGATATTATTTATCCGTCAGTTGGAGAAGCACCATATAAAGTGATAATGGTATTTCATGGTGGAGGATGGGCTTACGGCGCAAAAGATTCGGAAACTATATCTGCGATCCAGTTGGCTTCAACCCAAGGCTATGCAATGGTGAATGTGAATTATCGCCTTTCCGGAGAAGCTATCTGGCCTGCCCCTCTTTTTGATGTAAAAGCTGCAGTGCGTTTTATCCGTGCTAATGCTGAAAAATATAAATTAGATGCTTCTAAAATTGTTGCTTGGGGAAATTCATCTGGCGGACATCTTGTTGAAATGCTTGGAGCTACCAATGGCAGGCCAGAGTATGAAGATCTGACAATGGGTAATGCTAAGTTCTCATCTGATGTACAAGGTGTCGTTTCCTGGTATGGAGTGGCTGATATGAGTGACTTCCCAATAGTAAAAGAGCCGGCAAACCAGGAAATGGGATTCAATACTCAAATACCTGAGTATAAAGGAAAAGCTGAGAAAGCAAGCCCTCTGTATCTTGTGACTAAGAATTTTCCTCCAATTCTTCTTGTACATGGTACAAATGATCAGGTGGTTCCTTATCGTCAATCTGCTAATTTACTTAGTGAAATAAACCGGATTTGTGGAACAGGTCGTGCTAAGCTTAAAACCTTTGAGAATGCAGGTCATGGTGATGCGGTAATAAAAAACTGGGAGAATGTAATGGATAATCTGAATTTTGTAGATAATGTAATATGGCCTGACGGGAAGAATCCTTATCGCAATAATAATAGAATTGAGATTAAAATCCTGAAGTAAAATCCTGTAGATATATTTCAGGTTACCTAATAATTCCTTATGTTTCTAATAAAGTCGGAAGCATGAGGAATTTTCTTTATATGAATTTGAATAGGTAGTGACTTTACATTTTAGTATCTTTCACATAAAATATGATAGGTTCATACAAGTGTAATAAGGGCTCAGATTATTTTTTTAAGATTTCATATAATTTTATTTTAAAGTAGCTATCTTTACATATAGTTTGATTCTGGTTTTATAAACTATAATGCGTTAATATTCTATAATTTATAGTACTATGTATAACAAAGTACTTAGGCAATGCATATATTTGTACTGTCAAATAGAAAAAGTATGAATGTAGACAATGTTAAATCACAAATGCGCAAAGGAATGCTTGAATACTGCATTCTGTTATTAGTGCGCAAAGAGCCTTCTTACGCTTCGGATATTATTCAGAAACTGAAGGAGGCTAAGCTTATCGTTGTGGAAGGTACGCTTTATCCGCTGCTCACACGACTAAAAAACGATGATCTGCTGGAGTATGAATGGGTAGAGTCCACCCAAGGTCCTCCCCGTAAATATTATAAGCTTACTCCTAAAGGAGAAGTTTTCCTTGGCGAACTGGAATTGTCCTGGAAAGAACTGAATGAGACTGTAAATCATATTGCAACTAATTAATGAATCAATTATAAAATGAAGAAAACATTGACTGTGAACTTAGGAGGGACGGTTTTCCATATTGATGAAGATGCGTACCATTTGCTTGATAAATATCTTTCTAATCTTAAAATACATTTTCGCAAAGAGGAGGGAGCTGATGAGATTGTGAAGGATATGGAGTTAAGGATCTCGGAGTTGTTTACGGAAAAGGTGAATGCCGGATTTCAGGTAATATCTATTGATTACGTAGAAGAGGTAATCAACCGTATGGGGAAACCTGAAGAACTCTCTGATGATGAAGTAAAAGAAGAAGATAAAACAGGTCAGCAAGGACAAGGTAGTTATACAGGATCCAAAGAAACAGCTCAGGCTCATCGTCGCTTTTATCGTAATTCGGATGATAAGATATTGGGTGGCGTAGCATCCGGTTTGGCTGCATATATGGGATGGGATCCCACATTAGTTCGTCTGCTGATATTTGTTCTCGCATTTTTTGGAGTAGGAGTTGTCATTCCAATCTATATAGTTTGCTGGATTGTAGTTCCTGAAGCATACACTGCTGCAGAGAAGTTGGCAATGCGTGGAGAAAAGGTAACCGTGGAGAATATAGGTAAAACGGTTACTGAAGGATTTGAAAAAGTTTCGAACGGAGTAAATGATTACGTAAATTCAGGTAAACCCCGTACAACATTACAGAAATTAGGTGATGCATTTGTTCAGGTAGTAGGAGTTTGCCTTAAAATTGTACTTGTGTTACTCGCAATTGTATTATGCCCTGTATTATTTGTATTGCTGATTGTACTTTTTGCATTGATTGTTGCGGCTATCGGAGTTGTTTTTGGTGGTGGGGCAGCTTTCATTCATTGGTTTCCTTTAATGGATTGGGGTATGGCGTCTTTGTCACCTGGTAGTGGAATATTAGTTTGCATTACAGGTATTGCTTTGGTAGGTATTCCATTGGCAGGAGCAGTTTATTCTATTTTTTGTCATCTCCTTGACTGGAAACCAATGTCTCGAAATGTAAAATTGATGCTGATTATTCTTTGGGTAATTAGTCTTATTGCATCGGCAATTTTATTCCCAACTATAACTTTACCATATTGGATACACCACGGTTCAATTGATGTTGTTGGATGTTAATGCTAAGTGTACAATTATACCTTAATACATGCTTGAATAAATAATAGAGAGTAGTTTCTTGAAATAAATATGCAGCTGTTTTTTGATTTTAGTAATCATTAATAGCTGCTTTCTTTTTTTTATTTTTATAAATTAAAACTTTGGTAGTCTGTTTTTTAGTAGTTTTATGCTTAAAACTTTAACTTTTAAATTGTGTTTCATGAATTAAAAATTAGCTAAAAGAATTTGCGGGATGCATTTTGTTCTTATCTTTGTGTGTCGCTAATTATAGCCTGAAAGAGAGAAAAATAACTAAAAATATAAAACAATAGCTTATGTCACAAATTGTAGGGCATATCTCGCAAGTAATCGGTCCGGTAGTGGATGTGTTCTTTGAGAGTACGGGTGAAAAGATACAGTTACCAAGCATTCATGATGCTATGGAGATTAAGCGTTCCAATGGTAAAACGCTTATCGTTGAAGTTCAACAACACATTGGTGAGAATACGGTTCGTTCAGTTGCTATGGATAGTACAGACGGATTGCAGAGAGGACTGGAAGTAGTTTCCTTGGGATCACCAATTACAATGCCTGTTGGCGATCAGGTAAAAGGGCGTTTGATGAATGTAATTGGAGAGGCTGTTGATGGCATGGAGAAACTAGACATGACTGGTTCTTATCCTATTCACCGTGAACCTCCTAAATTCGATGAATTAACAACTTCAAGAGAAGTCTTATTCACTGGTATTAAGGTAATTGACTTGTTGGAACCTTATGCTAAAGGTGGTAAAATCGGATTGTTCGGTGGTGCCGGTGTAGGTAAAACTGTGTTGATTATGGAGTTAATCAATAACATTGCAAAGAAAGGAAATGGTTTCTCTGTATTTGCCGGTGTTGGAGAACGTACCCGTGAAGGTAATGACTTGCTTCGTGAGATGATTGAGTCTGGTGTTATTCGCTATGGTGAAAAGTTTAAAGAGTCAATGGCTGCAGGAAACTGGGACTTATCTTTAGTAGATCCTGAAGAAATGGCCAAATCACAGGCTACTTTGGTTTATGGTCAGATGAACGAACCTCCTGGTGCACGTGCTTCTGTAGCTCTTTCTGGCTTAACGGTTGCTGAATCTTTCCGTGATTCAGGCGCTGCTGATGGAGTTCAAAAAGATATATTGTTATTTATCGATAATATTTTCCGTTTTACTCAGGCCGGTTCTGAGGTGTCAGCTTTGTTGGGACGTATGCCTTCTGCTGTAGGATACCAACCTACACTGGCTACAGAGATGGGTGTTATGCAGGAACGTATTACTTCTACAAAAAATGGTTCTATCACTTCTGTTCAGGCTGTTTATGTGCCTGCTGATGACTTGACCGACCCTGCTCCGGCAACTACTTTCTCTCACTTGGATGCAACTACCGTACTTAGCCGTAAGATTACTGAGCTTGGTATTTATCCGGCTGTAGATCCATTGGAATCTACTTCTCGTATTCTTGATCCGCTTGTAGTTGGTCAGGAACACTATGATACAGCTCAACGAGTAAAACAGATTCTTCAACGTAACAAAGAGCTTCAGGATATTATTGCAATTCTTGGTATGGAAGAGTTGTCAGACGAAGACCGTTTAACTGTAAACCGTGCCCGTCGTGTACAGCGTTTCTTGTCTCAACCATTTACAGTGGCTGAACAGTTTACCGGCGTTAAAGGGGTAATGGTTTCTATTGAAGACACAATTAAGGGATTCAATATGATTATGAATGGTGACGTTGATTACCTCCCTGAATCAGCTTTCCTGAATGTTGGTACAATTGAAGAAGCCATTGAAAAGGGTAAAAAACTGTTGGATCAGGCTAAATAATTATTGCTTGGATCTGCAGACTAGCATATTAAAATATGAAATTAGAAATATTATCACCTGAACGGTCTCTATACAATGGAGATGTAGATGTAGTAACCTTACCGGGTACGCTTGGAAGGTTTACTGTACTACAGGATCATGCCCCGTTAATTTCTTCCTTAAACGAAGGAATCATAAGGATTAAACCTTATGAGGGGGAAGAAGTGGAACTGTCAATAAAAGGAGGCTTTATAGAAGTCAAACAGAATATTGTGACTGTTTGCGTAGAAAAATAGAAAATCACAAACTTAAATCTAAATCTCGAAATTCATGAAAGCATTACGGAAAAGATTCCTTGTAATATTAACCGTAGTAATGAGTATACTTAGCCTTATCGGCGGGATTATTGTATATAGAATAGTTCCAAGAGAAATATTTGGCTGGTATATAGGTATACCATTATTTTATTACGGAATGGGACTTGCCTTTGGAGAAGTACTCAGAAGAGTTAATAAGGAAACTAATACTAGGTTATTGAATATATATTTAATACTTAAGGTATCAAAGATTATCTTTACGGTAATTCTTATGTTACTGTACATAGTGCTGATTGATGAGTATGACAGAGTATTTGTGATTACTATAGGGCTCTACTATATGGCATATCTGATATTGGAATCAAAGTTTTATTTTGATTTTGAAAAGAGTTTAAAAAGAAAAAAGACGAATGAAAAGCTTAAAGTATAACATAAGAAAATTGACCTGGCTNTTACTGTTTATGTTGATGCCTGTGTTGTCGGCCTCTGCTGCAGAGTCTGAAGGCAATGGTAAGTTAGATGTAACAGGCATTGTATTAGGTCATATCGGTGATTCTTATGAATGGCACATCACCACCTGGGGAGAAACTCACATTTCTATTCCATTGCCAGTTATTGTCATGGGAAGCAATGGTCAGTGGCATGTATTTCTTTCATCTGAGTTCCATCATTCTTCTACAGGCGAACACGAAGGCTTTTATATAGCCAAAGAAGGAAGCTTTAAAGATAAGATAGTGGAAAAAAGTGCTACGGGTGCAGAGACCAGACCTTTGGACTTATCTATTACCAAAACAGCTTTTGCCATAATTCTCAATAGTATTCTTCTTTGCATAATAATATTAAGCGTTGCTCGTTGGGCAAAGAGAAATCCAAATCAGGCTCCGAAAGGATTTGCCGGATTTATGGAAATGTTTATTATGGACATTAATGATAATGTAGTGAAGACTTGTATCGGTAAAGGTTATGAGCGTTATGCTCCATATTTACTTACCGTATTCTTCTTTATATTCTTCAATAACCTGATGGGGTTAATTCCAATATTTCCGGGTGGAGCAAATGTAACAGGAAACATTGCAATTACGCTTACCTTAGCTTGTTGCACGTTCCTTGCTGTGAATCTTTTCGGAACAAAAGAATACTGGAAAGAAATATTCTGGCCGGATGTGCCTATGGCCCTGAAACCAATTATGATTCCAATTGAAATAGTGGGTATCATAACAAAACCATTTGCATTGATGATTCGTCTTTTTGCAAATATGATGGCCGGACACTCTGTAATTCTAAGTCTTGTTTGTCTGGTGTTTATTACCGCTGTGATGGGGCCGGCACTGAATGGATCAATGACAGTTTTATCTGTATTTTTTGGAATCTTTATGAATATCCTTGAACTTTTGGTTGCATACATTCAGGCGTACGTATTTACCATGCTTTCTGCAGTGTTTATCGGATTATCAAAAGTAGAACCTCATCACGTTAAATAACTTCAATGAATTTTCAATAATAAAATTAATATAAACCATTAAAAAATAAAAATTATGTTAGGTACAGTATTATTACAAGCAGCAGTTGCTGGTTTAGGATTTGGAAAGTTAGGTGCAGCAATTGGTGCAGGTATCGCAGCAGTTGGTGCAGGTATTGGTATCGGTAAAATTGGTGGTTCTGCAATGGAAGCTATTGCACGCCAACCTGAATCAGCTGGTGATATTCGTATGAATATGATTATTATTGCNGCNTTGGTTGAAGGTGTTGCNTTNTTNGCNGTTGTTGTTTGTTTCTTAGCTTTATCATAACATGTCATTATTACAACCTGAATTTGGGCTTCTGTTTTGGATGCTCCTCTCTTTCATAATAGTATTTATCATTCTGGCAAAGTTTGGTTTTCCTGTCATTACAAAGATGGTGGAAGACCGTAAACTATTTATTGATAAATCACTGGAAGCTGCTAATACTGCAAACGAACAGTTGGCAGGTATTAAGGCTGATGGAGAGGCTATGCTGGCTGAAGCTCGTGAAGAACAGGTGAAAATCCTGAATGATGCAGCTGCTATTCGCGAAAAAATTATCAACGAAGCAAAAGCTAGTGCACAACTGGAAGCTAAAAAACAATTAGACGAAGTAAGACTTCAGATACAGGCTGAAAAAGAAGAAGCTATTCGTGATGTACGACGTCAGATTGCAGTTTTGTCTGTCGATATTGCTGAAAAGGTGATTCGCGGTAGTCTGAAGAAAGACAAGGAACAGATGGATATGATCGATCGTTTGTTGGATGAAGTGACAGTNTCAAAATCNTAANNAATGAATANAGGNATTATTCCNATGCGTTANGCTAAAGCNTTATTTGCTTTTGCACAGGATAAAAGCGTGGAAGAGAAGGTCTATGCAGAAATGAGTATGTTATCTCAAAGCTTTGCTGAGCATTCTTCTTTGAAAACTATACTTGATAATCCGGTGATGAAGAGCAAGGAAAAGCAGCAGCTTATATGCACTGCGGCCGGTACTCAGGTGAGCGATGTGTTTGTGCGTTTCATTGATTTGGTGTTGAATCAGAAAAGAGAAAAGCACCTGCAATCNATNGCTTTGATGTATCAGGATTTATACCGTAAAGCAAAATTTATCTCCATTGGGTCATTGGTTACAGCGTCTCCTTTGAGTGCTGAAACGGAGAGTCACATGAAGAAAATGTTGATGAAGGACAAGAAAGGAACGCTGGAATTTAAAACTTCAGTTGACCCTGAGATTCTGGGCGGTTTTATTTTTGGTTTAGATACCTACCGTCTGGATGCTAGTATTGCGACGCAACTTAAACGGGTGAAGAACCAGTTTATGGATAAGAATAGAAAAAGTATATAAATAAAGAATTATGTCCGAAAATATAAAAGCAAGTGAAGTTTCCGAAGTGTTGCGTATGCAACTTGAAGGAATTGATACCAGCCTTCAGTTCGATGAAGTGGGGACAGTACTTCAAGTCAGTGACGGTGTAGTCCGTATCTATGGTCTGAGGAATGCTGAAGCTAACGAGCTGCTGGAGTTCGACAATGGCATNAANGCNNTTGTNATGAACCTNGANGANGATAATGTNGGAGCTGTNTTACTTGGTCCTAACNGATCAGATNAANGAAGGATATATAGTAAAACGTACCAAGAGAATTGCTTCAATACAAGTTGGCGAGGGAATGTTGGGACGTGTTATAAATCCGCTTGGTGAACCATTGGATGGTAAAGGTGAGATTTCTGGCGAACGTTGTGAAATGCCATTGGAACGTAAAGCTCCGGGGGTTATTTTCCGTCAGCCGGTAAATCAACCGTTGCAAACGGGATTGAAAGCTGTAGATGCTATGATTCCTATTGGTCGCGGCCAGCGTGAGTTGATTATCGGTGACCGCCAGACAGGAAAGACTTCTATTGCCATTGATACTATTATCAATCAAAGAAGTAACTTTGAAGCTGGTAATCCTGTATATTGTATTTATGTTGCAATAGGACAAAAAGGTTCTACTGTTGCTACTATAGTAAATACGCTGAAAGAAAAAGGTGCAATGGATTATACAATTGTAGTTTCAGCTACAGCGTCTGATCCTGCTGCAATGCAATATTTCGCACCATTCGCCGGTGCTGCTATCGGTGAGTATTTCCGTGATAGCGGACGCCATGCACTGGTTGTTTATGATGACTTGTCAAAACAGGCTGTTGCTTATCGTGAGGTATCATTGATTCTTCGTCGTCCTTCTGGTCGTGAAGCATATCCGGGTGATATCTTCTATCTGCACTCTCGTTTGCTGGAGCGTTCTGCAAAGATTATCAATCAGCAGGAAATTGCATGCCAGATGAACGACCTTCCTGAAAGCATGAAAGGTAAAGTGAAAGGCGGAGGTTCTTTGACTGCTCTTCCAATTATTGAAACTCAGGCCGGTGACGTTTCTGCATATATCCCAACCAATGTAATTTCAATTACCGATGGTCAGATATTCCTTGATACCGACTTGTTCAACCAAGGTAACCGTCCTGCAATCAACGTAGGTATTTCTGTATCACGTGTGGGTGGTAATGCTCAGATTAAGGCAATGAAGAAAGTGGCCGGTACATTGAAAATTGACCAGGCACAGTTCCGTGAACTTGAAGCATTCACCAAGTTTGGTGGAGATATGGACCCGGTTACTGCACTTACCATTAATAAAGGACAAAAGAATACCCGTTTGCTGGTACAGCCACAGTATACTCCAATGCCAGTTGAGCAACAAATTGCAATTCTGTATTGCGGAACACACGGTTTGTTGAAGTCAGTAAAACTGGATAAGGTTCACGAATTTGAAAAGAACTTTTTATTAGATCTTCAGAATAACCACCAGGAAGATGTACTTGATGTATTGAAGACAGGTGTTATTAATGACGAGGTTTCTGCAATTATTGAAAAAGTAGCAGGATCTATCGCGAAAGTCTATAGTAAATAGGAGGGAATATGGCATCACTAAAAGAAGTAAAAGGAAGAATAGCATCGGTTAACAGTACCAGAAAGATTACATCTGCCATGAAAATGGTAGCTTCGGCTAAGTTGCACCGTGCGCAGAATTCTATCGTGAATATGCTTCCTTACGAGAAGAAGCTGCATGCCATGCTAACGGCTTTCCTCTCAAATGAAGCCGATATTCAATCACCTTACATTGAGACTCGTCCGATAAAAAAGGTAGCAATAGTTGCTTTCTCATCCAATTCATCTCTTTGCGGTGCCTACAATGCAAATGTGGCTCGCCAGTTAAATTTAATGGTGGAAGGGTATGAAGCTACAGTTGGCAAGGAAAACATTCTGATTTATGCTGTGGGCAAAAAGATTGCTCACGAAGCAAAGAAAGAGGGTCTGACGATTGCCGGAGAATTCCTGGGAATGGCTGATAGGCCTTCTTACCAGGAATCATTTGATCTTGCTAATAATTTGATGAAGATGTTTGCTGATAAAGAAATTGATAAGGTGGAACTGCTTTATCATCATTTTAAGAACACAGCTTCACAGATTCTGACTCGTGAAAATTACCTGCCTGTAGACTTGTCTGTAGAAGAAGAGGTAAAAACAGATCACCACTGGGCTTTGGATTATATCTTTGAGCCATCTAAAGAGGCGCTGATTGCTACTTTGATTCCTCAGGTTCTTGGCTTGAGATTGTATACAGCATTGCTTGACTCAAATGCATCTGAGCATGCGGCACGTACAATGGCAATGCAGATTGCGACTGATAATGCGAATGAAATAATTCAGGATCTTACTGTTCTGTATAACAAATCACGTCAGCAGGCAATTACTAATGAATTGCTTGATATCATGGGTGGTTCTATGCAATAGAAACTTAGATAAACTTAGGCACCTTTAAATATCGTGTTATAAGTTTTGTAAAACAGAATATTAATTTAATCAGAGAATAACAGATAACCTTTGTTATTCTCTGATTTTTTTTAATACTTTCCTATTTAATATTGGGACCAGACGTGCAGACAATTATAAAGAATTTATTTTGCCCATGCTTCTCCTTCAGGAGAACGGCGCCATTTGAAATAGTTATCCAGTACTTTCAGTGATTCTGAGCTAGGTACCGGACCTGTATGAGGGGGTTGATTGAAATACATAAGTATCGGATTCTTATCGCTGAAAGCTGGCCATTCAGGCATTCCATTAACATTTGGATTTCCATTTTTGGCGAAATTAGTCCAATAAGTAGCCATGGCTTCTGAAATATCCAAATCACTATTTGTGATTCCAGGAATTGAGGCGGAAAGGTGCTTAAAAACATAAGCAACTTCCTGTCCATGCGGAGAACCATATCCGTAGCGTGGTGAATCTTTCTGGAAATCAGGATGCTGATCGAAATAATAATAATAGACCTTGGATTTTCCTGTTTTTGACTGAAGTCTTGCCCAGGTCCATGTGGCCCATCCAAAAGCAGCATCACGTGCTAAATCACGCGCAGTTTTTGGCACATTTTTTTCACCTACAGGATATGCTTTTATTAAATCATCGGCAAATTTTCCGTACCGTCTTTTTGCTCCGTCAATGTATTCTTCGGGTGTTCGACCGGGAGAAAAGCTAGCTCCTTCATCAGAATTGTATCCGATAAGAACAGGTACATCATTGTATTTTCCTGATTCGTAGAGTTTATATTGATCGTCCGGGATTACATATCCATCAACAATGGGCCATCCGCCAGCCATTCCAAATCCAAAAGGAACTTTATCGGCAGGAATTTTACGAAGATCGGCGATAGAGGAAACGCCTGATTTCTGAACAAATCCTTGTCCATCTGCTTCAGCTTGCTTGAGCGTTTTCATGTTTTCGCCCGGGAAAGTCGTAGGACGTGTTGGACCAAATGAACCACCGCTTTCTGAAATAGCTCCTCGAAACAATCCTTTGGCTAATGGTGAAGCACATAACATACTTACTGAGATTCCTCCAGCTGATTCGCCGAAAATGGTTACTTTATCTGGATCTCCGCCAAAAGCAGCAATATTCTTTTTAATCCATTTCAGGCCGGCAATCATGTCAAGTAATCCATAATTCCCTGAAACGTGATTCGGACTTTCGGCACTCAATTCAGGATGCACTAAAAAGCCCAGCTGACCTACACGATAAGCAATGCTTACTAGTATAACACCTTTCTTAGCTAGTTTTTCGCCGCTATAGGGCCATTCAGAAGTCGCTCCTCCGGCAAATCCACCTCCATAAATCCAAACGAGAACAGGGATCTTTTCATTTGCTGATTTGGCTGGTGTCCAGACATTGAGATACAGACAATCCTCGCTTTTGCCCGAAGGAGGATTGCCTTCTTGAATTGGACCGGGAGCAAACTTAATAGTTTGTTTCACACCGTTCCATTTTTCTGCGGGTTGAGGGGCACGCCAACGAAGATCTCCAATTGGAGGTGCAGCAAATGGAATTCCTTTGTAAACTGATAATCCATCTTCAAAAGTTCCCTGGATCATCCCTTGCTCAACTTTAATCGGAGCAGGTTGTTGTGCAACGACTAGTCCAGTAAAAGAAATGAATAGCATTGCAACAAAAAAAGCCTTTTTTTTCATAATATAGTTTTATAAAATATTGGTAATAAAAAGTCTGTTGTATTTTATAAACCTGATAAGGTTTTACTTTTATATTTTGAGATTTCTGGCAATTAGCTCATTACTCAAAACAAAAATAAATCAAATCTGAAGATTGCAGTTTTAAATTTGAATTTACAATTTATACTATTAGATATTTATTCTTATTTAGTATAAGCGTTTGACTTTTTGAGAAAGTAGAGCGGTTGCTGTAAAGTCAAGCGTTTTCAGTAATAATAATGATGACTATGCTATTGAGATAAAAAAAATGAGAGTACCCGGGACAATAATCGGGTACTCTCATGCATTTATTAGGGGAAAATAATTGTGATCTTTTGCTATATAATGAGATTTATCTGCCGGTTGCCTGCAGATACTTGGTTTTTCTGACTAAATAATCCACGCTTGCTTCTGTTTTCTGATCGCGGCTTTGCTGCATAANAGTCTCGGCATCCAGCAAATCTTTCAAGGCAACTGTTCCGGCTTTGTAGAAGTCATTGTTTAAGCGTAGGTTTTCTGTGGACGATTGAACCGATTTTGCTGCAAGTTGCACTTGTTTGTATGACTCTTCCAAATCGTTCCATAGTTGTTGCATCTGTATCATCAGCAGTTCACTTGAGTTTTGCTTTGTATTCTCTGACATTTTTTCGTTCAGCTTTTGCTTTTTAATGGCATGAGAACCGCCCCACCATCCAGAAATAGGGACGGCTACTGTTGCATACACCATACCAAAACTGCGTCCTTTATCCATTAAGTCGTGATACATATACCCCGCACCTACAGCTGCTGACGGCATATATTCTCCGATTTTCATTTTAGTCTGTAGGCGATTGGCCTCTACATTCTTATCTAGTAATTTGTATTCTGTACGGTTACGCAATGCCTCGTCGTGGTTCACTTTATATTCCAGTGGAGAAACCAACGATTTAAACTCGGTAGTGTCCATTACGAAATCCTTCGATACAATACCCATATACTGGCAAAGAGCTAGTTTTGACAGTGAAAGACCGTTTTCCAGTTTTAATTTAGTGCTGGCAATCTCATTCTGTTTCAATTCAACCTTCAAAACATCGTTTTTAGTCGTTGTTCCGGCATTATAAGCTGCAGTAACATCCTTATGAAGATTGTTGAGCATCTTTTCTACCATCTCAATGGTTTTCATTTTTTCCTGTAGGGAAACAATTTGC